>OBLI01000051.1_pt1 | contig 113726 bp, 101 predicted proteins | sample 1519701 | NCBI WGS metagenome assembly OBLI01 (sample SAMEA3663005, study PRJEB22513) | pig gut metagenome | biome: pig gut; feature: pig-associated habitat; material: faeces | place: France | collected 2012
GCATAGCTATCTTCTTTATACGAGTTTAATGTGTCAACCAATATTGACAATATCAAGGTATGGATGAAGAAAATTTTCGAGCAGAAATGGCAATGGTCTGATTCTTAGCGGCAGAAGGTTCCTTTCTTTTGCGGGAGGGAACCTTTTGTCACGCGAGGATGAAAAAGTTTAAAATTTTGTTTGACAAATGCGTAACATGCTGATATAATACCAAATTGTCGGTGCTTGTGAGAGCGCAGGCATCATTTACATCGCGGGATGGAGCAGCAGGTAGCTCGTCGGGCTCATAACCCGAAGGTCAGAGGTTCGAGTCCTCTTCCCGCAACCAAATCGCTTTGCTGTCTGGTATAGATGATGTTATTGTTAATATGCTGATATAGCTCAGTAGGTAGAGCGCATCCTTGGTAAGGATGAGGTCACCAGTTCAACTCTGGTTATCAGCTCCATTATATGGCTGCGTAGCTCAGCTGGCTAGAGCATTCGGTTCATACCCGGAGTGTCAGGAGTTCAAGTCTCTTCGCAGCCACCATTTGATGATATTGCCTCGGCGAAATGCCGGGGCTTTTTGCTGTGCGGTTTTTCCGCCTTGCCTATGCTGCATTTGGGCAGTGGGGAGTGATTTTAAACAAATTTTCGTTTTCCTTATTGGCATGACGGTGATTTTGGTGTAAAATAATATGAAATTGAAGTATACAAAATATATGAAGCTAAAATTGCTAATTTTATTTTAGGAGAGTTGTGTAATGAAGTCTGATGTTGTAAAGAAGGGCGCAACGCGGTGTGCCCATCGTTCCTTGTTTAATGCTATGGGCTTTGGGCCGGAGGATTTGAAGAAGCCGTTAATCGGTATCTGCAATTCCTTCAACGAGGTTATTCCTGGTCATATTCACCTGCGGGAGATAACTGAGGCTGCCAAGCTGGGAGTTGCCGCTGCCGGTGGTACGCCGATGGAATTCCCGGCTATTGGCGTGTGTGACGGCATTGCCATGGGGCATACCGGCATGAAGTTTTCCCTTGCCAGCCGCGAGCTGATTGCTGATTCTATCGAGGCTGTGGCTACTGCTACCGGCTTTGACGGCCTGGTGCTGATTCCTAACTGCGACAAGGTTGTGCCTGGCATGCTGATGGCAGCTGCAAGGCTGAATATTCCTTGCGTAGTTGTCAGCGGCGGCCCGATGCTGCCTGGCCGTTACAATGGCCGTGACATCAGCGTAAGCCAGTCCTTTGAGGCTGCCGGTGAGTTTGCCGCAGGCAAGATTTCCGAGGCGGATATGACTGCCATCGAGGCCGCTGCCTGCCCTGGCTGCGGTTCCTGCGCAGGCCTCTTTACTGCCAATACCATGAACTGCCTGACTGAGGCTCTTGGCATGGGCTTGCCTGGCAACGGCACCATTCCTGCCGCCTATACCGGTGCACGCCGCCAGCTGGCAAAGCGTGCCGGTCAGGTCATCATGAACCTGATTGAGAAGGATATTAAGCCACGGGATATTCTGACTGAAAAGGCATTTGAGAATGCTATCACCGTTGATATGGGTATTGGCGGTTCCACCAATACTGTGCTTCATCTGACTGCTATTGCCCATGAGGCAGGTATTGAGCTGCCGGCAGCCAAGTTTGATGAAATCAGCCGCCGCACTCCTTATATTGCCAAGCTGAGCCCGGCAGGCAACCATCACATGATTGACCTGAACGAGGCAGGCGGCATCAATGCCGTCATGAAGGAGCTGTCCAAGAAGGGCGTAATTCATACTGATGCCATGACTGTTGTGGGCACAGTAGAGGAAAAGATTGCCAATGTCAGGACGCTCCGCCCTGATGTGATCAGGACTGTTGAGGATCCATATCGCAAGGAGGGCGGTCTCGCTATCCTGTCCGGCAATCTCTGTCCTGAAAACGCTGTAGTGAAGGCTTCCGCTGTGGCAGAGGATATGCTGGTTTACTCCGGCAAGGCCAAGTGCTTCAGCTCTGAGGAGTCTGCTGTGAATGCCATCATGGAGGGGCAGATTGTGGAGGGTGATGTAGTTGTTATCCGCTACGAAGGCCCTAAGGGCGGCCCTGGCATGCAGGAGATGCTGAATCCAACTGCCGTTATTTCCGGCCGTGGCCTGAAGGTAGGCCTGATTACTGATGGCCGTTTCTCTGGTGCCAGCCGCGGTGCCTGCATCGGCCATGTTTCCCCTGAGGCAATGGCTGGCGGCCCGATTGCCTTGATTGAGGACGGGGATATTATTGATATCGATATCCCGAACCGCAAGCTGGAGCTGCGTGTCAGCGATGAGGAGCTGGCCAAGCGCAAGGCTGCCTGGGTAAAGCCTGAGCCGAAGATCAAGACCGGCTATCTGTCCCGTTACGCCAAGCTGACCACTTCCGCTTCCAAGGGTGCGGTAGTTACTGCTGACTGCGATTGATGGGCTGCAGGTGACAGGAAATGCACATCGTATTGATTGAGCCGGAAATTCCCGGCAATACCGGCAATATTGCCCGCCTGTGCGCTGCTACGGGCATAGAGCTGCATCTGGTGAAGCCCCTGGGGTTTTCCATTGATGACAAGCATCTGAAGCGGGCCGGGCTGGATTATTGGCATCTGGTGAAGGTGCATGTTCACGAAAATTTTGCCGAGGTAAAGGCCATGTATCCTGAGCACAAATTCCATTATTGCTCCACCAAGGCACCCCGGGCTCATTCCGAGGCGCAGTTTGGCAGGGATGATATGCTGGTATTTGGCAAGGAAACAGCCGGTATCCCTGAGGATATCCTGAAGGCAAACTGGGAGTACTGCATCCGTATTCCCATGATTGAGGGAGCCCGTTCCCTGAACCTGTCCAATGCGGCGGCGATTGTGGCCTACGAGGCGATGCGGCAGCTGGATTATGCCAATCTATTGCAGGAAGGGCCAGGCACCAGAAGCTGATGCTTGTTGTAGCTGCTTGTTGAAGCTGCTGGCTGGTGTGGCTGATTATTGTAATTGTCGATGAATTATGATAAATAATGCACATTTTTAGGAGGAAATTGTTTTGAGTAAAGTATTTGTTACCGGTCATAAAAATCCTGATACTGATTCTATCTGCTCCGCATTGGGCTATGCTGCCCTGAAGCGGGGCCTGGGGGTGGATGCTGTGGCAATCCGTGCCGGTGAGGTGAACAAGGAGACTCAGTATGCCCTTGATTACTTCAAGGTGGAGGCACCGGAGCTGGTGCAGTCCGTAGAGGAAAAGCAGCCTATTATTTTGGTTGACCACAATGAGGAAGGACAGGCTGTAGACGGCCTGGCAGCTGCTGACCTGCAGGGCATTATCGACCATCACCGCCTGGGGGGCATCAATACTGCCAACCCGATTTTCGTGCACATTGAGCCTGTTGGCTGCACCGCCACCATCGTTGCCAAGATGTTTGACCGCTGGCAGGTGGAGCTGACCAAGGAGATTGCAGGACTTCTGCTGTCTGCTATCGTTTCCGATACTGTTCTCTTTAAGTCTCCGACCTGCACACAGCAGGACAAGGATGCCGCTGAAAAGCTGGCAGGTATTGCCGGTGTTGAGCTGAAGGAGTACGGCATGGCTATGCTGAAGGCAGGTGCCGACCTGGGTGACCTGACTCCTGCCAAGATTGCTAAAACTGATTCCAAGCCATTCTCCTTTGGCAGCTACAAGGCAATTGTCAGCCAGATTTCTGTGATGGACACTGCTGATATTCTGGCAAAGAAGGCGGAGCTGACTGCTGCCATGAATGAGCTGTGCAAGGCAGAGGGCTATGACCTGGCTCTGCTGATGGTTACCGATATCATGGAGGAGTCTACTGAGCTGGTATTTGTGGGCGAGCCGAAGCAGCTGATTGCTGACGCCTTTGGCAAGGATGCCTCTGGTGATTCTATATATCTGCCGGGGGTTATGTCCCGCAAGAAGCAGATTGTACCGCAGCTGACTGAGGCTGCTGCAAAGCTGTAATAGGTCTGTAATAAGTCAGAGCTTGGATGTTAAAGCTTAGATGTTAGAGCTTAAAGTTTAGAGATGTAAGAGTTTAGTTGTGATAATGGGCTGGCAGAGGTTGCTTATGGCTAATGCCAGCCCTTTTGCGTTAATTATGCCACAGGGCAATCATAAGCTGGGCAGTTTGTATTGAGGCGGTCAGGGAGTGACCGAGAGCGGGAGGATGAAGCGGCTTGGATATTTTTAGCGGATTGAATGATGACCAGAGGGAAGCGGTGGCATGTCTTGAAGGCCCTCTTTTGATTATGGCAGGTGCCGGTTCAGGCAAGACACGGGTGCTTACCCACAGGATTGCCAACCTGTTGGAGCATGGCGTTGCCCCCTACAGTATTCTGGCCATCACCTTTACCAACAAGGCGGCAGCCGAGATGCGGGAGCGTGTGGAGAACATGATTGGACCTTATGCCAAGGAAATCTGGCTCAGTACCTTTCATTCCTTCTGCGCCCGTTTTTTGCGCCGGGAGATTGAGGCCACTGGCATGTACAAGAGCAATTTTGTCATCTATGATACTGGTGATACTCAGACGGTGGTCAAGAAGGTCATCAAGGAGCTGAATCTGGACGATAAGCAGTACAATCCGGGAGCTATACGCAATGCTATTTCCAACGCCAAGAATCAGATGCTGGGGCCTCTGGCATTTGAGGCTCAGGCAGCGGATTTTTATCAGAAAAAGGTTGCCGAGGTATACAAGAAATATCAGGCAATGCTCCGGGAGAACAATGCCCTTGACTTTGATGATTTGCTGCTGGTGACGGTGTCGCTGCTGTCGGAAAATGAGGAAATCCGCAGCCGCTATCAGAGGCGCTTCAAGTACATTCTGGTGGATGAGTATCAGGATACCAACGGGGCACAGTATCAGCTGACTACCCTGCTGGCAGGGGGCTACCGCAATCTCTGCGTGGTGGGTGATGCGGATCAGTCCATCTACGGCTGGCGCGGTGCGGATATTACCAATATCCTGAACTTTGAGAAGGACTATCCTGATGCCCGTACCATCATGCTGGAGCAGAATTATCGCTCCACCAAGAATATCCTGGCGGCTGCCAATGCGGTAATTGACCACAACTCTCATCGCAAGAAGAAACGCCTGTGGACGGATAATGCCCAGGGGGACAAGATTACCACCTATCTTGCTTCGGATGAGCGGGATGAGGCCCGGTTCATCACGGATACTATCAGCAAGCAGCATGATATTTACAAGGCGTCTTATGGTGATATGGCGATTTTGTACCGCACCAATGCCCAGTCCCGGGTGCTGGAAGATGCCTTTATGCGTGTAGGACTGCCTTATACCATGGTAGGGGGGCTGAAATTCTATGACCGCATGGAAATCAAGGATATTGTGGCCTATCTCCGGGTTATGTTCAATCCTATGGATACTGTCAGCCTGATGCGCATCATCAACGTGCCTAAGCGGGGTATCGGCGCCGCTTCCGTGGACAAGCTGATGGTTTATGCGGTGGAAAATGATGTGAGCCTGTTTGAGGTAATAGCCAATGAGGAACTGCTGGCTGCCGTGCCGGGCCTTACAGCCCGAAGCCGCAACCCTTTGAAGCAGTTTGCCCTGCTGCTGCTGGAATTGATGGAGCGCATGGACAAGCTGGCGGTGTCCGACCTGATTGAGGAGGTCATGGAGAAGACCGGCTATGTAGAGGCACTGAAAAATGATAAGGCGGAGAAGAAAATCGAGAATGAGTCCCGCATTGAGAACTTGCATGAATTTATAGGCGTTGCCAAGGAGTTTGAGAAGGAGGAGGAAGAAGAACCGAATCTGGAGAATTTCCTGAGCAAGATGGCGCTGCTTTCCGATATTGATGAGTCCGACTTGGAGGAGGAACGGGTTACCCTGATGACGCTCCATGCCGCCAAGGGCTTGGAGTTCCCGGTAGTTTTCATGGCAGGTATGGAGGAGGGGATGTTCCCTCATGCCCGTACACTGATGGAGCCGGAGCAGATGGAGGAAGAAAGGCGTACCTGCTATGTGGGCATTACCCGCGCCCAGCGGAAGCTGTATATGACTTATGCAGGTATGCGCACCATCTATGGCCGTACCAATGTATATGAGCCGTCACGCTTTTTGGATGAAATTCCTGATGAGCTGAAGGAGGAGCTGGCTTTCCGACGCAGGCGGCTTGATGATGAAGGCGGCTTTGGGGGTTATAATGATTATGATGGCTACGGCAGTGGCAGCAATGGTTATGGCAGCCATGGCAATGGCAGCGGCTATGGGGGCAAGCGGTTTGGGGGCAGCTTCGGCTACGGTGGCTACAGCCGCAATGCAGGAGGTTTTACGGCAAAGAATTCCCCTCAGGCCGGTACGATAGAACAGCAGAGGCCTGCCGGGGGCATGGCTTCTGCTGGCAGCTTTGCTCCGCATTTTTCCAGCAGTGCGAGCCGTCCGGCAGCTGCCAAGGGACAGCCAATGTCGGGGTTGGAAGCTCTGTCGGCAGTGCGCAGCATCAATCCTGCCATTGCCAAGGGGGTGCAGATGGGCACCAAATCCCTGGCACGCCCTGATATGAGCATCCAGTGGAAAACTGGTGACAAGGCAGCCCACAGCAAGTGGGGAACGGGAACTGTGGTGGGTGTCTCCGGCTCCGGGGAGGAAAGGGAGATACAGATTAATTTTCCGGGCATCGGGCTGAAAAAGCTGATGCAGAAGTATGCGCCATTAAAGAAGGTGTAAGTGTATGGCTACAGATGTGAATGTAAAGGCAAAGGCAAACGTGAACGCAAGTGAAAGTGCCAATGTAAACGTAAACGAGATGGATATAGCGGAGGTCAAAAAGGAGCTGAACAGGCTGCGGAAGGAAATCCGCCATCATAATAAATGCTATTATGACAATGACAGTCCTGAAATCAGTGATTATGAGTATGATCTGCTGATGCAGCGGCTGAAATCCCTGGAAGGGGCATATCCTGAGCTGATTACCAAGACTTCTCCTACTCAGCAGGTGGGCGGTACGGCAAGGCGTGAGGCAGGGGTGCTGGTGCAGCACGATGTGCCTATGCTTTCCTTGCAGGATGTTTTTTCCAAGGCAGAGGTGGCGGATTTTGTGAACTCCGCTATTGAGGCGCTGGATGAGCCGGAGTTTGTGGTGGAGGAAAAAATTGACGGCCTTTCCCTGGCCCTTCGCTACCGCGATGGCCTGCTCACCCAGGCTATTACCCGGGGGGACGGGGTAATTCAGGGGGAGGATGTGACAGAAAATGCCCGTGTCATCAAGGATATAAAGCAGAAGCTGAAGGACAGCCTGCCGTACTTTGAGGTGCGGGGCGAGGTGTACATGAGCCGGGAGGCATTTGCCAAGGTAAATGACCGTCAGGAGCTTTTGGGATTGAAGCCTTTTGCTAATCCCCGGAATTGTGCTGCCGGTACCCTCAGGCAGCTGGACAGCCGCATTACCAAGGAAAGGCAGCTGTCCATGTTCGTGTTCAATTTGCAGGCAGCTGAGGGCAGGGAGTTTGCCAGCCATACGGAAGCCTATGATTTCATGAAAAAACAGGGCATGAAGGTCATTCATAACTACAAGGTTTGCCGTACTGCCGAGGAGGTCATGGCGGCTATTGATGAAATCGGGGCCTCCAGGGGCGGCCTGCCCTATGATATCGATGGTGCCGTGGTAAAGGTAAATGATTTTGCCCAGCGGGAGCAGCTGGGGCAGACTTCCAAGGTGCCCAAGTGGGCGGTGGCTTACAAGTATCCGCCGGAGGAAAAGGAAACCAGGCTGCTGGATATTGAGCTTTCCGTAGGGCGCACAGGCCGCATCACCCCGACGGCTGTTTTTGAGCCGGTGCAGCTTTGCGGTACCAAGGTAGAGCGGGCAACCCTGCACAATCAGGATTTTATTGATGAGCTGGATATCAGGATTGGTGATACCATCCGCGTGTTCAAGTCCGGGGAAATCATTCCCAAGGTGCGCTCCGTCAACCACGAGCTGCGGCCTGAGGGAACTGTACCATTTTTGATTGGTGATACCTGTCCTGTATGCGGCCATAAGGCTGTTCGGGAGGAAAGCATGGCGGATATCAGGTGCACCAATCCATCCTGCCCGGCACAGCTGGAGAATCATCTGATTAATTTTGTGGGCAGGGATGCCATGGATATCAAGGGCATGGGAGAGCAGAATATTCATGCACTGATTGAAGCCGGGCTGGTGAAGGATGTGGCGGATATCTTTGTGCTGTCCCGGCATCGGGAGGCCATGATCGCAGCGGGGCTGATTGGCAAGGAAAAAAATACTGACAAGGTGCTGGAAGCTATCGAAAAGGCAAAGGCCAACGAGCCCCAGCGGCTGGTGGCAGGCTTTGGCATTTCCGGCATTGGCAAGGCTGCTGCCCGGGAGCTGATGCTGCATTTCCATTCCGTGGATAAGCTGGCGGAGGCTGATGCGGAGGCTGTCCGGGAAGTCAATGATATCGGCGAGATCAGCAGCAGGGCGATTTATGAGTATTTCCGGGACCCTGTGAATATTGATATTATCAAACGGCTCAAAGAAGCAGGCGTCAACATGGAGCTGAAGGATAGTGGCATTGTGGATGAAAAGCTGGCTGGCAAGACGGTGGTGGTGACAGGTACCCTGCCAACTCTCAGCCGCAACGAGGCAAAGTCGCTGATTGAGTCCCACGGCGGCAAGGCGGCAGGCTCTGTGTCCAAGAAGACGGACTATGTGCTGGCCGGGGAGGCTGCCGGCAGCAAGCTGACGAAGGCACAGGAGCTGGGGATACCTGTCCTCAGCGAGGCGGAATTTTTGGCGATGGTGGAATAATTGCGGAAGCATTATGGAGTAAAGGGAGAATTTATGGCGAAACTGACATACAATATACCAAAGGATTATACGGTTATAGACCTGGAAACAACCGGGACAAGTCCCGCAAAAAGTGAAATCATTGAGATTGCCTGCCTGAAATATCGGAACGGGGAGCAGGTGGAGGCTATTCAGCAGCTGGTGCGGCCCCGGAGAAGGATTTCGTATTTTATTCAGAGTTTTACTGGCATCACCAATGAAATGGTGGCAGATGCCCCGATGATTGAGGAAGTCCTGCCTGCAATCAGTGCCTTTTTGCAGGGGGAGACCATCGTGGGGCACAATGTGAATTTTGATATGAATTTCCTCAAGGCTCAGGGGGTGAACTTTGATGGCTGGTACTTGGACACGCTGTATCTTTCAAGGAAGCTGCTGAAAAATGTATCCTGCCACAAGCTGGAATATCTCTGTGATTACTTCGGCATCATTGATACCCATCACCGGGCGGCTTCTGACTGCCTGATGACCAATGAGCTGATGTACAGGCTTGCCAGCCTGCCGGAGTATCAGAAGCTATCTGCCATGTGAGGGAATTGCCCTTGGCTGATGATAGCTAGAAAGAAAGTTTTTTGTATTCTGAGTGAGAAAATATGTCTTGACAGAATTTGTTTTTTGATGTAGCATGAAAAAAGGTTGTACAAATTGAATATGGTTGTGTCAGGTACCTTGGCATGGCGTTTTGCTGTGCCGGGTTTAAAAGGGAATACCGGTGCAAAGCCGGAGCGGTCCCGCCACTGTAAGGGGAGTGCTGTGCATGAGTTATGTCACTGGAGCGAGGAGCTTTGGGAAGGCGCACAGGCACGATGAACCTGAGCCAGGAGAACTGCCTGTCATGAATCACCGTTAAGGCAGGCAACGATGCTTTGCCACACCCACGAGCGATGGGGAGGAGATTGACGATAACAAGGGGAGTCTTTCTTTTTATGGAAGGGCTCCTTTTTTGGTATGATTTTATGCATGATTTCCAGTTTTAGGATTTGCTGCATGATTTCATCCATAGGTATTTGCCGGTCAAAGCTTTTCAGGCTTGTGGCCGGTTTATTTTTTTACAGCCAGAATCAGAAAAGGAGAGAAATTGTATGAAGCAAATGGGAAATTGGGAAAAGAAACTGACTATGCAGGTAATGGCTGCGCTTTTGGCAAGTGCCGCTATGGGAACTACGGCTTTTGCAGCAGAGGCAGTACATGGCGAATCTGCCGATGTGGCAGCAGATGTGTATGAGCTGGAGGATACTGTAGTTACAGCGGAACGCAGGCCTACTAAGAAAATGGAGACACCTGCCAATACTACTGTTATTACTGCCCGGGAGATTGAGGATAATCACTACCAGAGCGTGGATGAGGCAATCGGCCATGTTAATGGTGTATCCATTATGCGCATGGGCGGCGGCGAAATACAGTATGTACGCATAAATGGTGATGATCGTGTCGTTGTTATGGTTGATGGTCAAAAATTGAATAATGATCAGGGGTCTGTTAGCGGACGAGCAAGTGTTGACCTTAATATGATACCGTCTATGGACAATATTCAGCGCATTGAAGTTGTCAAGGGCGGTGGCAGTGCCCTGTATGGCAGTGATGCAGTTGGCGGTGTCATCAATATCATCACCAAAAACGCGGTAAAGAACGAGACCAAGGTGGATATCAATACAGGCTCCTGGGGCAGCCATAATTATACCCTCAGCACTCAGGGCAAGGAAAATGATTTCAGCTGGTTTATAACTGGCGGTTTGCAGAAGCGCGGTCATTTTGACTATAAGTTTAATGGCAATAGTCCTACTATGGCAAATAGCGATTACAATAACAACAGTTTTTCCATGAAGCTGAAAAATCGTTTGTCAGATAGTGATTCCGTAACATTTGGTTATAATCACCGTTCTGTTGATGCGGGGCTGTATAATTGTATTGGCACTAATTCAACGCCCAACAATAGGCTGAAAGAGAATTTTAACAGTTATAATTTAACTTGGAATTTCCAAGAAGATACGGATGTACCTGGATATATGCGTTTTTTCTATAACCATAATTGGATTGACTTTTGGGGCGATTACAGCACTCGCACTATGGGGCTGGATGCACAATATGGCTGGATTTTGAATGATTATAATACGCTGATTACCGGTGTAGAATGGCATCAGAGCAATTCGGAAAATGCAGCAAGTGGATATTATGGCAAAAAGCTTACCAATAAGAGCGTTTTCCTGCAGGATACCTGGAAATTTGCAGATAAGTGGACATTAGTGCCGGGAATGCGCATGGATAATCATAGTATGTTTGGTACTCATTGGTCACCAAAGATTGCGATTAATTATTTAGCAGATGCGGATACTCAGATATATGCTTCCTGGGGACGGGTTTTCAAGGCTCCTACGGCTGATGACTTGTATTATTATACGAATTATGGTATTTGGGGGGGGTACTATGGCAATCCAAATCTTCGTCCCGAAACTGGTTACACTGAAACTATAGGTATAAACCACAATATAAATGAAAGCATAAGTGTGGGGTTCTCGGTTTTCCAAAGTGAATTGCATGATGCCATCAATTGGATGCGGATAGGTAATAACAATTATGTTCAAAATATTGATAAAGAAAAACACCGTGGCATGGAGCTGTCCTTCAAGCAGGAGCTTAGCCCGATGTGGAGCTATGACTTAGGCTATTCCTACATCAAGCGTGAGAAAACATTTAGCGGCTCGCCTATGGCTGTAGATTCTGGCAATCTTCAGCCGAATGGTTATCGCATCGGTGTTCATTATCGTAGCGGTGCATGGAAGGCAAATCTGCTGGGTACTATCGGCAGTGGTCTGGATGCTCAGTATTATAACAACAACAGCAGCTATAACATCTGGGATTTCAACCTCAGCTATGATATTAAGAAGAACATTACTACCTACTTCAAGGTAAACAATCTTACCAATCAGGAGCATTTTGAGAGTCAAACATCCGGGGTTGTATATTACCCATGTGCAGGCCGCTTCTATCAGGTAGGTCTGACCTGCACCTTCTGATAATCAATCAATAGTAGTGTAGTCCTTGGCATGACAGGTGAATTTTCAAGCTATACCGTTATATTGTGCTTGTATGGAAGGAGGCAGCTTATGCTGGAATTAGTCAATCTCTCCAATGACATTACAGATACAGAAGGTCTGCTGGAAGGCAATTCGGCACAGCTTGCCTCTTTTTTGCAAAGGCATCATCTTGACGGCATAGAGTTTATGTGTTGTGCCCCTTGGGATAAAAGCTTTCATCAGCCTGATATTATCAAGGGCTTTCATCTTTGGTTCTGGCCCAGCTGGCTGGATTTCTGGCTGGAAAATGAACAGGCACTGCTGCGGGAATTTGGCTCCCGGGAGAAGGTTGAAAGCTGCTTTGGTGCTTCCCGTGAGGCATGGCTGGACAGGTGGGCAGCCAATTTTCAGCAGGCAGCAGACTGCGGTGCAGAATACGCCGTTTTTCATGTGGCGCAGGCAAGAAGCAGCGAAATCCGCTGCCGCAGCTTTGCCTACAGTTCAGCACAGGTCATAGAAGCTGTGCTGGATATAATCAATCAGCTTACAGCCCGGCTGCCATCGGAGATGGCCCTCCTATATGAAAATCTCTGGTGGCCCGGGTTGGATTTTTCTTCACCGGCATTGGTGCATGACCTGCTGGCTGGTACACAGCACAAGTGCGGCATCATGCTGGATACAGGGCATTTGATGAATACCAATACGAAGCTTTGCTGTGAGTCACAGGCAACTGATTATATTTTACAGATAGTGGACAGCCTTGGTTCAGCTGCTGGCAGTATCCAGGGGGTTCATCTGCATACCTCTTTTTCCGGGGAATATGTGGAAAAGGAGAGGCAGCGGCATAACCAGCCTGAGTATAATCTGTCTGCCGGGGAAATAATGGATTATGTATTGAAGGTTGACCGGCATCAGCCTTTCAGGACGGCTGCCGCCAGGCGGATTGTGGATGCAGTGCAGCCACGGTATCTGGTGCATGAGTTTGTGCCTGAAAATTATGAGGACTGGGAAAACAAGCTGGTACAGCAGCAAAAGGTATTGTACAGGAGATTATAGTTTATGGATTTGATTGTTAATGGCGTAGAGTTTTTTCACAAGGGCGGCTCCATTATGTATGTATTGCTGCTATGTTCATTTCTGGTGGTAAGCATAGCTATCGAAAGATGGCGGTATTTTGCCCGTCGTGACAGTGGGCGCGGCTTTACCAGGCAGTTTGCGGAGGCAATGTCAGCCGGGGATTTTGGCAAGGCAATTGGTATTGCTAAAGGTGGCAGTGGTGATCTGGCAGGTTTATTGACAGGGGCGTTTAAGATACTTGCCGAGGGGGCAGAGCATGGGCAGCTGACAGGCTATATGGAGGTGCAGTCAGGCGTGGCATTGTCCAGATTGCGCCAAAGATTGTATTATCTCAGCGTTATCGTGACCATGGCACCCCTCTTGGGACTCCTGGGAACTATCAGCGGCATGATTTCCGCATTTAGTGTATTCAATGTGGAATCAGGACAGGCAACTGCTATTACAGGCGGTGTCGGTGAGGCACTGATTGCCACGGCAATGGGGCTGTGCGTGGCGATTATCGCCCTGGCAGTGCATTCTTATTTTACCCAGCGGCTGGAGAATATAATTACGGATATGGAGCAGTGCTTCTCCCTGGTGGAAGCCAGCAGGAAGGCTCTGTCAGGGAAATCAGGTGAGCTGTATAAAGCAGGTGAGGCAGTATGAGGCTGAGGGACAGGCGGGCTGCCTGCAAGCCGGAAGTAAATATTATCCCTATGATAGATATCATGTTTTTCCTGCTGGTATTTTTTATGATGAGTACCTTGTACATGGTGAATATCAAGACCGTGGATGTGAATCTGCCACAGGCGCAGCATGCGGAAACGCAGATGAAGGTGACTTATCTTGTAACCATGAAGGCGGATGGTTCCCTGTGGCTGGAGGACCAGCCTATTGCAGAGGGGGAGCTTCTTCGCCGGGCGGCGGCAGAGCAACGGCGAAATCCGCGTTTTGCAGTGGTGGTGCGTGCAGACCAGGGCATGGATTATGGCATGGTTATCGGCTTTTTGGATAAGATGAAAGGGGCTGGCGTTACACGCTTTGCTTTGGCGGCGGAGAGCGGGAGGTCCTGACATGACACAGGAGCAGAAGGATAAATATCATGCCTATGGCATTTCTGCCATATTTCATATTATTGTATTTATGCTGGTAGCATTAACGGGGATTTTTGCCCAGGCGGCACAGGAAAAGAAGCCTGCTGTGGATGTGACGGTATATGATATGGCTGCCGATAATGGCGGTGGCGGCGGTGGGGGAAGTCCTGCCCCGGCACCTGCGGCAGAATTGCCCCAGGCTATTGATGCAGTAGCTTTGCCTGCTGAAACAGCGAAGCTGCCTGAGATTGCCGAGGAGTATACAAAGGAGCCGGAAAAGCAGCAGGAATACAGGGAAATCCATAGAACGGCAGAGACACCACGGCAGGTATTTGGTACAGTAGCTGCCAGCCCTGCTGCAAGTGGAGCTGCTTCCAGTATCGGCCATGGCAACGGCAGTGGTACAGGGAATGGCAGTGGCAATGGAACCGGGACAGGCTCGGGGGATGGCTCCGGCAGCGGTAATGGCAGCGGAGATGGAAACGGCGATGGCAGCGGTTCCGGCAGGGATGAAGCTGCGGCAAAGAGGCCAAAGACTCCGCCAAAGTTTCTTGGCGGCAATGAGCCACGTTACCCTCGTGACTTGCAGGAGCAGGGAATTGGTGGCACTGTACTGCTTCGGCTGACGGTGACCGCTGAGGGCAGCGTGGCATCTGTAGAGATAGCCGGTTCCTCCGGGTATGCGGCATTGGATAATGCGGCAGTCAAGGCGGCCTACAGCTACAGTTTTGCTGCTGCCAGGAATGTTTATGATGAGCCGGTAACGTGCATTATCAGCAAAAGGGTTGTTTTCAACCCGTAATATATAATTTTGTGCGCAGTATTATTGCAGCACGGTGGGAGGTTATTTAGATGAAGAAAAAGAGATGGCTGACAGCAGGTATTATTCTTGCTTTAAGCGCACATGCGCCGCTGGCTTTGGCTGCTGAAGATGGTGCACCAGGAGGGAATGATAGTACAAGTGCAATAGATGTATATGAGATGGATGATACTATCGTCACTGCGACACGCACAGCGAAAAAAGATGTGGATGTGCCGGCATCTACAATGGTGCTGACTGCGGAAAAGATCAAGGAAAGCGGAGCCACTAACGCGGCAGAAGCACTTAGCCAGCTTAATGGTTTTACTTATAAATCCTTTGGTGCTAATGGTGCTTCTATGGGTACCATGAACAATGAGCTGGGTATTCGCGGCAATCGTAATGGTACGCTGGTGCTTGTCAATGGCAATCCGGTTGCCTGGCGCACCAAGTATAATCTGGAAATGATCCCGGCCCAGAATATTGAGCGTATCGAAATTGTCAAGGGTGGCGGCTCCGTGCTTTACGGCAGTGAGGCAATGGCTGGCGTTGTAAATATTATTTTGAAAAAGAACAACCCTAATGAAGTTACTGTAGGCTTTGGCAACTATGGCCAGCAGAAGTATGATTTGAGTATTGGTGATGAGATTCTTGGCATTCATCTGCATACTGATAAATGGGATAAGCAGGAGGGGGCAAGCTTTTCTGATTTAGATTATACGAAATTGAAAGGACAATCGCGTACTGATATCTTGGATGCCGATAAGCTTAATTTCGGATTCAATTGGAATATCAATCCTCGTTTGCAGATGGTGTATGATTTCTTTAAGACAGAAGCTGACTACCAGCGTTTTATTACGCGGGTAGATAATTCTGCCGGGCAGGGAGTTGTGCCCGGGGAACAGTTTAATGGGCGGAAATACACCACGGAGCAGCATGTAACACAGCTGAACTACAAGGATGATAAGTGGAAGGGAAATCTGTATTGGAATACTGGTACTGTTGAGTCAGAGGGGCCGACATATTTCACAACTACTGACAGTAGATCCAGTATATCCGGCGAGCGTACAGATAGCAGATATAATACCAGGGAGCGTAATACGACTTATGGCTTTGATGGTCAGCGTATCTGGGAAATTGGCGATAAGTCCACGGCAATTCTGGGGATAAGCGGTCAGCACGAGGTATATCAGGCTTTACCGGCTATCAGCACGAAAGGTAACAGCATCAAAAATCGCATGCGCAATAACTGGGGTGTTTTTGGTCAATGGGAGCAGCATTTTGATGCGAAAAATACAGGTATTTTCGGCTTGCGTGAAACTTGGACAACGGGAGCTGCTGAAAACTATAATAACCTGAGTGGTTCCCTGCAATGGCTGCATAAGATGAACGATAATAATAATCTTTATGCCAGTGTAAATCAGTCTTTTATTATGCCTACTTTTGCTCAGATGTTTCCGTCCTCAGATAATGCAAATCCTGCCCCTGATTTAAAGCCGCAGTATGGCATAAATTATGAAATTGGCTGGAAGCAGAACCATAACAAACACAATTGGCGGTTGGCAATTTTCCATACGGATATAACGGACAACATTGCAGCCAAGTGGGATAAAAAGAAAACATCTTATACATATACCAACGAGGATTTTCGCAATACAGGCATTGAGCTTTCCTGCGATATTAGCGGTACCAATGGCTGGTCGTATCAGTATGGTGTTACCTGGCAGAATCCTGAGACCAAAAGTGAAAGCAAGAAATTAGGCTGGGAGCGTACTCAGGGCAAGCTGCAGCTTACCGGCGGTATTACCTATAAAAAAGATAAGTGGACATCTTCACTTTCCGGTTCCTATCTGTGCAGTCGAGTTATGAGTCCGTCTAAAGAGCCTGCTTATGCTACCAAGCCGTATTTCCTGACTTCCTGGCGTACCAGCTACGCTCCTGACAAGAATACCGAGGTGGCGCTTTCTGTAGATAACATTTTGGATCGCAAGGATAATTTGAGCCATAGCTCGTCCTATTATTATTCTGCGCCGGTGAATTATCTGCTGAGTTTCAGTTACAAGTTCTAATATAATTTCTAGATATCTCCTAATTGTATGAGGCACCTGTATGTCAATGCACTAGTGGCAGCAGGTGCTTTATTTTAGCATTATTTATTTATCTTTATTGTTGTGCTTTGATAGATATTGGTAGTATAATATAGGCAGAGGGGGCAGGCAACATTGTCCGGGCAGTTGATTCATAATTCATAGGAAATATAAAAAAATAATATCGTAAGATATATCAAATTAATTGACAACAATAAAATTTAGCTGTACAATATAATTAATTTAATAGAGTAAGGACAGGTGTCTGTATATCAGACTTAATAGAGAATCCGGTATAAGCCGGAACGGTCCCGCCACTGTAAGGCAGAGGGCGGCACATTTATGTCACTGGGGCAGCACATTGCGGCGTAAAGGCGTGATGGCTCTGGGAAGGCGTGCCAACCGATGAAGCCGAGTCAGGAGAACTGCCTGTTCAATCGTCACCGTTAGCGGCTGCATCCACAGCAGGGGAGTTTTGGATGCATCTGCTTGTACCTGCGAGCGATGGGTAGGGGATGGAGCTATGAAACGACAGCTTTTGCTTTGGGCGTGAAATCGGTCTTCTACCAGCTTTGGGGTTGCTGCGGCTTTGCCGCGGCGTCCCCGGGGCTGGTTTTGTTTTTTTAGGCAGCCGGTTTCCGTTGCCTTTCTGGCGTTGGCTATAGAACAGGCATTGAGTGCCGCTATAGCCTTTGTCATGGCATATGAGCCTGTGGCAGGCTGCCGCATGCTATCGTAGCAAGTCCATCTGCATGCTCTGGCAGATGGATTTTTTAGTTGAAGGAGGTTGTTGTATGAGTGAGGAGAAGGACCTGGACCTTCAGGCGATTTTGAAAAGGGCGGAGCAGGAAAGCGTTTTTCCTGATGTGCCTTTGGATGAATTTGCCCCGCCCGGCTATGATGAATGGAAGGAAGCCTGTATAGCTCTTTTGAAGGGTGCGCCCTTTGAAAAGAAGATGTATACGGACACCTACGAGGGGATTACCTTTTCGCCTATGTATTTCCGCAGGGACACGGAGGATATCCTGCCGAAGGATTCCTATCCCGGCATGGATGATTTTCTGCGGGGAGCTACCCCTAACGGCTACATCAGGGCTCCTTGGGGCATTGCCCAGGCATGTGATCTGACTATGCCACAGGAGAATAACCAGTTGCTCCGCCACGAGCAGGACAAGGGCTCTACTATCTACAATGTGCGCCTGGATGCTGCCACCCTTGACTGCCGGAGCAGTGACAAGGCAGAAAGGCCCGGTGACGGAGGCTGCAGCATCAGCACATTGGATGACATGAGCACTTTGCTTTCGGATTTGAAGCTCGACAAGTACCCCCTGTACATCTACGCAGGTGCTTCTGCCGTGCCTGTGCTGGCACTGACGGCAGCGGCTGTGCGGTCAGGGGGCGGCAGCCTGGGGAATTTAAAGGGCATTGTGGGCGCCAATCCTGTCGGTGAGCTGGCTGCCAGGGGCAGGAACAGCCAGTCCCTGGCCAAGCTGTACGATGAGGCCTATCTGGCGGCAAAGTGGGCGATTAAAAATGCGCCAGGCCTGAAGACCTTTATGGCTGGCAGCGATGTGTTCAGCCGGGGCGGCGCCAACGATGTGCAGGAAATTGCCTATACCCTGTCCATAGCGGCGGACTATATGCGTGCCATGCTGGAGAGGGGACTGACGGCGGACGAGGCTGCCGGGCAGATAATGTTCGGCTTCTCTATGGGCGCCAATTTCTTTATGCAGATTGCTAAGCTGAGGGCGGTGCGGCCTGTCTGGGCGCAGATTGCCGAGGCCTTTGGCTGCAGCAGCGAGGCCCAGCGGATACATATCCACGGCAAGCCGGCGCTGTTTTTCAAGACTAAGTATGACCCTTATGTGAATATGCTCCGCAATACCTCGGAGATGTTCTCCGGGGTGGTGGGAGGTATTGAGTCCTTCGAGAACGGCACCTTTGATGAGGCAGTGCGGAAGGGGGATGAATTTTCACGCCGTATTGCCAGGAACGTGCAGGTTATGCTGCAGGAGGAGTTCGGGCTGCTGCAGCCTATTGACCCGGCAGGTGGCTCCTGGGCGGTGGAAAGCCTGACCAAAGAGATTAAGGAAAAAATCTGGGCGGAGTTTCAGACTGTGGAAGGCATGGGCGGTATAGCAGCAGCCCTGCTGGAGGGCTATCCTCAGGCGCAGGTGGGGGCAGTGCTTGCCAGCCGCTTCAAGAAGCTGGAGTTCAGGCGTGACCGCATCGTAGGCAGCAACATGTACCCGAATATGACGGAAAAGCTGCTGGATGAGAGGCCGGAGGATTTTGAGGCTAACCGCAGGGCACGGAGCGAGGCCATCGCAGCCTACCAGTCAGATATGGACGAGGTGTTCAAGGCGGAAAAGCTGGCGGAGCTGGGAAAAATCAGCCAGGAAGGCGGCGATATTGTGCAGGCTGCCATTGAGGCTGCCAGGGCAGGTGCCGATATCGGCGAACTGAGGGCGGCCATTGATTGCAGCCGGTCTGCTGAGGCAGCGGCAAAGGAAGCGGTACAGGCGATTTTGCCCCACCGCTGGAGCGAGCGGTATGAGGAGCTGCGCATGACTACGGAGAAGTATCAGGCAGAGCATGATGACAACGTAAAGATTTTCCTGGCCAACATGGGGCCGATACCGCAGCACAAGGCAAGGGCGGACTTCACCACGGGCTTTTTGCAGGTGGGAGCCTTCCAGGTGCTGGGCAACAACGGCTTCCAGACTGTGGAGGAAGCTGCGGAGGCGGCAGGCAGGTCCGGGGCGGATGCGGTGGTTATCTGCTCCACGGATGCCACTTACCCGGAGATTGTGCCGGCGCTTGCGCCGAAGCTTCATGAGGCACTGCCGGAGGCAATGGTATTCCTGGCAGGTGCCGCGCCGAAGGAGCTGGCAGATACCTACAGGGAGGCAGGGATTGACGAGTATATCAATGTCCGTGCCAACTGCTACGCTATCCTGCAGCTTTTGCAGAAGAGGAAGGGGATGATTGAGTAATGGCTGCTTTTCCTGATTTTACCAATATGAAGTTGAAGGAAGCTCCGGCAGGCAGCGGGGCGGAGTGGCAGAGGCTGTTTGAGTCGGCTGCCGGTGCTGATTTTGCCGCCCTGACCGGCAAGACCATGGAGCATATTCCTATCAAGCCTATATATAACCACGATGAATACGATCACATGAACCATCTGGATTTTGCCAGCGGCATACCGCCCTGCCTGAGAGGTCCGTACTCTACCATGTATGTGTTCCGTCCCTGGACAGTAAGGCAGTATGCAGGCTTTTCCACGGCGGAGGAATCCAATGCCTTTTACCGCCGCAACCTGGCTGCCGGTCAGAAGGGCTTGTCCATCGCCTTTGACCTGCCTACCCACAGGGGCTATGACTCGGATAATCCCCGGGTGCTGGGCGATGTAGGCAAGGCAGGCGTTGCCATTGACTCCATCCTGGACATGCGCATCCTGTTCAGCGGCATACCTCTTGACCAGATGTCCGTATCCATGACCATGAACGGTGCGGTGCTGCCGATTCTGGCCTTTTACATCCTGTCCGGCGAGGAACAGGGTGTGGATAAGAAGGTTATGGCCGGTACTATCCAGAACGATATTTTGAAGGAATTTATGGTGAGGAATACTTATATTTATCCGCCGGAAATGTCCATGCGCATCATCGGTGATATTTTCGAGTATACCACCAAGTACATGCCTAAGTTCAACAGCATTTCCATCTCCGGCTACCACATGCAGGAGGCCGGGGCTACGGCTGATATTGAGCTGGGCTATACCCTGGCCGACGGCTTGGAATACATCCGTACAGGTATCAAAGCGGGATTGCCTGTGGATGCTTTTGCCAAGAGATTGTCCTTCTTCTGGGCGATCGGTAAGAATTATTTTATGGAAGTGGCAAAGATGCGTGCAGCCCGTGTGCTGTGGGCGAAGATTGTCAAGTCCTTCGGTGCAAAGGACAGCAAGTCCATGGCACTGAGAACCCACTGCCAGACCTCCGGCTGGTCCCTGACGGCACAGGACCCTTTCAACAACGTGTCCAGGACGCTGATGGAGGCAATGGGGGCGGCGCTGGGGCATACCCAGTCCCTGCATACCAACGCGCTGGATGAGGCCATTGCCCTGCCGACTGATTTCTCAGCACGGATTGCCAGAAATACCCAGCTGTACATTCAGGACGAGACCAGTGTCTGCAAGATTATTGACCCGTGGGGCGGCTCCTACTATGTGGAGGCTCTTACCAACGAGATTATCCGCCGTGCCTGGGCGCATATTCAGGAGGTGGAGGCCCTGGGCGGCATGGCAAAGGCTATTTCCAGCGGCCTGCCAAAGATGCGCATCGAGGAAGCGGCGGCACGGCGCCAGGCGCAGATTGACTCCTGCAATGAGTCCATCATCGGCCTGAACAAGTATCGGCTGGAAAAGGAGGACCCATTGGAAATCCTTGCCATCGATAACACCGCTGTGCGGCAGGCACAGATTGAGCGCCTGGAGAAGCTGCGCCGGGAGCGTAATGCTGATGATGTGCGCCGCTGCCTGGAGGGTGTTACCAAGGCGGCAGAGAGCCGTGAGAACGGCAACCTGCTGGAGGCTGCGGTGGATGCAGCTCGTGCCCATGCTTCCCTGGGGGAGATTTCCGATGCCGTGGAGAAGGTTTCCGGCAGGTTCCAGGCGGTTATCCACACCATTTCCGGCGTGTACTCCTCGGAGTTTACTGACAAGACGGAGCTGGACAGAGCCCGTGAGATGGCTGATGAGTTTGAGGAGCTGACAGGCCGCCGTCCGCGTATTTTCGTGGCAAAGATGGGACAGGACGGACACGACCGGGGACAGAAGGTTATCGCTTCATCCTTTGCGGATATGGGCTGGGATGTGGATGTAGGGCCTCTGTTCCAGACACCGGAGGAAACTGCTCAGGATGCGGTGGATAACGATGTCCACATGGTAGGCTTCAGCTCCCTGGCAGCCGGGCACAACACGCTCCTGCCGCAGCTGGTACAGGAGCTTGCCAAGCTGGGCAGGGAGGACATCATGGTGTGCATAGGGGGAGTAATACCTGTGCAGGATTACGATTTCCTCTATGAGAGCGGTGCTGTGGCAATTTTTGCTCCGGGCACGAACATTCCGGAGGCAGGCATCAAGCTGCTTACTTTGCTGATTGAAAGGGCGAAGGAGGAGCTGGCAGAATAAGCTTTAGAAGGGATTAGAAGGAGCTAGAAGGAAGTGTGAGTTATGGCAAAATATACCACATCAAAACCCAGCTGGGTTCCGGAGGAAAAGGATGAGAAGTTTGCCTGTAGTGTCATGAGCGGTATAGAGGGAGTTAAGGATACAACTACGGGCAATATTAATCCTATGCTGGCCAGCGGCAAAATGAAACCGAAGCGGCGGCTTATCATGAGCGAGGATGAATATGTCGATGGTGTTCTGAAAGGCGACCGCATGGTATTATCAAGGGCTATAACTCTCATTGAAAGCAATAGCTCCAAGCATTTTGTCAAGGCACAGCGGGTATTGCAGCGGCTGCTGCCCCACACGGGGAAAGCCCTGCGTATAGGGATTACAGGTGTGCCGGGAGCTGGCAAGAGTACGATAATTGAGGCTTTTGGCAATATGCTGTGCGACAGGGGGCACAGGGTGGCGGTGCTGTCGGTAGACCCGACAAGCTCCGTCACCAGGGGCTCCATCCTGGGGGATAAAACCAGGATGGGAACCCTGTCAAGGCGGCAGGAAGCGTACATCAGGCCCTCACCTGCCGGGGGAACCCTGGGAGGCGTGGCAAGGAAAAGCCGTGAGACTATGCTCATGTGCGAGGCGGCAGGCTACGATGTGATTTTGATTGAAACTGTGGGCGTAGGCCAGTCGGAAACCACGGTGCGCTCTATGGTAGACTTCTTTATGCTGGTGGTGCTGACAGGGGCCGGTGATGATTTGCAGGGCATCAAGAAGGGGATTATGGAGCTGGCAGACGCCATCGTCATCAACAAGGCAGATGGGGACAATCTGCTGAAGGCCAAGGTGGCAAGGGGCGAATATGAGCGGATGATAGAATATATTCGCCCGGCTACCGAGGGCTGGCAGACTCATGCCTATACCTGCTCTGCCTATACCAAGGATGGTATTCCTGAGCTGTGGGAGGTTATCAGGGCGTTCAGGAATATGACGGAAAACAGCGGTGTTTTCCAGAAGCGGCGCAAGAAGCAGCTTTTGGAGTGGATGCACAGCATGATAGATGAACATTTGCATAGTTTGTTTTTTGAGGACCCGGTGATTACCGGCAGGATGCCGGAGGTGAGGGAAGCAGTCCTGCAGGGGGTGATTTCCCCTACCCAGGCAGTCAAGGAGCTGGTCAACATGTTTGATGTAGACAGGGCTGCCAGGCGGCAGGTGGATTTGTTTCACCCGGAAAGAGAAACAAGAACTTGAAACTACATCCCGGCATAGTATTTTGGGAAAATGTGTTGCATATAATATAAATTTATGCTAAAATAATACACAGAAATACAGAGACAGTCTTTGGGGCAGGGTGTGATTCCCTACCGGCGGTACAGCCCGCGAGCCTGAGGCAGTGAATGGGGCGGCAGCTTCGGTTGCCGTGCATGAGCTGGGGAGGGCAGGATTCGGTGAGATTCCGGAGCCGACAGTATAGTCTGGATGAGAAAAGACGTGTTGCGTGCATCTTTTTGTGTGTTTACGATGGCTGTTGAGGATTTTTCTTCGACAGCCATTTTTTGCGTTTTTAGAGGACTTCACTCTGTACTTCAAATATTTTGTATCAGGTTTTAATCAGAGGTGATAGGATGCAAAAGAATTTGGAAGGAAGGCTTGCCGGATGGGGGGAAGCTGCTGCATCAGGGCAGTTTCAGGATTTCGACGAGCAGATGATGGCGCGTGCCATCAGCCTGGCAAGAAACGGCCTGGGGCGCACGTCCCCTAATCCCTTGGTGGGAGCCGTGATTGTCAGGGACGGCAGAATAGTGGCAGAGGGCTGGCACAGGAAGGCCGGTACTCCCCATGCTGAAATCCATGCCCTGAACATGGCTGGCGAGCTGGCACGGGGAGCTACGGTGTACGTTTCCCTTGAGCCCTGTGCTCACTATGGCAGGACGGGTCCTTGCGCCAAGGCATTGGTGGAGGCAGGTGTCAGCCGGGTGGTGGTTGCCATGATGGACCCCAATCCCAAGGTGGCTGGCAAGGGCATTGCCATCTTGCAGGAAGCCGGCATTCAGGTGACTACAGGGGTGCTGGAGCAGGAAGCCAGGCAGCTGAACGAGGTGTTCCTGAAATGGATGACCACAGGGCTGCCCTTTGTGGCACTGAAAACCGCCATGACGCTGGATGGCAAGATTGCCACGGCCGCCGGTCAGTCCCAGTGGATTACCAATGAGGCATCACGCTACGAGACTCACAGGCTGAGGGATGTTTACGATGGAATCCTGGTGGGCATCAATACGGCGCTGGCGGACAATCCTGCCCTGATAACCAGGCTGAAGGAGTATCCGGGCAGGAATCCTGTGCGGATTGTGGTGGACAGCCGGGCAAGGCTGCCTTTGGAGTCAAAGCTGGTGACAGACGGTGCCGCCCGTACCATTGTGGCTGTGACGGCAGGGGCACCGGCAGACCGGCTGGAAGCACTGCGGTCGGCAGGTGCGGAAGTCATTGTGGCTGGCAGTGGCGACCAAGTGGATATGCACAGCCTGATGGAGCAGCTGGGAGCCATGAAGATATCCTCCGTGCTGGTGGAGGGAGGCGGCAGCGTGAATTTTTCCCTTTTGCAGGCAGGTCTGGTGGACAGGGTATATGCCTTTATTGCACCGAAGCTGGTAGGAGGCAGGGATGCCCTTACCCCGGTGGAAGGTGATGGCTTCCGGGAATTAAGCCATGCCGTGGAGCTGGAGGACATTCAGCTGAGGCAGCTGGGCTCTGATGTGCTTTTGACGGGAATTGTAAAAAGAAATACGGAAAAATAGAAAAATTTTCTGTATCATGCAGGAAAAATCCAGAGGCATATCGTATATATAATGATGTGAGTCTGAGTTAAAAGGTGAAGGACATGTTTACAGGAATTGTTGAAGAAGTGGGCAGGATAAAGGCCATAGGCAGCGGTGTGCTGCAGGTGTCTGCCAGCAGGGTGCTGGAGGATGTGCAGCTGGGGGTCAGCATTGCAGTCAACGGTATCTGCCTGACAGTGACGGAGTTCAATAGCAGCAGCTTCCGGGCTGATGTGATGCCGGAGACAGTTAGGCGCACTTCCCTGGCGGAGCTGAAGATTGGCAGCCCGGTCAATCTGGAACGGGCACTGACTCTTGCCAGCCGCCTGGGAGGGCATATTGTCAGCGGCCACATTGATGGCGTAGGCAGGATTGTTTCTATGAAGGATGACAATAATGCCGTGCTGATGAAGATAGCGGCAGATGCTGATATTCTGCACTATATTGTGGAGAAGGGCTCTGTGGCCCTGGATGGCATCAGCCTGACAGTGGCGGCGGTGACGGACAGGGATTTTACGGTGTCCCTGATTCCCCATACCCGTCAGGTGACAAACCTGGGCAGCAAGGGGGAAGGGTCCCTGATCAACATCGAGAACGATGTGGTAGGCAAGTATGTGGAGAAGCTGCTGCTGCCAAGGCAGTCAGCCCGGAAGGATGGGCAGCCGGAGGCTGGCAGCATTACCATGGAAATGCTGCTAAAAAGCGGATTTTGATTGACTAATATCACTGCTTTGCTGATTGGAAATTAGTTTATTTTGATTTGGTTATGACTTTTGATGATTATAAGGAGCGGTTATAATGGCAGATTTTGCAACAGTAGAAGAAGCAATTGAGGAAATTCGTAATGGCAATATGATTGTGGTGGTGGACGATGAGGATCGCGAGAACGAGGGCGATTTGATTGTGGCAGCTGACAAATGCACCCCGGAGCATATTAATTTTATGGCTACCCATGCCAAGGGGCTTATCTGCACCCCGGTGGAGGGCTTTATTCTGGACAGGCTGAAGATTGGTCAGATGGTGGTGAACAACACCGATAATCATGAAACTGCCTTTACCGTGTCTGTGGATGCCACCAGCACCACCACTGGTATTTCTGCTTTTGAGCGGTGCCAGACTGTCAAGGAGATGATCGACCCCAACTCCAAGCCGGAGGATTTCCGCCGTCCGGGGCATGTCTTCCCGCTGCGCTCCGTGCCGGGTGGCGTACTGCGCCGGGCAGGCCACACCGAGACTACTACTGACCTGGCAAAGCTGGCAGGCCTGACTCCGGCTGGCTTCTGCTGTGAGATTATGGATGATGACGGGCACATGATGCGCACGCCGCGCCTCATTGAGTTTTCTAAGAAGCACGGCCTGAAGCTGATTACGGTGCAGTCCCTGATTGAGTACAGAAAGCGGACTGAGTGCTTCGTGGAAAAGATTGCCGAGGCAGACCTGCCTAGCAAGTACGGCCATTTCCGCATCCATGCCTACGAGAGCAAGCTGGACGGCAAGTGCCATCTGGCTATTATGAAGGGCGAGGTAAAGGGCAAGGAGGATGTGCTGGTGCGCGTTCATTCCGAGTGCCTGACCGGAGATGCCCTGGGCTCCCTGCGCTGCGACTGCGGAGATCAGCTGGCTCTTGCCCTGAAGCGCATTGAGGCTGAAGGCACCGGCGTGGTTCTGTACATGCGTCAGGAGGGACGCGGTATCGGTTTGGGCAACAAGATGCGTGCTTATGAGCTGCAGGACCAGGGCAAGGATACTGTGGAGGCCAATGTGCTGCTGGGCTTTGCGCCGGATGAGCGTGATTATGGCATCGGGGCACAGATTTTGGCAGATTTGGGGCTGACTACCATCCGTCTGATGACCAATAATCCGGCAAAGAGGGCAGGACTTGAGGGATACGGCCTGAAGATTGTGGACAGGGTGCCGCTGGAGACTCCTCGCAATGAGTACAATGAAGGATATATGAAGGTTAAGAGAACCAAGATGGGACATATTTTGCACGAATAAGTAACATTACGTTACGCTGTTCACTTTGGGGGCGGGCGGCATGGCAGTGCCATCGCAGGCACGTTTGCACTCGGCATTCAACCTAGCGGTACTAAGCTCTTGCTGCGCCTGCGGCTTGCAAAGTCGCAGTACAAGACAACGCATTGCAGTTGTCTTGTACTGGGTGATATGCCACCGGCATATCACCCGCTAAGTACCGAGGTTGAACAACGGCCTGCTTATGGCACCGCCGATGCCGCCGCCTTCATGTGAACAGTGACGTATAAGTATAATGTGCTTTTCTCTTTAATTATTCTATATTAGTTCGTTTTATAGGAGGAATAGTGATATGAAGGAAGTTAAGGTTTTAGAGGGTATGCTGAATGCGCAGGGGCTGCGTTTTGGTATTGTGGTTTCCCGTTTTAATGAGTTTTTCACTTCTAAGCTGCTGGGGGGCGCACTGGATGCCCTGCATCGTCATGGTGCCAGCGAGGATGATATTACGGTTGCGTGGGTGCCGGGGGCTTTTGAGCTGCCGCTGGTGTCCAAGAAGATGGCTGAGTCCGGCAAGTATGATGCGATTATTGCCCTGGGCACTGTCATCCGCGGTTCAACCACTCATTATGACTATGTGTGCAACGAAGCTGCAAAGGGCATCGCTCAGGCGAGCATGGCTACCGGCGTACCAGTGTCCTTCAGCGTGGTGACTACTGAAAATCTTGACCAGGCTATTGAGCGTTCCGGCACCAAGGCTGGCAACAAGGGTGCTGACGGTGCCATGACTGCTATTGAGATGGCAAACCTGCTGCGCCAGATTTGATAGGCGTGTTTTGCTATCAGATGTTGTATGGCGAGTGATAAGGGGGACTTTACTGTGAAGATTGGCGTAATAAGTGATACCCACGGCTGCCAGGAGCATTGGGCAAAGGCTTATGAAAAATTTTTCAAGGACGCGGATTTTATTATCCATGTGGGGGATGTGCTGTACCACGGGCCCCGCAATCCTATGCTGGAGGATTACAATCCGGCAGGGCTGGCTGAAAAAATCAATGGCTGCTCGCAGCCTGTGCTGATTTGTAAGGGCAACTGCGATTCCGAGGTAGACCAGCTGGTGCTGAATATGCCTATTCAGTCCCCTTATGTCCATGCTTTTGCAGACGGGCGCCATATTGTGGCAGTGCATGGCCATACTGTGGAGGCTGATGCTGAGAAGGATAGGATGGCAGAGGCAATCCGGGCGGATATTTTTATCTGCGGCCATGTGCATGTCAATGTGCTGGAAAAGCGGGGCAATACAGTGTTCCTGAACCCTGGCTCCCCGTCCCTTTCCAAGCGTGAGGACGGCAGGCAGACCTGTGCTGTAATTGAGAGTGACTCTATACGGATTTATGATATTAACTCCGGCGAGGTTGTCATGGAGATGAATTTATGAGCGATAAGTTAGTAAAGGCGATTACCAAAGGTGTCAGGGTGTATGCTGCCGTGACTACGGACTTGGTAAATGAAGCCATCAGGCGGCATGATTGCTATCCTGTGGCGGCGGCAGCCCTGGGGCGCACCATGACAGGCGCACTGCTGCTGGCGGCAAATTTGAAAAATAAAGAGGCGCTGACTGTCAATATCCGGGGGGACGGTCCTCTGAAGAATATTACGGCGGATGCTGTGCCGGAGGGGTTTGTCCGTGGCTATGTGGCTAATCCTCATGTGGAGCTGCCATTGAATGACAGGGGCAAGCTGGATGTAGGCGGCGGTGTGGGCCGGGGACTTGTTACTGTTACCCGTTTCACCGGCCTGCGTGAGCCTATGCGGGGCAGCAGCGAGATTGTCACTGGCGAGATTGCCGAGGATTTGACAAATTATCTCTATGTTTCTGAGCAGACTCCTTCTAGCATCGGACTTGGCGTGCTGGTGGATACGGACTTTTCTGCCAAAGCGGCAGGAGGCTTTATTATTCAGCCCATGCCGGATGCAGATGAGGAAACCATCAGCAGGCTGGAGGAAAACCTTCAAAAGCTCCGCCCTGTCACTACCATGATTGATGAGGGCAAGGATGCCAGGGAAATCATTCTGGAAATCATGAATGGCTTTGAGATGGAGTTTTTGACTACTACTGACCTTGCTTTCAGGTGTCAGTGTTCCAAGGAACGGCTGGAGGATGTGCTGCTTAATCTCAACCATGATGACATGGAATCCCTGATTGCAGACGGGCAGGCGGAGGTATGCTGCCACTTCTGCGGCGAGAAATATCACTTTACCAGGGAAGAATTGCAGCATCTTTTAAAATTAGCCGATGCTGTAAAGTAAAAATACTTTACAACAAGTTTTTTATCTGCTATAATAGCTAACTGTGACAGCGTGAGAAATGCTGTCATGCTTTGCAGCGAGTCAGGGGCAAGGGGATATTGCCGCTGGCAACGGTGTCGGTTTTTTTGTGGAAGAAAATTTATGCCGGTGGTTGCAATCAACAGTGAGCGTGTGTTATAATTTTCATATTGTGTGTGAAGACCGTACACACTCATAGATACTATAAGGAGGTGTGTTACATGGCAAGTGTATGTGAAGTATGCGGTAAGGGTGAGTTGAGCGGCAACAATGTCAGCCATTCCCACTTGAAGACCAAGCGTACCTGGAAGCCAAACATTCAGCGTGTTCGTGCCGTTGTTGAGGGCGAGGTTAAGCGTGTTAATGTTTGCACCCGTTGCCTGCGTTCTGGCAAGGTCGAGAGAGCTATCTAATTTGCGCAAAAGTATCATCGAATGATATATCATAAGAAAAGCCGGTTATTTCATAACCGGTTTTTCTTATGCCCAACTCCTCCCCATTAAAGCCTGAACAAACCGCATTCCTCCCCCGCCCAAACGCCAAATAATGGCAATTTTTTGAGCTGACAAGGAAAAATACTTGACAACCCCTCCCCAGCTGGTTATAATAGCTATGGTCGGGTAAGGGTGTGCCTTGAAAGCAGGTGGTATTGTGCTGGAACAGCGTTTATATCTGGCTCAGCTATATGATGTCTACGGGCCGCTGTTGACTGACAAGCAGCAGCGTTGCCTGGAAATGCACCTGTTTGAGGATTTTTCCATGTCGGAGATAGGGGAAAGCCTATGTGTATCCCGGCAGGCAGTATACGATATACTGCACCGCTCCGAGCAGACCATGGCAGAGTATGAAGCGAAGCTGGGGCTGGCTCAGAGGATTGAGAAGCAGCGTCATGAACTGACAGAAATTTATGATGAGCTGAAAGGACTTGATGTTGGCGAGGCAGGTTCGCAGGTGGCCGCAGTATTGCAGCGGCTTGCACCATATACCAGCCTTGACACGGCTCAGGAGGAATAGTTTTGATTTTTGAAGGTTTGGCAGACAGACTGCAGGAAACATTTAAAAAGCTGCGTGGACACGGCAAGCTGACAGAGGACGATGTAAAGTCTGCCATGAAGGAAGTGCGGATGGCTCTTTTGGAGGCAGACGTAAACTTCAAGGTAGTAAAGGACTTTGTCAAGCGTGTAACGGAGCGCGCCATCGGTCAGGATGTTATGGAAGCATTGACGCCTGCCCAGGTGGTGATCAAGATTGTTAATGAGGAACTGACCGAGCTGATGGGCGGTTCCCAGAGCAAGATAAATATGTCATCACAGCCGCCAACCATCATCATGATGGCAGGCTTGCAGGGTGCAGGTAAGACAACCTCCGCCGGCAAGCTGGGACTGGCACTGAAAAAGCAGGGCAAGCGCCCTGTGCTGGTAGCGGCTGATATATACAGGCCGGCAGCTGTTACCCAGTTGCAGGTCATTGGCAAGCAGCTGAACATCCCGGTATTCTCCATGGAGCCGGGGACTGACGCTGTGACTATTGCCAAGTCATCCTTGAATTATGCCTTTACTCACGCCAATGATGTGGTTATCATCGATACCGCTGGCCGCCTGCACATCAATGAAGAATTGATGCAGGAGCTGAAGGACATCAAGCGTGAAGTAAAGCCTCATGAAATTCTGCTGGTGGTAGATGCTATGACCGGTCAGGATGCTGTGAACGTGGCTGAGAGCTTCAATAAGGATTTGGAGCTCACTGGCTTGGTTCTTACCAAGATGGATGGTGACTCCCGCGGTGGTGCGGCATTGTCCGTCAAGGCAGTGACCGGCTGCCCAATCAAGTTCGTGGGCATGGGCGAAAAGCTGGAGCCTTTGCAGCCCTTCCATCCGGATCGCATGGCTTCCCGTATCCTGGGCATGGGCGATGTGCTCTCTTTGATTGAGAAGGCGCAGGATGCCTTTGATGCCAAGGAAGCGGAAGCATTAAGCAAGAAGCTGCGCAAGGATGAATTTACCCTGGACGATTTCCTGAGCCAGATGAAGCAGGTAAGGAAGCTAGGTTCCTTCGAGCAGATTATCGGCATGATTCCGGGGCTGGGAAGCCAGGTAAAGGATGCCCTTAAGGACAAGGACATTGACCTCAATGGCAAGGAAATGCGTCGCATAGAGGCGATTATCCTGTCCATGACTCCCAAGGAGAGGGCAAATACAAAGCTCATCAACGGCAGCCGCAGAAAGCGCATAGCTATGGGCAGCGGTACCCGTGTGCAGGACGTCAACAAGCTTCTGAAGCAGTTTGAGGAAATGCAGAAGATGATGAAGCGCATGAAAAAAATGCAGGGCGGCAAGAAGGGCGGCTTTGGCGGCCTAAAGCTTCCGTTCATGCATTGATTATATATTATCTAAGCAAGTATATCTTCTATAAAAAATAGAGTTTAGATATACCACATCTAAGGAGGTGAATTTTCACATGGCAGTAAAGATTCGTTTGAACCGTATGGGTGCTAAGAAGAACCCTTTCTATCGTATTGTTGTAGCTGATTCCCGTGCACCACGCGATGGCCGTTTCATTGAGATTGTTGGCAACTATGACTCCACCAAGGAGCCTGCAGTAGTAAACATCGACGAGGAGAAGGCCTTGGAGTGGATGTCCAAGGGTGCACAGCCTACTGACACTGTTCGTTCTTTGTTCTCCAAGCAGGGCATCATGGCTAAGTTTGATGCGGCTAAGCATGCTAAAGACTAAGAAAGAGGCATAGCATGAAAGAGATCGTTGAGATTATTGCGAGGTCCCTTGTTGATCATCCTGATCAGATTGTTGTGAATGAAAAAGAGGAGGACGGCATCGTCCTGTTCGAGCTTCATGTGGCTGATGAGGATATGGGCAAGGTAATTGGCAAATCTGGTCGTATCGCCAAGGCGTTGCGTACTGTTGTCAAGGCTGCTGCTACTCGCGAGAATAAAAAAGTGAATGTAGAAATAGTTAGCTGATTACCTCAGCCGAAACTGCGGCAGATTTTTCTGCCGCAATTTCTATATATGGCACAAAATATGGCATAATATGACATGAAGTATGGCATATGCTATGAGATAAAATGTGAAATGAAATATGCCGGTGAAATAATGCAGAAGTTGATTATGAGAGGATTGGAGGCTTTATAATGGACAAGGTTTTAGTAAAATTCCCTTTGACGATAAAGGCAAAGCTGACAGAAAAGCTGAAGAATTCCATGCTGGAGGAAATGAATAACGGCATTCAGCAGGCACAGCTGGAGATTTCCCAGATTAATATTCAGGCAGAGCGTGCCCTGAACCAGAAGGACGATGAGGGCAACCTGCCTAACGAGGAAGCTCAGGCCATGATTCACCGTCATTTCGGCATGGAGCGTCAGAAGCGTGAGGAGTACATAGCTCAGACTACTGCCCGTCGTGACGAGCTGGAGAAGCTGGCACTGGGTGCAGAGATTGTGCAGGGACAGAGCGAGCGCTTTGTTGAGCTGAAGGTTGGGGACAACATCCGTGACCAGTTCAATGTGGAAGTAGTGGTGGAAGATGATAAGATCATCGCAATCCGCAGCTAAGAAAAATAGGGCAGCCGACAAGGGTGACAGGATTGTCATCGGCAAGGCAGGCGCACCCCACGGTGTCCGGGGCGAAATGCGGGTAATTCCCCTGACTGATTTCCCGGAGCGGTTTCAGGAGCTGGAGCATGTCTATGTGGGCGATGAGCTGATGGATGTGGAGGACTGCTGGTATCACAAACAGTTTGTCATCATGAAGCTGAAGCAGTGCCCTCATCGGGAGGCGGCAGCCCTGCTGACCGGCAAGCTGCTGTATGTGGATAAGTCTGAGGCTATGCCTTTGGAAGAAGGGGAATACTATACCTTTGACATTATCGGGCTGGAGGTTTTTGACCTGGAGGGAGAGTCCCTGGGCTTTGTTACCGAGGTCTTGAAGACCGGCAGCAACGATGTGTATGTGGTGTCCCGGAAGGGCCAGGCGAAGCAGATTCTGGTGCCTGCCCTGAAAGCCGTAGTCAAGGAAATCAACGTGCCTGAGGGCAGGATGGTGGTGGATTTGCCGGAGGAAGCCTGATGAGGATAGATATTCTTTCCTTGTTTCCTGCCATGTTTGCGGGCCCCTTCGGGGAGAGCATTACCAAACGTGCCGTGGCAAAGGGTATTCTGGATATTCATATCATGAATTTCCGGGACTTTGCGGAAGGGCGGCACAAGCAGGTGGATGATTCTCCCTTCGGGGGCGGCAGCGGCATGGTCTTGAAGCCGGAGCCGCTGTTCCGGGCTGTCCGCTTCCTGAAGGATACCACCCATTATACCAGGCGCCGGGTGCTTCTGATGAGCCCGGAGGGGGCGGTATTCAATCAGGCCAAGGCACGGGAGCTGGCACAGTATGAGCAGCTTATCTTCATCTGCGGCCACTACGAGGGCTTTGATGCCCGCATCAGCGAGAACCTGGCCGATGAGATTATCTCCATCGGCGATTTCGTGCTGACCGGCGGCGAGCTGCCAGCCATGATGATTACGGATGCCGTGTCCCGGATGCTGCCGGGCGTGCTGGGCTCCGAGGAATCCGCGCCTACCGACTCCTTTTATAACGGCCTTTTGGAGCATCCCCAGTACACGCGGCCACGGGAATTTGAGGGCATGCAGGTGCCGGAGGTGCTGTTTTCCGGCGACCATGCCAAAATAGCCAGATGGCGCAGGGAAAAGTCCCTGGAGGCAACCTTGAAGCACCGCCCTGACCTTCTCAGGACAGCGGAGCTGGACAAGAAGGATTTGCAGTACCTGGCAGCCTTGCAGGAAAATCAAGGTGAACACTAGGACAGATGCATCTTTTGATGTGTCTGTTTTTTTATTGAAAAAAATTATCAGTAAGTCTTGACAATGATAGTGATAAATATTATCATATTAAATGTGCTTTTGAGAATTGTTATTATTATATTGTGCAATAATTTATCATTATCATTGGAGGGATAAGCATGACATTGAAGGACGGTAAGGCCGGGATGGTGCTGCGGGTTGACAGCATTGCCGAATCGGGCTTGAAAGAACGGTTGATGACCATGGGGCTTCTGCCAGGCACAAAGATAAATGTGCTGCGTTCCGCGCCTTTGGGTGATCCGATGGCCATAGGGCTGCGTTCCTATCATCTGGCAATCCGCCGCAAGGATGCCGCCAATATCCAGGTGAGCCAGGTCTGATTTGTCTGGCTGATTTGAATGGAGTGGCGTGTCGTTTCATCAGAAAGGAGTTTTTAGATTATGAGTGCAAGCTTATCGGTAGCACTTACCGGCAATCCTAATACCGGCAAGTCTACGATTTTTAATGAGCTGACAGGAGCCAGGCAGAAAATCGGCAACTGGCCTGGCGTTACTGTGGATAAAAAGGTTGGCTATGTCCGCCACAATGACAAGGATATCATGATTGTGGATTTGCCGGGAACTTATAGCATCAATGCCCGTTCCCCGGAGGAAAAAATCGTCATTGATTACCTGCTGACCACCCATACGGATCTGGTGGTGGATGTGGTGGATTCCTCCAATATTGAGCGCAATCTCTATCTGACCTTGCAGCTTTTGGAGCAGGGGATTCCCCTGATTATTGACCTCAATATGCAGGATGAGGCGGAAAAGCGGGGCATCAAGATTGATGTGAAGAAGCTGGAAGCATATCTTGGCTACCCGGTGCTGCTGACCATTGCCCGTGATGGCAAGAGCCTTAAAAACATGCTGAATGTATTTACGTCCATTTCTATGGAAGGCTACGGTGCCAGCCCGCAGCTGAAAGCCCATATTGCCAGGGTGCAGGCGATTGAGGCGGAGGTACGGGATGAGAAGGAGCGTCAGGCACAGCTGATTGAGCTGCGCTATGAGTTTATTGACAGTATCCTGAAAGAGTCTGTGGAGTTCTCCCATGTGGGCACTACCACCTCTGAGAAGGTTGACAAGGTGCTGGCCAATGGCGTGCTGGCCATTCCGGCATTTCTTGCCATCATGTACGCTGTCTTCCAGATTACCTTTGAATGGATTGGCCAGCCGATTGCAGATGCCCTGGATGAGTTTATTGCCGGTGATGTGACGGAGGCAGTGGCTGCCGGGCTGGAGTCCCTGGAGGTGGCTGATTGGATGCAGTCACTGGTGCTGGATGGCATTGTAGGCGGCGTTGGTTCTGTTATCGTCTTTGTGCCTTTGATTTTTATCCTGTTTTTCTGCCTGAGCTTTCTGGACGGCACAGGCTATATGGCCAGGGTTGCTTTCGTGATGGACCCGATTATGCGCCGGGCAGGCCTGACCGGCAAGGGCGTAATGCCTCTGATGATGGGCTTTGGCTGCGGCGTGCCTTCTATTATGGGTGCCAGGGCGCTGGACTCTGAGAAGGACCGCATGCTGTCCATTTTTGCGGCGCCTTTCTTGACATGCGGCGCCAAGCTGCCTATAATGGCATTGTTTGCCGCTATGTTCTTCCCGGATAATGCCGCCAACGTGGTGTTTGTCATGTATGTGGTTGGCGTGGTGATGGCGATTGTGTCTACCAAGCTGCTTTCCCATACTACATTTAAGGATGATAATTCTACATTCCTTTTGGAGCTGCCTCCGTACCGCATGCCGGATATGAAGACGGTGCTGCTGGAAACCTGGGACAAGAGCAAAGGCTATCTGGTCAAGGCCGGTACGATTATCTTCCTGGGCTGCGTTATCATCTGGTTCCTGGGTGCCTTTAACGGCGAGGGAATGGTGGAGGACATGAGCGATAGCTTCCTGGCTTCTATCGGTGCCGCTGTAGGTGCCCTGTTCACCTTCCACGGCTTTGGCACATGGGAGGCCGGTGCAGCAGCGATTTCCGGCATCCTGGCCAAGGAGTCAGTGGTGTCCACCATCGGTATCCTCTACGGCCTGCCTGATGTATCCGCTGAGGCGGAGGATGCTGTTGAGACTGCTGAGGCCATGCTGCAGACCGGCATGGGCAGTGCCTTTACGCCCCTTTCCGCTCTTGCCTTCATGGTGTTCTCCCAGCTGTATACTCCTTGCGTTACCGCCCTGGGTACTATCAAGAAGGAAGCTGGCAGCTGGAAATGGATGATTTTTGCGGCTGTGTACATGTTTGTGCTGGCGTGGGTTGTGTCTCTGCTGGTATATCAGGTGGGCAGTCTGCTGGGATTTTGAGTTTGATTGTCAGGAGGTCTGCCTTATGGCTACTTATGTAATCGGTTTGCTTATTTTGGTGCTGCTGTTTCTGGCAGGCCGCCATGTGGTCAATAATTTCCGTACCGGCGGTCATGACTGCTGTGGCTGTACTGGCTGCAGCAGCAATGGCGATAGTGCCGGTGAGGCTGAGGGTGCAGCAAAAGCGGGATGTTCCTGCTGCGCCCTGCATAAATAAGCATAGATAATCAATACACTTAAGTGTTTTCTCCATAATATCATAAAAAAATGACCGACGTGTAATAGCTTTTGCATTATGCCGTCGGTCATTTTTTTGCAGATTATATGTAGGATTTGCACAGGTCGATAAAAGTTTTCAGCCCTGCTGTCAGGTATTTGTTCTTGTGATAGACGATGCGGAAGCTGCGGCGGAAGGTGATGCCGGGGATGGTGAAGGATGCCAGCTTGCCCTCTTGAAGTTCCTTTGCTACCAGGCGGCTGGAAATTGCGCTGATGCCTAGCCCGGCAGCTACCGCCTGCCTGATGCTTTCTGTGTTATTGTAGGAGCCGGTGACGTGGCATTGCAGGTGGTGCTGGTTCATGACATGCTCAAAGAGGTTGCGGGTGCCGCTGCCTTTTTCTCGCAGGATAAAGGGCAGATCTGCCAGCTGCTCCATGGTGAAGCCTGCCGGGGGCAGCTGGTCGGGAGCGATGATGAATACCAGCTCGTCCTCCAGGAAGGGAATCTGGGTAAGGTAGGCAGAGGTGATGCTGCCCTCTACCAGGGCGGCATCCAGCTCGTCCCGCAGCAGGGCATCTTCCAGGGCGGCGGTGTTGTGGACATGGGAATAAACTTCCTGCTCCGGCATGGCTTTTTTCAGCCTGGTGATGATGTCGATAAAAATGCTTTCTCCGATGGAGAGGGTAGCGCCCAGCCGGATGGGGGCGGCCAGGGAAAAGCTGCGCAGGGTTTTCTCGGTCTGGTCAGACAGGGATATGATGTGCCGGGCGTAGTGTAGCAGTTCCTGCCCGGCAGGCGTCAGAAAGAGCTTTTTGCCCAGCCGTTCAAAGAGCCTGACCTGATAATGCTCCTCCAGCTCTTTTACCGCCTGGCTGATGGAGGGCTGGGAGATGTGCAGCTGCCGGGCTGCCTGTGTCATGCCCTGCTCATCGCAGATGGAGATGAAGATTTGAAAATGGCGCAGTGTCATACTGCTTGCCTCCTTTTATGCAATTATCTAAGTATTCGATTATCTGATTTTATATGATTATCCATAAGTAAATACATATTAAAATTATTATATCATAGTATTTTACATATATAAAGAAAAAGGCTACAATGTAACCATAGTAATGATGCGCATTGAGAGTAAGTCAATGAGCCTTGTATGGTCAGGGCAATAGTGCATGGGAGGCATGTTGAGATGAAAGGTCTTTGGAAAGGTATTTTGTACGCATTGGTGCTGGCAGTACCTGCTGCTTATCTGGGGAAGCTGTATCCGATTATCGGCGGCCCTGTTTTTGGTATTCTGCTGGGCATTATCTGCGCCTTTATTCCGCGTGGTGAGTCCTTCAACGCGGGGATTAATTTTACGGGCAAGAAGATTTTGCAATATTCCATTATCCTGCTGGGCTTCGAGATGAATTTGTTTAATGTGCTGGAAGTGGGGTCCCAGTCCCTGTATGTGATGATTTTTACCCTGCTGACTTCCTTTGCCGTGGCATGGTGGGTAGGCAGGCTGCTGAAAATACCTGAGGACACCAAGACGCTGATCGGGGCAGGCACTTCCATTTGCGGCGGCTCTGCCATCGCGGCGCTGGCACCTGTTATCGGGGCAAAGGATAAGGATATTGTGTTTTCCATCTCCACGATTTTCCTGTTCAACGTACTGGCGGTGTTTATTTTCCCCTTCCTGGGGCATGTGATTGGCATGTCGGATTTCGGCTTTGGCATGTGGGCCGGTACGGCTATCAATGATACTTCCTCGGTGGTGGCGGCAGGCTATTCCTACAGCGAGGCGGCTGGCAGCTATGCCACCATCGTCAAGCTGACCCGCGCTCTGATGATTGTGCCAGTGTGCCTGTTCTTTGCCCTGCTGACGGCACGGAAGGCCAAGGCGGAGGGGCAGGGCTTTGATTTAAAGCGGATTTTTCCTTTCTTCATTCTGTGGTTTGTGGTGGCTTCCATTGTCAATACCAGCGGCATCCTGCCGGCAGAGGTGAGCAAAGGGATGGGGGATTTCGGCAAGTTCTGCATCGTCTGGTCCATGGCAGCCATCGGGCTGAATACCAACCTCATGTCCCTGGTAAAGAACGGCGTGCGCCCGATTTTCCTGGGGCTGTGCTGCTGGATTGTGGTGGCTGTGGTGTCCCTGATTGTGCAGCACATCGTGGGGATCATGTAAAAATATATGTAATTTCTAAAAAAATTCCTGCCTTTAGCAGGGATTTTTGGTTTTATGGCGAATGTATAAGGGTATAGGTAGTGTATACAAGTAATATGCGTGGAGAAATGAGTGCTTTTCATTTATTTATTATTTGTTATCGGCTATTCAATGCACTGCATTATATGATGCATATCGGAATATGATGTATGTCATATAATCTGTATAAGATGTTATATTGTATTGTATGGAAAGAATTTTGCGAGGTGTTTTTCAGTGAATGTGATTCCAGTGGATTCCTGGAAAGAGGATATGCAGGTTTTTCAGGAGGCAGCCAAAAAGTATTATGCAGGTGAGCTGAAGCGGGCCGAGTACAAGGGGATTTCCGGCAAGTTCGGCAGCTACGCCCAGAAGGGGGACGAGCCAAAGAGCATGCTGCGGCTGAGGATGCCTGCCGGGCGCCTGACCAGGGAGAAGATGGCTTTTATTGCGGAGTCTGTGCGTAAGTACGCTATAGATAAAATCAAGTTTACCACCTGCCAGACTGTCCAGCTGCACAATCTGGGGCTGGAGCCTGTGTGCAGGATTATGGATGATGCCCTGAAGGTGGGCATCGTCACTGTAGGCGGTGGCGGAGATTTTCCGCGGAATACCACCTGTTCCCCTCTGTCCGGCATTGATGCAGATGAGTATTTCAATGTGATGCCTTATGCAGAGGCTGTAGGTCAGTATGCCATGCAGTTTATTAACGCGGAGAAGATGCCGCGTAAATATAAAATCGGCTTTTCCAGCTCCCCAAAGAACCAGTCCCATGCCACCATGCGTGATTTGGGCTTCGTGGCACGGCCTGATGGCAAGTTCGATGTGTACAGTGCCGGTGGCATCGGGCCAAATCCGAAGGTGGGGGTCAAGGTTGGCGAGGCTGTGGAGCCGCAGGATATCCTGAAATATGTCCGCGCCATGTGGGTGATGTTCCGTGCCTATGGCAACTACGAAAATCGTGCCAGGGCAAGGAGCCGCTATATGCAGGAAACTTTGGGCGGCCCTGAGAAGTATTATGAGGCTTTTCAGGCGAAGCTGGCAGAGGTGGAGGGCACCGATGATTTCGCCTTTGAAATCAAAGAAGAAGCCATCACCAAGGCAGGGGACGGCACCATTGAGAACCGCAGGGCTATAGCCCAGAAGCAGCCGGGGCTGTACAGCGTAGTATGGCATCCGCTGGGTGGCTGCCCGTCACCGGAGGTATTCTGCCAGGTAAGTGATGCCCTGCAGGAGATTGAGGGGGCAGAAATCCGCCTGGCGCTGGATGAGACTGCCTATATCGTGAACCTGACCGCCGGGGAGGCACAGAAGTTTATTGACCTGACTGCCGGTGACAGTGCCGCCAGCCTCTTTGAGATGGCTTCTGCCTGCATTGGCGGTTCTATCTGCCAGCAGGGTGTGCGTGATTCCCAGGCACTGCTGAGAAGCTGCGCGGAGGCTGTGCAGAAGGCAGGTATTCCTGACGGGGCACTGCCGGCCATTCACATTTCCGGCTGTCCTGGCTCCTGCGCTACGCCGCAGGTTGTGCCGATGGGCTTTAGGGGTGCTGTCAAGGACAGGCAGTCGGCATGGCTTTTGTATCTCAATGGCTGTGATGCCCAGGGACAGGAGGTATTCGGCAAGGAAGCAGGGGTGATTCTGGAGACCGAAGTGCCTGATTTCCTGGTGGAGCTGGGCAAAAAAGTGGCTGAAAGCGGCATGAGCTTTGCTGAGTGGAGCAAGGCAAATGCTGACGGGGTAGAGAAGGTCGCTGCCAAGTATTTCTGATATTCTTCTGCTGATGCTCTAATGTGCTGATGTTTTGAGTGGGTGTTTTTTGTTTGTTACGGTAAAGGAGAGGTAGCTATGGAGAAAACACAATTGATTGAGGCTATGGAAAGGATCGTGGGCAAGGAGCATGTGCTGCATTCCCCGGAGGCTCTTTATGAGTATTCCTATGATGCTACGCCTGGCCATTCCTACATGCCGGATGTTGTGGTATCGCCGGGAACGACACAGGAAGTTTCAGAGATTATGAAGTATGCTAATGCCCATAAGATTCCTGTGTATCCTCGTGGCTCCGGTACTAATCTGTCTGCCGGTACTGCTCCTTTGAAGGGCGGTATTGTGCTGCTGATGCTCCGCTTCGACAAGATTATCGATGTGGATCTGGAAAATTTGATTGCCGAGGTGGAGGTAGGTGTCATTGTGCAGGACATCAATGACCATATTGCTCAGTATGGCCTGATTTATCCGCCTGATCCTGGCACGGTAAAGACGGCAAGCCTGGGAGGCACTATTGCGGAAAATTCCGGCGGCCTGCGGGGCTTGAAGTACGGCATCACTAAGAACTATGTGCAGGGACTGGAAGTTGTCCTGGCCAATGGCGATATTATCCACACCGGCGGCAAGAATGTAAAGGACGTGTCCGGCTACGACATGACCAAGCTCTTTACCGGCTCTGAGGGAACCTTGGGCATTGTCACCAAGGCTCTTTTGAAGCTGCTGCCAGCACCTGAGGCAACCAAGAGCATGATTGCCATATTTGACTCCATTGATGATGCAGGCAAGGCAGTGTCCGGCATTATTGCGGCCAAGATTATTCCGGCTACCTTGGAAATTCTTGACAATGCAACTATCCGCACTGTTGAGGACTTTACCCATGTGGGACTGCCGGTGGATGCAGATGCCATCCTGCTGATAGAGGTGGATGGCAATCCTGTTGTGGTTGAGGATGAAAAGGCAAAGGTGCTGGAGGTGCTGAAGGCGAATAATGCCCGTGAGGTTACCCTGGCAAAGTCCGCTGAGCACAAGGCACAGCTCTGGACGGCACGCCGCATGGCTCTGCCGTGCCTGGCCAAGCTGCGTCCTACTACCTTTGTGGAGGATGCAACTATTCCAAGGAGCAAGATTCCTGATTTCCTGCGGATTGTGACCAAGGCATCCAAGGACCACAATGTAACTATTGGCACTTTCGGCCATGCCGGTGACGGCAACATGCACCCGACTATCGTGTGCGACCTGCGTGACGAGGATGAGATGAAGCGTGTGCATGATGCCATGGATGATATTTTCAAGGGAGCATTGGCTCTGGGCGGCACTTTGTCCGGTGAGCATGGCATCGGCCTTGGCAAGCTGCCGTGGATGGAGCAGCAGCACGGCAAGGAGGGCATGAATGCCATGAAGGCCATTAAGCGTGCCCTTGACCCGAATTTGATTTTGAACCCTGGTAAGCTGTTAGGAGAGTGTTGATTATGGCTGAAAATAAATTGACGGCAGAGGCAATGAACAGCCATGACACTACCCTGCTGAGGGATATTGATGACGCTCTTGCCAACTGCATGAAGTGCGGCAACTGCCAGGCTGGCTGCCCGATTTATCGTGAGACGAAAAAGGAGTTTTCCGTGGCCAGGGGCAAGATTTCCCTGATGCAGGCAGTGCTTAGCGGCAAGCTGCCGATTAGCGAGGAATTTGACAGCATCATGGGGATGTGCCTGAACTGCAAGACCTGCTCTGCCAACTGCCCGTGCGGCGTAAAGGCGGATGATCTGATTTTGCGGGGGCGCAATGCGGCTGTCAAGGCACGGGGGCTGCACCCTGTTAAGAGCACTGTGTTCAAGCTTCTGAGCAACAGGCCGCTGTTCAACGCGGCACTTAGGATGGGTGGCATGTTTGGCTGGCTTACCTTCAAGGATATTCCAGACAAGAATGCGGTATTCTCACGCTTCCCGGTGCCGGGCATGGATCCGAACCGCGCTACGGCGCCGCTGGCTTCTACGCCTCTCAGGAGCGAGTACCCGGAGGTTATCAAGGTTGCCGGTGCCAAGCGCCGGGTGGCATTCTTCACCGGCTGCACTATCAATTTTATGTACACCGATATTGGCAAAGCGACCATAGAGGTGCTGAAGGAAAACGGCAACGAGGTTGTGCTGCCGGGCAAGCAGCATTGCTGCGGCACTCCTGTCCATGTGGCTGGCTGCTTTGATCTGGCCAATGAGATGGCAAAGCACAACATTGAGGTATTCGAGAGCTATGATGTGGACTATATCGTAGGCTCCTGCGGTTCCTGTGTGGAGGCACTGAGGGATTATCCGAAGTGGCTGAAGGATGAGCCGGAGTGGCAGGCCCGGGCGCAGAAAATCTCGGACAAGGTGCGGGAAATCAGCCAGTTCCTGGTGGAGACAGGCTATCGGACGGATAACCTGGGCAACATCAACAAGACTGTGACCATGCACGACCCGTGCCATATGATACGGGGCCTCAAGGTTACGGAGCAGCCGCGGCAGGTGCTGAAGTCCATACCGGGGCTGAACTTTGTGGAGATGAAGGAGCATGACCGTTGCTGCGGCTCCGGCGGTTCCTTCTGCATGTCCCACTATGAGCTGTCACGGCAGATTAATGACCGCAAGTGCCAGAATATTGAGGCTACCCATGCGGATTATGTATGCGCCAGCTGCCCTAGCTGCCGTATGCACATAACAGACGGCATTGTGCAGAACCATCTGCCGCAGGTGGCATACCATCCTGTGCAGCTTCTGGCAGAAGCGTATCGGAAGGGCAAGGGGTAAGCTCAAATAGAATAGTATGAAAAAGCAGGAACTCATCCTATAAATTAGAAATCATCTGATTTTGGGGATTCAGTTCCTGCTTTTGTGTTTATATTTATGTTTTTATTTTGTTTGTGTTGAGATTTAGCGAAAGCAGGTGATCTGCATGACTTTTTCCATCATGTCATGCAGAAGCCGGGTCTGCTCCGTGTCCGCAGCCCTGTAGTATACTTCCTTGCCTTCACGGCGGCTGGTTATCAGGCCGCTGTTTTTTAACGGGCGCAGGTGGTGGGATACTGCCGGGCTGGACATATTCAGCAGGGCGGCGATGTTCAGCACGCATTCCTCGCAGTGGCAGAGTATCCAGAAGATGCGCAGTCGGGTACTGTCACCCAGCTGCTTGAATACATCGGCTACGGCCTGAAAATTTTCTACATCGCTTATTTTTTCCTGCAAAAACTGGCAGGCAGCAGCATCTTCGTTGTGGTTGTGAGGCAGGTTCATGCTATTCTCCTTTGCTCAAAAAACACGGAATTTAAACTGAAAACATTTTTCAGTTAAATTATTGACATATCATCTTGTAAGTATTATACTCTTAATATAACGATTAAGCAAATGTTTAATTGTTATGAATTTACCGGTAAAAGTTCACAAAAACCAATGATTTAGGGCTTGATATTATGGAAGGAGAAGCGAAGATGAAAAAAACGTATAAAATCGAGGTGGATTGTGCCAACTGTGCCAATCTGATGGAGCAGGCTACGAAAAATACGGCAGGGGTGGCAGATGCAGTGGTGAATTTCATGACCTTGAAGATGAAGGTGGAATTTGCAGAGGGGGCGGAACCAAAGCAGGTCATGGCAGAGGTGCTGAAGGCATGCCGCAAGGTGGAGCCGGAATGTGAGATTTATTATGAGTAAAAACATGACTGGCAAACAGAAAAAATCACTGGCGCGTATCCTGCTGACTGCCCTGCTGCTGATAGTCCTGCAATTTGTTCCTGTTACAGGCACAGGGCAGATGGCTTTGTACCTGGTGCCATATCTCCTGATAGCCTATGATATACTGGGCAAGGCAGTGCGGGGCATACGGAACGGCCAGGTTTTTGATGAGAATTTCCTGATGGCGGTGGCTTCTATCGGTGCTTTTCTGCTGGCGGTTTACGACCAGAGCGGTGATTGTCTGGAAGCCGTTGCCGTGGTGCTGTTTTATCAGGTAGGGGAGCTTTTTGAAAGCTATGCCGTGGGCAGGAGCCGCCGGAATATCAGTGAGCTGATGGACATCCGGCCGGATTATGCCAATATTGAGCGTGATGGTGAGCTGGTGCGGATTGACCCCGATGAGGTGGAGATTGGCAGTGTGATTGTGGTGCAGCCAGGCGAAAAAATCCCTTTGGATGGCGTGGTGCTGGAGGGGAGCAGCATGCTGAACTCTGTAGCCCTGACAGGTGAAAGCCAGCCAAGAGAGGTGACGACAGGGCAGGAGGTCATCAGCGGCTGCATCAACATGACAGGTGTTTTGCACATAAAGACTACCAAGGAATTTGAGGAGTCGACAGTTTCCAAAATCCTCTCACTAGTGGAGGAGGCCAGCTCCCACAAGTCCAAATCCGAGGCATTTATTGCCAAATTTGCCCGTGTCTATACGCCGTTGGTATGCTATAGTGCATTGGCACTGGCAATTTTACCGCCGCTTATCAATAGATTTGCGCTGGGAATGGCGATGGAATGGCATGTGTGGATATACCGCGCCCTTTTGTTCCTGGTTATCAGCTGTCCGTGTGCCCTGGTCATAAGCGTGCCTTTGAGCTTTTTTGCGGGCATTGGGGGTGCCAGCAGGGAGGGAATCCTCATCAAGGGCTCCAATTATTTAGAAACCCTTGCCAAGGTCAAATATGTAGTATTTGACAAGACAGGCACTCTGACTCACGGTGTCTTTGCTGTTTCGGATGTGCATCATAACACGCTGGAGCGGGAGCGACTGCTGGAGTATGCGGCATTAGCAGAATGTGCTTCTTCACACCCCATCAGCAGGAGCCTGCAGGCTGCCTGTGGCAGCAAAATTGATCGCAGCCGCGTCAGCGAGATTCAGGAAATCAGCGGTCATGGCATCATGGCGAGGGTAGACGGCAGTCAGGTGGCTGTGGGCAACGAAAAACTAATGGCAAAGCAGGGAATCAGTGTCATTCCTTGCAGGAGCGGCGGCACAATTATCCATGTGGCCATTGATGGCAGCTATGCCGGTCATATTGTCATTGCAGATGTAATAAAGGTGCAATCTGCAGAAGCAGTGGCAGAGCTTCGGTCGGCAGGTGTCAGGAAGCTGGTTATGCTGACAGGTGATGGCAGTCAGGCAGCTCAGCAGGTGGCAGAAAAATTGCGGCTGGACGAAGTGCACAGCGAGCTGCTGCCCTCCGACAAGGTTGCTCAGGTGGAAAGGCTCCTTGCTGAGAAGCCAGAGCAGGAAAAGCTTGCCTTTGTCGGTGATGGCATCAATGATGCCCCGGTACTGACACGGGCGGATGTGGGCATTGCCATGGGAGCGATGGGTTCGGATGCCGCCATTGAGGCGGCGGATGTGGTGCTGATGGATGATAATCCGCGGCAGGTTGCCAAGGCGGTCAGGCTTGCCCGCCGGTGCATGGGGATTGTGTATCAGAACATCGCACTGGCACTGGGGATAAAATTCATCTGCCTGGCATTGGGCGCCGTGGGCATTGCAAACATGTGGCTGGCGATTTTTGCCGATGTAGGGGTGCTGGTAATTGCCGTCCTCAATGCCATCAGAGCTTTGCAGGTACAAAATGTATAAGCAACCTAAAGCTTGCAGAAAAATACGCTGTCAGCCGGTTTCCCACTCTTGGGAAGCCACGGCTGGCAGCGTTTTAGCTTGTACCGATTATATCGACTATATCGATTATACTGATTGTTTTATGCAGGCAGGTTATCTGCCCTTTTCAGTTTCGTTGATGACGCAGGTTACGGCAGCATCACCGGTAATGTTGACAGTGGTACGGAACATGTCAAGGATACGGTCGATACCTGCTACCAGGGCCAGTCCCTCCATAGGAAGGCCTACGGACAGCAGCACCATGGACAGCATGATGAGCCCTGCACCCGGCACACCGGCAGTACCGATGGAAGCCAGGGTACCGGTCATGACGATCATGCCCATCTGCCCTGCGGTCAGGTCAATGCCGTACACATTGGCAATAAACAGGGAGCAGATGCCCATGTAGATGGCAGTACCGTCCATGTTTATGGTAGCACCCAGCGGCAGCACGAAGGAAGACACATCACGGGAGCAGCCCAGCTTCTCCTGGCAATTCTTCATGTTGATCGGCAGGGTTGCTGCAGAAGAACAGGTGGTGAAGGCAATCAGCATTGCTTCGGTCATGCCCTTGAAGAATTTCACAGGGGAATGACCGCCCCACACCTGTGCCATAGTGGAATAGATGCCCACCGCATGAATGGCGGAGCCGATAGCCATGCAGGCGATTACTGACAGCAGAGGCAGCAGCACCTTCGGGCCATTGGCAGCCACAACAGGCAGCAGCAGGCAGAACACGCCGATAGGAGCCAGGCTCATAACGATGTTGATAATCTTGTAGCTGACTTCGGCAGCCGCATCGAACCAGTCGATGAGAATCTGCGCCTTCTTGCCGCCTACCTGCAGGATGCCCACGCCTACGAACAGGGCAAAGATGATGATAGGCAGGATGTCAGCCTTGGCCATGGAGGCTACAGGATTGGTAGGAATCATGGCAACCAGCACCTGCATGATGGACGGTGCTTCCTTGACCTTTACTGCCTCGCCGGCAGCCATCTCCAGGCCTATGCCCGGATGTCCCACGCCTGCTACGGCAAAGCCGATAAGGATAGCGATTGCCGTGGTGCAGAGATAAATCAGGATGGTCTTGATACCGATGCGCCCCAGTTTTTTCAGGTCACCCAGGCTGGTCATGCCCACAACCAGCGATGTGAATACCACCGGCACGATGACCATCTTGATCAGGTTGATGAACATAGTACCGATAGGGGCAATCCACCATTTGATGAACGGCAGCCCCTCAGCACCTGCTATCAATCCCACGATAACGGACAATACCAGGGAAATTAGGATTTTTACTGACAGATTCATAATACTCTCCTCCTTTTTGTGAATTTTTATTTATGAATCCTACAAAAAGGGATAAAAATATCCCCTTTCATTGCTAAAGTATGCCACAGCCAAGGCAGAGCATGGCGTTGGCTGTGTGGCAGGAAAGCAACAGCAGCGCCGCTTAGAGGAAAAATGAGGATACCACAGTAAACAGTGCCAGCTGCAAAGCTATGGTGAATTTGGTAATAGCGGACAGCATGGCAAGCGTCTTTGTATTTGGCTCGTTCATGTCGATCCAGCGGCGCAGCACATCCGGCTTGTCCTCCAGCTTCTTGATAGCAGAGCTGATGCGGACAGTGTAGCGCATGGCAATAGTCTGGTCTGTGATAAACACACAGGCACAGGCGAAAAAGAACATGATGCGGTAGAGAATGCCGTTTACATTCACATAGGCATGGTAATAGGCAAGGTAAAAGCCCATGATATCGATGGCAAGCATGCCTATGCCAAAGACAATAATCATCTTGGCGATGGCGGCAGGGGGAATAAAGCGTTCCATTTCCATCAGCTCATCAAAGAAGTCCCTGTCCTCCTCGTCCAAATCCTTTTTCAGGGTAATGAACAGGCTGTAGCCGGACAAGCATAGCCAGAAAATTGCAAACAAATATACCTCAGTCAAGTTAATCTCTCCTTTTCTATGTATAATATTATAACCGATATTTATGAAAAAGTACACTCACAAGAGAAAATCTGCTTAAGAATCTTAGGAAGAATATTTTTCCCGATTATATGAGGATTTTTTCAACTTATAATTGAATTTATACTGACAAAAGGATAAAATATAAATATCAGTTATTGCTGTTAGGTTAGGATAGGAGGATGTTCAATGAGTCAGAGTGTTAATGCAAGAAAAGTAGCTATTGTTGGGTGCGGCTTTGTAGGTTCTGCTGCTGCCTTTACCCTGATGCAGAGCAAGCTGTTTTCCGAGATGGTGCTGCTGGATGCCAATACGGAAAAGGCAGAGGGCGAGGCAATGGATATTGCCCATGGCATTTCCTTTGCAGGCCAGATGAAGATTTATGCAGGCGGCTATGATGATATCGCCGATGCAGCCGTGATTGTGGTAACTGCCGGTGCCAACCAGAAGCCGAACGAAACCAGGCTGGATCTGGTGCACAAGAACGTAAATATTTTCAAGAGCATTATTCCTGAGATTGCCAAGAGGGATTTCAAGGGGATTCTGCTGATTGTGGCAAATCCGGTGGATATCCTGACCTATGTGGCAGTAAAGCTCAGCGGCCTGCCTGAGAACCGGGTTATCGGCTCCGGCACCGTGCTGGATACAGCAAGGCTGAAGTATGCTCTCAGCGAGCACCTGGAGGTGGACAGCCGCAACGTTCATTCCTTTATTATCGGTGAGCATGGTGATAGCGAGATTGCCGCCTGGAGCAGTGCCAACGTATCCGGCGTTCCTCTGAATGCCTTCTGTGAGATGCGTGGTCATTTCAATCATGAGAAGTCCATGGAGGCAATTGCTGATAAGGTAAAGAACAGCGCCTATGAGATCATCTCCAAGAAGCATGCCACCTACTACGGCGTTGCCATGGCAGTAAAGAGGATTTGCGAGTGCATTGTCCGTGACGAAAAGTCCATCCTGCCGGTATCCTCCATGATGCATGGCAATTACGGCATCGATGATATTTCCCTGAGCATGCCTGGCATCGTAGGTGCCAACGGCATTGAGACGCTGATTCCGATTTCTTTGGATGAGAAGGAAACTGCCAAGCTGCAGGAGTCTGCCAGGATGCTGAAGGAGATTGCTGCCGGGCTGGATTTGTAAGCAGGGGTTGCAGTCAGGTTTAGGAACTGAATATTGTTTCTGATTTGTTGATTTGAAAGTCACAATTATAAGCGACTTGTTTTTGGGCAAGTGCTTCTGATTGTGGCTTTTTTTATGTTGTTTTTGGCGTTTTTGTGAAATATGCGAAAAAAATCCCCTTTCACTATTGCATGGGGGGGGGTAATTGTACTATACTAAAAACATTATTAGAGGTTACTGACTGCTGATGAAGTTTTGTGACCGGGCAATTATGGTATTGCATAGATGTAAGGGAAATCAATCATTTTATAAGGGAGATATACTTTTATGAAGAAAATTGCTGCTTTGACGGCAGGTATATTGCTGGGGATAAATCTGGGCTGTGGCGTGTTGGAACATGCTATGCCGATGGCTAATGCAAAAGTTGAAGACAATGGGGCAGTGGAGTGCCTGGACAATGAGATTTTTAAGGTGGCCAGGCTGCGCCCTGAGAGCGTGGTGAAGGAATACCGCATTGCCAAGTATGACACCTTGAACCTGATGGCCTCCGGGCATGTGGACGGAATCGGCGGCGTGGAGGAAATAACCGTGGATGCAGACGGCATGGCACGGCTTCCCTACAGCGGCAATGTGAAGCTGTCCGGCCTGACCTTGGACGAGGCAAGGGATGCCCTGTACAGCAGTCTCAGCAGATACTTCAAACTGGCGGATTTTAACATATCCATGAAGGAATACGCCCCACGGCAGGTATATGTCATGGGCAATGTCATTGCCCCGGGGGTTAAGGATATGCCTGTGGACAGCATGAATGTCTATGCAGCTGTTTCCGCTGCCGGTGGCGTGGACAAGCGCGGCAGGTCAAAGCATATCCAGCTTTTGCGGCAGATTGATGGCGTGCTGTATTACCGGGAGGTAAATATTGATGCCTTTGTAAAGAAACGGGATTTGAGCCAGAACATCGAGCTGGAAGAAGGGGATATTGTCTATGTGCCTGACTCCGGCAAGATTGTATTCAGCGAGGATATTGCGCCATACATCAATATCTATGCTACCTACAGGGCACTGACCAAGGATTAAGCTTTTTAAATTTTGAATTTTTACATCAGAGGAGATTTTATGAACAGGGAAGAAGATACCATAGATTTGGGCAGGCTGCTGTCCATCATCGTTGTCAATAAAAAAGTTACGGGCGGCATCGTGGCTATATGCACTGTGCTGGCAGTAATAGTGGCATTTATTTTGCCGAAGACATATACATCAAGTGTCATGGTGCAGACAGGCAGCAGCAAGTCAGCCATCAGCTCAGGTGCGGCGGCACTGGCAGCCATGACCGGTGCGGCTACCGGCAAGGCTGGGGAGTATATCGAAATCATGAAAACCCGTACTGTGCTGGAGCCGATTATTGCCAGTGTCTATGATGATATGGAGGTTGATGAGCAGCCTACAGTGGAGAATTTTGCCAAGTCCAACCTGGATATCAAGAATACCAAGGGAACCAACCTCATCCAGCTGGATGCCAAGGGGCGCACCCCCGAGGAAGCCCATGAGATTGCCCAGGGCGTGGTGGATAACTTCCTGAAGCTGATGACGGATATGAACTACCAGAGCCAGTCCCTGATGGTGAAGTTCCTGAATGAGCGCATCGATGTGGCGCAGAAGGAAGCTGATGAGGCGGCGCAGAAGCTGGAAGACTATAGCAAGACTCACAAGGTCTACGTTCCTGATGAGCAGACCAAGGCAATGATGGAGCGCATGGCCGCCTATGACAAGACGCTGGGGGAGCTGGCAGTGCAGAACCAGTCAGCAGGTGCCAGGTTTGCCAGTGTCAGTAGCCAGCTGGGGGAACAGAATGCCAATGCCGTAAGGTACAGCATGGCTGACAACGATGTGGTGACGGCTCTCAGGAACAAGATTGTGACCAAGGAAGTGGAGCTGGTGAAGCTCCGCCAGCTCTACACAGAGGAGCATCCTGATGTCATCAATGCCAAAAAGGAGCTGCAGTCCATGCAGCAGAATGTGGCAGATGAGGTGGCAGCAGCAGTTGCTTCGGGGATTGTTCCGGTAAACAGCACTCAGGGGAGTTTGATTGCTGAACGCTATCAGGCCGCTACTGCCATGGCTGTGGCACAGGCGGCGGAAGCTGCCGTAAGGGAGCAGCAGTCCCAGGCAGACAGCGATATGGAGAAGCTTGCGGATGATTCCCTGGGGTACATGAAGCTGGCACGTGATGCGGAAATCAAGCAGCAGGTTCATGCGGAGCTGGTACAGCAGGCGGAGGCAGCCAGAATCCAGCAGGCCATGGAGTCCATGGATATCCAGGTGGTGGACCCTGCTTCCATGCCGAGGGAGGACAGGCCGTCCGGCCCTAGGAAGAAGCTGATTGCAGCTATCGGTTTCGTGATTGGCTGCATGATTTCCCTTGGCTATAGCCTTGTGCTGTACAAGAGGGAAGGGTAACGAAGCAGATAATGAGATGGATAGTTGATGCTAACCGCTGATTTAATAATTATGAAAACCGGGTGGAAATTGTGCCTTTAATTTATACGCTGAAAGACAAACTGAAATTTCTTTTGCTGGATGGGGCGGTACTTGCCCTGATGCCGGTGCTGGCCCTGCTGATACGTTTTGAAGGGGTGCTGCCGGACAGGGAACTGGCAATGCTGCTGGGGTGGCTGCCCTGGTTTGTGGCGGTCAGCCTTGTAGTGTTCTATGCCTACGGCATGTACCATCGCATCTGGCACTACGCCAGGGTGCGGGATTTGGTGGCGATTGTGGGGGCGGTGTCCCTGTCAGTGGCCATTGTCTTCGTGCTGGATATCTTCACCGGCACGAGGATTCCCAGGAGCATTTATGTCCTGTCCTGGATGCTGTCCATCGGCAGCGTAGGCATGAGCCGCCTGGCCTTCAAAATTAACTGGGATAATCTTTCAGATGGCCTGGATGGCGGTGCGCAGAAGAAGCAGGTGCTGATTGTGGGAGCCGGTGATGCCGGTGCCATGATGGTACGGGAGATAGAGCAGAACGATGCCGCCACTATGAATATCGTTGGTTTTATTGATGACGATGTGCGCAAGCAGGGGAGCCGCCTGTCAGGCTTTCCAGTGCTGGGAACAACTGATGATATCGTGGCTGTCAGCAGAACAAAGAACATTGATGAGATAATCATCGCCATGCCGTCAGTATCGGGCAGCGTTATCCGCAAGATAGCAGATACCTGCCGCCTGACGGGCTGCCAGGTGAAGATTATGCCAAGCCTTCTTGAGATGACAGATGAGCATATCAATGTCAGGAAGCTTAGGGATATCAATATCGAGGATTTGCTGAGACGGGATCCCATTCATCTTGATTTTGAGAAGATTACCGGCTATATCGCAGGGAAGACTGTGCTGATAACTGGTGCCGGGGGCTCCATCGGCTCGGAAATATCCCGGCAGATAAGCCGTGTAGGAGCAAGGGAGATTATCCTGCTCGGACGTGGCGAGAACAGCATTTATGAGATTTATCAGGAGCTGAAGGTGAAGTTTCCTGACCAAATATACAGGACGGTAATCGCCAATATTACTGATGCCCGGCGCATGGAGGAAGTCTTTGCAAAGTATCAGCCTCAGGTGGTGTTCCATGCAGCTGCCCACAAGCATGTACCCCTGATGGAGATTCAGCCGGTGGAGGCCGTGCGCAACAATGTTTTTGGCACGAAGAATGTAGCAGAGCTGGCAGACAGGTTCAGCAGTGAGATTTTTGTGCTGATTTCCACCGACAAGGCGGTTAATCCTACCAGCGTCATGGGGGCTACCAAACGCTGTGCGGAGCTGGTGCTGCAGGAAATCAACCAGCACAGCCACACCAAGTTTGTCACTGTGCGCTTTGGCAACGTGCTGGGGAGCCGGGGCAGTGTAGTGCCCCTCTTTGAGAAGCAGATTGCGGCAGGTGGGCCTGTGACCATTACCCACCCTGAGATGACGCGCTTCTTCATGACAATTCCTGAGGCGGTGCAGCTGGTGCTGCAGGCTGGCAGCCAGGCAGAGGGGGGCGAGGTGTTCCTATTTGACATGGGCAAGCCGGTGAAGATAAAGGACATGGCATATGACCTGATTCAGCTGCATGGGCTGCAGCCGGACAAGGATATCAAGCTGGTCTATACAGGTCTTCGTCCCGGTGAGAAGCTCTACGAGGAGCTCCTTACCAGTGAGGAAGGAACGAGTAGCACCAGGCATGAGAAGATTTTCAAGGCAAGGATAAATCCGCTGGATGCAGAGGAACTGAGCCGGGAGTTGGAGATTTTGGCTGAAAGCCGTGACACATTGACGATTTTAAAGACTATCAAACGAATGATACCTACTTATAAAAGTAAGCAGCTGGAGGATGGGTGATGATTGTTACAAAAAATGGCAGTGTTACTTATGAATATATAGATTATGGTAATTACTGATACTAGCAAGTGAAGGAAAAGAGCTGATATGTATGAGTTTAAAGCTGATGTTCATAACAAATAACTTGCAGGTAGCGTTAATTGCGCAAAATTGTGGTGTGGATCGCATCTGGATAGACTTGGAAACTTTTGGGAAAGAGGAAAGACAGCACAATATGGATACGGTGAAATCTTTTCATTCTGTGTCAGATATTGCTAAGATTGCACCTAGGCTTACCACATCTGAAATGCTTGTGCGTGTGAATCCCTGGCATGATGGTTCGATTGAGGAAATCAATTCCGTTATAGAGGCAGGTGCCGAGCTGGTAATGCTGCCTATGTGGAAAACTCCTGATGAGGTGAGGGCGTTTATAGAGGCTGTAAATAAAAGAGCAAAAACGGTTCTCCTTTTAGAAACAAAGGAAGCGGTGGAATGTCTGGACAGTGTGCTTGAGTTGACAGGCGTTGATGAGGTGCATATAGGACTTAATGATTTACACCTATCCTATCATCTCAGTTTTATGTTTGAGTTACTGGCTGATGGGACTGTGGAAAATATATGCCGTAAGCTACGGAAAAGAAATATCCCGTATGGATTTGGTGGTATTGCGAAGTTGGGAGAAGGTCTTTTGCCAGCAGAGAGAATTATTATGGAGCATTATCGTCTGGGTTCTACGCGGGCAATTTTGTCCAGGAGTTTTTGCAATACGGCCACTGTTTCCTCTATAGAGGAGGTAGAAACTATTTTCCGTGATAATATGCAGCTGCTGCGAGAGTACGAAGCCAGCCTGCTTGGCTTGTCGGATGAAGTGTATTTGCAGAACAAGGCAGAATTAAAGGCGTGTGTAGAAAAAATTGCTGTCAGAAAGAAGGATAGCTGTATATGAATTTGACAATGGAAATGATTGCGGAACTGCAAAAAGAGCATGGCGATGCCTTTTATTTATTAGATTCAGCTTTGTTTCAGCAGAATTATGCTGAGATGAAGCGTGAGTTTTCAACCTTATATGCAAATTTTAACATAGCCTACTCATATAAAACGAATTATACTCCCAAGCTATGCAAGCTGGTGAATAGTATGGGGGGATATGCAGAGGTTGTTTCAGAGATGGAACTGGAATTGGCAGAACGAATTGGTGTTATGCCGGAGAACATAATTTGGAATGGACCAGTTAAAAGATACGATGTCATGGAACGTTTTTTGTTGTCAGGTGGAACAGTGAATCTTGACTCAATGGAAGACCTGCGGCTTGCAACAGAAATTGCAGCTCGTCATGACGATAAAAAAATGAATGTTGGCATCAGGTGCAACTATGATGTGGGTGATGGTGTTGTTTCAAGGTTCGGCTTTGATGTTGATGGAAGTGATTTTGAGAAAGCTATAGAGATTGTTCAAAAATCTGATGTATTGCATTTGAAAAATTTCCAATGTCATTTTGCCAGAAGGCAGCTGGCATATTGGCCTGCGCGGGTAAGTGGTATGCTGGCTTTGCTGGACAGGGGTGGCTTTGTGCCGGATAGAATTGATTTGGGCGGAGGAATGTATGGCAATATGCCTGAAGACCTGAAGACGCAGCTGGGAGGCAATATCCCCAGCTATCGTGATTATGCCAAGGTGGCTGCTGGTATGTTTGCAGAAAAGTTTGCCAAAACCGAGTTTAAGCCGGAGCTGATAGTTGAGCCTGGCTCAGCTTTGGTTGGGGATTGTATGAAATTCGTTGCAACGGTAAAAAGTATCAAGAAAGTCCGCGGCAAGATTTTTGCGACTCTGCTGGGAAGCCAGAAAAATATTAGTATGTCCGGTATTAATCCGCCTATAGAGATTATTAATGTAGGAAATGACACCCAATATTATAATGATGTGACAATGACAGGGTATACCTGCATTGAATCAGATGTATTAGTGACAGGCTATAAGGGATATTTGTCAGTGGGTGATGTAGTTGTTTTTAGCAATTGCGGTTCGTATTCTTTGGTGATGAAGCCGCCATTTATTTTGCCGAATTTCCCTGTGCTTGATATAGGAAGTGGCATATGTGAAGTTGTTAAGAAGTGTGAAAATTTTGATGATATATTTCATACTTTCAGATTTTGAAGGGATTTGTGCAGATGAATAAAGCATTAAAAAGAATGGTAGATATTGTTATTTCTGGGAGTGTAATGCTAGTACTGCTACCGTTTTTTGCTTTGATTGCAATTTGCATAAAGTTAGATAGTAAAGGGCCAGTTTTTTTCCGACAGGGAAGGCGTACACAGCATGGACGGGTGTTTATGATGCTGAAATTCCGTTCCATGGTAGTAAATGCTGAAAAGATGGGTGCGGGACTGTTTAACTATCAGAATGATCCCAGGGTTACAAAGGTCGGGCGGTTCTTGCGGGATAGCAGTCTTGATGAGCTGCCGCAGCTAATTAATATTCTGCTGGGTGATATGTCGGTAGTAGGTCCGAGGCCATGCGTTACTTATGAATTGGGTGATTTTGATACGCTGAATAAAAAATATAAAAAGCGTTTCGAGATGAAAGCGGGCTTGACAGGGTTAGCACAGGTGAAGGGACGCAATGATATTCAATGGGATGAAAAAGTAGTATTTGATAATCAGTATATTGATGATTTTCAGCGTTTTGGTATTTTGACAGATTTTAAAATCATAGGGGAAACATTTTTGGCTGTTTTCAAAAAAGAGCATATATATGAGGAAAAGGCTGACGACTCCCTGTGTGACGAAGAAGCGGCCAGAAAAGCCGAGGAAGAAATCATACGCTTGGCGCATTTGCCGGATTGAGAGGTTGGGTTATGAAATATTCTGTAGAGAATAGGCGGATATGGTTTAAAGGGGAAATTGTAGCTGTTAATGATGCTAAAATTAATGTTCTGGCACCTACCAGCCAGTTTGGCCTGAATGTCTTTGAAGGTATTCCTTGTTATTGGAATGATGAACAAAAGCAATTATATGCGTTTCGCCTTGATGACCATTATGGGAGGTTGCTGCGTTCTGCCAGATTGCTGCAGCTGGATTGCCAGTATAGCGCAGATGATATGAAAAAGGCATTTATAGATGTTATCAGAGCGAATGAGTATGATGAGAATTTGTCAGTCAGGCAGACTTTGTTTGTAGATGGCTTTGGCTCCTGGGGCGCCGAGGCGCCTGTGGATATGTTTGTGGCTCCTATTCCCAGAGGGAGAACCAGTGCAGAATACAATAAAAAAGGATTGCATTGCTGTGTTACTTCCTGGCGGAGAATTAGTGATGAAAATCTTTCGCCGAGAATTAAGTGCGGTGCAAATTATATGAATAGCCGTGTAGGACAGAGGGAAGCCTTGCGAAACGGCTATGATACCTGCCTTTTTTTGAATGAGCAGGGCAAGCTGGCAGAGGGGCCGGGGTCATGCTTGTTTATGGTGAAGAATGGAAGTGTGGTAACACCGAGAACGACAGACAGCGTGCTGGAGAGCATAACACGTGCTACTGTTTTGCAGATTGCTGGCGATTTGGGTTTGGGTATTGAGGAAAGAACCGTGGACAGGACGGAGCTATATACCTGTGATGAGGCATTTTTGTGCGGTTCTGCTATGGAACTGACACCTGTGCTTTCTGTGGACAGATATGTTATCGGTAATGGCTCATGTGGCGAGATAACTGACAGCTTGCACAAAGCATATTTGGAGATTGCTACTGGCTGTAATGCCAAATATATGCAGTGGCTGACAGGCATATATTGATTATCTGCCAGAAAGAGGTAAGGCTGTGGACATTTGGATTATAGACCATTATTCTGTGCCGATAAAGTATTATCCGTTAGCCAGGCAGACAAATTTTGCCAGATATCTGATGCAGATGGGGCATAGCGTGAAGATATTTGCAGCTAGCACGGTGCATAATTCAGAGGTAAATTTGCTGTCAGATGATAAGCTGTATTCATGCGTAGTGGATAATGATGTTAATTATGTGCTGATAAGATGCAATGGATACAGTGGTAATGGCTTGAGGCGCATAATGAATATGGCAGAATTTGCACTCAAGCTTCCTAAGGTATGTCGGTATTTTGCCAAGCCGGATGTTATTGTTTCTACATCTATGACGTTGTTTGCCTGTGCCGAGGGCATCAGGCTGGGCAGGGAAATGGGCGTGAGAGTAGTAGCCCAGATTACTGATTTATGGCCGGAAACTTTGGTGGCGTATGGTTTGGCAGGACGCTACAATCCTATAGTATTGGCTTTTCGACAGCTGGAGAAGTGGATATATACTCATGCGGACAGGATTATATTTTCCATGGAGGGTGCGTATGAATACATAAGGGAGCAAGGATGGGAAAGTATCGTACCGCGCGAAAAGGTATTTTTTATTAATAATGGCGTTGATTTGCAAGCATTTAATTATAACAAGGCGTATTTTCAAATTCAGGATGCGGATTTGCAATGTGACAAATTTAAATTGGTTTATACAGGTTCCATCAGGCGTGTAAATAATTTGGGCTTGTTGCTTGATGTGGCAAAATTGCTACCCGATGAGTATTTGTTCTTAATTTGGGGTGATGGTGACGAGCGTGAGTTTTTACAGAATCGGGTGGCTGACGAGCAAATCAGGAATGTTATTTTCAAAGGGCGAGTGGACAAGAAATTTATTCCTTATATAACCAGTATGGCTGATGTAAATATAGCCCACAATAAACCAACAAATCTGTTTAGATTTGGCATTAGCTTTAATAAAATTTTTGATTATATGGCTGCTGGAAAGCCTATTTTATCTACTTTTCCATGTGCATATAATCCGGCAGTTATGCATGGAGCTGGTATAGACGTAGATGCATCGGATGCGGATGTCATAACGAAAAGGATTATGGAACTATCCAGTGCTTCATCTAAAGAAAAAGAAGTTTTTTGCAGAAATGCTATATTGGCAGCAGAATATTATAGTTTCCAAAATTTGACAGAAAAATTATTGGAAGTCTTATCGTGTTAACAAATGCTGTTTATATTCAAATAATTAATCTTTATATCATACAATAAATAATACTAAGGAGATTCACAATGAATAAGGATGCATTGAAAAAAAAGATTGAAAGCTATGAAATAACCTGCGGTGTTGTAGGCCTTGGCTATGTGGGCTTGCCACTGGCAGTAGAAAAGGCAAAAGCCGGGTACAGGACAATTGGCTTTGATGTGCAGGCTGAAAAGGTGGCCATGGTGAACGAAGGCCATAACTATATCGGTGATGTAGTTGACAATGATTTGCTGCAGCTGGTCAAGGATGGCAGGCTGTCTGCCACATCTGATTTTTCTTTTGTACAGGATGTGGATTTTATTGCCATCTGTGTACCGACACCTCTGGATGAGCATCAGCAGCCGGATATCAGCTATGTACGGGATAGTGCCAGGGAGATTGCCAAATATCTGACCAAGGATACTATTGTGGTGCTGGAATCCACCACCTATCCGGGAACTACGGAGGAGCTTCTGAAGCCGATTTTGGAGGACGGCTCCGGGCTGAAATGCGGTGAGGATTTTTATCTGGGCTTTTCCCCTGAGAGGGTTGACCCGGGCAATCTGATTTACAAGACGAAAAATACCCCGAAGGTGGTAGGCGGTATCGGCAAGGATGCTACGGAAGTTATCGCCTATATGTACCGGCATATTTTGCAGAGCGATATTCATGAGGTATCTTCACCGGCTGTGGCTGAGATGGAAAAAATCCTTGAGAATACATATCGCAATGTCAATATCGGTCTTGTCAATGAGATGACCATGCTCTGCCATAAGATGGGCATCAGCATGTGGGAGGTTGTAGATGCGGCCAAGACAAAGCCGTATGGCTTTCAGGCTTTTTATCCGGGACCTGGGCTGGGAGGACATTGCATTCCCCTGGACCCGTATTATTTGTCCTGGAAAGCAAGGGAGTACAGCTTCCATACTTCCATGATTGAGTCCTCCGGCATGATTAATGACAGGATGCCGGAGTACACTGTTGACCGCTGCGGGGCAGTGCTGAACCGGCATAAAAAGGCGATTAATGGTGCCAAGGTTTTGATCCTCGGTGTTGCATATAAGCAGGATATTGATGATTATCGGGAGAGTCCGGCATTGCGGGTGATTGAGGAGTTTAAAAAGCGCGGTGCCCTGGTATCTTATTTTGACCCATGGGTGGCCAAGTACAAGTACAAGGGTGAGATGCATCAGGGGTTGCCTGAGCTTAATGCAGAAGCTATTGAAGCTGCTGATATTGTGGTTATTACCACGGCTCACAGCAATGTGGATTATGAGTTTGTGCAGGCGCATGCCAAGGCTGTTTTTGATACAAAAAATGTGATGAAGCATGTTACCAGGCGTGAGAATGTAGAGGTCTTGTAAATTATGAAATATGCATTAATCGGCTGTGGCAGGATTGCCACCAATCATATTAAAGCTGTTCTGAACAATAAACTGGAGCTGGTAGCTGTCTGTGATGTGCTGCCGGAAAAGATGGAAGCACTTTTGGCAAAGCATGGTCTGGAAAATGATGAAGCTATTCTTCGCTATACGGATTATAAGCAGATGGTAGAGGAGCATCCGGAAATCCAGCTGATAAGCATCGCCACGGAAAGCGGGCTTCATGCGGAGATTGCTTTGTACTGCATTGACCATCATATTAATCTGATTATTGAAAAGCCTATGGCAATGAGCATGACTGATGCAGAGGAGATTATCCGCAGGGCGGAAGCGCAGCATGTGAAGGTTTCCGCATGTCATCAGAACAGGTTTAATATTGCTGTGCAGAAACTACGAAAAGCGGTGGAGTCAGGCAGGTTCGGCAAGCTGTCTCACGGCAGCATACATGTGCGCTGGAACCGCAATAAGGATTATTATACCCAGGCACCGTGGCGCGGCACATGGGCGCAGGATGGTGGTGCATTGATGAACCAGTGTATTCACGGCATTGATTTGCTTCGCTGGATGATGGGCAGCGAGGTTGTGTCCGTGTATGGTCAGACACGCCGTCAGCTGCACAGCTATCTGGAGGCTGAGGATTTGGGCATGGCGGTGGTGACCTTCAAAAATGGTGCTGTGGCTACTATCGAAGGAACTACCAATGTTTATCCGCAAAATCTGGAAGAAACTCTGTATGTATTTGGCGAGTTTGGTACTGTAAAGCTGGGAGGCAAGTCCACCAACAATATTGATGTATGGGATTTTGCTGATGAAACTGATGCGGACAAGGAAAATAAGGGCTTGGAGGAAGCTGCCAGCAATGTATATGGCAACGGGCATACCAGCCTTTTTGCGGATGTGGTAGAGGCTATTGAGCAGGATCGTCAGCCTTATGTAGATGCCAGGGCTGGGCGCGATGCACTGGAAATGGTGCTGGCGATTTACAAGTCAGCAGCAGAGGGCAAGGCAGTTAATTTGCCGCTTTCGGATGTAGCTTCGGTGGATTTTGCAGGGCGTTTTGATTGATGATTTAGTATTTTTTATGCAATAGCGGATAGTGGGTAGTGGATAGTAGTGGTAGTGGGTAGTAGTGGGTAGTGAGGAGTAAGGCAGATATGAAGGTTGTTACTGTAGTTGGTGCAAGGCCGCAATTTATCAAGGCGGTGGTGGTATCTCATGTCCTGCGCCAGAAGCATCAGGAGATTTTGGTTCATACAGGGCAGCATTTTGACTACAACATGAGCGAAAAGTTTTTTGAGGAGCTGGATATTCCCAAGCCTGACTACAATCTTGGTATTTCCGGCGGTACTCATGCTGAGATGACAGGCAGAATGATGATTGCCATTGAAAAGGTTTTGCTGGCTGAAAAGCCTGATTGCCTGCTGGTTTATGGCGATACAAATTCTACTTTGGCGGCAACTCTTGCAGCAGCCAAGCTGCATATACCTGTGTGCCATGTGGAAGCAGGTGCCAGGACACATAGCCGTACCAATCCAGAAGAATTGAACAGGATTTGCACAGACCATATTTCCAGCCTGCTGTTGGCAAGCACTGCCAGTGGCATGGAGGAAATGGAGAAGGAAAACCTTGGGGAGCGTGCCGTACTGGTGGGAGATCCCATGTATGACGCTTTTGTTATATATAGCCGGAAATATAAGCCTGGTGATATTTCCTTGAGGCTTCTGTCAGGCGGTGAGAGCAGCATACCTGATGCGTTTTATTATTTGACCTGCCATAGGGAAGAAAATACCGGCCGTGATGCAGATTTGAAGGAAATTTTCAAGGCTATGGAGCAGCTGGATGCACCTGTTGTTTATCCTGTCCATCCGCGCAATCAGGAAAGAGCCAAAAGATTAGCTGATGAAATGCAGCTGAAAAACATTGTTTTGGCAGAGCCGGTAGGATATCTGGAGAGTGCATGCATGGTACTCAATGCCAAGAAAATTGTTACTGATTCCGGCGGCTTGCAGCGTGAGGCATTTTTTGCAGGCAAAAAATGTGTAACGATACTGCCATTTGTTGTCTGGCCGGAGACTATGGCAGGCAATAGGAACAATCTTGCTTCGCCTGATGCTGAGGATATATTGGCAAAGCTGGCATTGGAGCAGGTGGTGGAGAGTGATTATCTGCCATTTGGCGATGGACATGCGGCGGAGAAGATTGTGGATGCGTTGGATAGTATGAGGAATTTTGCTAATTCATAACGGGTATGAGAATTTCCGTTAGTCAGATGGAGTTTTTATGGTTGAAAATGAGTTTTTATCTTTAGCCGTAGCTATGATATCAGTGTTTTCATGGTTCTGTATGTATCGGTTAGCCAAGATTGCTAACGGTGGTTCATTTTTTTATCCGAGCTTATCAAACTGGTTTTTATGGTGGTTGATAGTATTTGCTTTGATAGGTCCCACATATTTAATGTTGCATCGTGATTCGTATGAGGAGGCAGTTGGGTTATATCAATATCCTGATGCTGTATTAGCCATGTGGATTATGGCTACATTGGCAGCGTTTTTGATACCGCTAGGTATGATTATAGCAAATAAATACTGGGATATTAATGCTCATAGGCTTTGGCGTAGCTTTATTGATACAAATATAGATACTGAATATCTGGCAAAATCAAAATCATTTAAAGTCACATTTGTTGCAGTGATGATAGTTAGTTTGTTTGTGATAGCATATTATTATTCACAGATAGATATTCCAATTTTATCTGTGATGTCTGGAGTTGAGGCAAATGAATTAGCTTTGCTTAGAAGTGATGCTACAAATAATTTTGCTGGAAAATACTACCGATATCAATTTTTTATGGCTCAGGTTGTACCAATACTGTTATTTGTAAGTTATTTTTTGAGAAAATATTTTTTTTACAAGACAATGTTTGTATTTTTATTATTTGTAAGAAGTTTTACTTGCATTGCCAATTTAGAAAAAGCTCCCATAGTTGATCTTATTTTTTTATTTCTGTTTGCAAGATTTTACGAAAAGAAACAAATTAATAAAAAATATCTTGCGATAGTAGCAGGAGGTATTATGGCAACAATAATTCTCATGTATGTTTTTTTCATGGGAGCGGATACTTCAGATTCAGAAATGCAATTATTGTTGGTTGAAGGTATTTTGCGACGAGTATTTGTTGCTCAGATTGAGGGAACAGCATGGTATTACGAATATGTTGAAAAATATGGGTTGTTGCTTGGTGCAACACTGCCAAATCCTGCAGGCATCTTTCCCTTTGAACATCATCGAATTACAGTTGAAGTGATGGAAATGGTTTTTCCGGAGTTAGTAAGATTAGGAATCGTAGGAAGTATGCCAACTGCATTTTGGGGAGATGGGTATATCAATTGGGGTTATTCAGGTGCCATCATGTGCATGTTGGCATGGGGAATAATTCTTAGAACGATAGATATTTACTTGCAAGGAAAATATGCAGGTAGTGGCAAAGTTTTAATTCTAGTGGCATATATTTTTTTTGTGGGCTTTATGAAACAATATACAGGAACGAGCATATTAGGATTATGGATTGATGTAGATTTTTGGGGAAGTATACTATTATTTTTGATTATAGAAAAAAGTGCATGTGTTGTTTTGTATAAGAAAAAATAAGGCGGCGATATTTTTTCATGATAGATGTGGGCAATTTACATCAAAACAGCCGCATTTCTGCGGCTGTGGATAGTAGAGATGATTTTTTATTTCTTTACATTACAGCAAGGTCAGATATCTACTGTGTTGTGCTTTATCTATACATAGAGCTTCCATTGCCTCTGTAGCTGAAAAATGTTTGGTTTTCATAAGATTTTTTATGTTATGCAAGTATGCAAATATGCAAAGTATCGCTAAGAAAAGGAGAGAAAAATTCATGATACCATTTATAGACTTGGCAACTCAGCAGGAGAAAATCAAGGTGGATTTGGACAGGCGTATAGCGGCTGTTCTTGCTCATGGCAAGTATATCTTAGGGCCGGAGGTCAAAGAGCTGGAGGAACGCTTGGCAGATTATGTTGGCGTGAAGCACTGTATTGCCTGTGCCAATGGCACTGATGCCCTGCTGATTGCCTTGATGGGGCTGGGCATAGGCCGGGGTGACGAGGTTATTACTACTGCATTTACTTATGTGGCAACTGGTGAGGTCATTGCCAGGCTGGGAGCAACTCCGGTTTTTGTAGATATTGATGAGAAGACATATAACTTGGATCCTGCAAGGATAGAGGCGGCAATTACTGACAAGACAAAAGCTATTATGCCGGTGAGTCTCTATGGCCAGTGTGCTGATTTTGATGCTATCAATGCTGTGGCAGAAAAATATAATCTGCCTGTTGTTGAGGATGGCGCACAAAGCTTTGGTGCTACCTACAAGGGGCGCCGTTCCTGTGGCTTGTCTACCATCGGTTGCACTAGCTTTTTCCCTACTAAGCCGCTGGGGTGCTATGGTGATGGCGGTGCGGTTTTCACCAATGATGATGAGCTGGCAAAGGCGATGGACATGATTCACAAGCATGGTCAGGACAGGCGGTATCACCATGTGTGCATGGGGCTGAACAGCCGTCTTGATACCTTGCAGGCAGCGGTGCTTCTGGCAAAGCTGGAAATCTTTGCTGAAGAGGTCAGGCTGCGTGGTGAGATTGGTGCAAAGTACAGTGAAATGCTGGGCAAGCTGCCAGGGGTAATCGTGCCTTATATAGAACAGCATAATACATCAGTATATGCACAGTATACGGTACGGGTGCAGGATAGGGAAACCGTGCAGGAAAAATTGAGGGAAGCTGGTATACCTACTGCGGTGCATTATCCTATTCCACTTAATCAGCAGCCAATGTTTGATTATCTAGAGCAGGGAACCGGCAGTGTGCCTGTTGCAGAAAAGGTGGCAAAGGAAGTTATGAGCCTGCCTATGAGTGCCTGGGTAAAGGATGAGGATATGCGGGTTGTGGTTGAGAGCTTGTCTGCAAGGATATAACAAGGATATAAGAGATGTTATTTAATTCATTTATTTTTATCTTGCTTTTTTTGCCGGCCACTTATTTTACCTGGCTTTTTATGACTAGATGTGATAGACGGCTGGGGAAAGTTGCCTTGATATGTGCCTCTTTAACTTTTTATGCATACTGGAATGTCCATTATGTGTGGCTGCTGCTGTTGTCTGTGGTGTTTAATTATTTGCTGCATTGCCAATTGAGCCTGAGAGCCAGAGATAAGCTGTCCAGGTGGATGGTGTTCATTGGAATATCTGTTAATTTGGGAATTATCGGGTATTATAAGTATTTTAATTTTTTTGCTGAAAATTTTGCTAATGTCTTTGGCATAACCCATGAGAGTGTAAATATATTTTTGCCTTTGGGAATATCATTTTTTACATTTCAGCAGATAGCTTGCCTGGTAGATACCTATAAAGGCGAAATGGAGAAAGTATCATTTACAGAATATATACTTTTTGTTACATTTTTTCCGCAGCTGATAGCAGGCCCTATAGTAAGGGCAAAGGAGATTATTCCTCAGCTAGTACGCATGGGCGAACAAATCAATGTTGAGAATATAAAGTTTGGCTTATGTTTATTTGCATTTGGTTTGTTTAAGAAGGTAGTCATTGCAGATTATTTTTCACCGATTGTCGGGATTGTTTTTTCTCATGCGGAAACAGCCAATTTTTTTGATGCGCTGCTGGGTACATTGGCATATACTTTGCAGATTTATTTTGATTTTTCCGGGTATTCAGATATGGCGATTGGTCTGGGAATGTTGTTTGGCATACGGCTGCCAATTAATTTTGATTCGCCCTATAAAAGCTGTTCAATTATTGAATTTTGGCGGCGCTGGCACATTACCTTATCCGGTTTTTTAAAGGATTATTTGTATATTCCGTTAGGTGGTTCAAGAAGTGGTGCGAGACGCAAGTATTGCAATCTGATGGCAACAATGCTGCTGGGTGGCTTGTGGCATGGAGCTGGGTGGACTTTTGTATTATGGGGGGGTACACACGGCTTTTACCTTGTGTGCAATCATTTTTGGAAAAAGCATAAGTATAGTCTATCTGGTGCTCAGGCATGGTTGCTGACATTTATTTCAGTATGGTTTGCCTGGATTTTCTTCCGAGCTGACAATATTATGGATGCAGTGCATATTTTTTCCGCCCTGGCTGGAAGCAATGGCACTGCATGGGGCGAATCTTTACTGGCAGCAGCAAATTATAAGTTGTTTTCGCTGAGTGCAAAGGTAGTATTGGCAATAGCTGTTTGCAAATATTTGCCTAATGCATTTTCTATCACAGGCAAGCTAAAAAGGCTGCCGCAACCTGTTTATGCCCTTTCTGGTGGTTTGTTGCTGGCGTATGCAATGTATATTATGACCTACAGCAATAGAGTAAGCGAATTTTTGTACTTTCAGTTTTAGTAATATTAGTGATATGTTTTGCGGGGAATGTTATGTCAATGAAAATTTGGACAATAATATTTTTTCTGCCTATGTTCTTTGCCGTAATACTGCCAGCGATAAATGTGTGGCGGGTAGATGTAAATATGCAGTGGAATCATCCTTTTCATCCAGATGGGTATTACATTGGTTTTAATGAGCGGCGGCAGAAAACAAATTACTTGGCTTCTCATGCACCTTTACCTATAGATACGTTGCTTTTAGGCAGTAGCAGAACCACTTATATAGATCCTGCTTGGACAGGTACGGACTATGGGTTTAATTATGGTGTGAGCAGCGGCAATTACAAGGATTATGAAAAGTATTTAAATTTTGCTCAGAGCTGTTCATCTAAAGAGATAAAGAATGTGTGGCTTGAGCTGTCTTTTTTTCAGCCCTTAGATGCTGGCAATGAAAAATTGGATAATGCAGATGACTGCATAAATGCTGCTGGAAGGCTGGATAGCAAATTTACCAATATTTTTAGCCATGATGCAATAGAATTAACACGCAAATCGGTGTTGCCATTAAATACTGATGAAATTGGAAGGCTTGTTGATGCATATAGGGTGCAAGGTGGAGATTTGCAGTCATATCGTATGAAAGACAAGTTTTATGTTAATGATGAGGAAAAAAGTTCAGAAATTGCACGTCAATTGAAGGTTTATGATGATATGAAATTTTATTGTCAATCCTATGATGAGAAATGTGCAATTCGATTAAAAAAACTTGCTTCGTCATTAGCAGGAAAGAATGTTGTCGTATATATGCCTCCTGTGACAACAGCATATCTGAACCAGGAGGCAAGCTATGGACAGCTAAAGAATCATGAGCGTTTTTTGCGTGAGGCAGTAGATGCTTTTGGAGAGGTGTGGGATTTTGCGTATCCAAATGAGATTACAAATAATGAAGATAACTTTCAGGATGCGCATCATGCTAAAATAGTTACTTTAGAAAAAATGATTACTATTATAAGAAATAGCACGCCGGAAGACAAATATAAATATTTAGTAAATAAACATAATCTGGAGGAGCATATTTATAGGTTTTACAGATGAAAAAATGGTATAGCTCATGCATTGTACAAAATAATGAGATAACTCATTTTAGCAGTTAATATAGATGGCATTCATTTGGCAAGTTGAGATGTGGCTTGACTATAAGTTGCCAAGTGAAGAATGCGGAGCTTAACATCATTGTTGCCGTATTGTATAAAAATATTGTGTATAGGATGTAGAATGAAAGAATATCTTAAAGCGATAATAAATAAAAGTTGTGTTGATAAAAATTTTGTGAAAAATTTTTCAAAGCTTATAGCAGGGACTGCTAGTGCTCAGATTCTAAGCATCATAACAGTGCCAATCTTGACACGTTTATATGGAGTAGAAGCCTATGGCATTCAGGCTGTATACAATTCGGTAGTAAGTATGTTTTACATTTTGGCTACTGGTAGATATGAAACTGCTATTTTGTTACCTAAAGATGACAAAAAGAGCTTTTCAGTATGTTGTCTTGTTATATTATTGTCTTTGTTTATGTCTATCTGTTGGTATTTTGGTTATATGGTGGTAAAGGACACAGTGATAAAATTTTTCGGCTACGGAGAAGTGTTTGATTGGCTTCAATGGCTACCTTTTACAGTGATAGCAATATCATTATCTGTTGTTGTAACTCATTGGCTGAACAGAATGAGAGATTATCGTGTGATGGCTGTGACTGGCATGTTAATTTCTATCATAAATTTTTCCGCGGGAAGTATATACGCTATTTTGTATCCGGGCGATAATTTTGGTTTATATTTCAACACATTTATAGGGCAACTAGTTGTCGGTCTCATAGGTATTTTTTACTGTTACAAAAGAAAATATTTTTCGAAGACATGGATATCGTTTTCTATGTTATTGCATGTAGCAAAAAAATATATAAATGTGCCTAAATATATGGTAGGTGGAAATATTTTAAATGACTTGTCAACTAAATTGCCTGTTTTCTTGTTACAGGGGATTTTCGGAGATTTAGTTGTCGGCTATTATGCAATGAGTGTTAAACTGCTTGGTATGCCACTGCAGCTAATTAGCAGTGCTGTTGGGAATGTGTTTTTGAGAGATGCGGTAGATGAATGGAATAATAAAGGTAATTGTGAACGTTCATTCAAAAAGACATATTATTTATTAGGTGTTTTGGGGATTATTCCTTCAATTTTGATATTTATATTTTCCAAAGATTTATTTGTGATTTTTCTGGGAGAAAACTGGTATATGGCTGGTGTATACTGTGTTTACCTTATACCAATGTATTTTATAAATTTTGTGTTTTCTCCATTGAGTTATGTTTTAGATATTGCTAATAAGCGGAATATATTTTTTTATTTGCAGCTTTGTAGACTTGCTGTTGTTTATTTATTTATGCAAGTTGGATATAGACTATTTTTTACTGCAGATGCTGTAGTAATCTTTTATGGTATTGGTTTTTCTTTGTATTACGCTATAGTTTTGCTTTATTGTAGAAAGGTAGCAATTAATGTCAGTGAATCAGTATGATATTGTAAAATTTTATACGAATTGTGTAATTGTCTGTGATTGGAGGTTATATAAATGTGCGGAATAGCAGCCCTGTTTTCAATGATCTCTTATATATCCGCCTACATATAATGTTGAGAAGTTTAAACGTATAAAAACATAAAGTGTGTTATAGAAAAAATTATTGATGATGATTCTAAAGGAGGCGAGTTTGACCTAATGATTTCTTAGTGCCACCGAAATTTACAGCTTTGGGTATGTCTTGGCGGATAGGTGATTGGGAGGAATGTAAAGAGAATCACATACCAGAAGATATTTATATAGAGAATGGAAAACGGTATATTGCGTGCAAAGATGGCCGTATAAGGTTATATATGAGGTTTTCCTTACGGAAATTATTGCGCAATTTGCGTAAGCTTTTTTAGATAGTGTATCAAAGGTAGGAGTTTATTGTGGATAATAAAGAAAAATATAGGCAATTATGCAAAAAAGAAACATCAATACCAATTTTTTCTAGAGACTGGTGGTTGGATGCGACTGCTGGTGAAGATAATTGGGATGTTGTTCTTGTAGAAAAAGGTGGAGAAATATTTGCCTCTATGCCGTATATGGTTACTAAAAGGTATATATTTACATATCTGTGCCAGCCAATTTTGACACAAAAATTGGGACCGTGGATAAAATATCCGCCAGGGCAGAAGTATGATAGAAAACTTGGGTATGAAAATGAAATATTGAAGAATTTAATAGAAAAGCTCCCAAAGGCAGATATTTTTTCGGCTTGTTTTGATTACAGTATTACGAATTGGCTGCCATTTTATTGGCAAGGTTTTGAGGAAACCACACTGTATACATATGTTATTGAGGATTTAAGTGATATTGAAAAGATATTTAAAGAAATGGCATCTGATATGCGCAATATGATTCGTAAAGCAGAAAAAAGTGTGATAGTGAAAGAGAGTTTTGATCTGGAGTTAGCATATTCACTTGCCCAAATGACATTTGATCGTCAAAATAAGAAGATTCCATATACATTAGATATGTTTAAGCAAATCAGTGAGGCATGTTTTGCTCATAATGCTGGAAAAATCTTTATAGCAGAGGATTCTGATGGAAATCAGCATGGTATGAGTTTTATGGTGTATGACGAAAATTGTGCTTATTATTTAATCGGAGGAGGAAACCCGGAATATCGTAATAGTGCTGCCCAGGATTTGCTTATATGGCATATGATAAAAGAAGCAGCTAAACTTACTAAAAAATTTGATTTTGAAGGTACTATGCTGCCTATGGTTAATAAGACATTTAGAAGTTTCGGGACTATTCAGAAATCATACCATTCGGTACAAAAAATCTATACAAAAAAATATAAAATATCTAAGTTATCGCAAAAGTTTTTGCAAGCATTGATGGAATAAATATGTTTCAGAGATGTTAAATCTATTTGAGAATATGCAAATTTTGCTGAAAATCTGTGGAGGAAGAATGATGGTAGTTATTCATACAAAAAACAATCATATTAAGGATAGAGAATATATATATGATGTTGTATTTAGTTATTTTTGGGGACTTGAATATGAGATTGTGTATGAAGAACGTGACAACCTTGCCCTTGAGGTAGAAGGCAATTACTTTTTTATAGATGACAGTTTCTTCCAAATGGATGAAAGTATTTGGTTAAAAGAGGAATCTTTGCCTAAGCAACCATTACAAAAGATTGAATTACCAGATGATATAAAAGATGCTGCAGTAGAAAAAAATTTGCCAGTAATTTATGGCAGGCAAGGCATCAAAGATATTTTTTCAGAAGATGGCAAGACCTGTTTCTTGGATATTTTTGGCTCGGCATTTTTTATGTTGACACGGTATGAGGAAGTTGTAAAAGATGATAAAGATGAGTATGACAGATTTCCAGCAAAAGCATCTCTTGCGTATCAAGAGGGATTTTTAGAACGTCCTATTATAAATGAGTATTTAGAAATTTTATGGCAATGGCTAACAAAATATGAGGTTAATTTAAAAAGGAAAAAGCGAAGTTTTTCTATTATACCGACACATGATGTCGACCACCCTTTATGGGGACTAAATGTATCTAACTTTATAAAACTAAAAGTATTAATGGGAGATTTGATAAAACGATGTTCTATAAAAAGATTTATATTTAGGGTAAAAGAAATTTATGGATTGGTTATAAAAAACGGAGTTAATTCATATAATAATTTTGAAGAAATTATGAATATGGATGAAGGTGCAGGATTAAAAGGGATATATTTTTTGATGAATCAAATGGGGAAATCTGATTTAGATGGAAATTATGATATAAATGATAAAAGAATTCAGAAAATTATAAAAAGTATTACGCAAAGAAACCATGTTATAGGTTTGCATCCGTCATTTTGTACATATAAAAGTAAAGAAGATTTACAAGCAGAGGTTGACTCTTTTAAAAAAAAATTAGGAGTCACATCATGTGATAAATTTGGTGCCAGACAACATTTTTTGAGGTGGGAATATCCAACTACATGGCAAATATATAATGAGGCAGGAATCAATTATGATATGACGGTGGGGTATGCAGATTGGGCAGGCTATAGATGCGGCACATGTTATGAATATCCTGTGTTTAATGTAAAAAGCCATAAAAGATTAGACCTGGTGGAATACCCTCTGATCGTTATGGATGGTACGATTTTTGAAAGGCAGTATATGGGGTTATCCGAAAATGATGCCATTAGTAAAGTTTTGTATTTGCGAGAACAATGTAAAAAGTATGGTGGTAACTTTGTTATTTTATGGCATAATACATCATTTATGTTAGATAAAAATTGGAAGGTATATAAGCAGGTAATTAATGAGGTTTGATTAGATGAATAGGATTAGTGTATTGGGAAGATATTTTAGAAATGATAGGATAAAAGAATACGAGGAAATATTAAAATCAGCTACGGAACATGGATACATTGTTACATCCTTAGAAAAGTACATGGGAATTATGTCTCAGGCGGATATAAAAGTTCTCGTATTACGACATGATGTGGATCATAGAAGTGGTGGAACACGTCTGATGTTTGAAGCTGAAAAGAAATATGGCGTTCATGCAAGCTATTATTTTCGCAAAAGTACATTAGATTACAGCCTTATGCAGGACATAAATCACTATGGCAGTGAGGCGTCTTTTCATTTTGAAACTATTGCAGAATATGCAATTTTGCATGGTATAGAATCAAAGAAAGATTTGCCAGATAGTTGGCAAAAAGATTGTTTAGGTGCGTTAAAAAGCGATTTGCAGTATCTAAGAAGTATGTATAGGCTTCCAATTAGAACAATAGCCTCACATGGCGCGGCTGAAAATAACAAAATAGGAATATCCAATAATGTACTGACAGAAGATACTTCTACCTATAATGAGTTGGGGATTTTGGTAGAAGCTTATAATAGTGACATGATTGATACGTTTGAGAAATATGTATCAGATACAGTTATAGAATGTAATGATGGATATCGATATGGAGAAAGTCCTTTGCAACTTATAAAACAGGATGTAAAAAGAATATGCTTTTTGTCGCATCCCAATCATTGGCATTATAACAAATTTAAGCAAATAAAAAAGCTGGTAAAATCTCTTATATATCCGCCTACATATAATGTTGAGAAGTTTAAACGTATAAAAACATAAAGTGTGTTATAGAAAAATTATTGATGATGATTCTAAAGGATGCGAATTTTACCTATGAAAAAAGTTACGTCTATTGTACTAAACCCATATATAAATGACTCACGGGTGATTAAGGAAACTCAGTCATTGCGTAAAGCAGGTTATGAGGTAAGTGTCATTGCCCTGCATGATGGCAGGGAAGGATTGGCTGAGTATGAGGTTATGGATGGTGTGGCGGTACACAGAATAAGATTGGTTTCTAAGTCCTGGAGCAAGCTGCCTCCTGTCCAAGTGTTAAAGTACATTGAGTTTTGTGTACAGGCGATATGTGAAATCAAGGCGGACATTGTGCATTGCAATGATTTGAATGCTTTGCCAGTGGGATATATTTTGAAATCAATCCTGCGATGCAAAAAGATTGTGTATGATGCCCATGAGCTTGAATCGGAAAGAAATGGACAAGGCTCTCTTGCCAAGCATTTGGCAAGATTTCTGGAGGGCGTGTTAATTAAGAATGTTGATGCAGTAATTACCGTTAGCGATGGTATAGCTGATTGGTATAAGCAAGCTTATGGCATAAAAAGGCCGAATGTGATTATGAATGTGCCGGAATGGAAGGATATACAAAAGCACAATCTTTTTGCAGAAGAAAATGCAGAAGATAATGCCGAATTGGCAGGGAAAAAGATATTTTTGTATCAGGGCGGTTTATCTGCAGGGCGTGGTATTGAGTATATGCTAGAGGCGTTTTCTAAGAGAAGGGATAATAAGGCTGTATTGATGTTTATGGGATACGGCAGCCTGGCAGAAAAAATAAAAGAAGCTGCTAAGGTATATGATAATATTTTTTATCATGAAGCTGTTGCACCACAAAAATTATGGAAGTATACAGCCAGTGCAGATTACGGACTGGTTTGTATAGAAAATACTTGTTTGTCATATTATTATTCTCTGCCTAATAAATTATTTGAATACGCAATGGCTGGTATACCTATGATATTAACGAATTTGCACGAGTTTATTTCTTTGAACAATCAATATAAATTTGGTGTAGTCTTGGAGGATTTATCGGCGAGAGAAATTAATGATAAGGTTGATTATTTGCTGGATATTGATGCAAATAAGTATGGTGAGTTCAGCAATAATGCTAAAAAGATGGCTAAAGATTTAGCTTGGGAGCAACAAGGGAAGAGATTGCAAAAAATATATAGTGACATTCAATGATGCAATTATTTTCGGTATTAAGAGTACGATAGGAAATAAAATAGCAAGTTTTATTTGATAAGTTAAGAGAGATATGAATTGATTTCAAGGGTGGCTTGTATGAATAAGTTGGTAAAAGTATGTCACATGACTTCCGCTCATGCGTGGAATGATGTGAGAATTTTTATGAAGATGTGTCATTCCCTTCGAGAGGCTAGATATGATGTGTCGCTAGTTGCAGAGGGGGAGAGCAGGGAGTATGATGGTATACATGTCGTAGGGTGTGGTGATAAGCCGGTAGGGCGCAGGGCGCGTATGGGGGGCTTTGCCAGAAAGGTATATGAAAAGGCCAAGGCATTGGATTGTGATATATATCATTTCCATGATCCGGAGTTGCTGCCTTATGGCATCAAATTGAAGCAGACTGGGAAGAAGGTAATATTTGACAGCCATGAAGATGTGCCTGCGCAGATTATGTCAAAATACTGGATTCCGGTACCGCTTAGATGGATTGTATCAAAGTTATATAAGGCTTATGAAAGCTATGCGGTGTCCAAATTCGATGCGGTTGTTACGGCAACTCCGGCAATAGCTGAAAAATTTGTTGGAAGAACAAGAAATGTTGTGGTTATAAATAATTATCCTAAACTGGATGATATTGTGTTTCAGACGAAGCCCTTTGAGGAACGTTCAGCTAATATTTGCTATGCTGGCGGATTAGATGAAATTCGCGGCGGAAGATTTATGGTAGAAGCAGTGAATGAGCTTGATAATGTTCAATTAGTTTTGGCTGGGCCATGCGATGATGTAATAAAGCAGGTGATTTCCGAAGGGAGAAATGTCAAATATTTAGGGCAACTTGATAGAAAAGAAGTTAATGAGATGTATGGCAACGCTATTGTTGGCCTTGTTTTGTTGCAGCCACTGGAAAGATATAAGGTATCTAAGCCTGTAAAAATGTATGAATATATGGCTGCCGGATTGCCTTTTGTGTGTTCGGATTTTCCGCTGTGGCGTGAGTTGGTAAAAGAAACTGGTGCTGGCATTTGTGTGCCATACGGTGATTTGGATGCTGCAAGGCGTGCTATTTTGCAATTGGTAAATGATAAAGAAATGGCTCAGAAAATGGGGATGATGGGACGCAAGGCTGTGGAAAATAAATATTCATGGAATAAAGAGGTTCAGAAGCTGGTCAATCTCTACAAATCTTTGCAGTAAAATAGCCGCAAAATGCGGCTATAGGTGGTGGGCAGATATTTGCATCAGGTGTTATAACAATGCCAGGTACAGATTGTACTGTGACTTGTCGATGCCAAGAGCTTCCACTTTTCAGAGACGGAGAAAAATTAAAATAATATTTTAAGGCGGTGTTATTTATGCAGGAAAAAAAGTTCTTTGTTCATGAATCATCTTATGTGGATGATAGTGTAAGCATTGGTGAGGGGACGAAAATATGGCATTTTTCCCATATCTCGAAAGGGGCAGAAATAGGCTCCGGGTGCAATCTGGGGCAGAATGTTTTTGTGGGTAATGATGTCAGGATTGGCAATAAGGTGAAAATTCAGAATAATGTCAGCGTGTATGAAGGGGTGGAGCTGGAGGACTATGTCTTCTGCGGCCCTAGCATGGTGTTTACCAATGTGCGGACTCCGAGATGTGAGTTTCCTCGCAATACTGCAGCTGATTATAAGAGGACATTGGTCAAAAGAGGTGCCAGCATAGGGGCGAATGCTACAATCGTCTGCGGTACTACTTTGGGGCGTAATGCTTTTGTGGGGGCGGGCTCTACTGTTACCAAAGATGTGCCGGATTACGCTGTAGTGTATGGCAATCCTGCCCAGATAAAGGGATATATGTGCGCCTGCGGTGATACCATAGTGCCTGCGGATGCTGATAAGCTGGAGTGCCAGCGTTGCGGTGTCAATGTGCCCTTGCCAGGTAGAAGGGAATAATTGGCTAGAGAAATAAGAACGTAACAGAATATCTCTGCCAGCGGTTATTATGGATATTGCAAAATTTAGAAGCTTTGAAAATTGAAATAAGCACGAAATATCGGATGCTGGCGTAAGCAGTCCGGTACTTCGTGCTTATTTTTGTATATTTTTAAAGCAATGCCAGATACTGCTTGTATTGTGATTGCTCAATGCCGATGGCTTCCATGGCCTCTAAAGGAGAATATTGTTTCTTTTGGATAAGGTTTTTTATGCTTTTTAATAAAGCCTTATGTTCACCTATACGCATGCCTTCATTAAATCTTTTGGCAGAGTATTCTTCTACGATATTGCACATTTTGGTTACCTCCTCTTTAGTTGATTTCAGGTATTTCATCCTGTCAGATAATAGTTTGGAGTGCATTTTGTCCGCATCAGGCTGTTTAAAGTCTTGCATCAATTTTCCTAATGGGGTGTCATCAGTGTTTTCGCCATTTACATAGATTATATGGGCTTTGTCGTTGAACTGCGGGCTGACTTCCATAGAGCTTTTCCTTTATTATAGCAAAAAATCAGGCAAATATGTAGATTTTGCTATGCCACATGTGTCGTAAAAGTTTCATGTATTTGCACTTTTGCTGATTTACCTATTGACAAGCTGGCTGATTTAATGTATCATGTATTCATGCTTTACAGAGCATACAACGAAATATGAACTCATCCAGAGCGGTGGAGGGACTGGCCCTATGAAGCCGCGGCAACCATTGTCCATGTGAGTGGACGAAACGGTGCTAATTCCTGTAGGCTGTGCCTGAAAGATGAGAGAAATGTGAACTCTCTCATTGTGGAGAGTTTTTTTATTATCTAAAACAGGGCTGTGTGTATCCCTGAACGGATAAGTTGCTAAGCTGACAAGCTGAGATAAATTACTGTATGGCTTCATATTTCATTTCTATCAAATTAATTTTTCTTGATGAAAGAGGAGGCATTTTTTATGGCAAAACGTTTATTGTTCACTTCTGAGTCTGTTACCGAGGGACATCCTGATAAAATTGCAGACCAGATTTCTGATAGTGTTCTGGATGCAATTCTTGAAAAGGATCCTTATGGCCGCGTGGCATGCGAGACTTTGGTGACTACCGGCCAGGCTCATATTGCCGGTGAGATTTCTACCAAGTGCTATGTGGATATTGCCAAGATTGCCCGGGAGACCATCCGCAGGATTGGCTATACCCGTGCTAAGTTCGGCTTTGATGCTGATACCTGCGGTGTTTTGATTTCCCTGGATGAGCAGTCTCCTGATATTGCCCAGGGCGTTGACAAGGCACTGGAGGCAAGGGAAGGTGACCTGGACGAGGCCGAGGCTACCGGTGCCGGAGATCAGGGCATGATGTTCGGCTATGCTACCAATGAGACACCTGAGTATCTGCCACTGCCAATCGCGCTGGCACATCGTCTGGCACGCCGCCTGACCGAGGTGCGCAAGAATGGCACTTTGCCGTATCTCCGCCCGGATGGCAAGACTCAGGTAACCGTTGCCTATGAGAACGGCAAGCCTGTAGCTATTGATACTATTGTTATCTCCACCCAGCATGATGAGAACGTCACCCTTGACCAGATTCGCAAGGATTTGATTGAGCATGTCATCAATGCCGTAATTCCTGCCGAGCTTCTTAGCGAGGAGACCAAGTATTTCATCAACCCTACCGGCAAGTTCGTTATCGGTGGCCCTCAGGGTGACTGCGGCCTGACAGGGCGCAAGATTATTGTTGATACCTATGGCGGCATGGCTCGTCATGGCGGCGGCGCTTTCTCCGGCAAGGATCCAACGAAGGTTGACCGCTCCGGCGCTTATGCTGCCCGTTATGTGGCAAAGAATATCGTGGCTGCCGGCCTGGCAGAGCGTGCCGAAGTGCAGCTGGCTTATGCTATCGGCGTGGCTACCCCTGTGTCCATCATGGTTGATACCTTTGGTACTGGCAAGGTGGATGACCGGGTGCTGGAGGAGCTGGTACAGAAGAATTTCGACCTGCGCCCGGCCGGTATCATCAGGATGCTGGATTTGCGCCGTCCTATCTATGCCCAGACTGCTGCCTATGGTCATTTTGGCCGTACCGACATCGACCTGCCTTGGGAGCATACTGACAAGGCTGAGGCCTTGAAGCAGCAGGCTGGTATCTGAGCTTCACTTGTATAAAAGCATTAAAGAAAATCAGCAGCCGTGCAGGAATGTGCGGTCGTTTTTCTTTTGCTGAAGCTGCAAATTTTCCACCATTAAGTTGCCTAGATACAGACTTTTGTAATTTTATGGTGGATTTTTTTAGAAAAAAGCTTGCATATTCGGCTTATTTCCTTTATTATATAGTGGTATCTAAAATTTGACTAAATAATGTTGTTTGGAGGCGTTGACTTTGATTAAGGTTCTGGTTAGCGGTGCCTGCGGCAGGATGGGACAGGCAGTGGTGAAGGCTGTCATGGAGGATTCTGAGCTGCAGCTGGTAGGTGCAGTTGATATTGTGGCCGGGGCAGATGCCGGTGAGATGGTTGGCATGGGCAAAAGCGGCGTAATCGTTGCTGATGACCTGGCCAAGGCTATTGATGAGACCAAGCCGGAGGTAATGGTTGATTTTACCCGCCCGGATGTTGTGTATGGCAATGCAGTGCTGGCTGTGAAAAAGGGCGTATCCCCTGTTATCGGCACCACCGGCCTTTCTGATGAGGCAAAGGCTGAGCTGGAGGCTTTGGCAAAGGAGCACAATACCCCTGTGTTCATCGCCCCGAATTTTGCTATTGGTGCGGTGCTGATGATGCTGATGGCAAGGCAGGCTGCCAAGTATATGCCTGAGGTGGAGATTATTGAGCTGCATCATGACAAGAAGCTGGATGCCCCTTCCGGCACGGCTTTGCAGACAGCTGCCATGATTTCCGAGGTGCGTGCGAAGCATCAGCAGGGCAACCCTGAGGAAACGGAGAAGGTTGCCGGTGCCCGTGGTGCCAACGTGGACGGCATGCATATTCACAGCGTGCGCCTGCCGGGCTATGTGGCTCATCAGGAGGTTATTTTCGGCGGCCTGGGGCAGACGCTGACTATCCGCCATGATTCACTGAACCGTGAGTCCTTTATGCCGGGTGTGTGCCTGGCCTGCAAGAAGGTTCGCGGCCTCAGCGGCCTGGTAGTAGGCCTTGACAAGGTAATGGACTAAGCTGGCAGGGCAAGGGCGTTTATGATATCAAGCATTGAAAGGATGTTTTAGAATATGAAGAAGTACAATGTTGCTATTTTGGGTGCTACCGGTGCGGTAGGCCAGGAATTCCTGAATCTGATTGAGGAGCGCAATTTTCCTTTTGCAGAGCTGAAGCTGCTGGCTTCCAAGCGTTCTGCCGGCAAGAAGATTCAGTTCATGGGCAAGGAGTACACTGTGGAGGAGGCTACTGATGCTTCTTTCGAGGGTGTGGATATTGCTCTCTTTGCCGGTGGTGCTGCCAGCAAGACTTTTGCTCCGGCTGCTGTAAAGGCTGGTGCCGTTGTTATTGATAATTCCAGTGCCTTCCGCATGGATCCTGAGGTGCCATTGGTAGTGCCTGAGGTAAATCCTGAGGCTATTGCCAGCCACAAGGGCATTATTGCCAACCCGAACTGCTCTACTATCATCATGGTTATGGCCTTGAAGCCTCTGTATGATGTGTCCAAGATTAAGCGCATCGTGGTTTCCACCTATCAGGCTGTTTCCGGCGGCGGCAAGGAAGCTATGGCTGAGCTGGAGGAGCAGGTAAAGGCTATCAACGAGGGCAGGGAGGTTGTTGCCAACATTCTGCCTGGCGCATCCCTGGCAAAGCATTATCAGATTGCCTTCAACCTGATTCCGCAGATTGACGTCTTCAAGGAGAATCTCTACACCAAGGAAGAAATGAAGATGATCGACGAGACCAAGAAGATCATGAGCGATGATTCCCTGCGCATCACCGCTACCACTGTCCGCGTGCCTGTTTACAGAAGCCATGCTGAGTCCGTGAATGTAGAGTTCGAGGATGAGATTTCCGTGGAGAAGGCCCGTGAGGTGCTGGCTGCTTTCCCTGGCGTTACCCTGACCGATAATCCTGATGAGCAGGTTTATCCGATGCCTTTGGAGACCTCCGGCAAGGATGATGTAGAGGTAGGCCGTATCCGCAAGGATTATTCCATTGACAATGGACTGAACTTCTGGGTATGCGGCGACCAGATCAGGAAGGGTGCTGCCCTGAATGCCCTGCAGATTGCTGAGTACATGATTGAGCATGATATGTTCTAAGCTGAAATAGAACGATATATAGATACAAGGGGCCTGTAGCGTTGGTTACAGGCTTCTTTTTTTGATTATTAGTATGTGGGCATGTTGACCTTTATATGGTTTTGTGATAATATAATTATCGCTGATAATTCCGAAGAATTTGCCAGAATTTCGTAAAAAAGACTGGCGGAGGAGGAAACTCTGGAGAACTCCATTAAATTGGGTACCGAAGGTGCAAGGCTCGTTCAGGGCTGAAACTCTCAGGTAAAAAGACAGAGCTATGGCGGCTTTTTTGTGCCGCTTTTAGTCCTGTGCTCCGGGGTGCTCTTGACCTGTGTCAAGGCACCTGTTTTTTTATGCAAGGAAATAAAATAGGAGGTATGTGGTTTTTATGTTTAATGATTTGCTGCCGGTAGTCCAGATGGTGAATGCGTATCTGTCTGATTACATTTTGGTGTTTTTACTGATTGGTGTAGGCTTGTTCTACAGCATCCGCACCAGGTTTGTCCAAATCCGCTGCTTTGGGGATGGCATGCGGAAGGTGTTCGGCAATTTTTCCTTTAACGGCAAGGCCAAGGAAGGGCAGATGAGCTCCTTTCAGGCTCTGGCAACGGCTATTGCAGCCCAGGTGGGCACCGGCAATATCGTAGGCGCCTGTGGTGCTATCCTGACCGGCGGCCCGGGGGCGATTTTCTGGATGTGGGTGATTGCCTTCTTCGGCATGGCTACTATCTATGCGGAAGCGGTGCTGGCTCAGGTTACCCGCATCAAAAAGGCTGACGGCAGCGTGCATGGCGGCCCGGTGTATTATATCCACGAGGCTTTTCCGGGCGTTTTGGGCAGGGTGCTGGCAGTGTTCTTTGCCATCGCCATTACCCTGGCACTGGGCTTCATGGGCTGCATGGTGCAGTCCAACTCCATCGGTGAGACCAGCAGCATGGCCTTTGGCGTACCGGCATGGATCATCGGTGTAATTGTGGCGGCCATTGCAGGTTTTGTCTTCCTGGGGGGCGTCAAGCGGATTGCCGCCATTACGGAGAAGCTGGTGCCTCTGATGGCTCTCCTGTACATTACCGGTTGCCTTTTGGTGCTGGTGATGAATTATGACCGTATTCTTGATACCTTTGGCATGATTTTCTACTATGCCTTCAATCCCGAGGCTCTTTTGGGTGGCAGCTGGGGTGCGGCCCTGAAGACAGCTATCAGCCAGGGTGCCAAGAGGGGACTGTTCTCCAACGAGGCAGGTATGGGCTCCACCCCTCATGCCCATGCCCTGGCTAACGTAAAGCACCCTCATGAGCAGGGGGTTACTGCTATGGTAGGCGTGTTTGTAGATACCTTTATCGTGCTGACCTTGACGGCTCTGGTGGTTATATCTACCCTGTATACTGATGGCGGCATCCTGGCTTCCGGAGCGGCAGAGGGAGTCAGCAAGACAAACATGGCGCAGCTGGCCTTTGCCAGCGTCTTCGGTAACGGCATCGCCAGCGTTTTTATCGCGGTCAGCCTGCTGTTTTTCGCCTTTTCCACCATTCTCAGCTGGAATCTGTTTGCCAAGATTAACGTGACTTATCTTTTTGGTGCACGGGCGGCAAAGGTCTTTTCATTTGTGGCAATCATCTTCGTTTTCCTGGGTTCCTGCCTATCCAATGATCTGGTCTGGGAGCTGGCGGATATGTTCAATAACCTGATGGTTATACCGAATGCGCTTGCCTTGTTTGCTTTGAGCTCGCTGGTGCTGAAACATCTGGATAATTAAAGGTATAAAACGGATAAAATGAAATAATGAAATAATGGACAGGCTGTCTGAGTGATATTTTGCGTATCACAGGGGCAGCCTGCTTTTTTTATATGTTTTACAATGCTGCCTATGATTCATATTGATGTGGCTTTGTCTGGTTTTTATGACAAATTAGGTAATGCGTCTGCGTGGGAAAAGCTCCATGGCTTGAAAAGAAAGTCTATATTTTTTTATAAAAAGATATAACTTTTACTTGACATTAAATATGCTTATGTGTATAATAATAACTGTCAAAGGGAAATGAACCAAAACGAAAAGCGAAAGCGCAGGGTTCACTTCCAAGCAATAAATTTAAGGGTATTTTTAAAGTCAAGAGAGGGGAATTTTATCATGAACATCTACTTAGTTTGCAACGCAGGTATGTCTACTTCCATCGTTGTCCGCAAAATGCAGGAAGCTGCCAAGAAGCAGGGGCTGGATGACATCCATGTAGAGGCTTTCTCCGTAGAGATTCTGGATCAGAAGGTGGCCAGTGCAGATGTAGTTCTGCTGGGACCTCAGATTCGTCACATGTTGGGGGATGTAAAGAAGGTTGTTAACGGCAAGTGCCCGGTTGACGTAGTTGATATGCGCGACTATGGTACTCTCCGTGGTGACAAGATTCTGGCCAAGGCTTTGCAGATGGCCGGGAAATAAGCATTTATCTTATTCATCATGTACATTAAAAGGGGTGTAACGAAAAAATGAATTCTTCCGTAATTGAAAAGTTTGAGGCAGTCATGATGCCTATTGCCGGCAAGGTGTCCAGCAATAAGTACCTGCTGGCCATGCGAGATTCCTTCTCCATGCTGCTGCCGTTCATCATCGTGGGTTCCTTCTTCGGCATTATGGAGTGGGTAGTCCTGGATCCGTGGGGCACTGTGCTGGGTCCTGACGGCATGAACCTGGGTGCCGGCATTACCGGCCTGACCGGTGACGCCTACAAGGCCTCCGGCTTTGTAGCTACTCTTCAGATGTTGCAGGGACTCTGCAACAACGTAGTAACCGTAGGTTTCGGTGTTTTCTCCTTCCTGCTGGTTGTTGCCTTTGCTTACCGCCTGGGCGGCATCTGGGGCGGCGACAAGTTCTCCACCGCGCTGACTGCTACCGGTGCTTTCATCATCATGACTCCGCAGCAGATTGTGACCAAGGCCGGTGAGAAGCTGGGCGGCTTCGACATGAACTACTTTGGCAACAAGGGCGTGCTGACTGCCATTATCGTTGCCACCGTTGCTTCCTGGCTGTTTGTAAAGCTTTCCAACAACGAGAAGATGAAGATCAAGATGCCTGAGACTGTGCCGCCTGCAGTGGCCAAGTCCTTCGAGGTCCTGGTACCGGTATTCTTTACCCTTGGTTTCTTCACCGTATGCTCTACTATCCTGGCCAACTGCCAGTTCATGGGCTCTGCCTGCCTGAATGATTTGATTTACAGCCTGATTCAGGCACCGCTGATGGGTTTCTCCCAGGGCCTTGGTTTCTCCATTCTTTATCAGGCTATTGTATGGTTCTTCTGGTGGTTCGGTATTCATGGCCACAACGTTACTGCGGCTATTCAGAACATGGTTTACATGCCTGCACAGCTGGCCAACCAGGCCGGTGATGCCAGCTATATCTTCAGCAACGGCTTCTTTGAGGCTGGACTGATGCACATCATGGGCCTTGTTATTGCCATCCTGATCTTCTCTAAGAAGGATAGCTGGAGAGCAGTAGCCAAGCTGGGTGCCCCGGCAATGTTCTTTAACATTCAGGAGCCAATCGCTTTCGGCCTGCCAATCGTTCTGAATCCTTTGCTGCTGGTTCCTTATGTACTGGTTCCATTGGTAAACACTGTAATTGGTTATGTAGCAATTTCTATCGGCCTGGTGCCAATCTTCAAGTATGTGGTGCCTTGGACCATGCCTCTGTTCTTTGGCGGCACCATCGGTACCGGCTCCATCATGGGCGGTCTTTTGCAGGTAGTATGGCTGCTGGTTGATATTGCGATTTATGCACCGTTCGTCATTGCCGGTAACAAGGTCAAGGACGAATATGACGAGGAGGAAGCTTAATTTATGGACGAGAAGGTTGTAGAGCAGTCTATGGAAATCATTACCTATTCCGGTAATGGCCGTGCCCTGGTGATTAATGCCCTGCGGGATTTGTTCAAGGATGGCGATATTGCCAAGGCTCGTGAGCAGATTGCTGCCGGTGGCAAGGAAATCGGCGAGGCGCATCAGATGCAGACTGATTTGATTTCCGCTGAGTGCGATGGTCAGGAGGTTGAGAAGTCCGTTCTCCTGATCCATGCCCAGGATCATTTTATGACCGCTTTGGCTGTGAGGGATATGGCTTCCCTGATGGTAGATATGTATGAGAAGCTGTCCCAGAAGTAAGGGGCGGGTGTGAAAAGGTGGCACGGCTGGCTAAGGACGGCCGTGCCATTTTAAAAGAAGCATTAAGCATTAGCTGAAGCATTGTTAGTTAAAGCATTGTTAGTTTTAGAAGCAATTAAAGAAGCATTTTATAAAGACGAGGGATTTTTATGCAGTACAAGTTTCCAGAGAATTTTTGGTGGGGAGCGGCTACTTCCGGCCCACAGTCCGAAGGCCGTTTCAACAAGGCACATCGCAACATTTTTGATTATTGGTATGATACTGACCCGGATGCCTTTTTTGACAAGGTAGGCCCTAACGTGGCATCCAATTTTTACAACAGCTTCCGTGAGGATATTGACCTCATGAGGCAGGTAGGGCTTAATTCCGTGCGCACTTCCATTCAGTGGTCCCGCCTGATTAATGATTTTGAGACCGGTGAGGTGGATGCTGACGCAGTGCGTTTTTACAATGAGGTTATTGACGAGTTCATCGCAAAGGGCATCCGCCCCATCATGAACCTGGTTCATTTCGATATACCGGTGGAGCTCCTGCACCAGTACGGCGGCTGGGAGTCCAAGAAGGTAGTTGACATGTTTGTTATCTTCGCCAGGAAGTGCTATGAGCTTTTCGGCGACAGGGTAAAGGACTGGATTACCTTCAACGAGCCGATGGTTATTCCTGAGGGCGGCTATCTCTACAAGTTCCACTATCCATTGAAGGTGGATGGCAAGGCTGCTGTGCAGATTATTTATAATATTAATCTGGCTTCTGCCAAGGCGGTGCAGGCTTACCACGAGTATCGTGACAAGGCAGGAATCAAGGATGGCAGGATTGGCATTGTTATCAACCTGACACCTGCTTACCCTCGCTCTGAGAGCCCTGAGGATGTGGCAGCTGCCCATTTTGCCGAGATTTTCAAGAACAATGCTTTTCTGGACCCGGCTGTAAAGGGCGAGTTTCCTGCCGAGCTGGTGAAGATTCTTACCGATGACGGCGTTATCTGGGAGTCTGAGCCGGAGGAGCTGGAAATCATCAGAAATAATACCGTGGATTACCTGGGTGTAAACTACTATCATCCTGCCCGGGCCAAGGCAAGGGAGACGGAGCTGGATGAGTCCCTTGGGTGGCTGCCGGAGAAGCATTTTGAGGATTACGAGTGGCCTGAGGCAAGGATTAACCCGCATCGTGGCTGGGAGATTTATCCGAAGGCTATTTATGATATTGCTATCAATGTCCGTGACAACTATGGCAACATTCCGTGGTATATTTCCGAGAATGGCATGGGCGTTGAGGGCGAGGCAAAATTCCGCAATGCCGATGGGGTAATTGATGACGATTATCGCATTGACTTTATCAAGGAGCATCTTGAGTGGCTCCACAAGGGCATTGAGGAAGGTGCTAACTGTTTTGGCTATCATCTGTGGACACCGATTGATTGCTGGTCCTGGATGAATGCCTACAAGAATCGCTATGGCCTGATTGCCGTAGACGATTTGGCAACTCAGAAGAAAACCATTAAAAAATCTGGCGTGTGGTTCAAGAGCCTCAGCGAGAATAATGGTTTTTGATAGTTGGTGCAGGTGACTCTGTACTAATGTCCCTCTAGTTTCTTTAAATTTATATTCGTACCCTGTGCGGTGGCTTTGCTGTCCTGTCCCCTGGGCTGGCTGGCAGGGCTGCTGCACGCAGAGAAGGCCTGCTCCCCCAAGCAGGCTTTTTCTGTCAGCGGAATAAAAAACATATCTTTATTTTAGATAACATATCTTTTGTTTAGAAAAAATGTGATATATGTATATGAAAATATGTTGTTTTGTGATATAATGTCTAAAAGAAAGCTATGCGAATACATTGTGGTAAGTATTGCAAATATATAGATAAGGGGTAACGCTGTATGAATAAGTATGAACAGATTGCACGGGATATTTATAATGATATTGCCAGCGGCAAGTATGAGCCTGGCAGCCAGCTGGCACTGGAAAAGGAAATGTGTGCCCAGTACGGTGTCAGCCGCATTACGGTGAAGCGTGCTGTGGATGAGCTGGTGAAGCAGGGGCTGGTAGTGAAGCGCCGGGGCTCCGGCACCTTCGTGAAGGGGGTGCAGGAGGAGGATGTGGAGAATGTGGGCATGTGCGGCCAGTTTGGCGGCTTCAGCAATACCTATCAGGGCCATCAGGTCAGCACCGATGTGAAGAAGTTCGAGATAGTGCATCCTAGCCCGGAGGTTGCGGAGAAGCTGAAGATTTCCACGGAGGATTTTGTGTATGATATCATCCGTATCCGCTATCTGGACGGCAAGCCTGAGAATGTGGAGTACACCCAGATGCCTATCGAGGTGATCCCCGGCATCAAGCAGGAGGTGCTGATGAACTCCATCTACAACCATATCGAGAATACCCTGAAGCTGCAAATCCAGTCTGCCCACCGCACGGTCAGCGCCGATATGCCTACGGAGGAGGAGAAGGAGTTCTTGCAGATTGAGGGCGTGCTGCCGGTGCTGCAGGTGGCGCAGGTGGCTTTTCTCAGTGATGGCAGGCCCTTTGAGTATTCCAAGTCGCGGCATCGGGCTGATACCAGCGTGTTCCGGGCTGTCAGCATCCATTGAGATAGCCGGGGCGGAGTGCCTAAATGGAAACAGCTGCCTGAATGAATGCAAATTTGTAAAATTGTAAAAAGGCTTAGCCTCTGGTCAGGCTAAGTCTTTTTTGGTTGCATGGAGGGTGGCGGCCAGCTGCTGCTCGTGAGATGTAAAGATGATGGTTTTGCCAGCTTTTTGCAGGCTGGACAGAAGGTCGGCAAGCCACAGCTGGGCTGTGGCATCCAGGTCGTTCATGGGCTCGTCCAGCACCCATATCTGGGGATTGATGGCCAGGATGGTGCCGATGGCGGTCTTTTTCTTTTCGCCGCCGCTGAGGGTGTAGGGAGCACGATGGCGTAAGTGCTCTATATGGAGAAGTGCCAGGGTATCATCTGTCCGCTGGCGGATTTCTGCCGGAGACAGCCCCATCTGGGCAGGGCCGAAGGCGATTTCTTCCTCCACGCTGCTGCAAAAGAGCTGGGCATCGGGATTCTGCCATACATAGCCGATTTTTTGGTGAAACCATTTGGCGTAGGCACTGTCTGTCAGCCTTTGCCTCGTGACCGGCTCCCCCATAAAGAGATATGTGCCCCTGTCAGGGAAGGCGATGCCATTCAGAAGCCTGATGAGGGTGGTCTTGCCGCAGCCGTTGGCTCCTGTCAGCTGCAGGGCGTCACCGGCATTTACTTGGAGGTTGAAATCCTGCAGAAGGGGCTGCTCCGGCAGATAGCTGAAGGTGATATCTTGCAGCTCTATGACAGGTGTGCAGCCTGCTGTACTGTCTGTTATATTATTTGGTGTGTTTTTCATAAGAGCATCTCCAATCTCAGGCAAATGAAAAGCAGGGCTGTTGCAGTCAATAAAAGCACTATATCGGCAGGCTGCCATGCCCGCTGGTGGCTGTGGGGATAGGTGCCGGTGAAGCCGCGGCACTGCATGGCGTGATACATTTCCTGGGACATTTCCTGGGACTTGAGGAAAAGATTGCCCACAACGCCTGCCATGGTCCGTGACTTTTGGCGGTTTTGGCCTATGGAGCGCAGCTGCAGGGCTGTCAGGAACTCCCGGGAGAGGCTGCCCAGCAGGTAGATATATCTGAGGGCGGTGTCCAGGATGAAGATGGCCAGCTGGGGGACATGGAACCAGCTGATGGCAGCAGTAATCCTGTTCCAGGGGTAAAGGCCGGTGAAGATGCCGGATGCCAGCACGGTGAGGAAGGTCTTGACCGGCAGCAGCAGGGTGAGGGGATTGGTGGTCATGAGAATAGCAGGCAGCAGGATGAACAGGGAGAACAGGGCTGCCAGCAGTGACGGCAGCAACAGGCGGCTGATACGGCGGCCATCCTGCAGGGCGAGAAGGGCCAGCAGCAGGGCCGCTACGGTATAGAGAAAATAGGGCTGGCTGCTGGTGACAATGAGCAGGAGCAGCAGAAGCAGGAATAGCATGGCTGCCATGGGGGAAGGGCAGAGCTTGTCCGGCAGGAAAGGAGGGGCAGATTCGTATCTTGCCAGGATTCCTGTGATACGCAAAAAGGACCGGGAAATAAAATAATCACGGTCCTGGTCAGGATTATATTGTTCTTCTTTTTTTAGCCAGTCAGGCAGCTGCATGGCAATATCCCCTCGCATTGTGGTTAATTCAGGTCATAAGGGTGAAGGGGCGGGGGAGCAGAATGATATTTTTGCTCATTGCTGCTCATTGCTGGTTATTTCAGGGTGTTTTTTGTGTTTTTGTGTTTATCCCAGGGGCTTTAGAGGTGCTTATTTCAGGGTGGCGAAGGAGCCCCAGAGCTTGAAGGTGATGACCAGCAGGGCTGTGCCTATGATAGCCGAAAGAATATAGGCAAAGGCGTCAGGCAGGCCACTGATGGCGTAGTCAGGAAAGAGCACATCCAGGCTGAAGCCTGTCAGCATGCCCTCAGGTGTATAGCCGAGAGGCGCACTGCTCTCCGTCAGTGCAGCCATTTCCTCCGGGCCCCATTCGCCCCAGGCAGTGCCTTCGGCAATGAGGCCAAGAGGGGTGAGGATAATGAGTGCCAGCAGGGCAATGAGGGAAGCACCGATTTTCTTGTCAGCATACCTGTCTGCGGCACTGGAAAATGCCGGTGCTGCCTTGGTAAGATATGCCAGCATAGTCCCTGTGAACACCGCCTCGGCAAGACCGAAGATAGTCAGATGTCCTGCCATCATAGCAGGAATGGAGATGGAAAGGGGATACGGGCAGTACAAAGCCTGCCCCAGCTCATTGGTGAACAGCAGGGGCTGGATGCCGAACTCTATGGCGGCGGCCAGGGCTGCTGCATTGATGCCCAGGAAGCCTGCTCCTGCGGCACAAACAGGCAGCATAGTACCAGTGGTGAAGCACTTTTTCAGCAAGGTGAAGGCATAGTAGCCTGTAAAGGGCAGCAGGAATGCCATGTTGAAGCAGTTGGCGCCGATGGCAAGGATACCTCCGTCTCCGAAGAATACCGCCTGCACGATTAGCGCCACGCTGACGGACAGGCAGGCGGCGTAAGGGCCGAAAAGCAGGGCGATCAGCGTACCGCCTACGGCGTGCCCCGTGGTGCCTCCCGGCAGTGGGACGTTGAACATCATGGCGAGAAAGGAAAAGGCGGCAGCAACGCCCAGAAGGGGCAGCTTTTCCGGCGGCAGTTCCTTTTTTACTTTTTGCAGGCTCATGTACCAGACAGGTGCCATAGCCGCGGTCAGTACAGCGCAGGTGCCGGGACTGAGATAGTTCTCTGGAATGTGCATGGTTTTTCTCTCCTTATTGTGTCTTATTTTGTCGCAGAATAACTGTATTACGCTATTACACTGTATTATATCGTACAAGCGTAATTTTGTCACGAAAATATGTGAAAATCTAGCGGAAATTTGTTAGATGAATTTTTGAAAAACATGTTGCCAAATGATTATGTTTACTGTATAATCAATATTAAATAATTTACAATTAAGAAGAAGTTGGGGCGTAAAGGGTAATAAAGAGGGGAAGTGTCTTTTATGGAGTTAAAAATTCCTTATAACAAAATTCGGATGAATATCGAGATTCCTGACGAGAATTTCCAAGGGGTGCTGGAGTCGGACCCGGCAGGCTGCCGCATGGAGGGAACGGAGCAGGAAATCGTGGAGCGTGCCCTGGATAATCCCATTGGCAGCCAGTCCCTGGAGGAGCTGGTCAAGGGCAAGAAGTCCATGGTCATCATTTCCAGCGACCACACCAGGCCGGTGCCGAGCCATGTGACAATGCCTATCCTGCTGAGAAGAATCCGTGAGGCAAATCCTGAGATTGATATTACCATCCTGATTGCCACAGGCTTTCATCGCGCTACTACCCATGAGGAATTGGTGCAGAAGTATGGCGAGAAGATTGTGGCGGAGGAAAAGATTATTGTCCATGATTCCCGTGATGATGCCGGTATGGCAGACCTGGGGACGCTGCCGTCAGGTGGTGCCCTGAAGCTGAACCGCATCGCCATTGACACTGACCTTCTGATTGCCGAGGGCTTTATTGAGTCCCATTTCTTTGCGGGCTTCTCCGGCGGCAGAAAGAGCATCCTGCCGGGCATTGCCTCTGCCACTACTGTTATGGCAAATCATTGCAGCGAGTTCATTGCCAGCCCTTATGCCAGGACGGGCATCCTGAAGAACAATCCTATTCATCGTGATATGCTCTACGCTGCCCAGCAGGCGAAGCTGGCGTTCATTCTGAATGTGGTGATTGATGCGGAGAAGAAGGTAATCGGGGCTTTTGCCGGGGACAGCGAGCAGGCTCATGTGACAGGCTGCGAGTTTGTGCTGAAGATGGCGGAGGTCAAGGCAAATCCTTCTGATATTGTAGTTACTACCAATGGCGGCTATCCGCTGGACCAGAATATCTATCAGTCTGTAAAGGGGATGACTGCTGCCGAGGCCAACTGCAAGGAGGGCGGTGTCATCATCATGGTTTCCGCCTGCAACGACGGCCATGGCGGCCAGTCCTTCTATGAGAACCTCCGGGATGCGGCCAGCCCTCGTGCCCTTTTGGAGCGGATTGCCAAGGTGCCGAGGAATGAAACCATCCCTGATCAGTGGGAAATGCAGATTCTGGCCAGGATTCTGGATAAGTTTACCGTGATTATGGTGACTGATATGTGCAGTCCTGAGATGATAAAGGAAATGCACATGGAGCATGCAGCTACCTTCCAGGAGGCTTTGCAGCGTGCTTTTGAGATAAAGGGTAATAACGCCAGTGTGACAGTAATTCCCGATGGAGTATCGGTTATTGTTCGCACCGCCTAAAATAATATTTTCATGCTATGTGCCGGGGAGCATGCTCCCCGGCGATTTTTTTTGCAAATATAAATCCCCCCGATACAGGCTGATGCACCTGCATTGGGGGGATTTATGGATTACTGGATTACTGGATTACTGGATTACTGCAATGCTTCCTTCAGGACAGCGGCATTCTTTTCCATGGTGGTGATGTAGGCATCCAGTGCGGTTTCGTTGGCTTCGCCTGTTACCACCGGGTCAAGGGAATAGATTTTTGCGCCTGTTTCCCGGCTGATAGTTTCAGCAGCGGAAGGGGAATACTGAGGCTCGGTGAACAGCACCTTCACTGGAAGCTTATTCACGTCCTCAATGGTTTCCTGCAGCTCGGAAGGAGTCGGCTCTGTGCCAGGCTCACGCTCAATTACCTTGACGATGTTCAGGTTGAATTCCTTGGCAAAATACGGGAAGGCCTCATGGAAGGTTACTATGTCGCGATGCGGCAGGGCGTCCAGCTCGGCATGGAGCTTTGCCTGCAGGGCCTTCAGCTTGTCCGTGTAGGCTGCGGCATTAGCTTTGTAGGCTGCGGCATGCTCCGGGTCAGCCTCTGCCAGCTGGGCAGCAATGTTGTCCACCTGGCGGATGGCATCGGTGATGCTCAGCCACACATGAGGATTCTCGCCTTCCTCATCCTGCAAAAGCTCAATATCCTTGGAAGCATCAATGACCTTCAGGTTCTTGTGCTCATTGATGACCTTGTCCAGGAAGGCCTCCATGCCGGCACCGTTGGCAACAAAGGCATCTGCCTGGTCCAGGGTTTTCATGTCGTCAGTGGTGAGCTGATAATCATGGAGGCAGCCGGTCTGTGGCTTGGTCATGTTGATGACCTCTACGCCGTCCACGCCCTTGGTGATATTGGCGGTAGCGATATAGACAGGATAAAAGGATGTAACAATGCGGAACTTGCCGTCAGCTTTTTGACCATTATCTGCGGTGCTGTTTTGCCCGCAGCCCGTCAGCAGGGTGGCGGAGAGCAGCAGGATAGCGGTAAAAAGATAAAGTATTTTTTTCATGAGAAGTCTCCTTATTGTGTAGTAAGTAATATATTAGTGGTTACGGCATATATTGTCTGGTAGCGAAAAAACATGCCCTTTCTATAATTTAGCATATTAAATGATAAAATACAAATAGAATAATGAGAAAAGCTTTCAAAATAGCAAAAATGAAAAGAATTTCCTAAAAACCAGGGCAGGGGCAAAATGAAAAAGTAAAAAAGAAAAGCGCAAAAAAGAAAAGCGTAAAGAGGGGAAAAGAGGGGGCAAGGGATATAAGCGCAAAAAAAGTGACGGCACCGAGTTCCGATGCCGCCAATGGGATGGAGAAATGATGTATATGGGATTGTACATTGAGTACATCATGTACATCAAAGGGATTGTCTATAATATACCAGCTGTATCTGAAAAGAAAATGAAAATTTGTAAAATCTTGTGTTATTCTTTGTGTGAGGTTATAATAGTAGAGTAAATTGATTTTGTGATGGTGATGTAAATGCTTATTTGTAATAAATTTAGTGAAGCGAGGCAGGTTTTGAATGGCAGGGCCACGGCAGTGGCCCTGGGAACCTTCGATGGTGTCCATGTGGGGCACCAGAGCATTATCAAGCGGGCGGTAAGCCTGGCAAGGGCTCATAAGCTGACCAGCGTTGTTTATACCTTTAGCAATCATCCCCTGGCTGTGGTGGCTCCTGACAGGGTGCCGATGCAGATTGGCGATAATATTTCCAAGGCGGATATTATGGCGGAGCTGGGAGTGCAGGTGCTGGTGAATATTCCTTTTACGGAAAAGCTTTGCCGCCAGTCGCCGGAGGATTTCCTGCTGGATTTGCAGCAGACCCTCAATCCGAGGTATGTGGTGACAGGACCGAATTTCTCCTTTGGTGCCAAGGCAAAGGGCAATCCACGGATGCTGGTGCGTGTAGGGGAGGACTACGGCTTTCAGGCGGAAATCGGGCAGGCGGTGCAGCTGGACGGCAAGATGGTCAGCAGCACCAGGATACGCAGCCTGCTGGAGTCAGGCAATCTGGAAAAGGCCAATGAATACCTGGGACGCTTTTTCAGCTTTGGCGGCCGGGTTATTCACGGTGACCACAGGGGCAGGAAACTGGGCTTTCCTACGGCAAATCTGGCTATCGGTGACAGGCGTGCTATGCTGCCCAATGGCGCCTATGCAGTGAAGGTGCAGCTGGATGGCAGGCTGTACAATGGCATAGCCAACATTGGGGATAATCCTACCTTTGAAGGCTGCAATCGCCGTTTGGAGGTAAACATTTTGGATTTTTCCAAGGATATCTACGATTGTCCGCTGACTGTGCAGTTTGTTGCCAAGCTGCGTGAGCAGAAGAAGTTCAGTGGCGTTGATGCACTGGTGAAGCAGCTGCATGCTGACGAGGAAAAAGCCAGGAAGCTGCTGGCGAGTTTGTAGTTTTTGATAAAGTTGCGCAGAGCTATTTACATTTGTGTAAAGTTGTGCTATAGTATTCAAAGTGTGCTATGCCTGTTGGCATGGCAGTATAATCAGCCTTTGGCTAAGATTGGCGAGAACTCCAGCGCCAGTCCCAGCTTGAGGAATTTTAGAACATTTATAGGAGGAATTTTCACATGTTGACACAGGAAGCAAAGCAGGAAATCATTCAGAAGTACGCAGTTCATGAGGGTGACACTGGTTCCCCGGAGGTTCAGATTGCAGTTCTGACCGCTCGCATCGTTTATCTCACCGAGCATCTGAAGGAGCACAAGAAGGATCATCATTCCCGTCGCGGCCTTTTGAAGATGGTTGGTCATCGCCGTCGTCTCCTGGCTTACCTGAACAAGGTAGATATCGAGCGTTATCGTGCAATCGTTGCAAAGCTCGGCCTGCGTAAGTAATAGCTTTGTAAAAAAATCGAGATTTTATGCCGGTTTTGTGCTGGTGTGAAAGTAAGGAATCCCTCGCTTTGGCGGGGGATTTTTTGTTTATAATGTATATCTGCTGTTTTTTTCGTACAATTTATGGTAGAATATAAATTTGTAAGACGAATAAGGTTTTATGCTGGTAATACATTGGAATGATATTAATGTAATATTAGAATATAACATGGCAGGCTGGTGGATTGTTTGCAGTTGAAGAAGCTGGAGGCGTATGGCTTTAAGTCCTTCGCTGATAAGATTGAGGTTGAATTTGATAAGGGAATTACGGCTATTGTGGGGCCAAATGGCAGCGGCAAGAGCAATATTTCTGATGCGATAAAATGGGTGCTGGGGGAGCAGAATGTCCGTAATCTCCGGGGTGTCAAGGCGGAGGACATCATCTTTACGGGCAGCGAAACCCGGCGGCAGATGGGTGTGGCAGAGGTTTCCCTTTATTTTGATAATGATGGCAGCCTGCCGGTGGATTTTCATGAGGTTGTGGTGACAAGGCGGCTGTTCCGGACAGGGGAGAGCGAGTTTTACATCAATAAATCCCGCTGCCGCCTGAAGGATATTACCAATCTCTTTGCAGACTCAGGCATCGGCCATGACAGCATGGGCATAATCAGCCAGAATAAGATGGATGAAATCCTCAATGCCAGGCCGGAGGAAAAGAGGCTGTTTTTTGAGGAAGCGGCAGGGATTACCAAGTACAGGAACCGCAAGAAAGAAGCCATGCGGAAGCTGGATGATACGGAAGGCAACCTGCAGCGTGTCTACGATATCCTGGGGGAGATTGAGAACCAGCTGGAGCCCCTGAGAATCAGCGCGGAGAAGGCGGCAAGGCATCAGGAATTGCAGGGGGAGCTGAAAAGCTTCCAGCTGGCAGGGCTGTACCACAGGTTCCTGGAGCTGAAGGGGCGCAGGCAGGGCTTTGATAGCGCCATACAGGAAAAGAAGGACCAGGAGCTGGCGGCGAATACTGCCGTGCAGCTGATTGAGGGGCGCACTGTCAGGCTGGACGGGGAAATCCTGGAGCTGGAAAAGCAGCTGGAGGCATTGGCGGCCAAAAGGAGTGAAATCCACGGCAGGATTGAGGCGGCAGACAGCGAAATCAAGGTGCTGGAAGAACGCCGCCGCCAGGGCAAGGCCAATCGCCAGCGGCATCAGCAGATGCTGAAGGAGCTGGCGGCAACAGCGGAGGAAGCCCGTCAGAATGTGGAGCTTTTGGCAAAAGCCGAAGCCCGGGCCAAGGAGAAGCAGCAGGAAGCGGAGCAGACCGTGGCAGCTAACCGCCAGAGGGCGAAGGAGCTCAGAACCCAGCTGATGGCCATGAAGGGACAGCGGGATGAGCTGGCAGGGCGCATGCAGGCGGCAGAGCGGAATATCCATACTACCGGCAGCCGCGTGCAGGTGCTGGAAAGGCTGCAGAATTCCTACGAGGGCTTTGGCAGGGCGGTCAAGGCGGTGCTGAAAAGCCAGCAGCCTTGGCGCAGCGGGGTCTGCGGTGCCGTGGCGGAGCTCTTGCAGGTGCCGGGGCGGTATGTGACTGCCATGGAGGTGGCTCTCGGGGGCAGTCAGCAGAATATCGTGACCGAGGATACGGATACTGCCAAGGCCGCTATCGAAATGCTGAAGCGTGACAGGCTGGGCAGGGCTACCTTCCTGCCCCTGTCTTCCATTACTGTCAGGCAGAACCGGGAGAATATCCCGGCAGGTGCCAAAGGGGTGCTGGGCTGGGCCAATGAATTGGCTGGCACGGAGCCTAAATATGGCAAGGTGGCGGATTTTCTGCTGGGGCGTACCCTGGTGATGGATACGCTGGATAATGCCCTTGCTCTGAACAGGCAGCTGGGGCAGAGGCTGCGGATTGTCACCCTGGAGGGTGAGCTGCTGAGCCCCGGTGGTGCCCTGGCAGGCGGCAGCCAGCAGAACCGGGAGAGCAGCTTTTTAAACCGCCGGGAGGAAATCCGGCAGCTGCAGGAGTCGTTGACAGGCTTTGAGCAGGAAAAGGAGAAGCTTGCGGCAGGGATTGCCGGTATTGCCCGGCAGTATGATGCGCTGGACAGGGAAGCGGACGAGCTGGCTTCTGCTACCAACAAGCTGGAAACGGAAAAGGCGGTGCTGGAGCAGCAGGCCATCAGGTCAAAGGAGCAGATTTTGCTGCGCCAGCGGGAGCTGCAGCGGTGCGAGAATTCATCACGGCAGCAGAGTGATGAGCTGGCGGCACTGGAAAAGGAGCTGTCTGACAGCATGGAATCCATCGCCAGCCTGATGGAGAACAGCCAGCTGGAAAACCGCAGGTTTGCAGCGGCAGACCAGGAGCACAAGGCTGTCTACCAGCAGCGCATGAACCGCCTGTCTGATAAGAAGAACAATGATAAGGAAGTCCGGGAGGCGCATGGCAGGCTGGCTGATATTCAGAACCAGCTGCACCAGATTGAGCTGAATGCCTCCAAGGTGGACTATGATATAGAGCAGTGCCAGCAGGAAATGCTCAGCAAGTACGGCCTGGTGCCGGAGAGGGCAGCTGAGGAAGCTCCTGATTTGGAGCCGGGGGAATTGAAGAAGAAGCTGCGCTCTTTGGAGCATGAGCTGAATGCCCTGGGGGCGGTGAATCCCAATGCTCCTCAGGAGTATGCTGATTTGCAGCAGCGGCACGGCTTTTTGTCCGGCAATGCAGAGGATTTGGAGAAGGCAAAGGCTGACCTGATGCAGCTGATTGGCGAGATGGAAGCCACCATGACGAAGCAGTTCAGGGAGGCATTCATCAAGATAAATGATTTCTTCGGGGAGATTTTTGTTCAGCTCTTTGGGGGCGGACAGGCAAAAATCCAGCTGACGGACAAGGAGAATGTGCTGGAATCCGGCGTGAACATCATGGTGACGGTGCCCGGCAAGAAAACCCAGAACCTGTCGGTGCTGTCCGGCGGCGAGCGTGCCCTGACGGTGGTGGCTTTGCTGTTTTCTTTCCTGAAGTACCGCCCGGCACCGTTTTCTGTGCTGGATGAGATTGACGCACCGCTGGATGAGGCCAATATCGGGAGATTTGGCACGTTCCTGAAGGAATATGCTGAGCATACCCAGTTTATTATTGTCACTCACCGCAAGGGAACCATGGAGTCGGCTGATACCATGTATGGCGTGACCATTGAGGATGCCGGTGTGTCCAAGGTGCTGTCGGTGAAGCTGCAGGATTATGAAGAATGATGAATAATTATCAATTTATGCAGAATGATGCTGTAGAATGATGTTACAGAAATTTTGAGACGCTAAAAGTTTGGAGGATTTATAGATGGGATTTTTTGATAAGCTGAAAAAAGGTCTGGCCAAGACCAGGGAGACTATTACCAATAAGATTGAAAAGCTGGTTATTGGCTATGCGGATATTGATGATGAGCTTTTGGATGAGCTGGAAGAAATTCTGATTATGGCGGATGTGGGCGTCAATACTACGGACAGGCTGATGGAGTCGGTGCGCAAGGGCATCAAGAAGAAGGAAATCAATACGCCGGAGGATTTGAAGCCATTTTTGCAGGCAAGGATTTCCGAGCTTTTGGCTAATGGCTCTGATGAGACAAGAGTGGCAGCGGAAGGCCCTACTGTCCTGCTGGTTATCGGCGTAAATGGGGTGGGCAAGACCACGACCATCGGCAAGCTGGCTTCTTATTACAAGGCGCAGGGCAAGTCCGTCATGCTGGCGGCAGCTGATACCTTCCGGGCAGCGGCTATTGACCAGCTGGAGGTATGGGGCGAGCGCACCGGCACCCGGGTTATCCGCCATGAGGAAGGCTCCGACCCGGCGGCTGTGGCCTATGATGCGGTGAAGGCTGCCAAGGCACGGAATATTGATGTGCTGCTGATTGATACGGCAGGGCGCTTGCAGACGAAATCCAACCTCATGGAGGAATTGAAGAAAATCAACAGGGTTATCCAGCGGGAAATCCCTGAGGCACCTCATGAAACACTGCTGGTGCTGGATGCCACTACCGGGCAGAACGCCATCAGCCAGGCGAATATCTTTACCAAGGCGGCACCGATTTCCGGCGTGGTGCTGACCAAGCTGGACGGCACTGCCAAGGGTGGCGTGGTTATCGGCATCAAGGCGGAGCTTTCCATGCCTGTCAAGTGGATTGGCGTAGGCGAGGGCGTGGACGATTTGCGCCCCTTTGTGGCGGAGGACTTTGCCAAGGCATTGTTTGCCAAGGCATGAGGATGCTGCTGGCAGGTCATGAGGGATAATGCAAGGGGCTTGTCCCTTGTGATATGCTGTGGCAGGTAATGACAGGCAATATCTATGATGAAGGCAGGTGATGAGCATGGCGAAAAGGCTGAGGGGCGGCTATACTACCGGGGCATGCGTGGCGGCAGGCGCCAAGGCGGCGGCTCTTTATATGCAGGACAGCCTGACGGCGGATGCGGTGGAAATCACGGCACTGGACGGCACCAGGCTGCTGATACCCATAAAGAAAATCGAGCGGCTGGATGATGGCCGGCTGCAGGAGGGGGCACTGCCCCCTGTTATCCGGGCGGAGGTTGTGAAGGATGCCGGGGATGACCCGGATATTACCAACGGCACTTCGGTGTTTGTCACCCTGACATTAGCCCGGTCAGAGGATGATTTGAAGGCTGTGCCTGGAGTCAGTGTCAGGCATGAAAATATCCTCTTTGAAGCGGGGGAGGGCATCGGCCATGCCACGAAGCCGGGACTGAGCCTTTCTGTAGGTGAGCCTGCCATCAATCCGGGGCCCAGGCAGCTGGTGCATAACAGCCTGCTGGAAGCCTTTGGCAGTCCCAGGCCTTGCAGGGTGCGGATAGATATCCCGGCTGGCAGGGAGCTGGCAAAGAAAACCCTCAATCCCGTGCTGGGCATTGAAGGGGGCATTTCCATTATCGGCACCACCGGGGTGCTGCGGCCCATGTCCGAGGAAGCCTTCAAGGAGTCATTGGTGCCTCAGATCAAGGTGGCAAGGGCAGCCGGTTTCGACACGCAGATTTTTGTGCCGGGCAAAATCGGTGAGCGGATTGCTGCCAGCTGGGGGCTGCCGGAGGCAGGGATGGTGCAGACCAGCAATTTTATCGGCTATATGCTGGAGGCAGCGGCTGAGATAGGGCTGAAAAGGATTCTGCTCTTTGGCCACATCGGCAAGCTGGCAAAGGTGGCGGCAGGTGTTTTTCATACCCACAACAGAGTGGGGGATGCCCGGCTGGAGGTGCTGGCTGCCTACAGCGGTGCCATGGGAATGCCTGGTGAGGGCATAGAGCGCATCCTGGGGGCTGTGACTACGGAGGAGGCACTGCCGGTGATTGGTGAGTATGGGCTGGAAAAGGTCTATGAAGTGATTGCTGCCCGTGCCAGCTATCGGGCAGAAAGGCTGATTTTTAACAAGGTGCAGGTTGGTACTGTGCTGGTTACCCTGCAAGGGGAGCTTTTGGGCATGGATGACAGGGCACGGGAGATTGGCGGTGATTTTGGTTGGAATATAAAATAATCGTAGCCGGGATAGGTCCCGGCAATCCTGATTACATGGTGCCGGAGGCACGGCGCGTTATAGAGTCTGCAAGGGTGCTGGCAGGAGGCAGGAGGGCATTGTCTCAGTTTGCCGGTGAAAATGTGCAGGAGCAATGTGTTATAGGTGCAGATATTCCGGCAGTGATGGCATTTATCCGCAAAAATTTGCAGCATGATGATGTGGTGGTGATGGTGTCCGGGGACCCGGGGTATTATTCCCTGCTGGATGCCCTGCGCCGGGAGTTTCCGGCAGAGTCACTCCGGGTGATTCCCGGCATCAGTGCCATGCAGATGGCCTTTGCCCGGCTGGCACTGCCATGGCATGAGGCGGATTTGTGGAGCTTTCATGGCAGGGTGCCGGAGGATGCCCGGCTGGCGTATGCCCCGGGGCGGCTGGCAGGCATGCTGACTGATGGGAAATACAATTCCCACACCATCCCCCAGCTGCTGATGGAAAAGGGCTGGCCGGGGGAGACAGGGCTGGCTGTGTGCAGCAGGCTGTCCTATGAGGATGAGACGATAATCAGGACGACATTGGCGGAGGCAGGGAAGCATCCTGTGTTCAGCCATTGCATATTGGTTGTGACAGCATAAAGAGAAATGGTCAGGAAATACAGGACAGTCGCGTAAATGCGTATGTTAGATTGCATATTGGTGGTGACAGCATGAGTGGAAAATGGGGCATAGGGATTCCTGATGCGGAGTTTATCCGGGGCAAGGTTCCCATGACGAAGCAGGAAATCAGGATTCTGACTATTGCCAAGGCAGGGATAAGGCCGGGTGACATGGTGCTGGATGTGGGGGCAGGTACCGGCTCTCTTAGCTGCGAGGCGGCGATGCAGGCTGGGAATGATGGCATGGTTTATGCCATTGAGAGAAATCCTGAGGGCATCGGGCTGATAGCAGCCAATGCTGAAAAATTCGGGCTGGATAATGTACATATTATTCACGCTGAAGCCCCTGCTGGCATGGATGAATTGCCGAGGCTGGATGCCGTGCTGATTGGCGGCAGCGGCAAGAGGCTGGATCCCATTCTTGACAGGGCAGGTGAGCTTTTGAAGACAGGGGGCAGGATTATCCTGAACTGCATTACGGTGCAGACCTTGATGCAGTGCCTGAATTATATGCGTGCCAGTGAATTGTATAAATATGAAACAGTGCAGGTGCAGGTGAACCGCTGGGAGCAGGTGGGAAGCTATGATATGGCCAAGGCTGCCAACCCCATCTTCATCGTGGCCTGTGAAAAGATAAAATAGCACCCCTCGTCAGGGGCGGATGCTTTTATGGTTATAGAGAAATGTATGGGCAGTGACTGTTTTTGTCAGCTGATTGATTTTTAGGAGGCAATAAGAAATGAAGGTATTTATTGTTGGTGCCGGGCCGGGAGATCCGGAATTGATTACTGTCAAGGGGCAGAAGCTGCTTTCAGAGGCGGATATTATTATTTATGCAGGGTCCCTTGTCAATCCTGCTTTGCTGGATTATGCCAAAGAGGGGTGCGAAATCCATAATTCTGCTTCCATGACCTTGCCGCAGGTGATTGAGGTCATCAAAAATGGCGTGGCTCAGGACAAAATGGTGGTCAGGCTCCACACGGGAGACCCGAGCATTTATGGTGCTATTCAGGAGCAGATGGATGCTTTGGACAAGCTGGGAATTGAGTACAGGGTGGTGCCGGGGGTAAGCTCCTTTTTGGCTACGGCGGCAGCCCTAAAACAGGAATATACACTGCCGGGGATTTCCCAGACGGTTATCATTACCAGAAACGAGGGCAGGACTCCTGTGCCTGACAGGGAAAAGCTGCGGTCACTGGCGGCCCATCAGGCTACCATGTGCATTTTCCTGAGCATTACCATGCTGGACAAGGTAGTGGAGGAACTGATTGCCGGAGGCTATGAGCCGGATACGCCCATTGCCATCGTGCAGAGGGCTTCCTGGCCGGAGGAGAAGATTGTCCGTGCTACCCTGGCTACTATCTGCGAGGAAATTGCAGGCAAGGGCATTGACCGGACTGCCATGATTGTGGTAAGCAGGTGCCTGGCTGCGGATTATGAGCTTTCCAGGCTTTATGCCCCTGAGTTCAGCCACATGTTCCGGGAAGCCAGCAAATAGTCATGAGATATGCAGTTTTTGCTTCGACGGAAAAGGGGCTGGTGCTGGCAGGCAGGATTGCCGTGGCATGTGAAGATGTGCAGGTGACGGTGTATCTTCAGGAAAAGCTTTGGGCAAAGCAGGGTGCTGCACCGGGGCAGAAAGAGGCGGTGCAGGGAGATACAGCCCGGGAGGGCGGTGCTGTGCGCTGCGATAGGGCACTGGCGGACGCCTCAGAGGTGCGGTTTTATCAAAAACTTTCTGAGGAAATGGCAGATGCCTTTGTCCGTTATGATGCCCTGATTTTCATCATGGCGGCAGGGATTGTGGTGCGTTCTGTTGCTCCCCATGTTGCCAGCAAGCTGTCGGACCCGGCAGTGCTGGTGCTGGATGACAGGGGGCAGAATATCATCAGCCTGCTGTCCGGCCATGTTGGCGGTGCCAATGAGCTGACGCGTTTCTTGGCAGAAAAGCTCTGCAGCAATCCCGTGATTACTACGGCAACAGATGTCAATCAGCTGCTGGCGCCGGATGTGCTGGCAGGGCGGCTGGACATGGTGCCCTGCCCCAAGGAAAATCTGGTGGTTTTCAACGGGGCACTGCTCCGGGGCAGGAAGCTTGTTTACCTGCTGGACAGCAGCCTTAAATGCAGGGCTGAGTATGAAAGGCGGCTTCGTGCCAGTCATGTGCCATATGAGGTGATGGATGGCAGTGAGCTGCCTGACAGGCTGGCGAGCACTAATGTGACAGATAGCGGTTTGACCGGGGCAGCTGGCAAGGCTGAGGGGGCAGGGCAGAATGCACTGTATGTGGTTCTCAGTGACAGGCAGTGGCATGCAAGCAGCCGGGTATTGTATCTTGTGCCAAGGCGGCTGATTGCAGGTGTTGGCTGCCGCCGGGGGACGCCTGCCCGGCTGGTGCTGGCGGCCTTGCAGGAGGCTTGCGGCTGCCTCGGCTGGCAGATAGACAGGCTTGACAGGCTGGCCAGCACGGTGGTAAAGGCAGATGAGCAGGGGCTTTTGGCTGCGGCAGAAGGCTTGAAGCTGCCTATTGATTTTTTTGAAAATCAATCTTTGGAGGAAGCTATTGAGCGTTACGGGTTAAGTGAGTCGGAGTTTGTGAAGAAGAATATCGGCGTGGGGAACGTCTGCGAGGCAGCGGCGTTATGCTGTACGGAACGAGGACGGATTGCCCTGCCGAAAAATAAATACGAGAAAGTGACGGTAGCATTGATATGGGAAAGATAGTTGTAGTGGGCATAGGCCCCGGCAGTTTTGAGGATATGACTCCAAGGGCAAGGCATGCCATTGAGTCGGCACAGGTAGTAGCCGGGTATAAGACATATATCGGACTGATAGAGTCTCTTCTGGAGGGGAAGGAAGTCATCGGCACAGGCATGACCCAGGAGGTTGACCGCTGCCGGGCGGCAGTGGAGGCGGCTGCCAGCGGCAAGGATACGGTAGTTGTATCCAGCGGTGATTCCGGCGTGTACGGCATGGCAGGGCTGGTGCTGGAACTGGTTTTGCAGCTGCCGAAGGAGCAGCGGCCTGAGTGGGGCGGCGTGGTGGCAGGTGTTTCTGCCGTCAATGCGGCAGCTTCCATTCTGGGGGCGCCTCTGATGCACGATTTTGCTGTCATCAGTCTCAGTGACTGGATGACGCCTTGGGAACTGATCAAGAAGCGGGCTGCCCTGGCCGGGGAAGGTGATTTTGTGATTGCCCTGTACAATCCAAAGAGCAGGCATCGCCCTGATTATATCTTTGAGATTCAGAAAATCCTGCTGCAGCACCGCAGTCCTGATACCCCTGTGGGCATCGTTACCAGTGCCAGCCGTGCCAAAGAGCAGGCTGTCCTGTCAGACCTGGGGCATTTTACGGAGGAAGAAATCGGCATGTTCTCTATGGTTATCATCGGCAACAGCAATACCTATGTGCAGGACGGCTACATGATTACGCCGCGGGGCTACAAGATTACCGGGGAGTGAGGCTTTGATGGCAGGGAGAGTTTTTGTGGCGGCAGGCACCAGGGATGGCAGGGAGCTGGCAGGATATATATTGCAGCAGGGCTATCAGGTGACGGCATCGGTGGTGAGCAGCTATGGGGAAAGCCTGCTGAATAGCTATCAGGGCATTCAGGTCAGCTGCGAGCCCTTGGATGAGGAGGGCTTTATAGCTTATTTTCACCGGCATGGCATCGGTGTTTTTGTGGATGCATCCCATCCCTATGCCGCCAATGTTTCGGAGAATGCCATGAAGGCATGCCGCAGGGCAGGTGTGGCATATATCCGCTATGAGAGGCAGCAGACGCCCCTTGACTATGACAGGGCTTATTATGTGACGGATTATCAGGCGGCAGCTGAACAGGCGGCATCACTGGGAGAGAGGATTTTTCTTACTACCGGAAGCCGCAACCTGGAGGCATTTGCCCGGGCTGAGGCCTTGCAGGGCAAGGAGCTGATCTGCCGCATTTTGCCGGAGCCCGAGGTGGTGCAGCTGGCCAGGGATTTGGGCTTTACGCCTGCCAATATTGTGGCTGTGCAGGGACCTTTTTCTTTGGAGCTGAACAAGGAGTTATACAAAAAATATGATGCACAGGTGGTTGTTACCAAGAATAGCGGAGCTACCGGCGGGGCTGATACGAAGTTTGCAGCCGCTATGGAGCTGGGGCTGCCGCTGGTGATTATTGACAGGCCGCCGGTGCAGTATGACAATATTGCCTATACCTTTGATGATATATTGGATTTTATTGCGGTGCAGTGAGGGAGGGCGGCAGCTTTTGGCTCACTGAATGGAGGTTATGATGGATTTTATCAAAAAGCCTATGGATATAGAAAATCGCAGCATGGAGATTATCGCGCCTTATCTGGAAAAGCTGAATCTGAATGAGGAAGAAATCAAGGTTTATTCTCGCATTATCCATGCGGCCGGCGATGTGGAGTATGCACCTATTATCAGGCTGCACCCTGAGGCTATCGGGGCGGCAAAGAAGGCATTGCAGTCCGGCTGCAATATCTATACAGATGTGGAGATGGTGCGCACCGGCATCAACAAGCGGAAGCTGGCTTCCTTCGGGGGAGAGGTTTTTTGCCGGGTGGCGGAGCCGGAGATTGCAGCGGCTGCCAAGGAGCAGGGCATAACCCGTTCCATGGCGGCTATGCGCAGCTTTGGCCAGGAGATGAACGGTGCCATCATCGCCATCGGCAATGCGCCGACAGCTCTTTTTGAGGTGCTGCGCATGGTGGAGGAAGAAGGCCTGCGCCCGGCAGCCATCGTGGGCATCCCGGTGGGCTTTGTGGGGGCGGCAGACTCCAAGGCGGCTCTGGCATCAAATACGCTGGTGCCTTATGTGACTGTAGAGGGCACCAAGGGCGGCAGCCCTATAGCGGCGGCTGTGATTAACGCGATTATGTATATTATTGACAACAGCAGGTAAGCATTGACAACAACGGACAAGCATTGGCATCGGCAGACAGGTGCTGATGCTTTGGGTGCAGTTGTCTTTGGCAGATTGGACAGGGAAGGGCTCATTATGACCTATAAAATTCCACGTATTGTAATAGGTGCTGTCAGCAGCGGCTGTGGCAAGACTACGGTAGTAACAGGTCTGCTGTCGGCACTGAGACAGCAGAATATCAGCGTGCAGTCTTACAAGATTGGCCCTGATTATATTGATCCCGGGTATCACAGGCTGGCCAGTGGCAAGCCGGCGCACAATATGGATACCTGGCTCATGTCCAGGGAAACCATGGTCAATACCTTTATTGATACGGCGTCCCGGCAGGAGATTGCCGTAATCGAGGGGGTAATGGGGCTGTATGACGGTGGCAGCAAGGGCATCAGCTCCACGGCGGAGATTGCCCGCCTTTTGGATGCACCGGTGGTGCTGGTGATAGACTGCAAGTCCATGGGGGCTTCGGCGGCGGCTATTGCCCTGGGGTTCCGGCAATATGATGAGGGTGTACGGCTGGCAGGAGTGATTTTGAACCGGCTGGGCTCCGATAACCATCAGAAGATGATTGAGGAAGCCATGGCGAAGCTGCATATTCCCGTGCTGGGAGCAGTGCGGCGCAATGAGCTTCTGGTGATGCCGGAGCGTCATCTGGGGCTTTTGCCTGTGGAGGAAAATCAGGAGCGGAAGGTTGTGGATGCCATGGGGGAAGCCATGGCACGGCAGCTGGATTTAGGGGCGATTATGCAGATTGCCCACCATGCGCCGCCTCTGGGCAGGATGCAGAATCCGGCGGATGAGTATCTGGCACAGGTGATAGATGGCCGCAGGCGCAGCTTTCCTGATGATTTCGGCAAAATCAGGATTGCCCTGGCAAGGGATGAGGCATTTTCCTTTTATTACCCGGAAAGCCTGGCGGTATTGGAGCGGCTAGGGGCAAGAATCACTGAGTTCAGCCCCCTGAAGGACAAGGCACTGCCGGAGGCGGATGGCATGCTGCTGGGAGGCGGTTTTCCTGAGATGTTTGCTGATGAGCTGGGCAGCAATTCGGAAATGCTGGCTGCGGTAGCCGGGGCGGCAGCTGATGGCATGCCCATCTATGCAGAATGTGGCGGCTATATGTATCTGAGCAAGTCCCTGACGGATTTTGAGGGCGGTGAGCATCTCATGTGCGGCGTACTGCCCGGCAGGGTGCAGATGAATAAGCGGCTGCAGATGGTGGGCTATGTGGAGGCGGAGCTAAGGCGGGATTGCTGCCTGGGTTCTGCCGGTATGAAGCTGAAAGGGCATGAATTTCATTTTTCCTCGGAGCTTGCCGGGGAGGCGGATATTACCGGGGAGAGAGCCTTTCAGTTTACCCGCATGAGGAACGGGGCAGTTTATCCGGGTGGCTTCGTCAGCGGCAGGGGCAATGTGGTGGGTTCGTATCTGCATCTGCATTTTGCCGGCTGCCCGGAGGTGGCAGTGGCCTTTGTGGGCAATTGCTGGAATTATAAAATAAAGCGCCAGGGCAGATGATGATGGATTCTGGCGATAGAACGAAATGCCATGGCAGATTATAATGTCTTTTGGCAGCAGATTAAAATGCCAGGACAGAAGTAAGTTGATGGCTTTTGGGCGGCAGGAAATGAGGAGGCAGCGATGGGAAAGATTGTGCTGGTAACGGGTGGTGCCAGGAGCGGCAAAAGCTCTTTTGCGGAGAAATATGCGGCAAAATACGGCAAGCGGATTGCTTATGTTGCTACGTCGCAGGTTTTTGACAAGGAGATGGAGTTCCGTGTCAGGCTGCACCGCCAGCGGCGTCCTGCTGACTGGGATACTTATGAATCCCCTTTTGCTGCCCATGAGGCGGTCAGGGAGGCTGCTGCCGGGCATGATATGATACTTTTTGACTGCCTGACTGTGTATATCAGCAACCTGCTGTGCAGCCTGGAGGACATAGAGGATTCAGGCAGGAATTATGAATTGGTGAAGGCTGCCTGTGAAGATATCGTTAAGGCTGTTCAGGCAGGCGATGCAACCCTTGTGGTGGTAACCAATGAGGTGGGGGATGGCATTGTGCCTATGAATCATCTGGCCAGGGAATTCCGCGACCTTTCCGGGCTGGCTAACCAGCTTCTGGCAAGGCAGGCGGAGGAAGTGTACCTGGTCACTGACGGTATACCGATAGATATCAAGCAGCTGGAATATAAATTGTAAGATTAAAGTAATGGAGGCCGTTTATGGCAAATTATATTATGATGATGGGAACCAGCTCCCATGTGGGGAAAAGCATCCTGACAACGGCTCTGTGCCGCATACTGTACAGGCAGGGGCGCAGGGTAGTTCCCTTCAAGGCACAGAATATGGCATTGAATTCCTATGTAACCCGTGACGGTGATGAAATGGGCAGGGCGCAGGTGGCTCAGGCGGAGGCGGCAGGGCTGGAGCCTGTGGCGGATATGAACCCCGTGCTGCTAAAGCCTACGGGAAATTCCTGTTCCCAGGTGATTATTATGGGCAAGCCTGTGGGCAATATGTCTGCCCGGGAGTACCACAAGGGATATTCCTTGAAAGCCTTTGGGGCTGTAAAGGATGCCCTGGCAAGGCTGGACAGGGAATATGATACCATTGTGATTGAGGGGGCAGGCAGCCCGGCAGAAATCAATCTCAAGGCTAATGATATAGTAAACATGAGGGTGGCGAAGCATTTGCAGGCACCTGTGCTTTTGATTGCCGACATCGACCGGGGCGGGGCACTTGCTTCCCTGGTGGGGACTCTGGAGCTTTTGGACGAGGAAGAACGGGCACTAGTGAAGGGGCTGGTCATCAATAAGTTCCGGGGCGATGTTACCCTGCTGACACCGGCCATTGATTTTCTGGAGGAAAAGACCGGCAAGCCTGTGCTGGGGGTAATTCCCCATATTGAGCAGATGGGGATTGACGATGAGGACTCGGTATCATTGCAGGAAAAAATGGCGGTGCCGGAGGATGGCGATGTGAAAATTGCCGTAATTCAGACGCCGAAAATTTCCAATTTTACGGATTTTGATGCCCTCAGCCATGAGCAGGATGTGTCCCTTTACTATGTCAAGGACAGTGACGGACTGGGGCAGCCTGATGTGATTATGCTGCCGGGCAGCAAGAATACCACGGAGGATATGCTTTATCTGCGCAAATCAGGGCTGGCTGACCTGATTTTGGCACATGAGGCGGCAGGAAAGCCGGTGATTGGCATCTGCGGCGGTTATCAGATGCTGGGTGAGCTGATTTGCGACCCGGAGCATACGGAGTCTGAAAATGATGAGGTGGAAGGCCTGGGGCTTCTGGGCATGAAGACCGTGTTTGCCAAGGAGAAGCTGACCAGCCAGGTCAGGGGTATGTGCCGTGATTTGCCATTTATGGGGCAGTATATTTCAGCGGACGATTTGAGAGGCTATGAAATCCACATGGGGCATACGGAGTTTACCCGTGCTGGCGATGAGCATCCTTTCATGATTACCGAGCGCCGCAATGCTGCTTGTGAAAGCGTGGAAGGAACTGCCAACGGCATCAATGTCTTTGGTACATATATCCACGGCGTATTTGATAATGACAAATTCCGCCGCAGCGTGCTGAATGCAGTCCGTATATCGAAGGGGCTGGAACCTCTAGCCAATACCAGGAATACGGCAGCGGAAAAGCAGCAGGCTTATGAGCATCTGGCGGATGTGGTGGAAGAGGCCCTTGATATGGATAAGCTTTTTGAGATTATGGGAGAGTCCTTTGGCAATAGGCAGATGGCTGACGGGCAGGAGGCTGCACAGAATGTCCATCAGGCAGGAGAAAAGGTATGATAACAGCGGTTTTGGCTTTTTTGGCAGATACCCTGATTGGTGACCCCAGGTCAAAGCTGCATCCTGTAGTGCTGATTGGCAGCATGATTGCCAGCTTGGAACGCAGCTTGTACCATGAGGGTGATACTGACAGGCGCAAGCTGTGGGCTGGCGGCCTTCTGGCAGTAACGGTGTTGATTCTGGTGTACAATATGACGGCATGCCTTTTGCAGCTGGTCAGCCTGCTGGGCAATCAGTATGTGACGGTGCTGGCAGAGGCGGTTTTGCTGAGCTTTACCATTTCGCCCAGAAGCTTGGCAGAGGCTGGCAGGGAGATTTATGGCTATCTGGAAAAGGGCGATATGGAAAATGCCAGGTACAAGGTAGGCTGGATTGTGGGCAGGGATACGGACAAGCTGTCCAGCGGCGAGGTTACCAGGGCCACGGTGGAAACGGTGGCAGAGAATACAGTGGACGGGGTGATTGCTCCTTTCTTTTTCTTCCTGCTGGGGGGAGTGCCGATGGCGTTTTTGTATCGTGCGGCCAATACCCTTGACTCAATGGTGGGGTATAAAAATGACAAGTACCTGTACTTCGGGCGCATTTCTGCCCGCATTGATGATGTGCTGAACTATATTCCAGCCAGGATTACGGGGCTTTTGTTTGTGCTGTCGGCGATGCTGCTGCGGCTTGACTGGCGCAACAGCTGGAAAATGCTGCTGCGTGATGCCGGGAAGCACCCGAGCCCTAACGGGGGCTGGGCGGAGGCATCGGTGGCAGGTGCCCTGGATATACGCCTGGGGGGCTATAACTCCTATTTTGGCAGGGAAAGCTTTCGTGCCTATATGGGGGAGCCCATTGAGGAGCTGGCACCGAAGCATATTCCCGGCTGTACGAGATTAATGTATACAGCAACGATTTTATTTTTATTTATTATGCATATTATACAGCAGGTATACATGATGCAGTGATTTTTCTCCTGCCGCGCAGGGGGATTTATGGAATGATTTTTGCTGCAGGTTTGTTTCTTGATTTATAGGTGCTTTTGTGCAGAGATTTTTTTCGGGTGAGATGAGGAAATGGATTCTTTTTTTATCGGCTTGCAATTTTTGACGCGCCTCCATGTGGTGAAGCAGACGGTGTGGACAGAAGAAGCCTTTGGCAGGAGCGTCAGGTATTTTCCCCTGGTGGGATTGGTGCTGGGAGCTGTTTACGGGGCAGTGGCACTGGCGTTGTCATGGCTCCCTGTTTATGCCGGCTGTGATTTTCCTGTGCATGTCAGGGCGGCGGCTCTTGCGGTTCTGCCGTTTCTGCTGACAGGAGGCATTCACTGTGATGGCTTCATGGATACGGTGGATGGCATTTTTTCCGGCCGTGGCAGGGAGCGGATGCTGGAAATCATGAAGGACAGCTGCAGCGGCTCCTTTGCGGTGGTTTCCTTCGGTATTTTGCTGCTGTTGCAGTATGCGGTGCTGCTGGATATGCCTTTAGCGGTGCTGCCTATGGCAATGCTGGCAATGCCTGTAGTGGGGAGGCTGATGATGGTCATCGGCATTTCCCTGTTTCCCTATGCCCGGCCTGAGGGAATGGGCAAGGCCTTCGGCAAATACGCGGACAGAAGGAGCTGTCTTCTGGTAACTGCCTACACGGTGGCCATGCTGGCTCTGATGGGCTGGCAGGCACTGTTGGCAGCGGCAGCAGCGGCTGTATTTTCCCTTTGGTGCGGCAGGTATGTGACAAAGATGTTGGGCGGCTTGACAGGGGATGTTTATGGCACCCTTTGTACTGTCAGCGAGTTAATTGTGTTATTGGTATATTTATTCACTTATTCTGTATTTTATTAAAGCCTTGGCGAGATTTTTTCTGCATATTTTGCCAGCTTTGCAGGATTTTTTGCATTTATGGCGAATTGTATATGCAAAAGAAAATATCACGGAGTTTTAATAGCGCGGATTATACCGGGGATTTTATCAGGAGGATAAATGCCGCAGAAGGTAAATTCCGTAAGAGAGAGGGATTGTTATGATTATAAAAGTTTTGGTGCCTGGTTCCTGCGGTGAGCTTGCTCAGGGATGGAAGGATGGACAGCCGTTTATGATAACCTGCCCAATAGGTCTGTATTCCAGGGCGCTGGTTACAGATCGCACCTCGGCAAAGACCGGGCTGGGCAAGAAGGCTGAGCTGGCTTTGAAGACAACTGTTAGCTATATGGGCTTTGATGATTTTCCACTGGGGCTGGCTCTTGAGTCGCAGCTGCCTACAGGCAAGGGCATGGCTGCCAGCACAGCTGATATTGTGGCAGTAATACAGGCTGTTTCTGCGGCGATTGACGAGGAGCTGGAGCCGGAGGAGATTGCAGAAATTGCCGCCGGTATTGAGCCGACGGATGGTATTTTCTATCCTGGGATAGTCAGGATGAATTATATGACAGGAGAGCTTTTGCAGAGTTATGGCAATGCACCGAAGATGATTATTGCCATGTTTGATACCGGCGGTACAATCAACACGATTGATTTCCATTCGGAGTACCATGGGCACGAAAACAGCCCACAGGAGCTTTTGGATGCCATTGATGAGCTGGACAGGGATTTTTCGGCACAGCAGATTGGCAAGGTGGCAACCCTTAGTGCCCTGGCCAACCAGCATCTGGTGCACAAGCCGCAGCTGGAGGAGATTATTGAGTATGCAAAGTCTTTGGGGGCTCTGGGGGTCAATGTCGCCCATAGCGGTACTATGATGGGCGTGCTTTTTGCGGCTGATGAGTCTATGAATAAGGTGCTGGAGGCGGCGAAGCTGATAGGGGCGAAGTTCCCGCATTTGGAGTATTTTGAGACGGAGCGTTTAATTTCTGGTGGTTATGAGATTGAGCAGCGGTAAGCTGCAGAGTTTTGTGCATGGCGGTGACGTATATTCGGCAGAGAGCCCCTTGGGGCGCTGGCTGGATTTTAGTGCCAACATTAACCCTCTGGGGTTGTCTGAAAGCGTAAAAAAAGCGATTATGGCAGGGATAGAAGGCCTGGTTCATTATCCTGACCCGAGGGGAAAGGAGCTGAAGCAGGCTGTTTCTGCGTCATATCATGTGCCGGAGCAGGCTGTTGTGCTGGGCAATGGTGCGGCAGAGCTGTTTTATGTGTATTTCCATACGAAAAGGCCGGGCAGGGTGCTGCTGCCTGTGCCTTCTTTTAGTGAGTATGAAAAGGCAGCCCGTAGTGCCGGGGCGGAAATCAGGTATTTTTATTTGCAGGAACAGGAGGATTTTCAGCTTGATTTTGCCAGGCTCCGGTCTGAAATGGCAGGCTGTCATACTGTGGTGCTGGGCAATCCCAACAATCCTACAGGTGAGCTGCTGGAACGGGGAGATGTGGAGTGTTTTGTGCAGGCAGCGGGGGAGGCAGGTATTGATGTTATGGTGGATGAGTCCTTTTTGGATTTCCGGACTGACCGCCAGCTTTATTCTGTAGCGGATTTGGCGGCAGAATACGATAACCTGCTGGTTATCAGCTCCTTGACGAAGGCTTTTGCCATACCCGGACTGAGGCTTGGCTACGGCGTGGCAACTGAGAGGCTGGTCAGGGAACTTGAATTTAACAAGGATACCTGGAATGTAAATTCCTTGGCGCAGGCAGCAGGCATAGCGGCACTGGGAGATGACGGGTATAGGGTGCGCACGCTGGCATTTATCAAGCAAAATGTGCCATATATGTATGAGAGCTTGGGGAAGCTGGAAGGGCTGAAGGTTTATGAGCCGTCTGTTAATTTTGTGCTGCTGAATATAGCAGGCTGCGGCATGGAAAGCTGGCAGCTGGCAGAAAAAATGCGGCAGAAGGGCGTCCTAATCAGGGATTGCAGCAATTATCCCGGCCTTGATACCAGGTTTGTCAGGGTGGCTGTGCGTGGTATGGCAGAAAACAGGCTGATGCTGCAGGCATTGAAGGAATGCTTGGAAGCCTGATTTTTTAGGCTTGAAGTTGGAGGAGATGAATAGAATGAATAAGGTTACGAGGCTGATTTTGGTGCGCCACGGACAGACCGTGTGGAATAAATTGGGAAAGTATCAGGGACAGGCGGATATAGAGCTGTCCGAAACTGGGCTGGAGCAGGCTGAGCTGCTGGGCAAAAATTTTGCCTATCCTGAGGTCAGGGCGGTTTATGCCAGCCCGCTGAAAAGGGCGGCTGCTACAGGCAGGGCTATTGCGGCTGCTTTGGGGCTGGAGGTGGTGACCTGTGACGAGCTGCAGGAAATTTCCTTTGGTGACTGGGAAGGGCTTACCTATGAGGAAATCAATTCTGTCTGGCCTTCTGTGCATGACGGCTTGTTCAACCGGCCTGATATTACGGCTTGCCCCAATGGGGAAGGCTTTTTCAGCGTGCAGGAAAGAGCAGTCAGCAAGTTGAAGGAACTGGTGGAGAAGCATAAAGGAGAAGATTTTGTTATTGCGGCTCACGGTGGCGTCAACCGTACCCTGCTTTGCTATGCTCTGGACCTGCCCCTCAGATACATGTGGAATATTCGCCAGGACAATACGGCTGTTAATGTGATAAGCTTTTACGAAGGCGGCAGGATTACTGTGGATTTGATGAATGATACCCATCATTTGGAGAAAAAATAAGTTTTTTGAAAAAAGTGTTGACAGGAATCTGTAATTCGTGTAATATATACATCGTTGTCGCTGACATAACCTTGAGAGCCACGCGGAGAGTGATGGGCAGAGGTAGTGACAGAGGTGATAAAAAATATTTCAAAAAGTTCTTGACAAGCTGAACGATTTGAGATATCATATAAAAGCTGACTCACACAGCGGTCTTACAAAAAGCTTGCAGAGCTTTTACAAACCGTTGATGAAGGAGAGGCAGTGTTCCTTGAAAACTAAACAATGCAATAGAAATCATGCACACATGATTTCAAGCCAGATGTTGGATTCTGTGTCCGCTGTGCGGATGCAGGATATAAACAAAACAAGATTTGTGCGAAACACAATCTGAAATTCCATTACATGGATAATTTTGAGAGCCATTCAGGTTCTTCAATAT
>OBLI01000052.1_pt1 | contig 112475 bp, 85 predicted proteins | sample 1519701 | NCBI WGS metagenome assembly OBLI01 (sample SAMEA3663005, study PRJEB22513) | pig gut metagenome | biome: pig gut; feature: pig-associated habitat; material: faeces | place: France | collected 2012
GACGCGTTCGTCGATGTTTTTGGTTTCGTCCAGGTAGACAGGGATAGTTTGCTTAACTGTGCACGATGATAGGGATATGAGTCCTATGGATAGGATTGTCAATAGATTACGTTTCATTGTATGCCCGCTTTTTTTCTGTTATATCATGGTTTTATTGTAAGTGCAAAGTTAATACTTTTCTCTTAATCGTGGTGAAATGTGTGGGTCAGGTCGAGAACCCTGCGTATGGCCGCCATCTCGCTTCCTCTGTCACAGGGGTTTTCAACGCTTCGCGAAATGGATGAGTTTAGATGTGCTGTGTTGCGGAAATTTCGGACAACCTGGCGGGTAACGAAAGACTGATGGTGCTGATTATCAGTGTATTGCAATAAACAATAGCCGCCAGGTCCTATGAAAAAACATACAACCTGACAGGATTTCCGATGAGTTACATTTATCGCAATTATTTGATAATTAATGTGTTGCATCTAATAAATGTAACAAAATCAACCGCCAGGTTGTCTGACACATAATCGTAACATCGCGCCGTGTACCGATAACCCTGTATATAGACGGACCCTCACGACTCCGGCTTTATATGGCATTTGTTATGGTATCTCCGTGTCGTGGCTGACAGCGGCGGATGCCCAGAGAGCGAATTGCGCAGCACCTGAGCGGGCGGACGAGTCCGACCTCCTGGCGCGACCATGTTACGTATCATTTCTTGCATCATTCGCCTCAGATTGTTAACTTTGCGAGAAACCAAAAATAACTATATGAAAAAGTCTCTGATAATGTTGATTGCGCTCACGCTGTGTGCAGGATGCAAAGAAAATGATGTCAATGATGCAAGGGTGGACGAGCTCATGTCCAAGATGACTCTCTCTGAAAAAATCGGACAATTGAACCAGTTCGTGCCGACAAACTCTGTCGTTACGGGACCTGACGGCAGCCCGGTAGATGTGAAGAGCGTGATAAAAGAAGGACAATGCGGTTCTCTTCTTAATGTCTCTAGTCCTGAAGAACTCATTGAATTCCAGAGGCTTGCTGTCGATAGCTCACGTCTTGGAATCCCTATTCTTTTCGGCCACGACATTATACATGGAGCAAGGACAGGTTTTCCTGAAAATCTCGGAATATCATGTTCTTGGGATACGGAAGCTGCAGAAACTGTTGCAAGAATCTCAGCTGCCGAAGCATCAGCATTCGGTATAGCATGGACATTCTCACCTATGTGTGACGTCTCAGCAGAACCTCGCTGGGGACGAGTGTCAGAAGGCTCTGGAGAAGACCCGTATCTTTCTGGACAGATGTCCGCCGCCATGGTGCGCGGCTATCAGGGAGACGACCTTTCTGCCGGCAATACCATACTTTCTTGCGTGAAACATTTTGCCGCTTATGGCGGACCTGAGGCCGGAAGGGATTACAATACGGTAGATATGTCAGAGATGATGTTCCGCGACCGCTACCTTCCTTCCTATAAAGCCGCCATCGATGCCGGCGCGTTGAGCGTAATGTCTTCTTTCAATGATTTTGAGGGAATTCCTTCCAGCGGAAACAAGTGGCTGCTTACGGATGTGCTTCGTAATGAATTGGCATTCAACGGATTCGTGGTTTCTGACTATAACGCCATAAATGAAATGGTAAATCATAGAGTTGCTGCAGACGGAAAGGAAGCTGCAGAACTGGCATTGAACGCAGGCCTGAATATGGACATGGTCGACGGAAACTATTATAAGTTCGCGGAAGAACTTGTCAGGGATGGCCGTGTCAGCGAAAAGCAGATAGATAAACTCTGTCGTGAAGTCCTGAATATCAAGTTTAAGCTCGGTTTGTTCGATGATCCGTTCCGATATGGGGGAGAAGGCAGATGGGACAAGGAAACATGCCTGCCTGAGTATATGGAAGCATCCCGCAAAGTTGCCAGAAGTTCGATGGTTCTGCTCAAGAACCGGAATAATGTACTTCCGCTTAAAGAGAACGCAAGGATAGCATTGATCGGACCCGCAGCCGATTCCCGCAGCGAAATGATTGGATCGTGGAACGCTTTTGTGCGTCCGGACAATGCAGTCAGTTTCTTCGATGGCCTCACGGCGCGGTTCGAAAATGTGATTTGCGAACGTGGCTGCGATTTCTTCGAGCCGGTCGACGGCGGTATTTCCAGAGCAGTGGCTGCGGCCCGCAATTCGGATGTGGTCCTGATTACATTGGGACTGCCGAACTCATGCAGCGGCGAGGCATCATCGATGACCGATATTGACATTCCTTCTGCGCAGAAGAGCCTTTTCGATGCCGTGAAGTCTGTCGGCAAGCCAGTTGTCATTCTTCTTGTCACAGGTCGTCCGATGACGATTGCTCCAGAAACGGAATCCGCTGACGGACTATTGGTTACATGGCATCCTGGCTCGATGGGAGGCGCTGCTCTTGCCGATGTCGTTTCCGGAGACTACAATCCTTCCGGCCGTCTTACCATGACATTCCCGCTCTGTCTCGGACAGGTTCCGATACACTATAATTATAAGAGTACCGGTCGCCCACGCAAGTCGCCCGATAGTGATGAGAAATTTGTTTCCCGCTACCTGAGGACGCCTAACGAGCCGCTCTTTGCCTTCGGCGAGGGCTTGAGCTACACTGAATTCAGTTATTCCGACCTCGAAGTTTCGGCTCCTGAAATTAAGCTCGGGGGTATTGTCAATGTCCGTGTGAAGGTTACTAATGCCGGCTCTCGTGACGGAGAGGAAGTGGTGCAGCTCTATCTGAAAGATGTGGTCGGAAGCCGTACACGTCCTGTCCGTGAACTAAAGGGCTTCAAAAAAGTGAACTTGAAAGCAGGGGAGTCAACAGTCGTTTCGTTCGAGATTACTCCTGAAAGCCGTTCGTTCTTCCGTGCGGACAATATATGGGGAGAGGAACCGGGTGATTTCGAAGTGTTTGCGGGACATGATTCCCACGCAACCCTGAAATGCGGCTTCAAAGTCGTGAAATAGAATTTGTTATCCACTGAAAAATCTACAAAAAAATAACGGAGACCTCGAAAGAAGTCTCCGTTATGAATGTCAGTGCAGAAATTATTTCTGTCTGCTCTTGTATCTCTGGTAGAATTTGTCGACACGACCTGCAGTATCCACGAGCTTAACCTTACCGGTGTAGAATGGATGTGAGGTGTTAGAAATCTCGACTTTCACTACTGGGTACTCAACTCCGTCGACCATCAGAGTCTCCTTTGTGGTGGCGCAAGAACGGGTGATGAAAACTGTGTCGTTTGACATATCCTTGAAAGCTACAAGGCGGTAGTTTTCGGGATGAATTCCTTTTTTCATTTCTTATAAATTTTAATTTGTTCTATTTTTTCAAATCAAGACTGCAAATTTAGTTACAAAATTCCTGATTTCCAAAACCCGAAGCTCTTTTTTTTATTTCTCCGTCCGGAGTACATTGCCGTCCTTATCCTGATACTTGATTTCGCCGCTGCCTTTCACAGAGACAGAAGTCGCAGGGCATTTGAGCTTTGCAGCATTGATATCACCACTTCCGGCGACAGAAAACTTCGCGGATTCCGCATGTCCCCTGAGCTCCACATCTCCGCTGCCGGCGACAGATACGCTAACTGCATTAACCTGAAGGTCAGACACTTCGATGTCTCCGCTGCCCGCAAGAGCCATATCGGCAGTCTTTGCCTGCAGGATTCCGAATTCCAAATCACAAGAACCGGCCGCACTCACGCTGAGTCCCGTAGCCGAAAGAAAATCGAACTTCAGGTCTGTCGAGCCGGATATGGTCAATGCCAATTCTCCAGGGTTCTCGAAACGTCGGCATCGGACGTCGCCTGAACCGCTGACACTCAACGCTTCCAAGGACGGAACATATACCGTGATTTTCGTTTCTTCCGGTACTATCCAAATTCTGGAGTTGTCCAAAGATGCACGTATTGACAGGCCACCTTTTTCGTCACTTGTCAAATCGATATACTGCATAAAATCCTCTGGAGCATAAATGGATACCTTATATGTATCCGACTGTACGATCTCGTAGTCGGAGAAAGACGTCTGCAGGCATAAGTTCCGGAAAGGTGCCACCACCGTGTCCTTCGTCACATATTCACCGCTGAATTCCACCTTGTTCCGCTGCCGGAAAATGGCTTCGTCCATCCATTTTTTCTTGTCTAACCTGATTGCGCATGAGCTGGTTAAGGTCAATGCCAGTGCGCATATTGATAAAATACTCAAGTTTCGCAAGTGCGAAACACCGCTTTTAGAGCCCGCGAGGGCGAAAGTAAGTCCCTTCCCCGAGGGGAGGGATTTAGGGTGAGGGTAACGTGTAAATAAAAAGTGCGTGGGGTTTACAGCCTTCGAATGAGGGATAACCCTAAAATTTACGCTGGCTCTCAGCAAGTTTGATAACTTGCGAACCTTGAGTAAAATACTAATCTGTTTCATAATCATTGACATAAACTTATTCGAAAATTTCGGGTCCGAAGCCGAGCAGGGTCATCTGCCGGCGAATCTTGGGAACTGCCTCTTCGAGGAACTGTGCCCTCCTGATAGCCAGCACTTTATCGCGGGCATCCGGCGAAATGAAATAGCCGAGACCTCGCTTGTTGTAGATAATTTCGTCCGTCGTCAGCTTTTCGTATGAACGCATGATAGTGTTAGGATTCACGCCAAGCTGCGCACCATATTCTCTTACAGACAATATCCTCCCGTCCGGTTTCAATGTGCCATCCAGGATATTGTCGCAGATGACGTCCACTATCTGAAGATATATAGGTTTGTTGCCGTCGAATTCCATATCTTTATTGTTTAATGGTTTTCAATCTGAAATATATTGCTGTCAGGAAGCCTCCGAAAAGGATGAAGTCCCATATCGTCGCAAGTATATTATACATAGGTATAGCCCAGTTTAAGAAATTAGGGTCCATAAGGCACGGTTCCATTCTTCTGGCAGCCCATTTAAGCAATATCTCAGGATCGATGAGTCCTGATGAGAAGACCAGACCGAAGAGCATGCTGAACAACATGTTAAGACCTACGATGACCAGAATCGGATAGAGAATCTTGTGCTTCTTGAAAAGCAATGCGCCGAGCAAAAAGAACAGCGAGATGAGCGAACTGTTCATGAAAATGGATAGCAGGCTGACTTTTATCGGTGCATCAGATGTGAAAGCAAACGAAACAATAGCCTTTATTCCATCTACAGCGCACGAAAACAATGTGCCTCCGCAAGTGCCGTCCACGAGGCATATTATCGCGTCAAGTGTCAGATACAGAGCGCCGAAGATAAATGGAACCACAAAGACAGTATTCAAGATCATTGACAAAAACTTCTCGAAAACTGAGGCCGGGATCAGCTGGAACGCGGAACCGGCGCGCTTGTCGGTGACGAACCCGTAGACGCTCGCGGGGTAGGTCAGCATCAGCAGGTAGGTGGTTATGCAGGCAATGATGATGCGCGTGGTCTCGCCCGGGGTTTCCCAAGTCTGGCTGAAAATCAGGGAGTAGACAAGGATGAGCGTATACTGGATCAACGGCATGGCTGCCATCAGGAGCAGGGTAGGGCCGTAATTGACTGCCCAGCGTCTGAAATCGTATATGAAGTAATGGCCGAAACGGCTGAGTGAAAATGTCTTGTTCATAGTCTTATTCGTTTGTTGAGAAAAGTCCTTTAATCAAGTCTTTATGCTTGTGGACGGCGTTGAAAAGCGCCTCGATATTCACCTTGCTCTCCGCACCCGCCGAATTAGGATAAACCTGAATAAATCCGCCCGGAAGTTGCTCACTATAAAGTGATTCCGGATGAAGTTCGGTGCCGTAGTCGAAGTAAAGCTTGTGCGAGATGGTCTCGATGTCCGCGTTCAGAAGCACATCCTGACGGTCCAGAATAATGATTGGGTCAATGATGTTTTCAAGATCGCGCACCTGGTGTGTGGAGATGACGATAGTGCTGTCCTCTGAGGTATATTTCATAAGCGCGCTCCTGAACTGGGCCTTGGACGGAATGTCCAGACCGTTCGTAGGCTCATCGAGATACAGGTGCCTGCATCCGAGTGCCAATGCGAATGAAATGTAGGTCTTTTTCAGCTGCCCGGTGGACATCGCATTCATCTTCTTTCCAGGGTCATTTTCGAACAATGCCATGATTTCCAGGAACTTGTCATGATTGTAATTAGGCCAGAACGAGCCTGTCGTCTTCGCGAAAGAAGAGGCCTTTTCCGGAATCGGGAGCACATCGTCCGCGAGATAATACTGATCCGCGAGAAGATCGGGATCTCTCTTATATGGGTCAATGCCGTCGACGCGTATGCTTCCGTCGGAGGTTTTCTTCAATCCGCAAAGCAAAGTAAGGAGCGTGGTCTTGCCCACTCCGTTTTCACCAAGCAGTCCGTAAATTTTGCCGGGCTGCAAAGTCATCGTGATGTTTTTCAGTACTGGAATCTTTCCATAACTGAAACCGAGCTTGTCGATTTGAATCATAGTGTATGAGTTTATTAATACACTGCAAAGTTACTACTGTTTTTTGAAAAAACAAGGAAATTTTGCATTTTTTATTATCTTTGTAAAATTATTACTAATAACACCACTATGAGTTTAAAAAAGATACTGATAACCGCATTTTTGTTCATATCTGTAAGCATGGCGGCCGCCAATCACACAGATGAGGAACTTTTGAACCTCCAGGTAATGACCAGATTTGACTATCAGAGGTTTATTCTCGATGGTTCTTCTGACCGTCTGAACAGTGGATTCCGTGGGAACAACTTGAGTATTTTCCTTACCGGAAACTTGAATGATCACTTCTCTTATGTTTATAGACAGCGTCTTAACAGGCTAAAGAGGGATGAAAATTTCTTCGATGCCACCGATTTCCTGTTCCTTACTTATAATACAGATTCGAATTGGAAGTTTTGTGCAGGCAAGCAGGTGACTGCCATGGGTGGTTATGAATTTGAACTTGCTCCTATAGATTGCTACTATGTGTCTGAATACTGCTATAATATGGCTTGTTATCAGTTTGGAGCCAGCGTGTCCAAGGTTTTCGGAAAGGATAAGACTGACGAGCTCCAGTTCCAGGTTTGCAGAAGCCCATACAGCGGAGTGAAGACTGACAAAGATATTTACTGTTATAACTTGATGTGGACTGGTGAGCATGGCGTGTTCCTGCCTCTTTGGTCTGTGAATTTCGTGGAGTACCAGAACGGTGAGTTTATGAATTACATCTCACTTGGCACCAAATTCAAGTTTAACAAGGTGTCTTTCTTTGTGGATATCATGAACAGGTCGTTCTTGGACAGCTATTCTTTGTTCAAGGATTTTACTCTGGTCGGAAAGGTGGATATCGATCTCTGTGATCATGTTCATCTGTTCTTGAAGGCTGGTCATGATTACAATAACTTGGACAAGGCCGGAGACTGGTCAGTTCTGCCCGGGACTTCGATTTCACGCGTCGGCGGCGGATTGGAGATTTTTCCGTTGAAGGGCAACAAAGATCTCAGGCTGCATTTTGTCGGAAGTCATCATTTCGGTGACAACAGTAATCCCGAAGGTACTCTCCTGGATAAGCAAACTTATCTGAACGTAGGTATTTCCTGGAGGATGAATTTGCTCAGTTTCAAGAGGTAAGCATTCGTAACATGGATGCGGCAGGAGGTCGGACTCATCCGCTCAGGTGCTTCGCAATTCGCGTCTTGAGTTCCGCCTCCTGCCGCTGGCGTAACGATTTTTCCCCACGTTATAAGTCTACGTGTCGAAGCCGGTCGGAGCGGATGCCCGGAGAGCGAATTGCGAAGCACCTGAGCGAACGGGCGCCGACTCCGCCGGCAGCCAAGTTCTCAGACTATGCTATAGATAAAAAAACAGGCGAACCGAAAGGTCCGCCTGTAATATCTAAGCCCAGTAGGGGATTACTCGCCGCTGGCTGGCTTCAAGATGTTGTAAACGTTCGTCACGTCATCATCATTCTCGAGAAGATCAGTAAGCTTGTTGAGAGTCTCGCGCTGCTCAGGAGTTACATCCTTGAGATCCACGTTAGGGATTCTCTCGAAACCTCCGGACACGAGCTCGTAACCTTTATCCTCGATAAACTTCTGGATTCCGCCGTAAGACTCGTAAGCACCATAGATGACAACATTCTTAGTGATATTCCCGTCCTCATCTTCCTGCTCCTCTACGAAAACCTCAGGATCATCATCCACGTCGCAAAGCGCAAGCTGAAGCTCATCTACATCCAATCCTTCCTGATCCTTGATACGGAACACGCACTTGTGGTCGAACATGAAGCTGACACTGCCGCTAGTTCCAAGTGTACCGCCGCACTTTGTGAAATAACTGCGGACATTGGCCACTGTTCTGGTATTGTTGTCAGTTGCAGTTTCTACGAGGTAAGCGATTCCGAATGGACCATATCCCTCGAAAGTCACCTCCTTGAAATCTCCAAGTGACTTGTCGGTAGCCTTCTTGATAGCTCTCTCGATATTTTCCTTAGGCATGTTCTCGTTTCTTGCCTCAGCGATAAGCGCACGGAGACGAGGGTTACCTATAACATCAGGACCGCCCTGTTTAACTGCGATGGTAATTTCCTTTCCGATTTTGGTGAACGTCTTGGCCATGTGGCCCCAACGTTTCATCTTTCTCTCTTTTCTGAACTCAAACGCTCTTCCCATAACTATTTATTTTCGATTCTGCTGATATACTTGTCGATATCGTAACCCTCCATGGACTGTGGATACTGATCCTTGATCTTCTTGTAGAAAGAAAGTGCCTTGGCATCGTCACCAAGCTCCTCGCAAGCTACACCGGCCTTAAGAAGGTAAGAAGCTGCGAACATATTGTCTACAGTAGCAGCTGCCTTCTCATAGCATGAAACAGCCTCCTTGTAATTCTCAAGTCCTGAGTAAGCGTCACCTTTGCTTCCGAGAGCCTTAGCCTTCAAGATAGCATCCTTTCCGTTATACTTGGACAAGAATTTGAGAGCCTCGTCATACTTTCCGAGCTGGAGCTCGCATACGCCTGCATAGAAATATACAGCGCTTCCTGCATGAGAGCCGTACTCGTCGATAATCTGGTTGAATCCGAGAGTGTTGCCGTCACCGTTGAGTGCAAGCTCATAGTTCTGAGCCCTGAAGTTAGCCTCTGCAGGGAACATCTGCTCCTGAGCCTCAGCACGTTTAGGGATAGAATAGAACTTGTGGTAGCAAAGCACTGCCGCACCACCGATAACGAGGGCACCCACGCATCCCCAAATCAGTTTTTTGTTCTCGTTGAAGAATTTTTCTACAGAAGACACTTTCTCAGCAACTTCTTCCTGCTGCTGTCTCTGCTGGTCTTTAAGGGTTTCGTTTGCCATATTTTTAATGTTTTTATTTTCTAAATACCTATAAGACCGCAAATTTACAAAATTTACGTCAACCAAGCAAAGATTTTTTCACCCTTATCTCACACGGAAATTCTCCACCGCCGAATCTGCCCTGTAAGTCTTTTCCGCGAACTTGTACAATGCCTCTTTATAATATAGGTGTCCCAACTGGTTGTAACAGATAGCCAAAGAAGTAATGTCGTGCTTCGTTTCCAGGATAGGAATCGCCTCATTCAGACACTTTTCTGCCTCGATATACTCCTCGATGGCGATCAGCACCGCCGCCTTCTGAGAAAGGCGGAACGCGATGTGTTCAAGCACCTTACGACCATCGCACCGGATGAGAATTCGAATGGTTCGTCTCAGGGGCGCGGCACGGTCCAGAACCGCAGTGTGCAGAAGCCTTCTTCGATGCTGGTCATCGACGGATTCTGTGAACCGTTCGGAAAAGTCATGGAAATAAGTTATCTTTGCTAAGATAATAATATGTGTAGGGATGGCGATTCTGAAAAAACTTGTAGTTCAGGACTATAGAAATATCGGATTGGCGGAACTTGAGTTCTCTGCCAATATTAATTGCATATCTGGCGGCAACGGGGAAGGGAAGACGAATCTGATGGATGCAGTATGGTATCTGTCCATGACCAAGAGTGCGTTCCGTTCCACGGAGAGGGATAATTTCCGTTACGGGACTGATGCCTTTTCTCTTTCGGGTGTGTATGATATGGGCAACAGTCTGAGTTCCAGGTTTTCCATCCGCGTTTCAGCCGGCGGGGACAAGAAACTCAAGAGGGATGACAAGCCGTATCCGCGTATTTCAGAGCATATCGGTGAACTTCCTGTGGTGATGGTGTCTCCGGATGATGTTTCTCTCGTGAGCGATTCGGGGGAGGACAGGAGGCGTTTCCTGAATATGGTACTGTCACAGATGGATAAGGAGTATCTGTCTGATGTACAGCAATATAACAGACTGCTCAGTCAGCGTAATTCTGTTCTGAAATCTTCTTCTCCGGATGCTTCTCTGCTCGAGATTATGGATTCCCGCATGGAGGTGTATGCGTCCAGGATTTATGAGCGCAGGAATGAGTTTATATCTGCTCTTTCGCCTGTTGTGGAGAAGTATTATCATATGTTGTCCGGCGGGAAAGAGTCGGTCTGCATAAACTATCGTTCAGATTTGGAAAAAGGGGCATTGACCCAAATCCTCAGCGGACTGCGGGGGCGCGATATGGCATTGGGCTATACCTCGGCGGGGCCTCAGCGGGATGATATGGTCTTCATGATGGACGGGCATCCGATGAAGCGTTGCGGCTCGCAGGGCCAGCAGAAGTCTTTTCTGGTGTCGCTGAAATTTGCGCAGTACGAGCTGATGAAGAGCGGGTTCGGGGTTCCTCCGATGCTGTTGCTGGATGATGTTTTCGACAAACTCGACATGAGCCGCACTGCGAATCTTCTTTCGATGGTCGCTGGCAATGATTTTGGACAGATTTTCATTACGGACAGCAATAAAGTGAGGCTGGAGGGAATTGTGGACGGCATTACCGAAGACAGAGCTTATTTCGAGACGGTTAACGGAAGTTTCAGGAGGTTGTGATGGGAAATTATAAAGGCAAGAGCATATCGCTTGAACGTAAGCAGGCGGTTTCTTTGGAAGATGCTATCCCGCAGTTTCTCAAGTCGATGCGATGGTCTGCGGAGATGAATGAGCATCTGGTGCTTTCCGCCTGGGATAAGGTAACGGGGGCAGGGGCTTACACTCTGTCCAAGTATATGAAAAACGGGGTGCTTTACTGCGGAATTTCTTCGTCAGTAGTGCGTAACCAGCTGTTTTTCAACAAGGAAGCTATAATAGAGGCAATAAACAAAGAGGTGCTTTCCGATCCGCTGTTTTCGTCAAAGGACGGGAAAGGGCCTCTTAAAACATTGATACTGAGATGAAAGACAAGATTAAAATCGTGGCTGACAGCGCCATTCCTTTTTTGGAGGGAGTGATGGAGCCATATGCGGATGTGGTTTACATTCCCGGAAACAAAATTTGTCACGACGATATTATAGATGCTGATGCTATGATGATCAGGACGCGCACACACTGTAACGCGGAACTCCTTGAGGGAACGTCTGTCAAGTTTATCGCAACTGCTACTATCGGCACGGACCATATCGATTTTCCTTATTGCGACTCGCATGGAATCGTGGTCCGCAACGCTCCCGGTTGCAATGCCGGCGGTGTCATGGAATATGTGTTTTCAGCGTTGTACGGTCTGGCGTCCAGAAAGGCCATCAATCTGGAAGGGGACACCATCGGAATCGTCGGCGTCGGCCATGTCGGCAGCCTGATAGAGAGAATGGCTCTCGCGCTGGGCTTCCGCGTGCTGAAATGCGACCCTCCAAGAGCTGCCGCCGAGGGCCCGTTCGGTTTCTGCGACCTGGAGTACCTGCTGAAAAATTCCCAGGTCGTCACGATGCACACCCCGCTCGACGAGACTACCAGAGGAATGGCTGACTCCCATTTCTTCGATTTGATGCAGCCCGGTGCGTTTTTTATCAATGCCTCCAGAGGCGAGGTCGTCTGCGATGATGCCCTCAAGGCAGCTATGCCTAAGTTAGGTCCGGTTATTATCGACACATGGAATAATGAACCGAATATCGACAAGGAACTTATGGATATGGTAGACATCGCCACACCGCATATTGCCGGATATTCATATCAGGGCAAACAGAATGGTACGGCGGCTGCTGTGCGTGCCGTGGCCCATTATTTCGGGTTCCAGGAACTGTTCGAGTTCTATCCTAAAGCTGAATTTCCTGAGAATGAGGCGGTCAAGCTCGATCTCAAAGGACTTCGTCAGGGTGAGATTGCTGCTGTTTTTCAATATAATTATCCTATCTTTACGGATGATTTCATGTTCCGTCTTGAGCCGGAGAATTTCGAAAAGCTCAGGTCCGAGTATAAATATAGAAGAGAAGTTTTTATAGATTAGTAACGATATGTTTACGAAAGAAGATATTGCCAAAATCGAGGAAAGAGGTTCTTCGGTTAAGAACGTGGAAGCTCAGGTCGAGCGTTTCAAGAAAGGTTTTCCTTGGATGGAAATCGTGGGTCCTGCTACCCCTGAAAGGGGAATCAAGGTCATGACTCCTGAAGAGACATCTGCTGCTGTGGACTATTGTGACCGTGCTGAAGTGGCCGGAAAATGCAAGTTCGTTCCTGCGTCGGGAGCTGCATCCAGGATGTTCAAGGATATTTTTGCCGGTCTTGCGTCTCTCGAAAAGGGCGAAGACCCGGGTGCGGATTCTCCAGTGGGCAAATTGGCTGCGTCCATCAAGAAATTTGCCTTCTATACGCCGGAGATGTTCGGAGAGCCTGCTGATTCTTCTGAATATCGTAAGGACGTGGCTGTTAAGGTGTTGGAGTCTGACAATGGCGGACTTGGCTATGGTTCGAAGCCTAAGGGCGTCATCCGTTTTCACCGTTATAATGACGGAGAGTGCCGTACTGCTTTCGCTGAGCATCTCGTTGAGGCTCAGAAGTATATGCGCAATGCTGATGGCTCTGCGAATATAATTTTCACCATCTCTCCCGAGTTCCGGCCACTTTTCGAAGCGGCTCTCGCCGAAGTGAAGGACGCTTATGAAAAGAAGTTCGGAGTCCGGTTCAATGTCTCTTTTACTTATCAGGATAAGGCTACTGACACCGTGGCTGTGGATCCGGAAAATCATCCGTTCCGTAAAGACGACGGAGAACTTCTGTTCCGTCCTGCAGGTCATGGAGCATTGATTTATAACCTCAATGAACTCAAGGAGGAAATCGTTTCCATCAAGAATATCGATAATGTGGCGAATGACAGGCTATTGGACATCACTGCCCGCAGCAAGAAAGCCCTTATGGGAAAATGTCTGGAACTTCGAGACCGTATTTTCGGATATCTCCGTGCGTTCGATGCTGTTCAGGATCCGAGGTCTGCAGAATGCAGCAGGCTTTGTGATGAGGTGGAATCGTTCTTGGATGCCGAGTTGTGCATTCAGTTGCCGTTGACCGCTACTCCGGAAGAAAGGGCAGCATTGATCCGAACCAAACTGGATAGGCCGATCCGCGTATGCGGCATGGTGCGGAATCAGGGCGAGCCTGGCGGCGGTCCTTTCATTATCGCTGGTCGCGACGGCTCTTCGAATCTTCAGATTCTCGAGAGCGTGCAGATAGATATGTCTCAGGAGCGTTCGAGGGATATTCTTTCGCGTGCTACTCACTTTAATCCGGTGGATCTTGTATGCTGCCTGCATAATTATAAAGGCCAGAAGTTCAATCTGTTGGATTATGTGGATCAGGATGCCGGATTTATCAGTTCGAAGAGTTGGCAGGGCAGGGAATTGAAGGCTCTGGAGCTTCCTGGTCTCTGGAACGGTTCCATGAGTGACTGGAATACTTATTTCGTGGAGGTCCCGCTTCAGACGTTTAATCCTGTAAAAGTGGTGCTTGATTTGCTCAGGCCGGAACATCAGTCATGAAAATGAGATCGATTATCGCAGGGATTCTTTTGGCCGCGTCCATGCTGTCGGGCTGCGCCGTATCCGATGACGGAGGATTTAATTTCGCTGACCCGCCGTATGTGCTGAATGTGTCCGGGGTGGTCCTGTCTTCGGAAGGTGGTCTTCCTGATATGACTGTTACGCTGGCCTCGTATGCTGTGGAGGATGTGGTATATGCTTCCCCTCTGGCGAAGAAGAGTGTGCAGACTGACGCGGAAGGTAATTTTTCGATCCAGTGGCATGAGACCAAGTCTAATGTCGCTTATGCTTTGAAAGTCGTGGATGATTCCGCGGATGGCGTCGAGTATAATCCTTATTTTATGGAGCTCAACGTGTTTTCGGGAAGCCCGTCATATGACCAGTCTACAGGCACTTATAAGGTGTCCGGACTGAAGATATATATGACGCAGGCGGCTAGTCAGTAAGTTACTGATGGATAGGTGACTGACTGGGAAGTATCAGGTGTTTAGTCATCTGAGTCGTAGAGGCCCCCGCAGGTGTCTTTCCATTCAAGTGGAGTTTTTCCTGTGGCCTTCTTGAATCTTCTGTGAAAATTCGATTTGTCTTTAAATCCTACTGTCTTGGCGATATCATTTATTTGTTTGTTGTCCGAGCTCAGTAGGATTTCTTTTGCCTTTTCGATTCTCATAGAGGATTTCCATATCCGGAAGTCCGTATGAATCTGGCATTCGAAATATCGCTTGAGTGCATATCTGGAAATATTCATCCCGTCCGCCATTTCTTCGATGGTGAAGTCCGATGCGAGGTTCCGTCCGGTATTCAGCCATTCGTCGATTCTTTCGTGCAGTGAGATGTTGTCTGTTGGAGTCGTGTCAGTGTCTATTTCTACGTATGGAATGCCTTTGTGTGAAATCCGTTCCACGTCTTTTCCAGTCATTCCGAATAGGAAAATCTTGAGTTGGTCAGGGATTCCTGCGTGAATGATCATGTATGAAATTTGTTTGTCGGTCAGCATAGTGTTATTAGTTGGTTGCGCGTTGCGCTAAATAAAAAAACTTAAGTTTCGCAAGTGCGAAACACCGCTTATGGAGCCCGAGAGGGCGAAAGTAAGTCCCTTCCCCGAGAGGAGGGATTTAGGGTGAGGGTAACGTGCACGCAAAAAGTGCGTGGGGTTTATAGCCTTCGAATGAGGGATAATCCTCAAATTGACGCTGACGCTCAGCAAGTTTGATAACTTGCGAAACTTGAGAAAAAAGGATGTCCAGAACATGCTTCTGGACATCCTTGTATTCCAGTCAGTCGGTAAAATTACCAGCCGAGAACGTAAGCGAAGATAAGAGGAGCCACGATAGTAGCATCTGACTCTACGATGAACTTAGGAGTCTCTGGTGCGAGCTTGCCCCAAGTGATCTTCTCGTTAGGAACTGCTCCTGAGTATGAACCGTATGAAGTGGTACTGTCGGAGATCTGGCAGAAATATGACCAGAGCGGTGTGCCATGCCACTGGAGATCCTGCTCCATCATAGGAACTACGCAGATAGGGAAGTCACCAGCGGTACCTCCACCGATCTGGAAGAATCCTACGCCTGCTCCGGTAGCGTTCTTCTTGTACCAGTCTACGAGGAAGAGCATAGTCTCGATACCGTTCTTCACGAGATCCGGTGTGAACTCGCCCTTGATACAGTGAGCTGCGAAGATGTTACCTGTGGTGCAGTCTTCCCATGCAGGGCAGATGATAGGAATATTCTTCTCGCAAGCTGCAAGTACCCAGCTGTCCTTAGGGTCGATCTCGTAATATTTCTCGAGAACACCGCTTCTGAGGATCTGGTAAATGTATTCGTAAGGAAGATATCTCTTTCCTTCTGCCTTAGCCTTGTTCCATACATCTACAAGTGCACCCTCGAGACGGCGGAAAGCCTCCTCCTCAGGGATACATGTATCTGTAACACGGTTATAATGATTGTTGAGGAGTTCCTGCTCCTGTTCTGCTGTGAGGTTTCTGTAACCAGGTACTCTGTAATAGTGAGAGTGTGCTACGAGGTTCATGATATCCTCCTCCAAGTTGTTTGCTGAGCAGCATACGATGGAGAACTTGTCCTGACGGATCATTTCTGCAAGAGAAAGTCCGAGCTCGGCTGTACTCATGGCGCCGGCCATGGCCAACATCATCTTACCACCCTTTGCGAGGAGCTCTTCATAAGCTTTCGCAGCATCAACAAGGCTAGCCGAGTTGAAGTGACGGTAGTTGTGAGTGATGAAATTTGAAATTGGTCCTTTTTCCATTTCCAACTTTAATTTACAGTTATTTTACATCAGGGTGTCCGAAAAGTGAATCCGGTCCTCCGAATTATTGTGCGAAGTTAGGTTTTTTTACGTAATTTTGCAATTTGTGTAAAATATTTGATGGATTTATTTGACTAAATATGCTCGAGTTGAAGGATTTTGAAAAAATCGAAGAACTTCAGACACCGTTTTGGTACTATGATCTGGACCTTCTCCGCCGGACCGCGGATGAAGTGGCCAAGCTTTCTCAGAAGTACGGAATCGGCGTCCATTATGCATTGAAAGCGAATATTGAACCTCGTATTTTACAGATAATCAGCGGAAAAGGCTTTGGCGCTGATTGCGTCAGCGGGAACGAAGTCATCTACGCGGTGGAGCACGGGTTCCGCCCGGAAACCGTCGTTTTCGCCGGCGTGGGCAAGACCGACAGGGAAATCTCGCGCGCGATTGATCTGGGAATCGGCTGTTTCCATGTCGAGTCGCTGATGGAGCTCGAAGTGATAGACGCCATCGCGTCCGCGAAAGGGGTTCGGGTCAATGCTGCCGTGCGTATTAATCCCAATATCGATGCTCACACGCATAAGTACGTGACCACCGGTCTGGAGGAAAACAAGTTCGGTATATCCAGGCATGAGTTCGACAGTGTTATAGAACTTTTGAAGAGTTGCAAATCGGTGGATTTCAAGGGTCTGCATTTTCATGTGGGGTCGCAGATCTTGGATGTCCGCGAGGTGTACAGTGAAGAATGCAGAATGGCTTCAGAGATAGTCGATTACTTCGAGAGTCATGGACTTGTGGTCAGGGATATAGATCTCGGCGGCGGTCTGGGAGTGAACTACACGGATCCGGACAGTGAGCCGATACCTGATTTCGAAACATGGTTTTCGACCATCAATGATAATTTGAAGCGCAGGCCCGACCAGACGGTAAGCCTAGAACCCGGACGGTCTATGGTGGCCCAGTGTGGTTCGTTGATATCGCGCGTAGTGTTCGTAAAACATGGTGAACATAAGTCGTTCCTGATTCTGGACTCCGGAATGAACGACCTGATCCGTCCTGCACTTTACGGCTCCTACCACCATATCGAAAACCTCACAGCTGAGGCACAAGCTGGAAGTGACAGTCATTTTCAGACGATGTCCGGGCTTGGCGCGCAGCGTGAACCTGTGATGAAGGACAATCTTAGGTCTCACCCTTCCGTGATGGAAGTTGAAGGGGGAAGAGATGTCTGCTACAGATACGACGTGACGGGACCGGTCTGCGAATCCAGCGACGTATGGGGAACTGACCGCCAACTCCCTGAAAGTCACCGCGGTGACATGTTGGCGATCCGCAGTGCAGGCGCATACGGCAGCGTTATGAGCAGCAGATATAACCTGAGGGACATAGCTCCTGCGGTTTTCTCTGATGAACTCGTTCCTGTCCCGTCGCCATTATATTAATATGAGAATATAAAATAGAATATAAATATGTTTGAGAATCTGTCAGAAAGACTCGAGAGATCATTCAAGATACTCAAGGGTGAAGGAAAAATAACGGAAATCAATGTAGCTGAAACCGTTAAGGATATCAGAAAGGCTCTCCTCGACGCCGACGTAAGCTACAAAGTCGCAAAAGAATTCTGCGACCGCGTGAAAGACAAGGCCATGGGACAGGATGTCCTCACTGCCGTGAAACCTCAGCAGATGATGGTAAAGATCGTCCATGATGAACTTGCCGAATTCATGGGAAGCGGTGCCTCCGACATCAATGTTAAAGGTAATCCTGGCATTATCCTCATCTCCGGTCTCCAGGGTTCAGGTAAAACCACATTCACTTCCAAACTTGCGAATCTGTGCAAATCCAAGAAGGGCATGAAAGTCCTTCTCGCAGCCTGCGACGTTTATCGTCCTGCAGCTATCGAGCAGTTGAAAGTGATGGGTGAACTTGCCGGTGTTCCAGTATTCACCGAGGAAGGTGTGAAGGATCCTGTGAAGATCGCACAGGATGCTGTCGCTAAAGCTAAGGCAGAAGGAATCTCCGTAGTTATTGTCGATACCGCAGGTCGTCTCGCAGTAGACCAGGAAATGATGGATGAGATCGCTGCCATCAAGAAAGCAGTAAATCCTACTGAGATTCTCTTCGTGGTCGATGCGATGACAGGTCAGGACGCCGTAGAAACCGCTAAGGCTTTCAACGATGTGCTTGATTTCGACGGAGTTGTATTGACCAAGATGGATGGTGATACCAGAGGTGGTGCAGCCCTTTCCATCAAGGCTGTAGTCGGAAAACCTATCAAGTTCATATCTTCCGGAGAGAAGATTGATGCCTTGGATGTGTTCCATCCTTCCCGTATCGCTGACAGAATCTTGGGCATGGGTGACGTCGTTTCACTCGTGGAGAAAGCTCAGGAGCAGTATGACGAGAAGCAGGCCCGTGAACTGAAAAAGAAACTTGCCAAGAATCAGTTTTCACTGATGGATTTCTATAATCAGATCCAGCAGATTAAGAAGATGGGTAACATCAAGGACCTCGCGTCCATGATTCCTGGTGTGGGCAAGGCCATCAAAGATGTGGATATCGACAACAGCGCGTTCAAGAGCGTCGAGGCCATCATCATGTCCATGACTCCATACGAGCGTGAGCATCCTGAAGTTATTAACGGCAGCAGACGTAAGCGTATTGCTGACGGTAGTGGAACTTCGATTCCTGAAGTAAATCGTCTCCTGAAGCAGTTCGAAGGAACCCGTAAGCTGATGAAGGGCGCCATGGACGGCTCTCTCGCCTCCAAGCTCCGCAGACGCTAGTGGATTTATATTTTGAGTGGTGTACCATCGCTGTGGATGATGTCCTGGCGATGGTACACCACTTATGTTTTGGGATGTGGCGCCGCCGATCCGGAAGTGTCTACCTCGACTTTCACAATCATACGCTATTCCTGAGCGGACGAGTCCGAACTCCTGGCGCAGTTATATTGCATGTAGTTATTTTAGGTACACATTACGATAATACTTCAGACTACCTGGCGTGATAACGTGAAATTAAAAACAATAAAACACGTTGTAAATCAGTATTATATAGCGTTAACTATATGATTACAATCCTGCCAGGTCCTATGAAAAAACATACCACCTGGCAGGATAGTTACTAAGTTGGATGCTCACTATTCGGTTGTTACCCAGATGATTACAGTGTTAATGCTATACTTATTTACCTGCCAGGTTGTCCAGTTTTGGACCCTCAGGGTAATCAGATTACTCCTATCAGAGGCTACAATCTCGACATCGACGGCTTCGTCGAGTTCCTTAAATCAGGACTTAAGTAATCTTAATACATAGTTTAAACAACCACGGAAACAGAGAATCATCTTCGTTTCCGTGGTTAAATTTGTCCAGTTCTTGGCTGAATGATTTGTGCAGTTTTTGGCTGCACAAATTAAGAGCTCTTTTAATTGGAAGGAACTACAATATCTCGGAACTGAAACACTTGCCTTGAGTAAACTCGGCGTGAGCAAAGTAACTCGCGCCTCTTGGAAATTTTGTGTGAAAATCAGGTGTTTTTTACACCAAATTTCATTTTTTGATGAACTTATCCTTTTAATCGACGGCTGAGATCAGTATACCTGCAGTTGTCAACCTCAATTATCCGCATACTAAATCCCGAAAAAAGGCCCTGGAAGTTCACAGCCCTTGCGGTTGCGTCTTTTCCTGCTCGCTGAACTTGCTGGGGAGCGAGTAGGATTCAGGAGTTTGTCCAGGCTGAATATCAGGGACAGTTTCTGTTGCATGCCGGCATACTTGAAACCGTCCGGGAAATGTGCCACTATGGATAGTCTAAGATCCAGGAAATCAGCGATATGCGGCTGCCAATAAACTTCAGCCCTGTCGTAGAAATGATATCCGGCAGCATTGACAGGAACTATCCTATAGAATGGGGAGCCGCCGTAGAGGTCGTTGCCGTATTTGAAGCCGCCGTCATCGACATAATTGTAGAACGGCATCAGATCTTTTCCGTAGTACAGCCGGTTCTCGATACCTACATTCCAGTTGCGGAGAGAGACGGTAAGTTCTGCGCCACCAGGATTATTCTGACCATCTGCCTGACGCCTGTCTTGCTGGAATGTCTGATACCAGCTCAATGTCGCGGAGAGGTCTTGCCAGCCACAGAATTTTTCGAAGCCGAAGCGCACAAACGGCTGAACCATAGCATCATCCACTACACTTCCATACTCGGCAGCATTGGCATAATGATGATATTTGAACGCGAGGCCGGCAGAAACGAAATCATTGAAACTGTACTTTCCGAAACCGAAGGCGTTGAACTGCTCGCGACGATATGGGCCGTACTGGCCGTTCCAGTCGAAGGCAAACTCGGCGTAAGTTTTTGGTCCGTAGGCTTTTATCAATACTCCTTCCAGGTTATTGTCATAAAATTTCAGGGAGTCCGAGAAAAAGGCCTGAGAGTATTCACCTTCTGCCAAATGTCGCGGGAAAACGCCCGCATATCCGCGGATATTCCATCGTCCCAGATCCGCGTCGAGTCCATAATACATGGTGATTTCCCTGAAAAGTCGCGTGTTTTCCAGCCCCCTGTCGCATTCCGGACTGTTCGCTACCGCGGAAGGATGACGCCCGAATTCTTTCATTAGGTCAATGCCTATCATGAGTTTGTGCTTCACGTTGCTGTTCTGCTTGACTTGCAGGCCGAGTGAAGGGGTGAGCCTGGCGCCGTAGAGCGTCATCGATTCCGTGAACTGTTCGTTTCCTTCGTCGAATTCCCTGTTGTCGAGTTTGTAGTCGAAATATGCGTCATACAGGAATTTCACTTTGGACTCTCTGGCGGCCGGCTCCGGCATGCCGAATTCCCATGAGAAAAAATCCTGCGCACCGGCATTGACACAAACAAAAAGGGCCGCGGCGGCCATTATATTCAGTCTCATAATTATTCGTAATTAGATTTCGTTCACAAAGTTATATATAATTTCGTACCTTTGTAGTCCAAATAATACGCAATTCGCGGCTTACTAATAAATTATTGTCGTTATGATAAAACTGCAGACTCCGGTAGAGATTCCGGAAAGCAGCATAAAAATCGGATTCAGCGATGCCATCATATTGCTGGGCAGCTGTTTCTCGGACAACATAGGCAGTATAATGAAAGACATGGGGTTCGACGTCATGACGAATCCTTTCGGGACGTTGTATAACCCTGTATCTGTCTGCAATTCGATACGTAGGCTGGATTCTGCCGTACCGTTCAGCGAGGACGAGTGCGTCCAGATGGGAGCCGGTTCCCAGCTTTTCTGTTCGTTCAGCCACCACACTGCTGCCGCAAGAAGTTCGAAGGAGGAGTTTTTGGCTGAGGTCAATGCTGCCCTTTCGGATGCCAATGCATTTTTCCGGAGGGCGTCTACCATAATCATCACTTTAGGTACGGCTTGGACGTTCCGGTTCAATGCCACTGGAGAGATTGTGTCGAATTGTCTCAAGCGTGATGCCAAGGAGTTTACCAGGGAGTGTCTTCCTCTGAGGACGTGTGAGGTTCTGCTCAATTCTCTTGTGGAAAGGTATCCGTCGAAGCGGTTTATTTTCACCGTGAGTCCGATTCGTCATCTGAAGGATGGGGCACATGGTAACCAGCTGAGCAAGAGCACTTTGTTACTTGCTGTAGATTCTGTTGTCCAGAAGCATGCCGACAGGTGCTGTTATTTTCCGGCTTATGAGATAATGATGGATGAACTCCGTTCATACAGGTTTTATGCGGAGGATATGGTTCATCCGTCGGCTCAGGCTGTGAATTATATATGGGAAAGATTCTGCGAATTTGCATTGACAAAAACAGAAATGGCGACGCTGGAGGCGAACCGGAAGGCGTTCTTGCGGTCGCGTCATAGAACGATCACTGAAAAATAGATTACTATGTTTACCGTTATTAGTTTCATGTTCGGCGGTATCGCCATTGGTTTGCTGCTCAGGAAGTGGGATTGTTCCTGGACATCCAAGATCATCACTGTGCTTATCTGGCTGCTGCTGTTCCTCTTGGGTGTGGAAGTAGGTGGAAATCAGAAGATTATATCAGCACTTCCGGTTTTGGGACTGGATGCGCTTATCATATCTGTGGCAGGTACTGTGGGGAGTTGTTTTTTCGCTTGGATGCTTTGGAAGTATATTCAGATTAAGAAGAAGTAGGTTATGAAAGGCAGTTTGATTATAGTCGGTTTTTTTATTCTCGGTATCATCTCCGGGCTTTCAGGTGTTGTTCCCGGTAGTATCGTGGAGGGCAATCTCACGTTTTACGCTCTGTGTGCACTGCTGCTTTTCGTGGGCATCGGTATCGGCAGTGATCGGGAGATCCTCAAGAAGTTCAAATCGCTGGATTTGAGGATGGCTTTGCTTCCACTCGGCACTATGGCGGGCACTTTCGCCGGTTCTCTTCTGGCAGCGTCGGTTCTTTCCGGCAGGTCCGGACTGGATTGTCTTGCAGTGGGTTCGGGCTTCGGTTATTATTCTTTGTCAAGTATTTTCATTACGGAGTACAAGGGTGCGGAGCTTGGTACCATTGCATTGCTGGCCAATATTATACGTGAGATGATAACTTTGCTTTTGTCGCCGTTCCTCGTGAAGGTTTCAGGTCCGTTGTCGCCGATAGCGGCCGGCGGCGTGACGTCGATGGACACCACACTGCCGATCATCATGTCAGCTTCCGGTGAACAGTATTCCGTAGTCTCCATCTTCCACGGTTTTGTCCTCGAATTCTCGATTCCGTTCATCGTCACTTTCTGGTGCACCCTCGGGGTATAGAGTCACGTCAGGACGCGCATAAGATGAAAATTACCGCCTCGGATGACAATACATCTGAGGCGGTAATTTTTACGGAAAAACGGTGACAAAAAACGCGGTTTTTTACCCCGTTTATTTCCAAAAGGGGGAGAGTTACTTTGCTCACGCCGAGTATTACTTAAGTCCTGATTTAAGGAACTCGACGAAGCCGTCGATGTCGAGATTGTAGCCTCTGATAGGCGTAATCTGATTACCCTGAGGGTCCAGGATGACGTAATTAGGCTGGGCACTTACGTCGAATCTCTCGCGTACATAATAAGCATTCACCCTGCCGCGATCCTTCAAAACCTTGCCGTTCTTAGTCGTAACCCACTCTGATTCAGGAAGCTTTTCCTTGTCGTCAGTGTAGAGAACAGCAATTACGAACTCATCCCTGAGCAACTGGAGAACCTGAGGATCGCTCCATACTCTCTGCTCCATTTCACGGCAATTCACGCAGGCAAGACCGGAAATATCCACGAAAACAGGCTTGCCTACCTTCTTCGCCTCTACCAATGCCTCATCGATTGAAAGATAACCGGTAAGACCAAGCGGAAGCTTGTGCAGCCCTGTCTCACCGGCATTGACATCAGACAAACTCTGAACCGGCATTGACCCGTCCTCCTTGCTCCAAATTACGAAATCCTGGGTCTCGATCGGAGGCAAATAGCCGGAGAGAGCCTTCAGCGGCGCACCGAACATTCCCGGGATCATATAGACTACGAAAGTGAAGTCGACAATCACGAGGAAAAGTCTGAAAACACCGATATGCTTGACTTCGCTGTCGGCCTCGAAACGAATCTTGCCAAGGAGATAAAGTCCTAACAATGTGAATACTACGATCCAAATTCCGAGGTAAATCTCTCTGTCGAGAAGACCCCAGTGATAAGTCTGGTCTGCCACGCTGAGGAACTTGAATCCGAGAGCCACCTCTATGAATCCGAGCACGACTTTCACAGAGTTCAGCCAACTTCCGCTCTTGAGCTTCTTGAGCAGTGAAGGGAACATCGCGAAAATGGTGAAAGGCAATGCGAATGCTATAGAGAATGCCAACATGGTTACCATAGGGGTCCAGAATTCGCCCTGTGTGGACTTGATGAGGACGGAACCTACGATAGGACCTGTGCAGGAGAATGATACGAGCACGAGGGTGAGCGCCATGAAAAAGATACCGGCGAGACCGCCTTTGTCTGAATTCTGGTCACTCTTGTTGACCAATGATGAAGGAAGTGTTATCTCGAACGCTCCGAAGAAAGAAGCCGCGAATATCATGAATACGATGAAGAAGATGATATTCGGGAGCCAATGTGTTGCAAGCCAGTTGAATATGTCAGCTGTAACAGTCTCTCCTCCGAAGATGTAGGTGATACCGATGATAGCTGAAATAGGAACTGTATAGAGCAATACTATGAACAATCCGTACATAAACGCCTTGAATCTTCCCGCTGCCGGTGTGGATGAACCTTTCATGAAGAATGAAATCGTCATCGGAATCATAGGGAATACACAAGGTGTCAGAAGCATGGCGAATCCCCAGAGTATAGCTTCGAGAATGAGTCCCCAAAGAGAACCTGAACTCTGGCTGCTGTCTGCAGGTGCTACTGTCGCTTCCTTTGCCTCAAGCGGAATGCTGAAATTAAGGTACTCAGGAGATGCGCAGAACTGGTCGTTGCAGCTTCTCCATGCGATTTCACCCTTGAGACTGTCTGCTTCGGCAGTGATACGTATCTTCTGTCCGATACGGATTCTGTCGAAATAAACATGCTCCCCGTCGAGTTCTTTGGAAGGAAGAATTTCATAGAGTCCACCTTCCAGTGTATATCCCTTAGGATCAGTGAAGGTGACTTCGGTAGGGGTCAACTCATGGTCGACACTGTAAGTATGCCATCCTTGAGCGATAGTGCCGTCGAAGATGATTTCGCAAAGTCCATTCTCGGTTTTGCCCTGAGAAACTTTCCAAGTTACAGTCTCTTCCGGTGCCTGTCCCCAAACGCACACCGCACCCCATATTAGGAGTGCGAGTGCAGATGCCAATTTTTTAAGTATAGGCTTCATTTCGTTATTAGTTATTTAGCGTATGCTACTGATCTGGTTTCACGAATAACTGTAATCTTAACCTGTCCAGGATAAGTCATTTCATTCTGAATCTTCAGAGCGATATCAGCAGAAAGTTTTGCTGCCTGATCGTCGCTGACCTCCTCGGCTCCGACTATTACACGCAACTCGCGGCCTGCCTGGATAGCATAGCTCTTGGTAACTCCCGGATATGCGGCAGCGAGATCTTCCATACCTTTCAGACGCTTGATGTAAGACTCGATAACCTCACGGCGTGCACCAGGACGCGCTCCTGAAATAGCGTCACCGACCATAACAATAGGGGAGATGAGCGATGTCATTTCAGTCTCCTCGTGGTGAGCGCCGACAGCGTTGCAAATCTCAGGTCTCTCTTTATACTGCTCGGCGAGTTTCATACCGAGAAGTGCATGTGGAAGTTCCGGATCGTCCTCTGAAACTTTTCCGATATCGTGGAGAAGTCCGGCTCTCTTCGCGGTCTTAGGATTGAGTCCAAGTTCTGAAGCCATTATCGCACAGATGTTTGCAACCTCGCGAGAGTGCTGGAGAAGGTTCTGTCCATAAGAAGAACGATATTTCATTCGTCCGATGAGTTTCACGAGCTCGATATTCATACCGTGAATGCCGAGGTCAATGCAGGTACGCTTACCGGTTTCCAGAATCTCGTCTTCGAGCTGTTTCTGAACTTTCGCCACGACCTCCTCGATTCTGGCCGGATGAATACGTCCGTCCACAACGAGCTGGTGAAGTGCAAGTCTTGCGACCTCTCTTCTGACAGGATCGAATGCGGAAAGAAGAATAGCATCAGGAGTGTCATCCACTACGATTTCAACTCCGGTAGCAGCCTCGAGCGCTCTGATGTTACGTCCCTCACGTCCGATGATACGACCCTTGATTTCGTCGTTCTCGATAGGGAAGGTAGTAACCGCATTTTCGATGGCAGTCTCTGTGGCTGTTCTCTGTATAGTGGTGATTACTATTCTCTTAGCCTCTTTAGCTGCGTTAAGTCTGGCATCATCCATAGTGTCGTTGATGTATGCCTGAGCCTCGCTTCTCGCCTCAGCTTTCATGTTCTCCACGAGCATGTTCTTGGCCTCCTGTGCAGTCATGCCCGCGATGTTCTCGATCTGCTTGTTCGCCTCCTGCCTGAGAGCCTCGTACTCCTCGACTTTCTTCTCCAGCGCATCTTTCTGAGACTGAAGGCTAGCCTTGGTATTGTCAATGTCTCTGAGGCGTTTCTGGAGTTCGTTGTTCTGCTGGTTGAGATAATTCTCTTTCTGCTTAAGTCTGTTTTCCATGTCTTTCAGCTGAGAATTTTTCTCATTTACCTGCTGTTCATGCTCACTCTTGAGCTGGAGGAATTTCTCTTTAGCCTGGAGAATCTTCTCTTTCTTGATATTCTCCGCCTCAAGTTCTGCTTTCTCGATGATGTCCTCTTTGCGGCCTTTGAGGATAGCCCTGTGAACCGCTATGTAGACACCGATAGCAACTGCTGCTGCTATCGCTGCGACTCCGATCAAAATCAAAATGTTCATATATAGTTTATGTTTTGTTTGTACACATAAAAAATACCGCAAGACCTCCGTCTCCGGAAGCCTTGCGGTTATATCTGGATGGAAAGCCGTCAGCCTGTCGTCAGAAAATCTTAAATGAATAAGATTTGAGCTCCGTGCCGGTTCAGTAATCCTACGTTCCGCGTCGACGGAATCCCACTTAGGTACTTAGGCCTGCGCATCCCCGGCTCGAGAACACTCGGTTCCGTAGAACGTGTTGTTTTCAGCGAGTTTTGGCCAACGGTTGTCCATCAATATTTTCAAGATATCTATCTGTCTGGTTCTCAAGTGTTTCAATATCCTTCATCAGAGCATCTAACTTCTTTTTTGCAGTAATTCCTCCAATACTTTCGTTTAATGCCACGAATGACAATATCTCTGTGAGGTCCTTTCCCGGAAACTTGTCAGTATACAACGACAACATCTTGTTCACTGACGCCGCCGCAAGTCTGTAAATTTCCTCCTGCTCAGGGGAATTCGCGGTCATGGCGTACTTCTTCTCACCGATGCGTATCGTAATTTTCTGCTCCATAATTAATTATCCAGCAATGAGATGCACTTGTCTATCTCGCGTATCATCCGCTCTATCATCTCCTTGGCTGCGGGATCGTTACCTGCGTCCGTCGTAAATGCTCCTTTCAATTTCAAGTTATCCACTTGTCTCTCCAGATCCGCAATATGCTTCCTGCATGAATCAAGTTCGGCTTCCTTCTCTTCGAGTGCAGCGGCCAGCTCTATTTTCTGCTGCCTTTCGCCTTCATATAGGGCAATCAACTTTTCTATATTCTTTTTTACATCCGATAGCATGTGGTTGCCTGGTTAATTCATACTTTGCAAACGCTTATTGGCGATTATTTTTCGTTTTCTGCGCTTACCTATGCAAATTTAGAAAAAATACTTAATAATAACCAAGTAATCAGAATAGTTTTTTATAAAAAGAAAAAAAGATGGCTCGAATGAGTCATCTTTTTGAACTTCGTACTGGGTACGGGAATCGAACCCATATTGCAAGATTGAGAATCTTGAGTACTAACCGTTATACGAACCCAGCATGTATTTTTTCCGTCCCGAAAACCTGAATTTTCATCGGTTGTTTTCGTTTGGGATTGCAAAGGTAGATATTTTTTCTTTAACTCCAAACTTTTCGGGAAAAATTTTTCGATTTTTTTGTAATCTTATTTCAAGAATACAAAGAAAACCGCCAGCAGGAGGCAGAAAAACGCTGCCAAATGGTTCCATTGCAGAGGCTGTCCCTTGAAGAGCAAGGTTACTATCAATGTGAATACGGTGAGTGATATGGCTTCTTGTATCACCTTGAGCTGCATGAGGTTAAATGGCCCTCCGTTGCCGTCGAATCCGATTCTGTTTGCCGGTACCTGGGCACAATATTCGAAGAAAGCGAGGCCCCATGAGAAAAGGATTACCAGAATCAGCGGCCAACTGCCCGAAATTTTCATCTCCTGGAGCTTGAGATGTCCATACCAGGCGAATGTCATGAAAATATTTGATGTAATCAAAAGAAGAATCGTCCAAACTGCTTTCATATAATATATTTTTAGGCCGGCAAAGGTAGTTAAAATTTGGCTTTTATGTAATAAAAAACTAAATTTGAAGATGTTTAAAAGGTTCGGACTATGATGAGAATAAAAAAGTTATTCGTGGCGGCGCTGCTTCTGGTCGCCCCACTCGCATTGACAGCGCAAGAAAACACCGATTGGGCAAATACCAGCAAGTATGTTCAGGCCAATGCCGAAGTGACGGTGCGTCCGCGCGCGGTTCTTTTCGGAGATTCCATCACTGAAGGCTGGGCGAAAAAAGACCCTGACTTCTTTACGGCTAATAATTATATAGGTCGCGGAATCAGCGGACAGACTACTTCCCAGATTCTTGTCAGAATGCAGCAGGATGTGGTTTCTCTCCGTCCTAAATATGTCGTAATCCTCTGTGGAATAAATGATATAGCTCAGAATCCTGGACATGCTGTGAATATAGAGGCAGCCGTCGCATCCATAAAATCCATGTGCGATATCGCCAAGGCCCACAAAATCAAGCCGGTGCTCTGTACATTGCTCCCTTCATATAAAATACGTTGGCGCAAGTATCTTGGCAATGTCTTGGGCCAGGTGCAGGAATTCAACAGGCAACTGAAAGATTATGCACGCAGTAACCATATAAAACTTGTAGATTATTACGCTGCCTTCGCGGATGACAAGGGGCGTATGCCGGAAAAATATTCTTCGGATACCGTGCATCCTAATTTAGATGGTTATAAACTGATGGAGGAGTGCATTCTCCCAGTTTTGAAATAATAAGACATAAACATCGATAAAAATAAAACATTGATATAATGACACTTATAAAATCGATTTCTGGAATTAGGGGTACTATCGGCGGCCAGCCGGGAAATGCGTTGACCCCAGTAGATATAGTGAAATTCACATACGCGTATTGCACGAAACTGCGCGAGCGCCGTCCTAAGGCTGCGGGCGAGCGATATACGGTCGTGGTCGGCAAGGATGCGCGAATCTCGGGCGAGATGGTGGAGAATGTGGTGTGCGGAACCCTCGTGGCATGCGGTGTGGACGTAATCCGTGCCGGTTTTGCTTCGACTCCGACTACTGAAATGGCGGTCATCCTTTCCGGTGCTGACGGAGGATTGATTCTTACGGCGTCACATAATCCTCGTCAGTGGAACGCGTTGAAACTCTTAAATGAAAAAGGTGAGTTCCTGTCTGCTGCTGAGGGGCAGGCCGTTTTGGATTGCGCAGAGTCAGGGGATTTCGATTTCAGTGATGTGGACCATCTCGGAACTATTGTGGATGAGGACTTTACGGATAAACACCTGGACAAGGTGCTGGAACTTCCTTATGTAGATGTGGAGGCTGTGAAAGCTGCTCATTTCACCGTGGTGCTCGACGCTATTAATTCTGTGGGCGGAATCATCATGCCGCGTCTGCTTAAACGTTTGGGTGTCAAGTGTATAGAACTTAACTGCGATCCTACTGGCGATTTTGCTCATAACCCTGAACCTCTTCCGAAAAATCTCATTGACCTTAGCGAAACAGTGGTAAGGGAGCATGCGGACCTCGGAATTTCGGTGGATCCGGATGTCGACAGACTTGCGTTCATTTGCGAGAACGGCGAGCCTTTCGTGGAGGAGTATACCCTCGTGAGCGTCGCCGATTATGTCCTTTCGAGAGCTAAGGCTGATGGCGTGAAGAACCTTGTTACCGTGTCTAACCTCTCTTCTTCCAGGGCGTTGCGTGATGTGACCGAAAGCTACGGCGGCACCTATTTCGCTTCCGCGGTGGGTGAGGTCAATGCTACCACTCTCATGCATGAGAAGGGTGCGATTATCGGTGGAGAAGGTAACGGAGGAGTAATCTATCCTGCTATCCATAGCGGACGTGATGCCATGGTCGGCGTAGCTTTGTTCCTGTCTAATCTGGCTCACAAGAAGATGACGGTTTCTGAACTTAAGAAGACTTATCCGGAGTATCATATCGCCAAGAATAAGATCGAACTGTCGGACAAAGGGCTGATAGACAAGATTTTGTCTGAGCTGAAAGTGATTTATGCACATGAAAATGTGAACGATATCGATGGCGTGAAGATCAGTTTCGAGGATAAACGAGAGTGGGTACATCTCAGAAAGTCTAACACAGAGCCTATTATCCGTATTTATTCTGAGGCTCCGACTGAAGAAGAGGCTGTGAAACTGGGCGAAAAGGTTATTGCTGTCGCTGAAAAGATAATTTCTTCTGCAAAATAAGGGACGCTGATGTTTTCATTCAGGACTACGAGATTGGAGGACCAGTTGGATAAGGCCCTCATGGACGGTAAAGTGGGGTGTTTCTGTACGCAGAATTGTTGGGATACGAGCAGTGACCGGTATATGTATCAGATCTTTGCGGAAAGGGGGAACTTGGAGAAGTTGTTCCAGCCTGAGGATGCTGAGCTGACGCCGGGCACCAACCATATCCATTTCGATTCTGAGTCTTTGAGGGGTCTCAATGCCGTGGTGGTGGAGATTCAGGACGTGGGTGTCCGGTATTTCAACTACATGAAGGATGTGATGCGTCTGATGATGATTTTGTCGGTTATGGATGAGCCGCCTGCACTGTACGTCGTGGATCATCTTAATCCTGCCGGTCGAGTAGTGGAGGGGACTGTCCCTATTGTGGATTGTGAGCAGTTCGTTCCGCGAGTGGCTCATAGACATGGACTTACGATAGGGGAGCTTTGCAATATGTTCTATTCGGAAATATCTGCAAGGTTCCCTCTTCATGTGATTTCCGCTGCCGCCCAGGATTACAATAAGGATCTTTTGCCTTGGACGATTGCGCCTGCATCGGATATCCCCGGTATGTTTACCTGTTATATGTATAGTGGAGGAGGTTTGTGGAACAATACCAATATCACTCCAGCCATCGGTACTGCGAGGCCTTATGAGTATTTCGGTGCCCCGTTCATAACTCACGGACCTTATGACAGGGTTCCCGTTCCGGAAGGTGTACTGATGCGCCCATGCTCATTCAAGCCTTCTGCAGGTCAATACGCGGGTGAGGTTTGTTTCGGTTATCAGATCATGTTGACTCCGGGCGTGCAGTATCATTCGCTGTTACATACTTTGCAGCTGGTCAGATATTTTAAGGATATTTATCCGCAATTTGCTGTTACTGAAGGATTTTACCGTAAGCTTGCTGATGAGAAATTGGAGGCTTACCTGAATGGTGAGATTTCTTTCCAGGAGGCCAAGGAACATGTGAAGTTGGAGGAACAGAAGTGGATAAGGAAGGCTAAAAGGTTTACTTTGTATGACGATCAGCCATACAGAATGAAATAGTTTTTATGATATATCTTATTCGGTTCGCAGTTTTATGCGGTTCTTGAAGGCTGAGAATGTGGAACTTAGGCGTATGGACGAGATGCTGATGGAGCGGTATGAGGCTTGGCTCCTCAGAAATGGCGTTCTGAAGAATACGTCATCATTTTATTTGAGGACGTTGAGGACTATCTGTCGTCAGGCAGCTTCATCCGGAGTGGCGTTATGGAAGGATGATTCTGCGTTCAGTCACGTCTTTACCGGTTTTTCCAAGACTGCCAAGCGTGCCATAACCATGGAGGATATCCGTGGGATAAAGTCATTGGACCTGATAGGCAGACCGGCATTGGCCTTTGCGAGGGATATGTTCCTTTTCAGTTTTTATCTGCGCGGGATGTCGTTTGTGGATATGGCGTATCTCCGTAAGTCTGATTTGCATAACGGGGTGCTTTCTTATGTCAGACGGAAAACTCGTCAGAAATTGTGCGTGGAATGGGAACCTCAGATGCAGGAAATCATTGACCTATACGAAGATAAGTGCGCGGGACTTCCTTATTTGCTCCCGATTATTTCGCGAGGGGACATTCCTGAGCGTGGTCAGTATCAGCTGGTTCAGCATGCGGTCAACCGGAATTTGAAGAAGGTGGCGGAGTTGTTGGGGATGGATATTTCACTGACAATGTATGTGGCTCGGCATTCGTGGGCGAGTCTGGCGTATCGGATGAATATCCCTGTTTCGGTGATCAGCGAGGGAATGGGGCATGAGTCTGAGCATACGACAAGAATCTACCTGGCATCATTGGACCCGACGGTCATAGATGATGCCAATAGGCAGATTCTTAGTAGTTTGTGAAACTTTACCTGCTGCGTAGGGTGTTGCCGCTCAGATGTGCAGGCTGAGTATGAAATATTATTCCCTTACGTAGTGCGGCATGTCAGCAGGCGTAATCATGGAGATTTCGCAGAGGCCTTTAACTTCTCCGTTTTCTTTCCATGCGCTCTGGTAGATGACTTTGTGGACGCCACGTTTTTCGATGGTATAGACGTTAGTGCCGCCTGTTTCCAGAAGGTGGTTTATGATCGCTCTTGAGCGTTCGTTATGACAGTCGAACATGTTTTTGCCGATGAGGCTGCCGTGCTTTTTGTATTGTTCTACTGCCGGATCGTTCTGGTAGATGATTATGCCGTTTTTGTCGCATACTGTTATAGAGCAGTTAAGCTCTTTTGCCCAGTCTGGTATCATTTTCAGTTGTTTTTAATTGTTTTTACTAAGTTAGTAACATTTAGTATACTTTTAAAAAAATCGTGGATAAGATTAGAGATTCTTTTCGGGCTATGTATCTTCCATCGGTCATGCGACAGCGGCGCACGCTTTCTTCGAGAAGTGATTTATCCTCGAAAACCGGGTTGTCTCGGGAAAGTTTTCTTGGGCAGTGGAGGGTTATTCTTTCGATTGTTGCTACATTTGTGGTATGAAAAAAATGGTTACATTGGCATTGACCCTAATCATGGCGCTCTCAGGGGCATCATGGGAGCTTGGTGCGCAGTACCGGTATAACGGGCACCGGTGTATCAATGTGGATGATTATTCGCAGTATGTTCCGTTCGCGGCAGGGCTGGGTCTCGGTCTCGTGGGTGTGGAATCGAAGCATTGTTTTACGGACCGGCTACTTGTCAGTGCGACGTCTGCGGTTGCTATAGGTGTCATGGTGAGGGGGTTGAAGATGGTGGTGGATGAGGAGCGTCCGGATGGCAGCAATTTCGATTCGTTTCCCTCGGGGCATACGGCTACGGCGTTTGTGGGTGCGGAGATTGTCCGTACCGAGTATGGGCTGGGTTATGGAATCGCCGCGTACACTGTCGCTGCCGGAACGGGTTTTCTGCGGGTGTATAACGGCCGTCACCATGTCGTCGACGTGTTGGCTGGTGCCGGAATCGGTGTGCTAGGGGCCCGTATCGGCTATTGGCTGCTCGAACCCGAGAAGAAGCTGATATCCAAGATGTTCAAGAAAAAGGATTCTGACTTGTCTATGTCAATGCTGCCTTTCGTTTCGCCGCTCGATGGTTCCGCAGGCGTTGCGTTTGCGCTGGTGTTTTAGCGGGCTGTGATTGTTTGCACCTGCCAGGTAGTCTGGTTTTATTCGGCGGTGAGGCGGCGCATGTCGCTGCGGTATCTGGCGTAGAAGAAGAGGCCGGCCAATGTGAGGCCTATTGGGAATCCTAGCCATACACCTACTGCGCCTAGTCCGGCTTTGAAACCAAGGACATAGGCTACTGGAATAGCTATCAGATAATAACTTACGAAAGCGGCATACATAATCGGCTTGACATCTTGCAGACCTCTCAATACATTGGCGAAGCATAGCTGTATGCCGTCTCCTATCTGATAAGCGAACAGGACGTAGAACAGTACGACTGCTATTTCTGCCACTTCAGGCGAATCCGTAAACATGCCGACGGCCGGATATCTGAAGATGTACAGCAATATCGAAAGGGAAAGCGATGTGCCGAAGATCATAAGTATTCCTCGCTTGACGTAAGCGTGGATTCCGGCGTAATCTTTTATGCCGTAGCAATTGCTGACGAGGATGGACAGGGCAAATGACAGTCCCTGCATCATCAGGAAAAAGAGCTGAGATATAGTTATCGCTACCTGATGTGCGGCAAGTGCAGTGACGCTGATCCAACCGACCATGATGGCACTGAATGAGAAGGTAGACGCTTCCAAGCCCATCTGGATGGCTACCGGATATCCCATATTGAAGATATGACGCATCTTCACGCGGGAGAACAATGCCTCCTTTATGGCTTGAGCGTATGCTTTGAATTGCTCTGACTTGAAAATATACAATACGAAGCAGAGCAACATTAATATTCTGGAAATCAATGTACTGAGACCTGCGCCCATCAGTCCGAGTTCAGGGCAACCGAGTTTTCCGTAGATGAGTACCCAGTTTCCGAATATGTTCAACACGTTGCCTCCCATGAGGAAGAGCATAGATACGACCGGCTTACAGATGCCGTCGGTAAACTGCTTGAGGACATTGAACCCAAGAGCGAATATGATGGAGATTCCGACGATCACGAAGTATGGGCGAATCAGTGGCAGAAGCTCCGGCTCCTGTCCGAAACTGTCTATGAATAAATAGATTACGGCCAGTAGGACTAGACCGATAAGGCCAATGATGCCATTCACTAGTAGTCCGTTCCTGACTGTTGTGCCGACACCTTTCACGTTGCCGTTTCCATGAAATGCTCCGATTATTGGGGTCATTCCTGACGCGAAGCCGAGTTCTGTCAGGATGAAAAAGTTCATTACGTTATTTACGAAAGAAGATGCAGCCAATTCATTGACGCTATGCCAGCCGATCATGATGTTGTCGGCGAATGCCAAAATAATGACACAAGCTTGTCCCAGCATGATAGGGACACCGATTTTCAATATTTCTCGTACCTTATTCATATACATATTCTTACTCCGAATTCCATCCCGGAAAAAGCGGGCGGCAAATTTAGGCATTTTATCTCACAGCGCCAAATCCTTACGGCCGGCGATGATTTTTCGCCGGTGTGCGGAGGTCACGGCGGAGATCTTCGCTGGCGCTCATTCCTCCGGCTGGCGCCGGCACCTCCCATTTACGGGGTCATGGGTGACCACGGGGCCGTGTGCCGTCGGCGGATTTGTGTTTTATAGAATACTGGTAATCAGATTGTTATGAAATTTCAATCCGCCGACCCCCTCCAAAAATGGGGTGTCGGCGGATGATGTTTTTGTAACTCATTAATATTCAGCACTTCCGAAATCTGGAATCCGCCGACCCCTGGCTACGGTGACGCTTACGCCTAGGCCTCCGCGCGACTCTCAAATGTCGCGCGTGGACATCGGCCAGAGTTATTCGTCGAGGCAGGTGTCGAGGTCGCGGCAGATCTGTTCTTTGTCCATGTTTTGACCGATGAACACGATCTTCTGCATTCTGTCGCCGTAATGTGCATCCCAGTCTTTCATGATTGTCGGATCCTGGCGCATCATCTGTATGAGTTCCTCCTCGGGAGCTGTGGCAAACCATCTGCCTACTTCACGGAGCGAAATTTGTTTTCCGGCCTGTTCGAAGAGGCAGGACATGTCTGTGTTGTCCGAGAAGTAGCACAATCCTTTTGCTCGTATCACGCTCTTGGGCAGCCTCTTGCTTATGAACCAGTCGAATTTGTTGATATCGAACGCTGGTCTGCGGTAATATACAAAGGTCCCGATACCATATTCTTCGACCTCGCCACCTTCATGATCATGGTGATGATGGTGGTGTCCTTCATGCTCATGGTGGTGTCCCTCCTCACTCTCCACAACATCCCCCTCCAGGCCGCGAAGCCATCCGGCCCCGGACTCCGTCTGGCGGAAATCGAAAATATTGGTATTCAGGAGACTCTCGATATCCACATCTGCGTAATTGCACTCGACAATCTTCGCCTTAAGCTGAATCTCCCTGATAATCCTCTTCACCTTCTCCAACGCCTCAGGCTCCACGTCAGCCACCTTGTTCAGCAAAAGTATATTGCAGAACTCAATCTGCTGAATGATAAGGTTTTCGATATCTTCTTCCTCAAGATCCTTTCTCTCGAGATTCTCTCCGCAGCCGAATTCGTCCACCATTCTTAGGGCATCCACGACAGTGACGATGCAGTCGAGCCTCGGCGTTCCGAACTCCGTATAAACCCCACCGATTGCCTTCATCGACGTGATTGTCTGGGCGATAGGCTCCGGCTCACAGATACCGCTGGCCTCGATGACGATGTAGTCGAACTTGTCCATCTTCATAATCTCGACTATCTGCTGCATGAGGTCGGTCTTCAAAGTACAGCAGATGCACCCGTTCTGAAGAGCGACCAGACTGTCGTCCTTCTTGCCCACCATTCCGCCCTGTTGAATAAGGGTTGCGTCAATGTTTACTTCACCTATATCGTTCACGATAACTGCGAACCTTATCCCTTTCTCATTCTTGAGAATACGGTTCACAAGAGTTGTCTTGCCACTTCCGAGATATCCTGTAAGAAGCAGGATCGGCATTTCTTTGTTGCTCATTTCCAATATGTTTTATTTTACTTTCTGATATGCAATTCGTGGAGAACCATCTGCTATATGGATGATTCCGCAGCGGACAAAACCATTCGACTCCAGAAGATGCTGCATAGTCTTGTTATCTTCATGAGTATCAGCACGTAAGTTCGGGATGACGTTGAAACAATAGTCGATACAGGCCTTCCCGATTCCATGGGCAATACCATTCGAAGCAAGCCTGTGGACCGTCCCATACGGACCGGCATTGACCCAACCTGGCCCATCAATCTTCGCGTATGTCGGGTCCGGGCCGAGTATAAGACAGAATGTGCCTGCGAGCAGCCCTTCGCCGGTTTCGACGACGTGGCAATGCCCAGCCGCGATTTCGCTCAGCATGAGCCCGCGGTCCGGGTATGAGCCGTTCCATTGTCTGCTGTTCCCGCTCGCGCGCATGTATTTTTTCGCGCACTCGAAAGTTTCCAGGATTGTGTCAATGTCCTTGTCTGTGGCGAGTCTTATGTTCATGTCCTCTAATTCTTTTAACCCGCAAAAATAATGAATTTATGTATACGTTGGCTAAATTGTGCGCGCTCTCAAAAAAAAGAGAGCGCCCAGCCTTGCGACGTGGTCACTCTCCTGTTGTTTTTCTGACTGAAACGACTATTCGTCACCAGGATGAATAGCACCCATTGGGCAAACGCCTGCGCATGTGCCGCAATCCAAGCAAAGATTAGGGTCGATATGATAAACATCACCCTCAACGATAGCTCCTGCAGGGCACTCGCTGATACATGTACCGCAAGCTACGCAGTCAGTCTCTGAGATTTTGTAAGCCATAATACTAAATTTCTTTTGATTGTTGATTGTTCCGGGTTTGGGCTTCTTGCAAAGTTCAAACCGAAGTACAAATGTATAAGATTTAAATTAAATTACCAAGAAACAACGCAACGAAACCGGCAATGATCGCCAGAATCGACTTCACTCCCTTGGCCAGCACGAAACTGCGTTTGTTTTCGGCGAGCAGCGGCAGACAGGCGTGACCATCTTGGGTGATGGAGTTTGCCAGGAGTACAGGGAATGGCAAAACGCCTGAAGCAAACATCGTTACGAAGATCATATGAGGACCGGATTCAGGGATTAAACCTATAATCACGGCCAGGATAATCATCAGCCATGTGTTGCCCTTTATCCAAGTTTCCAGATCTATATACATGGAGAGTATTCCGAACAGTGCGAGAACTCCGAAGGTCCAGCAAAAGATGGTGGGCAAGTGGCGCTTGATCACGTGTTTCCAGAGATGCTCATTCAGGAAATGTCCCACTTTTTGGCTGCGGCTACGAGTGGTTTTCCTGACCGGTTCGCAGTCCTCGGCAGCGGTTTGTCTTGGATCCGCAGAATGGTGCTTATGATGATGCTCACAGTCGCAGGCGTGTATCTCGAAGTTGTCGTCAGCCGGACGATCCGCACCCAACGACATCCAACGTCCGCGTCTCTGCATGTGTCTGACTACGATGTCCACTATATAACCTATCGTCACGCCACCAACAAACAAGCCCAGCATTATGAAAACTGCTTCGCGAGGGAACATTGCCAGCATAAGAAACGCCTCGTCTCCGGTGGTCGCGATTAGCATGGCTATCAGCGCACCGAAGCCTATAATTCTGTGCGAGTACAGCGACACTCCGGCGAATCCGCCGAAACATCCAGGAAGCATCCCCAGCCCGGCAGAAACTACCGCTTGCCCGAATCTGTGACGTTCCAAACCCTTGAATATCCGCCCTTTGGACGATACGTTGAAGATTTCGATCAATGTCATCATGACGATGACCAGGAAGCAGATGTATATGCTTTCCTCGAATGCGGAAAGAAGCACATGTCCCAGCCCGGCGGACTCAGCCAGCGCCTCGTGATGTATATGTAATAACGTCATCTTTTACTAAAAACTAATCCAAAAAACGGCAGCATTGACAAAACCCTTACTTCACCGTTACGGTGACATGCAAATTAATCATTGGCCTGAGCGGGCAATTCGTCGTCAACAGAATCAGGACATCGTTGAGACCGGCCGTCAACTTTCCGGTATCCACGCGAAAACTGATCACGCCCGTCGCGCCGGAAGCCACATCCCCGAACTTGGCGGCAGGGGTTACTGCAACATTCTCAGGATCAGCCTTATACACATGGAATGCGCTCCCTCCGAGATTCTTCAGGCGGAAATTTGCGGTCAGTACTTCACCTTTTCGTGCCGTTCCCAGATCGCATGTGCTGTAATCGAAAACCGGTTGGGAGGCGTTGCTCCTCTGTTCGTCGGTCCAATTCGAAAAATCCTCGGCAGTGAATGTCCACACCGAAATCGGCTTCGTCTTCACCCCGTTCACCACCGGTGTCGCGTAATAATAATTCTTGCCCCATTTCTTCCCGTCCGATGTCACGATATACGTCATCTTCGCAGTCCCGCCAGCCGGAATCGGACTCGGCGCCACCGAAATTTTCAGCCCCGGAGTGACATCCGTAAACGAAATCGTCGCAGGAGCCGTCCCCACATTCGCCACCGTCACCGCATCCCCGCGTTGGCCGCCCTGATAGAGATTCCCCAGTTTGATTTCTGTTTTTTTCAATGCCAATGCTCCTCTGCGTTGTTTATAGATTTCTGTCAATGGCACTTTCTTGGCCCGTACGACGCCTCGCAGACGGAGAACTACAGGTTTCTTTACATCTGAGAAATAGACAGTCAGCGTCTTGTCGAAAGGGTAGGGACCTTCATCGTTGGAATAAGTGGCGCTGATCGTACCGGTTTTCCCGGGAACCAGCGGCTCGCGTGTCCATTTTACGGCCGTGCAACCGCACGATGAAACTACATTATATATAACGATCGGTTTCTTCGAAATGTTAGTCACCGTAAAGGTGCATGACAGAGGCCCTTGCGACATCATCACCTCTCCGAAATCCTGAATCGTCCTGTCCAGCCGCACCACGCCGTCGAAATCCGTATGCTTCCCATCTGTCCGCTCCTGTCCGCCAGCCGAAATTGTCCCACCTATTATTATATAGGTCAATGCTGCTGTGCAGAGTGCTGTCACATACTTTTTCCAACTTTTCATAAAACCTCCTTATTAATCAATCATCCTCCACAATCTCCCTCAAATTTAATACCTGAGAGAAAGCTCATCCAAATAAAGCAGTGTGCCTACGCCACCTGTAAAGTAATCGCCATAAAGGCTTGATGCTGTTACGATTGCGATTACGGAAGGTGTCCTGTCGCTTCGATAGTCGATTTTGGCGTCGAACTCCTGATATGAATCTGTCCAGGTGTTGAACTCAAATCTGCCGTATCCGATGATGGCCGGGTCGTTGTCCACGTCTACGAACTGGTGTTCGGAATTTATGACATGGAAGCGTCCTTTATCGTCGATGGCATTTGCGGGATAACCGTCCCATGTGCCTTTCTTTTTGTCCCAGTCTGCAAGGATTACGAAGATGTGTCCTTTGTCCAGCTGACCCTTCATATCTGCATGAATTTCATCGGTTTTGTCTATTTTGACAGGCTGGTAGCAGTAATATCCATGGAGTGATTTTGGCCTGGAAGTGAAAGGTACTCCCCATGCCAAATCTGCACCCTTCGTGCCTTTCAGTCCGCAGAACTCTCCGGTAAACAAGTTGCCGGCAGCGAACTTGATGAGCATCCATTGGCTGCTGAGTTTTACTGCTTTCTTGCCTGTACCGCTTACTGCCAGGAAGTTCTCTTCCGGTTCAGTGGTATTTTTTCCGAGAAGGTCACTTGTACCTTTATTGGATGTGGCCCAGATGTTCTTATCTGTGTCATCTGCATCTGCTGCATAAGGGAACCAACCTTTGCCGACAAGTGTCCAGTTGTCCAGACTCATGTTGTATAACTGAGGTCCATCCTTAGGTTTGTCCGGATCTGATGGCTGGTCCGGATTATCAGGAGTTACAGGATCCGGTGCTTTGGCATTGACAGCAATCATCTTCCATTCGAACTCGCGGAACGCGTACATCCGAATTTTGGTGGTGTCCGACAGGTCGAGCATCTGGCCCTTGGTAATCAGCGTGTTCTGGGCTTTGGTCGCGGCGGTGTAGCGGACGTTGGCGACTCTCAGGGCTGTCAGGTCGGTGCCGGCAGGCATGGTCACGCTCACTGTAAGTTTAGCGGTGTTGATGGATGCGGATTGTTGTCCTTCGATCTCGAATGCTTCGAAGCCGGCCACATCTTTAGGCACCATCATGTCGTTTTCTATTTTGCAGCCGAAGAGTGCGGCGGCTGTCAATACACAGCCTAATATTCTGAAACGCATATTTTTATCTGCCTATAGGGAAGTAATACATAAGTGAGAAGTTCAGTGAGAGCAGGCTCGGCTTGAAGGTGGTGCCGAAGTGCGACAGTGAACTCTTGTATACCTGATTTTTAGTCTGGTTGTTATATGAATAATTCAGTTCCAGGACGCTGAGTGAAACTTCCAGGGCGAAGTCGTTCGTGAGGAAGGCTACGAGTCCAGGGTTCAGTCCGATTTTCAGGGCGTAAGAGTCTGTGAATGTGCCGTTTTTTTCTTCGTCTTCCAGCTGGTAGGATTTGCCCTGACCGAGGGTGCAGCCGAGGCGGACTTCGTTGAACATGGCGAAGACTTTACTGCCGAAAAGAGGAAGATAGTTTCTCAAAACTACTGATCCTGAGTAACTTTGGTTTTCCATGAAGCGGTTGGACAGGTCGAATCCGTTGTCGCTGTCGAGGCTGATGGATGCGCCGTTCACATCCATGGAGGTGTATGCGTATCCGAAGCGTGCTCCGATAGCGGTGTTGTTTCCGATGAAGTAGAGTACTGCAGGGGAGATGCTCACTGTGGAGAGTGTGCCCTCGACTCCTGTGATGAGGGACATGAATTCGTAACCGATGTCACCATTTCCGGCATCGTATCTATGGTATGATAGGGAGGCTCCCGCGGTCATCGTTCCTTTAGGTACGAACAACGATGAAGCAGAGTCGAAACCTCTGTCGAATTTCTTCTTTTGAGGGCTGGATGCCATGCATACGATGCATGACGTGAGCAGCATGGCTGCCAATAAAGTTTTCTTCATATTTTCTCGTTTCGCAAGATTTTAGTCTTGGCTACAATCTTGCGAAAATATAATTTTTTTTCCTTTCCTGCAAATCGGGGCGCTGCTACCAGACTACCGACCGGCTCGTGACGACAGGGAAACAATGTCGATGACTTGTTGGAAATGTGCGTCCACTTTCTTTCCGCGAATTAGTTCCTCTACTGCGGACAAATAATCAGACTCTTTAGACTCTCTCATAATAGTTGATTTTGTATCCAACTTTTGGTGTACAGTTCAATTTTCGTAATTTTGTATCGTCTAAACGTTTTTAGGTGGTGCAATCTTAGATTTCGGCAGTCGATTTTGGTGAATATTTTGTGAAAAAATGTGCGAATGACAATGAAAGCGTGTCAATGCAATGAAATTATTGTCAGTCAGTGCAGGAGAATAGAGATATCTTTGTTCGAGTATTAAGAATCTGTTGGATATGGACAATGCCCGAATAAAAGAAAACATTATCAGGAAGCGCACTGAGAAAGGAATCTCGCAGGACGAGATGGCTCAGCGTTTGGAAATGTCGCGGAATTCATATCGTAATATAGAAAAGGGCAGTACATATGTTGTCAGTCGTCACTTGAAGGAAATCGCTGACATTCTGAATATTACAGAAGAGGAGCTTGTGCTCGGATACAAGCCGGCGGAAGGTGCTGGAAGTTTGGAGGAAGTAAGATCTCATTATAGCAAAATCTCTGACGATCTCCGGCAGAACTATGAAGAGCGTATCGCCGGACTCTCTGATCAACTCGAACTGCAGAAACTCATGGTCTCCGACCTGCGTGAACTCATTGACTCAAAAAATGAAATAATCCGACTCCTGAAAAACGAGAATCTGTCATTGAAAAACAAACTGGCAGCGGGTAACACTCTTGGCGATAGATAGTCTAATCCGTCCATATAAGAAGGGCCCAGCTCTGCCTGGAATGATGAGCGACAGCGAACCTTTCGGTGACCAATCATTTTTTTCTCTTTGTTCGTTCCTACGACGAGTCTCATCGTTCGCATCCCTGATTGTAAAACGGAAAAAAATTCGTAAATTTGCATTGATTGGCAAGTTTACGGAAAATTGCCGCAATGAGGACAGTAATCGCATAGAATATGGCAGAAGTAAAATATACGGATGACAACATCAGGACATTGGAATGGAACAAACATATCCGGCAGCGCCCGGGTATGTATATCGGAAGGCTTGGCAACGGAGATAATCCTGGTGACGGAATCTATGTGTTGCTGAAAGAAATCGTCGATAACTCTATCGATGAATTCTCCATGGGATTCGGAAAACAAATCCAGATAACAGTAAGCGACAACACAGTGACCATCAGGGACTTCGGACGAGGCATTCCGCTCGATTCCGTGGTCAAGGCTACGAATAACCTGAATACCGGAGGAAAATTCGACGATTCTGCGTTCAAGAAATCCGTCGGACTGAACGGTGTCGGTACCAAAGCCGTAAATGCATTGTCCTCATCCTTTTACATCGAATCCTTCAGGGACGGTCAGAGCTCCTGGGCGAAGTACGAGCGCGGAATTCTCCTCGACTCGGGGAAGAAAGACGGCGTCAGCGAGCGCAGCGGAACATACGTTTCCTTCGTTCCGGACACTGAAATGTTCGGCAACTACGCCTTCAACATGGAGTATGTCGAGACCATGGTAAAGAACTACTCTTACCTGAAGAAAGGATTGACATTGACCCTTAACGGCACTTCCTACAAATCCGAAAACGGACTTCTCGACCTCGTGAACGAACGAATGGAGGAGACGCCTCTCTATCCGCCGATTCATCTCGAAGATACTGATATTGAGATAGTTCTGACGCACGGAAATAGTTATGGTGAGAATATCGCTTCGTTCGTCAACGGACAGAATACCCGCGACGGCGGAACCCATCTTGCAGCCTATAGGGAAGCCATCGCCAAGACATTGAAAGACTTCTTCAAGAAGGACTACGACCCGCAGGACTTCCGCCAGGGCATCGTCGGCGCCATCAGCATCCAGATCCAGGAACCGAACTTCGAAGGCCAGACCAAGACCAAGCTCGGCTCCACCTATATGTGGGAAAAGCCGATGAAGGACGAGAACGGCAAGGACGTGAAAGGCGAGGACGGTGCAATTGTGATCGACCGGGGACCGACCATCAGGACTTTTGTCAATGATTTTGTCTCCAGGAATCTCGACAATTATCTGAGAATGCATAAGGAAATCGTGCCTGTTCTGGAAGAAAAAATCAAGGCTTCCAAGCAGGAGCGTGAAGAAATATCCGGCATTCAAAAAAAGACAAGAGAAAAGACCAAGAGGGCAAACGTATATAATAAGAAACTTCGTGACTGCCGCTACCACTACTGCGACAAGTTGGCTAAAGATAAGGTAGAGGAAGGGGAGAAGTCCAGTATTTTCATCACGGAGGGAGACTCTGCGAGCGGAACCATTACTAAGGTCCGTAACGCTAACAATCAGGCAGTCTTCAGTTTACGTGGTAAGCCTATCAACTGTTACAAGGAAAGCCGCCGTCGCGTGGCCGAAAATGAGGAACTTAATCTTCTCGTTGCGGCCCTCGGTGTAGAAGAAGATCTCAAGAACCTCAGATACAACAACATTATCGTGGCTACCGATGCCGATGATGACGGAATGCATATCCGTATGCTTGTACTTACGTTCTTCATGAAGTACTATCCGGATCTTATCCGTCGTGGTCATGTCTATATCCTGCAGACTCCGTTGTTCCGCGTGAGAAATAAGAAGGAGACACGATATTGCTACTCTGATGATGAAAAAACCAAGGCTATAAAAGACCTCAAGAATGGTGTGGAGATAACACGATTCAAAGGACTTGGAGAGATTTCCGCCCACGAATTTGTGGACTTCATAGGTGACGACATGAGGCTCGATCTGGTGAAACTCGCTAAAGATGAGTCTATTGCAAGCATCATGGAGTTCTATATGGGCGATAATACTATAGAAAGACAGAATTTTATCCGCCAGAATCTCCGCAGTGAAGAGGAACTGGAGGATATAAATATTTAAATTATGGAAACTAAACGTTCAGCATGGGCAAGATTTTGTGGCTGGCTCCTCAAGAAGATGGGCTGGACTACAGTTGGAGGTCCAGTTCCTGAGAAAAAATGCGTAATATTAGGTGTTCCCCACACCTCCGCATGGGACTTTGTGATATCATATCTGTTTTATACTCAGTTCGATAGAGTGGCCCATGTGATGATTAAAAGGGAATTCTTCGTGGGCCCTGTGGGCTGGTTTCTCCGTAAAGTCGGATGTATCCCGGTGGACCGATCCAGCGCAAGTTCCATGCTTTTCAGTCTTATCAATGAAATGGAAAAGGTGGATACGTTCCATCTCGCTATAGCACCGGAAGGTACGCGTCATGCCGTAAAGAAGTGGAAAACAGGCTATCACATGATAGCTACCAAGGTCGGATGTCCTGTATATATGGGATATTTCGATTGGAAAACCAAGCATGTCAGCGCCGGAAAGAGAGTGGAATTGACCGGCGACGCAAGGGCAGATACCGATAGAATACAGGCACTCTATGAAGAGATGCATATGAAGGGAAAACATCCTGAGGGATACGTGACTCATTAATGTTATCTGATAGGGGAGGTTTGTCATGAGCAATAATTTGTATAGGAAACTCACTACAAACAGGGAAAATTATATCACTACTTTAGCCAGATTGTTCGACTATGCCACCATGGCACACGGAAAACGTCTGGCGCTTACGTATGTAGATGGAAGTCAACGATATACGTATCATGATTTTAGGGCCAAGAGTTTGGAACTTGCACATATCTTTTCACGATATGGACTTAATGCCGGGGACAGAATCGCCATTCTCTCGCAGAATATGCCTAACTGGACAGTGTCGTTGTTCTCCATAGTTACTTTCGGAAGAGTGGCAGTTCCGATTTTGCCGGATTCTTCCGAAGTGGAAGTTTCCAATATTCTGAACCATTCGGAGTGTAAGGCTATTTTCATATCGGAAAGGATGATGCCTAAGCTTACCGAAGAACAGAAAGCCAAACTGACATTGATCATAAACATTGACACTCTCGAAATCATCCGAAAGGATGCGGCGGCGTTCACGTGCGACGGCTGGGGCAAGGAACCTTCACCGGACGATCTCGCGATGATCATTTATACTTCCGGCACTTCGGGAAAGGCGAAGGGTGTCATGCTGAGTCATCGTAATTTCTGTCAGAATGTGGTGGAGGCGTGGCATGCGCAGAAGGCGAACAAGCGCGACCGTTGGCTTTCGATTCTGCCGATGTCTCATACTTATGAGATGAGTTTCAGTGTGTTATATCCACTTTTTGTCGGCGGTTCAGTATATCATATAAAGAAATTGCCGACGCCGACCATCCTCATAGAAACTATGAAGAAGGTACGTCCTACGATTATGTGTTCGGTACCTCTTATTATAGAAAAGGTGTATAAGTCCAGCATTGTGCCGACTATCGCGCATAGCCGTGTTCTGTCATGGATGAAGGAGCATATGCCTCGCATTCTGTACTACTTGATAGGCAAGCGTCTGTATGCTACGTTCGGAGGCAAACTGAAGTTCTTCGGTATCGGCGGCTCCAAGTTGGATCCTGTTGTCGAGAAATTCCTGCTGGATGCGCATTTCCCGTATGCCATCGGATATGGTCTTACTGAGACGGCTCCGCTTATTACGAATGCCTGTGTGGGCAAGACTGTAGTGGGTTCCATCGGTGTCCCTGCCTACAATGTTCAGGTGCGTCTGGATAATGTGAATCCTGAAACCGGTGAGGGTGAGATAGTTGCGAAGGGTGACAATGTGATGCTCGGTTACTATAAGGACCCGGAGCGAACCCGTTCAGTTCTCACTGATGACGGTTGGTTCAGGACCAATGATCTTGCATGTATGGATTCCAAGGGACGCTATTATATTAAAGGTAGGCTGAACAATATGATTCTCGGTCCATCTGGTGAGAATATTTACCCTGAAGAGATCGAGCAGGTTATCAATAATTTCGGTGGTGTAAACGAGTCTCTGGTCCTGGAGCGTAACGGTAGGTTGGTGGCTCTGGTGAAGTTCGATGACAATGTCCTGAACTGGGATCAGGCTTCAGAGGACAAGTTCTTCGAAAATCTTCAGGCGAAGAAGAAGGCAGTCCTGGACTATGTTAACAAGCATGTCGGAAAATCGTCGAAGGTGAATTCTGTAGAAGTAGTGAAACAGAATTTCGAGAAGACCGCGACCCAGAAGATACGCCGTTTCAAGTATAAAGAGGCGCATGGTGATGAGCCGGACATGACCACAAAGCCTGACGACGACAACAAGGAGACTTCAGAAAAGTAGTCTGGCTGCCAGTCAGTCGGATTCGGAGGTGTCGGCGCAGTCAGCGTCTCCGCGGTTATGTGTTGACGCGAGTTCTGCGGTATCTGAGGTGGTGAGGGTCGGCGCGGCCTCTGAGGCTCTAGGGTCGGCGCGGCCTCTGAGTCTCTAGGGTCGGCGCGGCCTTTCCTCATAAATTATTGATAACCAACCAGTTCTATAGCGTCATCGTGCCGACCCCACTAAAAATCATGGGGTCAGCACGGGATGCTTTTGTAACGCATTGATATTCAATGCATTCAAAGTCAGAAGCGCGCCGACCCCTTGGGCAGCGGTTAAGCGTCTCCGCGGTTACGTATTGACGCGAGCCCATCTCGGCGTCGGCGGATTTGTGGATTTGAATATCTTGAATATCAATGCTTTACGCTAAATCCATCCGCCGACCCCTTTGAAAACATGGGGGTCGGCGGATGGCTATGTCGCAACATTCTGATAATCAGTGCTTCCAAAATCGAGAATCTGCCGACGGTACACGACCCCAGAGTTGTAGAACCACGTGGCTGTTGAAATGGCGAACGTTCTCAAATCCACGTGACATTGAGAGACGGTCAGAGGTGCCGGCGGAGACCCGTGGTCACCCATGACCTCGTAAATGGGAGGTGCCGGCGAAGCCGGAGGGATGAGCGAAGCGAAGGTCTCCGCCGGCACCTCTGACCGCCGGCGATTATTAATGATGTATTCTTAGAAGTCTTACCTGTGGGCGCTAATGAGTGGTCTAGTCTGAGCGCCTCGTGCAACCATGGTTCCGCGAGTTTACCTTGCCAAGAGTGACCATACCTCTATTTCTTAATCTCGCGAAGCCAAATCTTCAAGGTCTCGAACATAACCGGACGATAAGCCTCGATCTTGTCTTTGCCGAACTCGGAAGTCGTAAATCCCCATCCATGACCTCCATACGGATAAATGGACATCTGCGCCTGAACCTTGTTATGCATCAATGCCTCATAATACATGATACTGTTCTCTGGCGGGACAGTCTTGTCATCAGTGCTGAGGAATAAAATCGTCGGAGGAGTCATAGGAGTAACGTCATTCTGAAGAGAATAATGCTCCATCAACTCATCATATTTCGATTTGCGGACTTTATAATGGTCCTCAGACTCATCATGGTTCAGCCACTTCTCCTCCTTGCCGATAAGCCTGTCATGAGTTCCCTTGTGAGTAAGAGACAAATCCATAGTTATGACAGGATAAATGAGGATAGAAAAATCCGGTCTCGTAGCCTCATCCACATAAAGAGTCGAAGCGGAAGCCGCCAGGTGGCCACCTGCAGAAAAACCGATGATACCTATCTGATTCACACCCCATTCAGCGGCATGAGCACGGCAATAACGGAAAGCATTCTGGACATCGATCAGCGGCAACTCCCAATGACCGTTCGGCATACGATACTTTACCACGCACACCGTGATATTCTGCTTGAGGAACCAGTCGGCAACATAAACACCTTCATTGAACGAAGAGACATAACCATATCCTCCGCCAGGCGTCACCACAACCATCTGCCCGTTAGGATTCTTAGGAAAATACAAATCTATTCTGGCACTGTCACTTACGTTTCTCAAATCTCCGTACGCATTCATCACCTCATGAGTCGTGATGCCATTGGATTTGTGGGGACCTAAGGTAATCGTCTTCCCGTTTTCCTCTATTCCTTTATTTACTTTCTGTCCTTCAGGATACAAGAGAATAGTCTTGTTCGGACGTAACTTGGTCTTGGGCTCGAAATGTTCGGCAGCATTGGCCTGAAACATGGTGCCGGCGACGGCCATGGCACAGAGAATCGAAATTTTTGTCTTCATATTTGAATGGTTATAAACTGTCTCGCAGTGTTTTGCGCAATAACTTGCAGATACCCTTTCCCGAGAACTCCGGGAGAGGATTGAAATGGATGTCGAATGTGAAATCCGGCAACATGACCGGCATCTGCAGCAACTCTCCGGAAGCAATCTCGCGTCTCACGGAAATCGCAGGAACTATGCCGACCAGGGAAACTGAATTCTTGACCATGGACTTGATAGCTTCTATCGAGCATGAAATCAGTGAAGTCCTGGCTATCAGATCCGGGGTGAAAAACTGGCTGTATCCGTCCCAGACGGCAAATCTGTTGGTGACAGGGATACCTGCAATCGTGGAGAACGGCTTGGAAGTCAGTTCGCTGTCGTCATCCGACACCGCAGCCTTCATTACTGACCTGTTTTCTTTAGATGCGACCACGATGGCATCCATTACGCCGATAAGTTTATATTCGCCCTCGAAATCCATTGTCTTCGGACTTGGCGCTACGGAAATCTCCACCTCGGCATCTTCCGGTGTCCCGAAATGACTGCCTGGGATGTCGTTTTCTTGAAAACTCTCTTCTGAAGTCCCGAAATGACTGCTCATAAGTTTATCGTTATGGCGCTTCTCTTCCTGCGGCAGAATGGCGGAAATGGAAAACGTGGTCTCAGGATGCGTCCCGGAAAGTATGGAAAGTGCGTCAGGTAACAGATAAGAAGCCACGACAGGATGAGCATTGATCCGGACAGGCTTGCCGGCAGTCATCTTGCCCTCCTCGCCGAACATATCCTTAGCCGCTGAGTACCAATACAATATATGCGATACATACTCCTTGAACGTGCGACCTTCCTCAGAGAGATACGCTTCGCCACGGGCTCTGCATATCAGAGTCGCGCCCAATTCTTTCTCCAATGCGCTAATATTCTGGCTGATAGCCGGTTGGCTGACCCCCAAGACTTTGGCCGCTTTCGTGAAACTGCCGGTCTCGGCGATGGCCATGAATACTTTCAGTTTGAAATCTTCTAACATTCCCAAATCGTTTTCGAAAACAAATTTAATGTTTTTTTGTCGGATAACTATATATTTTATAAATTGCGACGATTTTGTATAATCGATTTACAATATTTTATTGAATATGAGAAGATTTATTTTTGCGGTAGCCGCTTTCTTGTCAGCGTTCGCTTTCACGGCGAATGCCCAGATGGAGCAGCTTCCTAACGATCCGGCAGTCAGAAAAGGCAAGCTGGACAACGGCATGACTTATTATATCATGCACAACGAAAATCCTGCCGGCAGGGCAGAATTCTACCTCTCTACCAACGTAGGAGCCATCCAGGAAACCCCTGACCAGGACGGTCTTGCACACTTCCTCGAGCATATGTGCTTTAATGGAACCAAGAATTTCCCGGGCAAAGGAATCATAAATTACCTCCAGAGCATCGGCGCCTCCTTCGGTGGTAATGTCAATGCTGCCACAGGCGTGGAGCAGACAACTTATGAGCTCATGAATATTCCTCTTGTGCGTCAGACAGTTATCGATACTTGTCTCCTTATCCTCCACGATTACTCACATTTCGTGACCTGCGATCCGAAGGAAATCGACGCGGAGAGGGGAGTCATCATCGAGGAAAGACGCCAGAGAAGAGATGCGAACTGGAGAATGCACGAAAAGACATTGCCATACTACTATGGTGATACCAAATATGGCAGCTGCACCCTTATCGGTAGCCAGGAGAACCTCGAAACCTTCAAACCTGAGAGCCTTACGAACTTCTACCATACATGGTATCGTCCGGACCTTCAGGCTGTTATCGTAGTAGGAGACGTGGATCCTGATTATGTTGAGGCTAAGTTGAAAGAGATTTTCGCTGACATTCCTGCTGCTACAGATCCTAAGCCTAAGGATGTCATCAAGATCCCTGGAAATCAGGAGCCTATCGTGGGTATAATCACTGACCCTGAGGCAGTAAGCTCTTCAATGGAAATTATTTGGAAAGGTGATGCTCTTCCTGAAGAGTACAACAGCACCACTATCGGAGAAATGACAGATGTCCTCAAGTCCATCATTTCATTCGTCATGGACGAAAGACTCTCTGACATCACAGCCAAACCGGACGCACCATTCCTCACCGCCTCATTCGGTATCGGCAACCTCTGCGAGACCATGGAAGTAGTTATGGGCCGCGTTACCTCTCGCGAGGGGGATGCTGTCAATGCTTTCAAGGCTTATCTTACCGAGGTCGAGAAGATGAAGAAATTCGGTTTCTCGCCTGATGAAATCCAGAGAGCTAAGGACAATCTCCTTTCATACTATGAGAGTGCAGCAAAGAAGGCTAGTACCCGCAAAAATGCGGAGCTCGTCCAGCCGCTGATTAACAACTTCTTCGACAATTACGCTTATATGCAGCCTGAGGCTGAGTATGAATTGGTTAAGCAGATTTGTTCAATGCTGCCAGATCAGGCTGTGAATCAGACTGTTGCACAGATTGTTCCTGATTCCAATATGGTAGTTGTCTTCAAGGGTCCTGAAAAAGAGAACCTTGCGACACCTGCTGCTGACGAATTCAAACAGGCCATCAAAGATGTGCTTGCTTCCGACATCAAACCTAATGAAGTGGAGAAAATCGACTCACAGCTTCTCGATCCATCGAAACTTAAGGGAAGTGCGGTGAAATCTGTTTCAGAAGGCGCTTATGGTTCTACTGTCTGGATGTTGAAGAACGGATTGAAAGTCGTTCTGCGTCCTTCAGACTTGGAGAAGAACAGGGTGATTTTCTCTCTCACCAAAGAGGGTGGAAAATCATTGATCCCGACAGAAGACCTTAACAGCTTCGAAGATAATATCTGGGGTACATATCTTAACAATGCAGGTGTTTCCAAGTATTCAAGCACCATGTTGAGCAAGATGCTCGCAGGAAAGACCCTTTCTGTATCACCTTTCATTTCGGCACTCCGTCACGGTATCACAGGAAGTTCTACTACACAGGATCTCGAGACTGCTCTTCAGCTTGTTTACCTCCAGTTCACCGACCCTCGTTTCAATGCTGAGGACTTCGGCCAGGGTCTCAAGCAGTTGGAAGCTATCCTTCCTAACTATGTGCAGCAGCCTGACTATAAGTTCACTTGTGCATTTACCAACCTGTTGTTCGGCAAGAACCCTCGTATAGTCATTCTCGACGAGAATACCCCAACCAAGGCTAGCCTCGCGACCATCGAAAAAGATTATAGAATGTTGTTCAATGATGCTGCAGGTGCAGTGCTTACAGTCTGCGGTGACTTCGATATCGACACAGTCCGTCCTATGATCGAGAAATACCTCGGTTCTATCAAGAAAGGCAAAAAGGCATTGACCTGGACCGACCCTCACACAGATGTTCTTCCTGGTAAGGAAGTGTGTGATTTCAAGGTAGATATGCAGACCCCGAAGGTATCAGTCCTCGAGGTCTTCACAGCCGACATGGGCAAATATTCAGTCAAGGATGAGGTCGCTCTCTCTGCTGCTACTTATATTCTCAGGATGAGATATACCAAGTCTCTCCGTGAGGATGAGGGTGGTACCTACGGTGCCCAGGTTTCCGGTTCTATCGATATTTTCCCTCATGCCAATGCCATGCTACAGGTTTACTTCGACACTAAACCTGCTGCTACTGACAAGCTTATCAGCCTCAGCCTGGAAGGTCTCAACAGCCTCGCTGCAGAAGGCCCTACAGCAGAAGAGTTCGATATGGCTCAGAAGAATCTTCAGAAGAATATCCCTGAGGGACGTATTCTCAACAGCTACTGGATGACTTCTCTCCGTTTTGTGCAACTTTACGGAATCGACTACGACAAGGAGTATGAGGATGCCGTAAATTCACTTACTGCTGAAGATGTGAAGAACGTCCTCGCACGTATCCTCTCTGCAGGCAACGCCAGGACCGCGATCATGCGTCCTGGAGCAACTGCCGAGGCTGAGTAGTGAATAACCAATGAATAGCAAAATGTGACGTAGCGTCAGGAGGCGGAACTCAGGCCGCGAATTGCGAAGCACCTGAGCGGACGAGTCCGACCTCCTGACGCGACGATGTCGCCAAGACTTGCTTCAGCAAAGTCTCCTGGACAGACGCTGAAATAGAAATAGCGACTAAATGAAAACAAAGAAGGGCTCTGAAAAATCAGAGCCCTTCTTCTTTGTACTCCCAAGAGGATTCGAACCTCTACCGAAAGAACCGGAATCTTTAATCCTATCCATTAGACTATGGGAGCTTATGTTACGAGAGTGGCTGACGCACGCTCATCGTATATGCAAAGTTAATAATTTTTGTGATTATTATAGCCCATTTCTCGCTTTTCTCTAAGATTTTGATTAATTTTGCCAATGTATGGGGTGTATTGTATCGCATAGGTATGATACTTGCCCTGAATGAAAAGTCCGGGCCTTCAGAATGTCGTTTTTGTGTTACGAAAAGCGGTGTTTTGAAGCGGAATTAATTGAGTATTTTGTAAAAACCTAAATATAAAGAATGAAGAAAGCATACGTATTTCCTGGTCAGGGTGCCCAGTTCCCGGGTATGGCCAAAGAAGTATATGAGAAGAACCCGAAAGCCAAAGAAATGTTCGAAAAGGCTAACGAGATTCTCGGGTTCAGAATTACAGACATTATGTTCGACGGAACTGCTGAAGCACTGAAGGCAACTAAGGTGACACAGCCGGCGATATTCTTGCATTCTGTCATACTTACAGCATGCTACGATGAGTTCAAACCTGATATGGTAGCAGGACATTCACTCGGTGAATTCTCTGCACTTGCAGCCAGCCACGCGATTTCTTTCGAAGATGCGTTGAAACTTGTTGCCATCAGAGCCAAGGCCATGCAGAAATGCTGTGAGCAGGTTCCAGGTTCCATGGCTGCTATCATCGGTCTCAGCAACGAACAGGTTGAGGACCTTTGCAAGTCTTGCCACGGCATAGTAATTCCTGCAAACTATAACTGTGATGGTCAGGTCGTTATCTCCGGTGAGAAAGATTCAGTAGCGGAGGCTTGTGACAGGGCTAAGGCAGAGGGAGCGAAGAGAGCTCTTCCGTTGGCTGTGAGCGGAGCATTCCATTCACCACTTATGGAGCCTGCCCGTGTAGAACTCGGCGAGGCTATCGAAGCTACTGTGATCAAGGCACCGATTTGCCCTATCTATCAGAATGTTACAGCTCAGCCTACACAGGATCCTGAACTTATAAAGAAGAATCTGCTTGCACAGCTTACAGCTCCGGTAAAATGGACTCAGTCTGTCAAGAATATGCTTGCAGACGAAGCTGACTACTTCATGGAAATCGGTCCTGGTAAAGTACTCCAGGGACTCGTAAAGAGAATCGCCGGTTCCATCGTGACAGTAGAAGGTCTTGAAACATTGTAAATGAAATGACAGGATTCCGGACGTGCCCGTCTGGAATCCTTCTTGTCATAGACGACCTGAGGAAAGGGTTGTCGATTAATAAGGAAAATCAAGAATCACATAAAATTAACGATTATGGCAAAAGAAAAGAAATTCATCACCTGTGATGGTAACTACGCTGCCTCTCAGATCGCTTACCTTTTCAGTGAGCATGCAGCCATTTACCCTATCACACCTTCTTCGACAATGGCGGAGAACATTGACGAATGGGCTGCCCACGGAAAGAAAAACCTGTGGGGAGAGACTGTGAAAGTTACCGAGATGCAGAGTGAAGGAGGTGCTGCAGGAGCCGTTCACGGTTCACTTCAGGCCGGTGCCCTTACTACTACATATACAGCATCCCAGGGACTTCTTCTTATGATCCCAAACATGTATAAGATTGCAGGTGAAATGCTTCCTGCTGTCTTCCATGTTTCAGCACGTGCGCTTGCGTCACATGCGCTCTCTATCTTCGGAGACCATCAGGACGTTATGGCTTGCCGTCAGACAGGTTTCGCCATGTTGGCTTCAGGATCAGTTCAGGAAGCTCAGGACCTCGCTGCTGTAGCACATCTTGCAGCTATCAAGTCCAGCATTCCTTTCCTCCACTTCTTCGACGGATTCCGTACATCTCATGAGATCCAGAAGATTGAGGCCATCGACGAGGACGATCTCAGAAACATGATCAGTACCAAGTCATTGGAGAAATTCAGAGCGAGAGCACTTTCACCAGAGGCTCCTGTAACTAGAGGTACAGCGCAGAACGGTGACGTTTATTTCCAGGCTGTTGAGTCCAGAAATCAGTTCTATGATGCTGTTCCTGATGTAGTTGCACGCTACATGGGTGAACTCGGCGAAATTACAGGCCGCAACTATCGTCCGTTCGAATACTACGGAGCACCTGACGCAGAGGAAATCATCGTGGCTATGGGCTCTGTTACCGAGACCATCAAGGAGACCATCGATTACCTCGAGGCTCACGGAAGAAAATATGGTGTCATCACTGTTCACCTTTACAGACCATTCTCAGAGAAATACTTCTTCAAAGTGCTTCCTAAGAGCGTCAAGAAGATCGCTGTTCTCGACAGAACCAAGGAGCCTGGATCACTTGGAGAGCCTCTCTACCTCGATGTCAAGGCTATGTTCCAGGGTAAAGACCAGGAGCCTGTTATCGTAGGCGGACGTTATGGTCTTTCATCTAAGGATACCACTCCTGCACAGATTGTTGCAGTGTTCGACAATCTCGAGCAGAGCGAGCCTAAGAACGGCTTCACCATCGGTATCGTAGACGACGTTACATTCAAGTCTCTTCCTGTTAAGAAGGAAATCTCTATCGTTAAACCTGGTACTACAGAGTGCAAGTTCTACGGTCTCGGTTCAGACGGTACTGTAGGTGCCAACAAGAACACCATTAAGATTATCGGTAACCACACAAACAAATATTGCCAGGGTTACTTCGATTATGACTCTAAGAAATCAGGCGGATACACCTGCTCTCACCTCAGATTCGGTGACGCACAGATCAAGGCTCCATACCTCGTATCTACCCCTGACTTCGTAGCTTGCCACGTTCCTTCATACCTTCGCAAGTATGACGTTCTTAAGGGCATCAAGGATGGCGGTACCTTCCTTCTGAACAGCCTCTGGAACGCTGAGGAGACAGTCAAGAGACTCCCTGAGTTCGTAAAAGCTACATTGGCCAAGAAACATATCAAGTTCTATATCATTGACGCAACCAAGATCGCATCTGAAATCGGTCTCGGCGGAAGAACCAACACTATTCTCCAGTCAGCATTCTTCAAGATTACCGGCATCATTCCTTACGAGGACGCTGTCAAGTATATGAAGGACGCCATCGTGAAGAGCTACGGCAAGAAGGGTGAGAAGGTCGTCAATATGAACTATGCAGCCGTTGACCGCGGAGGAGAGTATGAGCAGGTCAATGTTCCTGAGGAGTGGGCTAATATCTCAGCCAAGTTCGAGAATCCTAACAAGGATCGTCTCGCTTCTGAGTTCGTCAGAGAAATCGCTGACGTAGTTAACTCACAGGCAGGTGACACTCTTCCTGTAAGTTCATTCATGCCTTACGCTGACGGTACTATGCCAGCCGGCACAGCTGCTTACGAGAAACGTGGTGTAGCTGTATTTGTACCACAGTGGCAGCCGGACAACTGTATCCAGTGCAACACTTGTGCATTTGTCTGCCCTCACGCTGCTATCCGTCCGTTCCTTCTTACTGATGAGGAGGCTGCTGCAGCTCCTGCAGGTCTTAAACTTGCCCAGGGCAAGGCTGTTCTCAAGGACTACAAGTTCGCTATCTCAGTTTCAGTCGCTGACTGTACAGGTTGCGGCAACTGCGCGGATGTCTGCCCTGCAAAAGAGAAGGCTCTCGTTATGGTCGATGCACTCGGTGAGCAGGCTGAGCAGGAGAACTTCGATTACCTTAACTCTAAGATAGGCTATAAGGATACTGTTGTCAACAAGGCACAGAACCTCAAGAACGCACAGTTCGCACAGCCATTGTTCGAGTTCTCAGGAGCTTGTGCAGGTTGCGGTGAGACTCCATACATCAAGAACATCACCCAGCTCTTCGGAGACAGAATGATGATTTCCAATGCTACCGGATGTTCATCTATCTATGGTGCTTCATTCCCTGCATCTCCATATTGCACAAACGCTGAAGGTCACGGTCCAGCTTGGGCTAACTCCCTCTTCGAGGACTTCTGCGAGTTCGGTCTCGGTATGAAACTCGGTTCTGACCGCGTAAGAGAGACTATCGCTGAGATTATGACTCAGGGTCTCGATTGCGACAAGGCTTCAGATGAAATCAAGGCTCTCTTCAAGCAGTGGCTTGAGAATAAGAATAACCCTGCGATCACCCGTGAGGTAGCTGACAAGCTCAGCCCTCTGATGGAAGCTACTGATTGCCCTCATTGCAAGAAACTCTTGTCTTACAAGAAGTTCATTCCTGCACGCAGCCAGTGGATCATCGGTGGTGACGGTGCAAGCTACGATATCGGATACGGCGGACTCGACCACGTGCTCGCTTCAGGTGAGAACGTAAACATCCTCGTGCTCGATACTGAGGTTTACTCAAATACCGGTGGACAGTCATCTAAAGCAACTCCTGCAGGTGCTATTGCGAAATTCGCCGCAAGCGGTAAGAAGATTCGCAAGAAGGATCTCGGTATGATGGCGATGAGCTATGGCTATGTATACGTAGCTCAGGTAGCTATGGGTGCCAACCCTGCTCAGTATATGAACGCTATTAAGGAGGCTGAAGCATACGACGGACCATCACTCATCATCGCTTACGCTCCATGTATCAACCATGGTTTGAAGGCAGGTATGGGTCTTAGCCAGAAAGAGGAGAAACTTGCAGTTGAGTGCGGTTATTGGCATCTCTACAGATTTAACCCTGAACTCGAGGGAACTGACAAGAATCCGTTCTCACTCGACAGCAAGGAGCCTGATTGGACCAAGTTCCAGGACTTCTTGAAGGGTGAAGTTCGTTTCGCATCTCTCTACAAACTCTTCCCTGAGAGAGCTGAGGAACTTCTCCAGAAGACTGAGGAGTTCGCGAAGATTCGTCTCGAGTCTTACAAGAAACTCGCTGGTAAATAATATTGCTCATGGTTTCGCGTAGGCGAGGCCTGAACAGATACAGATAGTACATCCCGTAATCTTACAAGGATTTCGGGATGTGTTGTTTTTATGTCCCTGCGCAGCGCAAGTTGCTATGCCGACAAAAAAAACCGGCAGGGGAGAGCCTGCCGGTTCAATTATTATTTGCACCACTTGTCGAGCCAGTCGAAATATTCACGGTGCCAGAACAGTGCGTTCTGAGGCTGAAGTACCCAGTGACACTCATCAGGGAAGATGATAAGCTTAGAAGGGACGCCCATCATCTGCGCGGTGTTGAATGCTGCCATACCCTGATCATAAGGAATGCGGAAGTCCATGCAACCATGGATACAGAGAATAGGGGTGTGCCATTTGGTTACATTGTTGGCAGGGCTGTTTGCGTAATGTCTTACTGCTCTTGGGTTTGTGCTCCAAGGTGAACCACCCTGTCTTATGCCGCCGAATGTCTCGCCGTCACCTGCAGGGCCTGTCTGTCCTGGGGTGTATGAATACTCTTCCAGTCCGCCATTATCCCAGTTCGCGAACCACATTTCCTCGGTTTCATAGTACATATATTTCTCATCGAATATACCTGCGTGAGCTATGAAGCAATCGAAGGTGTTTCCGTGTATACCGGCAAGCATATAAACTGAATATCCGCCGTAACTTGCGCCGCAGGCTGCCAATTTGCCGATGTAAGGCTCAGATCTCAATTCGTTTGCAGCGGAGAGATAATCCTGCAGGTTGAGGCCTGAGTAGTCTCCTGAAATCTGTTCGCACCATTCCTGGCCGAATGCTGTGGTACCACGTCTGTTAGGCAATGCCACTACATATCCCTGAGCAGACATGAGTCTGTAGTTCCATCTGTAAGACCATGACTGACTGAGAGTTCCCTGAGGACCACCTAGGCAGATCACAATTCCTGGATATGTCTTGGTAGAGTCGAATTGTGGTGGATAAAGCACCCATGTAAGCATGTCTTTGCCGTCCACTGTCTTGACCATACGGGCCTCTGTCTTATGTTCGGCGAGCTGTGAAAGTATATGCTCGTTTTCATGTGTAATCTGCTCTGATTTGCCGTCTGCTACAGCTACTTTTACAAGTTCGGTAGGGAAGTCCATGCTGCACCAGCTTGCGAGGAGCTGAGTTTCTTCACCATTCTGAACGATAGCGAAAGGAGAATCGTAGTCATACCATGCATTCTCTTTAGTTATGCGAGTAATGCTGCCATCAGCATTGACCCTGAAAATCCCCTGGAGACCCTCGGCGAGAGCGTTGAAATAGATGGATTTGGAGTCGGCGGTCCAGACCGGTCCGGCTGCGTTGTATTTGAAATCGGCGGTCAGGTCGCGGATGTTGGAGATTTTTCCCTCTGCGAAATCGGCGGTCATGAGGCGGTTTTTGTCGGCCTCGTAGCCGTCGCGTGCCATGCTGAGCCATGCGATTTTAGTTCCGTCCGGACTCCAAAGTGGTGCGGTGTCATATCCGCCGCCCATAGGGATGACTGTGCAGCTTCCGTCAGCTACGTTGTAGATGTAAATCTCTGTATTTGTGCTGAATGCGTACTGTTTGCCGGTCTTTTTCTTGCATGAGTATGCGATGAATTTTCCGTCAGGTGACCAGTCTAGTTCGCTCATTCCGCCGTATGGTTCGATAGGGAGTTCGTAGAGTTCTTTCTCAGCTGCGAGGATGTCGGTGCTGTTCTCAGGTCTGATGCCTTCCTTGAAGTCCGCTACGAAGGTGTGAGGAAGTTCTGTTACCCAGTGGTCCCAATGCCTGTACATCAGGTCTTCTGCCACGTAAGCGCGAGCCTTGTCCAGTTTCGGATCGGTGTCCTTAGGAGTCTTTACGTCGCTGTGTATGTAGCTGACATACATTATCTTAGTTTCGTCCGGAGAGATCTTGAATTCGCCGACGCCATTAGGTACGTCACTGAGTTTTGTCCTCTTCACGAGTTTCGGGTTGTCGCCGGAAAGACCACGTGTGGTAGCCTTCCAGATTTGTCCGCCCTGGATGTAGGCGATGGCCTTGCCTCCGTCTATCCATCTTGCGCAACTGATGCTCTTTCCGTCCTTTGTCAACTGTCTTGGTGACGTTCCGTCGGCATTGACAATAAACAAATTGCGGCAGCTGCGATTCTCCTCGATGGAGGTGTAGCTGACGCCGTAGAGGATGGTTTTGCCGTCAGGCGAGAGTTGCGGATCGGAAAGGCGACCGAGTGACAACAGTACCTCCGGGGTCATCTTGCCGTCCTGAATTTCGATTTGTGACGGGCCGATGTAGGCCGCGTCCACTTTTTCGGTGGTGCAATTCATTGTCGTTAATGCGCTTAAGGTCAAGGCGGTAAGACCGCTTGCTCTAATGTGTCGTTTCATTAATTGGTTTATTTTTATGTTATTAGCTGATTTTACTGTAATCTGGTTTCTGGTATTTGTCTTTTCTTAGTTCCATGAGAAGCTGCCTGTTTTTCGCGGATGAAAGTTCGGGGTCTTCTTCCAGGATATGCATGGCGTAATTTCTTGCGTCTGAGAGGATTTCGCCGTCTTTTGCGAGCGATGCGATGGAGAGTTCGATCGGAAGTCCGCTCTGTTGGGTGCCCTCCAAGTCTCCAGGCCCGCGCATTTTCATGTCTTCTTCCGCCAGCACGAATCCGTCTTCGGTCTGACAGAGAAGGTCAATGCGTTTTTTCGATTCTTCGCTCAGTTTGTCTCCACGGACCAAGATACAGAATGAGTCTCCGCCGCCTCGTCCGACACGACCGCGCAGCTGGTGTAACTGGCTGAGTCCAAAGCGTTCAGGGCTTTCGATTACCATTACTGTGGCATTCGGAACGTCGACGCCTACCTCGATTACAGTGGTGGCTACCAGGATATTGGCACGTCCTGCCACGAAAGCGTCCATATTGAATTTCTTGTCTTCGTCGCTCTGCTGTCCGTGCACGATGGCCACTTTATATGGTGGAAACGGGAAGTGCTCTACGATTTCTTCATAACCGCTTTCGAGGTTTTTGTAGTCTACCTTGTCATTTATGAAAATCATCGGATAAACCACGAATGCCTGACGGCCTTTCGCGATTTCGTTTTTCATAAAATAGTAGAGTTGGAGTTTTTTACGCTCCGTTATCTGTATGGTCTGGACCGGTTTTCTGCCCGGAGGCATCTCGTCGATTACAGACACGTCCAAGTCGCCGTAAAGGGTCATGGCAAGTGTGCGTGGAATAGGTGTGGCGGTCATCACGAGAATATGCGGCGCCAGTCCGTTGCAGGTTTTTCTCCAAAGTCTTGCCCTCTGGTCCACGCCGAAACGATGCTGCTCGTCGATGATGGCAAGTCCGAGGTTATGGAACACTACCGGGTCTTCCAACAGTGCATGGGTTCCGACGATTATCCCTGTCTTGCCTTCCGCGAGGTCCGCTAAAATCTGTCGTCGTTCAGCAGTTTTAGTCGTACCGGTGAGTACGGAAACGTTCACCCCGGTCCCCGAAAGATATTTGCAGATATTTGTATAGTGCTGTCTTGCAAGGACTTCCGTAGGAGCCATCAGACATGACTGATATCCGTTGCCATAAGCAATCAAGGCAGAAAGGACTGCTACCATAGTCTTTCCGGAGCCGACATCTCCCTGCACCAGACGATTCATCTGCTTTCCGCTCATCAGGTCGGTGCGGATCTCCTTTATCACCCTTTTCTGTGCCCCTGTGAGGCTGTAAGGCAATGCGTTATAGCAGTCGTTGAATGCCTGGCCGACTTTCATCATCTGTATGCCATGCTCATTTCGGCTGCGTATATATTTCTGTTTCAGAAGCGATAACTGCAGGAGAAACAGTTCTTCGAACTTCAGCCTGTACTCCGCTTTTTTCAACGCATTTTCATCTTTCGGAAAATGAATATTCTGCAAAGCGTAGGGGAGCGGAACGAGACCTTTCTCCTTTAATATATAGTCGGGAAGCGTTTCACGTATAGTGTTCACGCTCATGTTCAGCGCCGTAGCCATGATTTTGTTCATGACACGTCCTGTGATACCTGCGTTTTTCAGCTTCTCCGTCGAAGGATACACGCCTGTCATGACACCGGATGGCGTAGGATCCTGCCCGTTCGGGTCGTCGATCTCAGGATGCACCATGTTGAACCGTCCGTTGAAAAGAGACGGTTTGCCGAAGAAAATGAACGTCTTACCCGGAACCAGTCGCCCGAGCATGTATTTTATGCCTTTGAAAAATACAAGTTCCATGGATGCCGACCCATCGCTGACGATGACGGACAACCGGCTGATCGCGCCAGGCTTGCCCGAATCCATGTCGACCTCTTTCCCAGCCTTGTCGAGCACTGTCGCCGAAATCACCTGCGCCATAATCTGCACATAAGCGTTGCCGGGCTGAATCTCGGCTATCGCCCTGATGGAGTTTCGGTCAATGTATTTGTACGGGTATAGATGAATGAGTTTGTCAATGCTGGTGACACCTAGTTCCGTTTCGAGAAGCCGGGCCCGTTTCGGCCCGACTCCTTTTATGAATTGTATTTCAGATTCGGGTGTCTTCTGCATTGCAAATCAATGTATTATGCTATCTGTGGACCTCTTGACGGCCTTTCAGGCCTATTGTCATCGAGAACTCTTTCCTGCATTTTTCCGGCTTGAAGCCTATCGTAAGCCAGTCGGTTACGGAAAATGTCGATAGCTGCATAAATGGCTGACATCATGGACATCGGATCAGCTTCATCTCGTCCTGCCATGCTGTATGCCGTTCCGTGGTCAGGGGAAGTCCTGACTACAGGGAGACCTGCAGTATAGTTCACTCCGTCATCGAAATCGAGAGCCTTGAACGGTGCGAGACCCTGGTCATGATACATGGCGAGAGTAGCGTCGAACTTGCTGTAGTTCGCCAGACCGAAGAATCCGTCAGGGGAGTAAGGTCCGAAAGCCATGATACCTTCTTCATTTGCAGCCTTCACAGCAGGTGCGATGATGGTCTGCTCCTCGTCACCCAGGAGTCCGTCGTCTCCGCAGTGCGGATTAAGTCCGAGTACGGCGATCTTAGGCTTGGTTACGCCGAAATCGCGTTTCAGGGAGTCGTTCATAAGACGTAACTTAGTGAGAATCTTCTCTGTAGTGATGCTTGTAGGAACTTCTTTCAGAGGAATATGTCCTGTTACAACGCCAATCTTGAGCTGTGCGCTGATCATGAACATCGTCACATCCTTCACGCCGAAAGCTTCTTTCAGGTACTCGGTATGTCCAGTGAACTGGAAGCCGGCATTCACCATTTCCCTCTTGTTTATAGGACCTGTTATGAGGACGTCTATTTCACCGTTTCTGAGGTCTTCCACCGCACGCTCAAGCGAGGTTATCGCACATTTTGCGGACTCTACGCTCGGCTGTCCCGGCTCTACGTAAACGTTGTCGGGAAGACAGTTCAAGATGTTGATTTTCTTAAGTTTGGCGTCTTTTGCCGAATTGATTACATAGGTATCCATCGGCTCCAGGTTATGGATGGTCTTCTTGTAGAATCCGAAGATTTTCGAAGAACCGTAAACGATAGGAGTGAACCCTTCCAAGATTCTGGCATCGGCGAGTGCCTTTATGATAACCTCATATCCGATTCCGTTTCCGTCACCTTGGGTTATACCTACCGTGATTTTATTGTTGATCATATCTCTATTCTGTTTTTTTACTGTCTTACAAATATAAGAAATTTCTGTCAATGTCCTACAACGGCAGCATTGATTCCTGACTTTCATATCCTTCGTCAGCAGGGAGCTGCTCTCCTCGGGCGACGGCTCCCGCACCGGCATCGACCGCCATCTGGTCGCACCTTTCGTTCTCGGGGTGTCCGGCATGTCCTTTCAGCCAATGGAATTGGACGTTGTGCCTGCGCCAGACTTCGAGAAATCTCATCCAGAGGTCGGGATTCTTTACCTTGGCGAATCTTTTTCGCTGCCACGAGTAAATCCACCCCTTGTTTATTGCGTCTACAACGTAGGATGAATCGCTCCAGATTTCCACATTCGCGTTCTCCCATTTGATGGCTTCGAGCCCTTTTATGACGGCAAGAAGCTCCATGCGGTTGTTCGTTGTAAGTCTGAATCCTCCACTCAGTTCCTTGCGGAGATTGTTGCATATCAGGACTACTCCATAGCCCCCGGGACCTGGGTTTCCGCTGGATGCGCCGTCAGTGTAAAGATATATTGTGGGCCTCGTTGTTTCCATGTAATATGTTTTACAAAATTTTTTGTATGCAAATATAGGTGGATTTGTTTGCATTCTGTAGGCTGATTGAAAGAATTTTAATATCTTTGCAATTATTGTTTATTAAAGTATCAGTTTTTTAATGGCTTTTATGAGAAGTATCATTATCAAGTTGGCGGCAGCAGTGACAGCTATTTCACTCCTTGCCTCCTGCGGCACTAAAACCTACAAAAATATCAATTACCTCCAGGATGCACAGAAAGATACATCTATGGTCATGAGCACTGAGGGAGGTATTCTTGTTCAGCCTAAAGATATGATTTCCATTGTCGTATCCTGCCGTAACCCTGAATTGGCTGCGATGTTTAACCTTGTGAATGTCAGCTATCAGGCAGGTGGTGAGACTTCTATTTCCGGTTCTTACAACAGGCTTCTCGGATATTCAGTAGATGCTAATGGTGATATCGAATTCCCAGTAATTGGTAAGATCAATGTCGCTGGACTTACCAGATGGCAGGTGGCCGAGAAAGTAAAGAATGAACTTGAGTCCAGGAATCTTCTCAAGGAACCGGTAGTTACCGTGGAGTTCCTTAACTTCAAGATATCAGTATTGGGTGAGGTGAATCATCCGGGTACTTACACCGTATCAGGTGATAAGATTACTATCCTCGAGGCATTGAGCCTTGCAGGTGATTTGACTATCTTCGGAAGACGTGACAAGATTTCCGTTGTCCGTGAACAGAACGGAAAGCGCAGTATCTATGTGGTAGATATCAGAGAGACTGACCTTTTCAATTCTCCGGCATATTATCTTCAGCAGAATGACGTCATTATGGTAGAGCCTAACAAGGTCAGAGCCGGTCAGTCTACTATCAACGAGAATAGTTTGAAGTCTACATCTTTCTGGATTTCAGTAGGTTCATTCCTCGTGACTATAGCCAACCTCGTAATCGCAATTTCAAGATAATTGCTCAAATAGAGTCTTAACCTCATAATGAATATATATTCTTATGGCATTGGAAAATAATAATATTGACAATAGACCGGCGCTGAGAAACGCGAACGGTGAGGAGGATGGAGATATCCTCAGCCTGACTGAAATTTGGGCGATGATATGGAACAACAAGTGGTGGTATGTGTTGTCGCTTGTTGTCTGCATCTTTATGGCGGGATTCGTTATTTACAGAACCGCTCCGAAATATACCAGAACCGCCAAAGTCATCGTGGATGACAGTAACGAGAACTCAGCCATGAAGGAGCTTGCCTCTTTCACCAACGCAATGAGTTTGCGTAGAAACAGCGGTGCGAATGTCTACAACGAGATGGAATCATTTACATCTCCTGACATTATGAGCGTGGTTGTGGACCGTCTCGGGCTGGAGGCTTCTTATGTAGAGAAGCAGTTCCTCAGATCTCGTGAATTGTTCACATCTTCACCTATTGCCTTGGTGCAGACAGGTGATAACCATGCATCCGCATATTCTTTCGAACTTACCAAGACCGGAGACAGCACCTTCGTCATCAAGAATTTGAGGGTGGCCGGCGAAAAGATGAAGTATAAGGGGAAGATTAAGGGCTCATTCAGAGAAGAACTTCAGACTCCTGTAGGAAAGATCAAGATCGTTCCTACTATGCATATAGATAAGTGGCATGATCCTATCGTAGTAAGCTGGGTGAATGCCAAGAGATTGGCGAAGGCTTATTGCAAGAAGCTCAATGTTTCTCTTTCAGGTAAGGAATCTACCGTTCTGGTACTTTCTCTCGAGGATACGTTCCCAAGAAGGGCTGAAGATATTTTGAATACCCTCATCGACGTATACAATGAGCAGTGGGTTGCCAACAAGAACAGATCAGCCCGCAACACGACTGCATTCATCAACGACCGTCTTGTCGTTATCGAGAATGAACTGGGTGGAGTCGAGGAAAGCCTCAAACAGTATAAGGAAACTCACAAGATTACCGATATCGCTTCTATATCAGAGGCTTATCTTAAAGAGTCTACCGATTATTCAGCTAAGTCTTTCGAGGTGAACAATCAGCTCGCCATAGCGAAGTTCATTAAGGAATATCTTAAGGATCCGCAGCATGACGGCGCTCTTATCCCTTCTAATCTCGGACTCGACAGCAAGACTGTAGATTCTCAGATTACTGAGTATAACCAGATGGTACTCACCAGAGACAGGTATATGAGTGACAGCAGCAGTGATAACCCTCTTGTCGGTGATTTGAACAATTCCATCAGCGCTTTGAAGGTGGCCATTTCCAGATCTATGGATAACCTCATTTCCACATTGCAGATGCAGGTGGACAAGATCGAGGCTCAGGAAAATGACATCATGTCGAGAATCGCCAATACTTCAGGTCAGGAACTTCAACTTCTTTCTATCGAGAGACAGCAGAAGATCAAGCAGGAACTCTATGTGTATTTGCTCCAGAAACGTGAGGAGAATGAAATCGCCAGTCTCGTGAATGTAGGCAACACCCGTATGGTCATGTCCCCTAATGGAGACGAGAAGCCGGGAGCTCCTAATAAACAGATGATTCTTCTTGTGGCTCTTGTGCTCGGAATGGGTATTCCTTTCGGTGTGTTCTTCTTGATAAACCAGTTGGATAACCGAGTTAAGAACCGTTCAGATGTCGCAGGTCTCCAGATACCGTTCCTCGCTGAGATTCCTCAGATCGGACAGGGTGCAGGTCTGCTCAACAAACTGAGAAAGAACATGCTCAACAACGCCAATACCCGAATCGTTGTCGAGGCGGGTAACCGAAACGGTATAAACGAGGCGTTCCGTGTACTTAGGACGAACCTCGATTTCATGACCAATCAGGAACCTGGCAAGTGTCATAAGATTATGGTGACTTCGTTTAACCCTAATGCAGGTAAGACCTTCACTATCATGAATATGGCGGCTACTGTAGCATTGAAGGGCTCTAAGGTTCTTCTTCTGGACCTCGACCTTCGTAAGGGTACTCTCGGTAAGGCTATGGAGCATAACAAGGCAGGTATCTCTGCTTACCTCAACGGTAAATTATCTGATATCATGACTGAGGTTCAGCATATCAAGGATAACCTCGATATGATTTCAGTAGGTTCGCTTCCTCCGAACCCTGCCGAACTTCTGGATTCTGAGAGATTCAGAAAGATGCTGGAAGAACTTGAGAAACATTACGATTATATATTTATGGATTGCCCTCCGGTAGACCTTGTCGCCGATACAGCAATTATCGCCAAAGAAGCAGACTTCACTGTTCTTATCATCAGAGCAGGTCTTTTCGACAAACGTGCGCTTCCAGTGGTCGAAACTATGTATCAGAGCGGTGTCTACAAGCATATGGCACTTATCCTTAACGGTGTCGATACCACTACCAAGTCATATGGACATTACGGCTATGGCTACGGTTATGGTTACGGCTACGGATATGGATATGGCTACGGTTACGGCAGCCACGTAGACAAAGACGAATAAACAATGTTCGGTTTTTTTAACAGCAGGAAAAGTCTCGCGGAAAGCGGACTGTTGAAGGGTTCGACAGATAATCATTCACATATATTATATGGTGTGGATGACGGTGTGAAAACACTGGAAGAGTCGTTGCAGATTCTCTCCTTTATGGAAACGTCAGGGGTGAAGCATGTTTGGCTTACACCGCACGTCATGGAGGATGTGCCGAACACTACAGAATTCCTGAGAACGAGATTCGAGGAGCTCAAGTCAGCCTATCATGGCGGACTTGAGCTGTCTCTTGCTTCGGAGAACATGATAGACAGCCTTTTTATGGAGAGGCTAAAGAACAAGGATTTTCTGCTCCATGAAGGAAATAGACTCTTGGTGGAGACGTCCACCTGGTCTGGCCCTATGGACTTGTGGGATATCCTGGACGATGTGATTTTGGCAGGATACACTCCTGTGCTTGCTCATCCGGAGCGTTATCGTTATATGACTCAAGCAGATTATGACAAACTGAGAGACATGGGTGTTCTTTTGCAGCTTAACTTGCCGTCCATTCTCGGAGTTTATGGCGAGGAAGTGGCTCATAAGGCAGAAATTCTTCTCGAAAAGGGAATGTATTACATGACCGGTTCTGACTGTCATCGCGCAAGAGCTTTGGAAGGACAGACCACGTGCAAGATATTGTCCAAGAACACAATCGCCCGTTTGTCGCAGATCATGTGTAAATAACCCATATTATGCAGGCTATTATTCTGGCAGCAGGAATGGGCAGGCGCTTAGGTGAGCTTACCCGTAACAACACCAAGTGTATGTTGGAGGTCAATGGCGTAAGACTTATTGACCGCTATTTGCATATCCTGTCCAGTTGTCATCTGAGCAGGGTGATAATCGTTGTCGGATATGAAGCCCGGAATCTTATAGATTATATCGGGCATCGATATGATGATGTCCTAAAAATAGAGTATATACATAACGATATCTACGACAAGACCAACAACATATACTCATTGGCATTGGCCAAGACCCAAATGTGCGAGGACGATACGATCCTGCTGGAGTCAGACCTGATTTTCGAAGAGAGGATTCTCGACTTGCTGCTGGCCCATCCGGATCCTAATCTGGCATTGGTCGCGAAGTACGAGAGTTGGATGGACGGGACGATGGTGAGCATCGACGAGGATCGTAGAATCGTGAATTTCATACCGAAAGAGGCTTTCAGCTACGAGGATTCGGACAAGTACTACAAGACGGTGAACATTTATAAGTTCAGCAAAGAGTTTTGCAGGGACAAGTATGTGCCGTTCTTGGAGGCGTACAGCAAGGTGATGGGCAACAATGAGTACTATGAGCAGGTTCTCAGGGTGCTTATCTATCTCCATGATTCTACGCTGAAGGCATTGCCTATTTCTGATGAGAAGTGGTATGAAATCGATGATGTGCAGGATTTGGACATCGCGTCCACGCTTTTTTCTGCTGACGAGGTGAAGTATCATGAATATCACAAGCGTTACGGCGGCTATTGGCGTTTCCCTAAGTTATTGGATTACTGTTACTTGGTAAATCCGTTCTTCCCGAACAAGAGAATGAAGGACGAGTTGCGGGCGAATTTCGATGTGCTCCTTCAGGAGTATCCGTCAGGAATGGCCGTGAATTCTCTTCTTGCGGGTAAGTATTTCGGTATCCGTCAGGAGTTTGTCGTTGTGGGCAACGGTGCTGCGGAGCTGATTAAAGTCGTGATGGAAAGCCATGCGGGCGAGAAAGTCGGTGTGATTTTCCCGACATTCGATGAGTATCCCAACAGGTTGTCTGACAGTCAGATAGTTCCTTACGTCTGCGATAATGAGGACTTCAGTTATACGGCGGATGACCTGATGACGTTCTTCGCCGACAAGAATATTTCGCTGCTTCTGCTCATTAATCCTGACAACCCTTCCGGTCACTTCATGGCTAAAGCTGACGTCCTGAGACTGGCTAAGTGGTGTGAGAAGAGGGGAGTGAACCTGCTTTTGGATGAAAGCTTCGTGGATTTCGCCGATGTGACCGTGGACAACAGCTTGTTGCACAACGATATACTGGAGAGTTATCCTCATCTGATGGTCATGAAGAGCATATCCAAGTCTTATGGTGTGCCGGGCCTGCGTCTCGGAGTCTTCGCATCTTCCGACAAGGCTCTCATAGCGAGGATACGAAAGGAGGTAAGTATCTGGAACATAAACTCTTTTGCGGAGTTCTATCTTCAGATTTACGGCAAATATGAGAACGATTATAAACGCGCATGTGAGAAGTTCATCGCTGAGAGAGAGACGTTTTACGAGGAGTTGAAATCCATTCCGTATCTCCGTGTTTTCCCGTCCAAGGCGAACTATTTCATGTGTGAAGTCATTGACAAATACACTTCTGCGGAGCTGACTCAGCGCCTGATCGACAATGATGTGCTGATAAGCAATTGCGGCCTGAAGCGAAATATGTCCGGCCGTCACCTGATCCGGCTTGCCGTGCGCAGCCGTGAGGACAATTCGCGTCTTGTAAATATCCTGAAGGCATTGGCATGAAAAAAATTTGCATCTGTGGAGGCGGCGCGCTCGGACACGTGGCTGCCGGGTACATTGCGGCCCGCTCGAAAGCGGAAGTCCGCGTCCTGACGAACCATCCGGAACGCTGGAGTCGCTCCATCTCCGTCCATACCCCAGAAGGAGAATCCCTAATAGGTTCTTTGTCAATGATTTCGTCTTCTGCAAAGGACGTGGTCACAGGCGCGGATGTGCTGTTGTTCTGCCTTCCGGGATTCTTGATCAAAGAGGAACTGGAGAAGGTAAAGCCGTATCTTGGCACTGATGCTTATGTCGGAACGGTATTCTCTTCTACAGGGTTTTTCTTCGAGGCGTTGAAAATCTTGTCTCCGGAGCAGCCTTTGTGGGGGTTCCAGAGAGTGCCGTTCATTTCACGAGTCGTGGAATATGGCCATTTCGCGAATCTGTTAGGCTACAAGTCAGGGTTCAATATCGCCGTTGAGCATGTTTCGGATGTGGAGAAGTCGCAATTTGCTGATTGGGTGGCAGATGCGTTCGGCAGACCGGTTCATTTGCTGCGTAATTATCTGGAGGCCAGTCTTACGAACAGTAATCCGATTCTACATACTTCGAGACTCTATACTTTGTTCTCCGATTGGTACGAGGGTGTGCGGTATCCTTCGCAATTCGCTTTCTATGATACATGGGATGTGGCTTCTGCCCAGAGGCTTATCAGGATGGACAAGGAGTTTTTCGATCTTCTGGATGTGCTGCCTGTAACCAAGGGGTATTTGCCGACGATTTTGGATTATTATGAAAGCCATGATGCTGAGTCATTGGCAGTCAAGTTGTCCTCTATCAATGCTTTCCATGGGTTGCTGGCTCCTATGAAAGCTGTGGACGGAGGATGGATTCCGGATTTTTCCAGCCGTTATTTCTCCGAAGATTTTCCTTATGGCCTGCGCTATATCCATGAATTGGGTGTAGAGCATGGCGTGGATATGCCGGAGATTTCTAAAGTCCTTTCATGGGGCTTGTCTAAAACGAGATAACTTTTTTTTACTTATTTATTATGGATATAAAATATATGCAGTTGGCCATCGAAGAGGCCAGAACAGGAATTCAAAATGATCATGGCGGACCTTTCGGTTCCGTAATCGTGAAAGATGGCGAAGTTATCTCTACCGGACATAATATGGTGCTTCTCAACAACGACCCTACAGCTCACGGAGAGATTTCCGCTATCCGTGCGGCAGGACGCAAATTAGGCACATTTGACTTGTCCGGATGTACTATCTATACTACAGGCGAACCGTGTCATATGTGCCTTTGCGCTTGTATGTGGGCCAACATTGACAAAATCTATTACGGATGTACGATTGAAGACAATGGGCTCATCGGTTTTCGTGATGATAAGTTCGACAAGATTTTCGGTGGTCGCGACAAGCTCGGCGACTATATGACCGAGCTTGGGCGACAGGCTTGTCTGGATCTCTTCAGCGAGTATCGTTCACTTAGACGCAGAACGTACTAACCCCAAGTTTCGCAAGTTGTCAAACTTGCTGAGCGTAAGCGCTCATTTGAGGGTTATCACTCGTTCGAAGGCTGTAAGGCCCACGCACTTTTTGTGTGTACGTTACCCTCACCCTAAATCCCTCCCCTCGGGGGAGGGACTTGCTTTCGCCCTCTCGGGCTCAAAAGCGGTGTTTCGCACTTGCGAAACTTGAGCTACTAAGATTACGGCTTCCACATGTAGACGCCATCCCAGTAGTCCTTGAATTCTATGGTCTTGACGGTCTTCTTCGAGGTGAATACATGTTTTCTTACAGGGGTAAACCATTCGGCTTTCACATATACTGTTTTGCCGGTATATCTGTCCACGATAGGGAGGAATTCCCACATGCCGCCGATGCGCGGACCTGTAACCCACACTCTTTCACCCGGAGCGTAAGTCTGGAATGTCGAATAGCCGTCGTCTGGTCCTGTGTATACGTTACCGCTAATGTTGCGTCCGATTCCTTCTCCCCATGCTCGTTCCTGATACCAGCCGAGCTGATGCGCATGTGTGCATTTTTCTGCCACGTCGATAGCTTGTTCGATAGAGCAGATTTCCTTAGGGCAGATGGTTGTGGATGTTTTGCCTTTAATCAGTCCCAGTGCTTCCATGAAACTCATGGCTTCTTCAGCACTTGGGCTGATTTCTTTTTTGTCGGTATATTTGTCCAGTCCATTATCGAATTCGGTGTAGGCGTAGACCCCCTGATTCTCGACGTAACGCAATGCCTTGTAGAGGATTGCAGCCACATCCTGACGGGTGGCCTTGTCGCTGTCCGAAGCCGATGGCGAAGGGATTTCGTTGATTCCGAGTGCAGCGCATTTCGCCACGAACTTGTCGCCTGACTGTTTCTTGCCGAGCTTGATTTTGCGGTCGAGAAGTTCCTCCACCAGGCGTACCGCGAGGGATTTTATCTGGATCAATGTTGCTTGTACGGTGTAGTCTTTTCCGAGTACTTCGTCATCCAAAAGATCGTCGCACAAAGCGAAGTTTACCGAACTCTGGAAAGCAGTGCTCATCTTGGCGTCTGACTTGTATGGAAGGATGAACGTTCCCGGTTGCGTTGTAGTGGTAAGTCTTGCCTTAGTTTCGAAATCTTCTGCCTGTTCGGCCATGGCCTTCCTGAAGTCTTCATAGTTCATTTCAGTTCCGGTCGCTTTCCATGCAACTTTTGTAAAGTGCTTCTGTTCATATCCTTCTGACATGCCGCACCAGATGCAGCTGTACCACCATACGTGCTGTCCGGCCGAGTTTTTGCCTATATATGCCTGGTCATTGGCCAAAGGCTGTTCGAATATGTGCAGCGGATAATCGAAGTCGCTATATTTTATCTCGAAGGTATGTGCAGGGTTATGCTCGCATTTTCCGCAGTATTTGCATGAATAATAGTACGACGTGAAATTCTTACATGAATAATCCTTGTAAATGTTGTCCGGGGAAGCTACTTTTTTCGTGAAGACATGATGCGTGCAGAAAGGTTTTGCGGCATCGGCTCCGGCTTTCTGAGCAGAGAATACGTCACCCTGATATGTCTTTATCGTGAACAATATAGGGTATGACCAAGTTGTCCAGGAAACCATTTTCATTACATTGTCTGCTTCCGATTCCGGAATGAATATCGTTGCCCTTTTATTCTGGCACAGGTAGCTGTGATACGGATGGTAGATACTTGTTGAAAAATCCCTGTCACCCTGATAGATATTACAGATGGTCCTGATGAACTTCTGGACGTCCACTTTCTGGCTCAGCCATATTTCGCGGATGTTGTAAGTTCCTTGTATGGAGTTGTTTACATCACCTGCTACGCAATCTTGGATGAATTCACTGTCAGTATCTACTATTATCCTGGTCACGCGCATGGTATTCTGTCCCTTGAATTCTCCCGGGTCATTGGCATAGAATCGCGGATCGTACGAATCGTTGATGACAATCAGAGGCCAAGGATTTATATCAGGGCTGAGAGCATTGGCCTCATCGATGGAGTAGGCCTTGCGGGATCTGCGGTAAGAGTCTTTGTTCAGTTCATAATCTGATTTCATGTTCAGCGCGGCTTCTCTGTCAGATCCGGCCCCGCCTTCTCCTACGAAAACCCTCGTCTCTATATCTATGAAATATGGGGCGCTTGGCTTCACTTTCGCCTCTTTTCCATTTACGGTAATCTTAATCCTGCTGCCGTCGATACCGTAGTCATTATTCTTGAAATAATAATCTGTCTGGTATTTTCCGCTCGGATTTATCATCACCTTGAATACGGCTTTATACTCGAATCCGCTCTTGAACAGCATCTCGCCGCTGTCTTTCTCCACGAAATCGCCGATATAATCCGCTTCCATAAGCTGGATATCTCCGGTAGGGGCAAGGTCGCCATATTCGGTGGTCGCCGAAGTCGGCTGCACCTCACGCGCGTCAAAAAGGTCCGTTCCCGGTTTCGGGACAGGAATGACCAGGTCAATGCTTTTGATTTTCGGTTTGTCTTGGGCCAATGCCGTCAGTGGCAGCGATAGAGCCGCCACTGTCAACATCATTTTAAGCCCATATTTTACTAAGTTTTTAGTCTTCATGGGTGGTTTTTATTTTGGATCTACGAACTCAAGTCCTGCAGGATAGACATACTGGTTGTTCACCCATTTGACTTCCATGTAAGGACAGGTCATCAGTTCAGGGTAAATTTCCATAAGGAAGTTATCCTTCAGTTTGGAATTTAATTTCAAGTTTTTGAGGCTCTTGCAATCGTCAAATGTGAAAACTCCGATTTCCGTTACGTGGGAGAGGTCGAGAGAAACCACACCGCTGCCGGAAAATACGTGACTGCCGACTTTGGTTACACTGGCAGGAATGTTTATGGTAGTGAGCTTGATACAATTTTCGAACGTGCCGTCATAGAGTTCCTTAAGGTTTTCAGGAAGGGTCACGCTTGTGAGATTTGTACAGCCGCTGAACATGTCATAACTTGAAAGTCCCACATAACGAGGAAGTTTAATGCTCTGAAGGCTGGTGCAGTTCTGGAAACATCCATGCAGTTCATCTAACTTGTCGCTCTCGAAAACAACTTTCTTCAGGTTCTTGCAACCATAAAAGGCTGAGCCCTGAATGATTTTTACCGATGCCGGAATCACAATCTCGCTGATGTCGGTCTCCCTGAGTGCAGCGTTCGAAATTTCTGTCAATGTTGACGGCAGTTTGATGGATTTTATAGGTTTACCCCAGAAAATATCACCGCGCATTTCAGTGACAGGGAATCTCTTGCCTTTGTAATTGATATAGTCGGGCATGACGATGTCCTTACCTGCGACAGCGGTGTTCACGGCCTCGGAAGCGAATGCAAAACCCTTACTTGCGTGGACTATGTAGATGATGCCGCCGATGTCAACGGTTGCTCCGGAAGCGTTCTCGCTTACTATGGTACCGCTCTGGCCTGATCCTGAAGTGGAGATGCTTTGTTTTACAGGTTTCGGATCCCATTTGGTCATAGTCACCTTGGTAGCGTTCTCATATCCTCCATGTTTCTGGAAATACTCTTTCGTCTTGTCATTGATGAGGCCTTTGACAGTGAAGAATGGAGATATTGAACTCTTTATGAGAGTCTTATACTTTTCGCCCTCGAGAATGGACGCGATCTTGTCGTGCATTCCGTTTATGACCCATTGAGGAGACTCGCTGCCGTACTCGCTTCTGACTTCTGCCATCAATTCTACAAGATAGTTCAACTCGTTGGCGCGTGCATAGAGTTCGCCTTCGACATTTTCCAATCTGGCGTGTGCAGGAGTGAGAGTCTTGAAATAACCATTATCGAAGCAATCCTTGAGCAACAAGTACTCATCTACCAGACTCTTGTTGTTCAAGTTGGATATATTCGGCAGTTTATCAGTCCAGTTCACCTGGGCATCTGGGCTCTGGGGCGGCATGCCGGGTTTAACTGTAAGTGTTCCGTATGCTGCCTCTACCGGATAGCCGAGCGGAGCGAAAAGCGCCGTGTGCTCGTCCGGCAGTTTTACGGTCGGTTTCTCATCTTCCATTTCTGGGGGATTCCCCATCATCACATCGTACTGCTTCTGAAGGGCTTTGTCTCTGTCAGAGGTTTTGTTTGCACTCGGCTTGTTGGTGGTCGGCTTGGTCGTAGTCGTCTTTTTGGTGATTTGATTTTTCGTAGACTGGATTTGTTTTCCGATTTTGTCTCCGATGTTTTTCAGTCCGTCTTTAAGCGACTGGGCGTCTGAGCAAGGCGGCATGCTCAGGAGTAATGCCGTGCACAAGATTAGAACGTTTCTGGTCTTCATATTTTGCTAATAATTTGGCCTATGTAGCGTTTTGGGCGCATTTCCAAAGTTAAGAAATAAAAACGATAATTCTCATTTAAAAAGTGCTATATTTGTGAAACGAAATACAAACTTACGATTTTATGAAACATTTTAATGTGTTATTGAAATTGGTCTGCATCGGAGCGGGCCTTCTCGCTGTGTCTGTCAATGGCTATTCTTGGGGTCAGAAGGGTCATGATGTGACCTGCGCACTGGCTGAAAAACACCTTACAAAGAAAGCCAAGAAGCAGATTACGGAACTTTTGGACGGAAGGTCCATCGTTTATTGGGCTAACTGGATGGATAACGCCAGCCACACTCCTGAGTACAAATATACAAGCACATGGCATTATAAGAATATCGATGCGGACAAGACTTATGAGAATGCTCCGCTGAATGAGAATGGTGACGTGGTACGTGCTATCAATGAGCAGATTACAGCGCTTAAGAGCGGTAAACTGAGCAGAGATGAGCAGGTGCTTTCGCTTAAGTTCCTCGTTCACTTGATGGGAGATTTGCATTGTCCTATGCACATGGGACACATGTCAGACCGCGGCGGAAACAAATGGCAGGTGCAGTTCTTCAGAAGCGGAACCAACCTTCATTCCATTTGGGATTCAAGCATCATCGAGAATGCTCACAAATGGACTTATTCAGAGTGGGTGGATCAGATCGATATCAACGGCAAGAGTGTAAATGAAAAACTCGTCGATGGTAATCCTGAGTCTTGGGGCAAAGAAACTTACGAAATTTGCAAGACTGTCTACGACGCTACCCCGGTAGGTTCCAAACTTTCTTATGACTATGTGAGCGACTGGACTGAAACTATTGAAAATCAGCTTCTCCGTGCAGGACTTCGTCTCGCTTCTGTTCTTAACGACATCTTCAAATAGTCTTATATCATGAAAAGAAATCTGTTGGTTTTGTCCATGTTCGTGTCAGCGTTTGTGCTGAACGTCACACCGGCATTGGCCTGGGGTAAAAGAGAACACGCGGCGATAGCGCGCATTGCGGAGCAGAATCTTTCTGCGAAAGCCCGGAAGGGGATTGCTGAGATTCTCGGCGACCAGAAACCTTCATCTTATGCGTCTTGGCTGGATTATTACAAGACTCAGATGATGATGAAACTCACTGAGCCTCAGAACGGTAAGATGGAGAGGACTATTCCTCACACTTTTCAGGTGGATTCGGCGCTGAATGCTTACCGTAACCCTGAAAGAAGTTGTATCACCGTGATCGAGGAGAGTGTGGCCAAGCTTAAGAACAGGGCGTCGCTGGATGATTCCACCAGATTTCAGTGCTTGTTGAATATCATTCATCTTGTGGGAGATATGCATTGTCCGGGCCATGTGATTTATGCTGACAAACGTGACAGGCATATCGGCAAGTTCGATGTTTATTTCCGTGGTGAGAAGACTAATTTCCATAGGGTTTGGGATTCCATGGTAACCGGTGATACATTCGCAGGCGGTGTCGAGGACCTGGCTTATTTCGCCATGACTGCGGACAAGAAGCAGATCCGTGAGTGGCAGTCAGGTTCCCTTTATGACTGGGGAAGTGACGTGGCTCACACTTCGTCCTATATTTGGGATGTAAAGATAGGTGACAATCTCGGAACCCGTTATATGTATGATCATTCGCGCCTGGCACTCACTATGATTTGCCGCGCGGGTTATCGTTTGGCGAAGGTCTTGAACGAAACATTTAAATAGCTATGGAATATCTGTCCAAGGAACGCTACGACGAGATTGTCGCTGAGGTGGATTACCTTATAAATGAGGAATATCCGAGGATTAAAGAGGCATTGGCAGAAGCCAGGGCCCAGGGGGACTTGAGCGAGAATTTCGAGTATCGCGCCGCGAGGCGGGCTCAAGGAAAGGCGATCAGCAGGATCCGTTTTCTGCAGAGAGTGTTACAGTTCTCCAGAGTCATCGATACCAAGGCGTTGCCGAAGGACCAGATTTCGTTGTTAAGTAAGGTGGAGTTCACGAATCTCTCTACCAATGTCAAGATGACTTATACTATCGTAAGCCCTCATGAAATGAATCTTCAGGAGGGCAAAATTTCTTGCAAGTCGCCTATAGGTATGGCGTTGATGGGTAAGAAAGTTGGTGACGTGGTAGACGTGAATGCGCCTTCGGGAATTTTCCAGTTGAGGATCGAGAGTGTTTTGGTGGGACAGTAGCATCATCTCGGCAGGAGATTGAGTTTTACGAGGTGTTGTCGTGTTTGTTGTAGACTTGTGAATTTATTATCAGATGAAGATTGCAGTATTTTGTTCAGCGAACGAGCATATAGACCCGGATTTTTTCGGAATGACTGAGGAGATGGGCAAGTGGATGGGGAAGAACCATCATGAATTGATCTTCGGCGGTACAAACCAGGGCCTGATGGAATGTGTGGCCAAGGCCGTAAAGGAAAACGGCGGCCATGTAATCGGCGTGGTTCCTACGCTTATTGAAGAGGGCGGAAAAGTATCTCATTATCTCGACGAGAACATCCCATCGCAAACCCTCAGTGACCGTAAGGATGTGATGGTCAATGAATGTGATATCGTCGTGGCTTTACCTGGCGGAGTGGGTACGTTGGATGAGATTTTTTCTACGGCAGCGTCCCACAGCATAGGCTATCATAAAAAACGTGTAGTCCTCTATAATATGAAGGGCTTCTGGAACTCACTTGTCGTGTTGATGGACGACCTCGCTCAGAAAGGTATGATCAGAGGTTCCTGGCGCGACATGATAGAGGTGGCGGACAATCTCGAAGAATTGATACAAAAAATAGGTGAATAACTATAGACTCATGATTTCCGGGCAGTGGAAAAGAGTTCTTGCAGCGCTGCTCATTTTATGTCTCTTTGCAGGACAACTCTTCGCCCAAGAATATTCGCATATGGAGCAACTCTCTGTGGATGAGGGTCTTCCGCATACGGATGTTTCTTCCATTGTGCAGGATCGTGACGGATATATATGGATAGGTACCTATTCCGGTCTGTGCCGCTATGACGGGACAGATATGACAGTGTATGATGTATCTAATTCCATCTTGGAAAGTTCCCGAATACGTTCACTTCACCTGGCTTCCGACGGCTTGTTGTATATCGGAACCGAAACCGGAGGTCTGACTATTTTCGACACCTTAAATGACCGCTTCATAAAGACGATAAGGGTACCGTCCAATTATGTCAATGGTATTTTTCCCTCATCGGACGGCAATTCAGTAATCATCTGCACGGACGACGGCTTGTCCACATTGTCCTGTCATGACGGTATTTACGACCTCGCATCCAGGTCTCTCGGCAGTCTGGTTTCTTCATGTTTCCAGCTGAACCAGGATGAATTTCTTGTCGGAACGCCTTCATCGCTCTCCATTTTAAGCCTCTCTACAGGGAATATGACTTCGGTAGGAAGCATATTCGCCACGTCGATGCTGAAAGTCGGGGAGAAACTTGTAATCACCTCATATGAAGGATGTTGGCTTTTCGATTTGCCGACAAGAACATTGACAAAACTAAATGGGAGCGTAGCTAAATCGTCCTGCCTCGGCAGGGACGGTAGCGTCTATATCGGCACCGAGAAGGACGGGGTGCTGTGCTGCGACGGGAGTTTCCGGCAGACCGGCCAATTTCTGACGGAGTCGAGCCGCGCGCCTGAGATTTCCTATGTCTTCAGCGACAGGTCGGATGTCCTTTGGGTCGGGACTATCGGCGGAGGCTGTTACCGGAGCAATGCGAACAGCCGCCGATTCCGCATCGGAACCGTGACTCCAGGGGAGGAGGGAGAGCAGGTAGTCGCCATGATGTCAGACAGTTATGACCGCCTGTGGTGCAGCTCCAGAGAGGGGCGCGTCTCTGTTATGAAGGTCAATGATATTGTACGTGTGGATCCTCATTCTCTGTCACGTTTCGCCGGTAAGACAATATCTGCTCTGTGGCAAAGTCCCGACGGTTCTGTATGGGTCGGGTCTTGGGACAAAGGCGCGGCAGTGATTCCCGCCAAGGATGTGGAACGTGCCGCTTCCGGTAAGTCTTTCGGAATGATTCAGCTTGGAAATCTGCCTAAGTCCATGACTATCTATAAGTTCGCTGCGGATATCTTCGGCCGTGTATGGATAGCTGCAGGGGATGGACTTTATCATTCTTCACGTGGAGCTATTGCCCATCCTGAATCATCTTTATGGACATGTCTTAAACGTGATCCGTCCGATACTTCGTCACTTTCAGACGATTGCACCACTGATATATTGACAGATAAAAACGGGGAGACCATCTGGGTCGGTTCCCGTTCCGGTCTGAATAAAATTTCGCTGGATACAAATGGGGAAATATCTGGCATTCAGCGTATTCAGGTGCAACCGGACCATGGTGCCGGAGAGTTTGTCTCCTTTATCCACCGTGATCGCGGAGGGAACCTGTGGGTATCTGTGCTTGGCCTCGGCCTCTGCAAAATGAATGAGGACGGGACCTTCCGGATCTACAATAAGACCACCAATCCCGAATTTCCGAATAATGAGTTTGAGTCAATGCTGGAGGATTCCGAAGGGAATTTCTGGATAGGAGGTTTCGGACTTGTGCGGTTCTCTCCTTCGACCGGAAAAATTTCATGTTTCTCCAGAAAAGACGGACTTCAGAGCAATTCGTTCAAGATGTATGATGCTGTGACTCTGAGCGATTCGAGTATGGCATTCGGAGGTATTGACGGCTTTACCATTTTCCGTCCGTCCGAGATTAAGGATAATGTGGATATGCCTCAGGCATGTATAACATCGTTCAGAATAAACGGAATACCTTCCTCGGAGTGTCTTGCGGACAGTTCCCCAGTACGTCGCAGTTCGAAGATCAGATTAGGCAGTACGGAGAATAATCTTGCTTTCCGTTTCTCTGCCATGCATTATGTTTATCCGGAAAGAAACCGGTATCGCTATATGTTGGTGGGGTTGGATGAAGACTGGCATTTTACTGACGGTAAGTCTCCTTCGGCATCTTATCTGAGCCTTCGTCCGGGACGTTATACCTTTGTCGTTTATGCGGCCAACAGTGACGGACTGTGGAACGAGACGCCTGCCGTCATTGACATAAAAATCCTTCATCCTTGGTATGCATCGGTGGGTGCGAAGCTGGTCTATCTGGTTGTCATTCTTGCGGTTGCGATATGGGTGGCTCTTTATTTGCGTAGACGGAGCATTCGTCAGCATCGTGAGGAACTCGAAGCGAAGTTGCAGGAGGAACAGAGGGAGCGCAATGAAAATGAACTTAAATTCCATACGGAGTTCCTGCATGAAATCCGTACGCCGCTGACGCTTATAACGACGCCAGTGGAAGAGCTTCTGCAGAATCCGAATCTCGGAAAGACTACTATCAGCCGTCTCCAGCTTGTGGACCAGTCTGTCAAGATTCTCCAGAAGCATATCGAATCTATCACGGATTTGCGTAAATTCGATAACGGTGAGGTGCGGCTTCATGTAGTGGAGATAGATTTCTCCCGTTTTGTGGAAGAAATATGTCTTCTGTTTCAGCCACTTGCGAAGGCTAGAGGTTATGAATTCGAAATCAAGTTGTCGCATCTGTCGCAGAAAGTGTTCATAGACAAGGACAGCATAGAGAAGGTTATATTGAACCTGATGTCGAATGCGTTGAAGTATTCGCCGGAAAGGGGAGGGCAGATTCGTGCGGAAGTGTCTGAAATTACAGATGAAAACGGACGTAAAGGGGTGGAACTCACTGTGTCCAATATCGGTATAGGTATACTGCCGGAAGATTTGCCTTATGTCTTCGACCGTTTCCGTCAGGGGAAAAATAATCATCGCGGAGGAATGGGTATCGGCCTGTCCATCAGCCGTTCGGCAGTGTTGTCTCATTCCGGTCGTATTTGGGTGGAATCTGTGCCTGGCGGACTGACTTCGTTTCATGTGTTCTTGCCTTACGGCAGTTCACAATTTTCGCCCGAAGACATTGACAATAAATATGAAAACAGCGATCATATTTCCAATTACGATTCTCTTGCGGAGTTCAGGCCGTCGAATGCTGCGGGCACCGGAGGGGTGGAGCGGGAGCATCTTGTGCTTATAGTAGATGACAGTTCGGAGCTGCGGGAGTATCTGGTGCAGCTGCTTTCTACGCGTCATAATATCATCACTGCGAAGGATGGTGTCGATGGGTATGAAAAAACTATTGCGGAGCAGCCGGATCTGGTGCTTACTGATGTGGTGATGCCTCAGATGAACGGACTGGAACTGTGTCGCAAGATTAAGGAAAACAAGGTTACATCGCATATTCCGGTCATCTTGATTTCGGCCCGTGATCTTCCGGTGTACAAGATGGAGGGTTATCAGATGATGGCTGATGATTATATCACCAAACCTTTCCATGCGGAATTGTTACTCTCCAGAATCGAGAACCTCATCCGTCAGCGCGAATGTATGAGGCAGTCGTTCCGTACTGAAGTTAATCTGGAACCGTCGGCTGTCACCGCTACACCTGTCGATGAAAAGTTCATCCGAAGTTGTATCGACAATATCGAGGAACACATCGCAGAACAGGATTATGGCGTCGACGAATTGTGTCAGAATATAGGTTATTCCCGCCCGCAACTTTATAGAAAAATCAAGTCGATAACGGGCATGTCGGCTATACAGTTTCTCCGCAGTATCCGTCTGAAGAGGGCTGCACAACTTCTGTCATCAGGCTCAGGAATGAGTGTGACGGAGGTTATGTATGCCGTGGGTTTCAACAACATATCTTATTTTTCCAAAATTTTCTCGGCCGAGTTCGGCGTTCATCCGAAAGATTACAGGAAATAGTTTTTCGGAAAATTGCTAAAATATGAACGATTTGTAAAATCGCTCATGGGCGTTTAGTATCTATTATTGCATTGTGAAACGCACGGAAACTACGTTTCGTTGGTTTTGATAATAGTAAAAACTAATAACATTATTATGAAAAGATTTATTTCCATGGCTGCTGTATGCAGTCTAATTCTTGCAGTTTCTTGCAGCAAGTCCTCTAAAGAAATTGAGAAGGAGTTTACCTACAATGCTCCTAAAGAGGCTATCGCAGGTCAGGCTGTGAAGTTCGAGGATCTTTCTCTCGGTGTGGCTTCACGCGAGTGGACATTCGAAGATGCAGAGCCTGCCACTTCCAAGGCTGCTGTCGTAGACGTTACGTTTAAGGATGGCGGTGAAAAGTCTGTGAAACTTGTCGTGAATTTCAGCGACGGTTCTCAGGAGCAGGCTGATTTCAAGGTTAAAGTTCTCGGTAATCTTTCAGCTGACATCAAGGCTGCCGGTCTTACACCTAAAGGCTGTGCCAAGAGCGGTGCCGAAATCACATTCTCACTCGAGAACGTGGTAGGCGAGCCTACTTCTTATAACTGGACTTTCCAGGGCGGTACACCTGCCACTTCTACAGAGGCATCTCCTAAGGTTACTTGGAACAGCCAGATCGATGAGGTGAAGGTTACTTGCGAAATGACACGTGACGCTGACGGTGCCAAGAAGACAGTCGAGACCACTATCATCGCAGGCAACTATCCGCTTCTTAAGAAAGATACCAAGTTCGGATATGATGTATTCGGATTCGAAGGAAAAGATGTCCGCAATGCTTATATCTGCTATGCGAATGATGGTCAGCAGGATGCGAAGGCAACGATCGTGGATGGCGGTTCGAACTCTTCCAAATGTATGAAGGTCGATGCTTCATCATACATTTATATGCCTTTCGGAGAGTATGCTTCAATGAACGGTTTCATAGATTTGTTCCATCGCAACAACTGGAGCAACAACGCTTCCATGGAAGTGGGCAAGAAGTACAAGATGTCATTCGATATCAAGGCATCTGCACCTACTATGGAGAATGTTGAACTCTTGAAGGTTCTTCCTTCTATCGGTCAGATGAACAAGGGTGAACTTGGTGCTGTCATGGAGATTGCATGGATTTACTGCTGCACTCCAGCAGATGGTTTGTATGATCCGCTCAGAGACCTCTATACCAAGGAGAGCTGGAAGGAGTATTATAATGATAATTATGTATCTCAGACCAGCGGGGACAAGACTTTGCATGAGTTCCGTTATACTAAACTTGATACTAAACAGCCAGATTTAAGTGACCTTCACTTCACAAACCTTATCAAGGGTGACTGGCAGACACTTTCTGATGAGTTTACTCTTACCATGGACGGATACGAGAACGGTTATGTGTTCAGAAACTGCTTCATCTGTGTAAGATGCTCAGGCTATGGTGCAACATTCTATTTGGATAATTTCCGTATCGACGAGATTGAGGAATAATAATATATGAAACGCTTTCTTGCTTCTCTGATACTGTGGGTATCAGTGGGTATCGCTGCCTTTGCGCAGCAGTTGACGGTCACTGGAAAGGTGACGGATAGTCATGGTGAGCCGATTCCGTGGGCGAATGTGTATGAAAAAGGCACGACTAACGGTGCGACTACCGATGATGATGGAAAATATACCATCACAGTCAAATCCGGTGAGTCTGTACTTGTCGCTTCGTTCATCGGCTATCAAGACAAACAACTTCCTGTATCTGGGAAGCAGGTCTTGAATTTCAAGCTCGATTCTGACTCGGAGGTTCTTGAGAACGCCGTGGTAATCGGCTATGGTACTGCACGTCGTCAGGATTTGACCGGAAGTGTGGCGTCTATCAGCCCGGAAAAGCTTGAAAATCAGGTGATGTTCTCTGTAGACGATGCCCTGAAGGGTGGTGTTGCTGGACTTATGGTTTCTTCTACCAGCGGTCAGCCGGGTGCTGCATCCAAGATGCTCATCCGTGGTGCTGCATCCCTTTCAGGTTCGACATCGCCGCTCATTGTCGTGGACGGTTTCCCTCTTGGAGATGTGGCTACATCTTCAGGTATGGGTATGGCCGGAATGGACTCGCAGATGAGTTCCCTCGCGATGATAAATACAGACGATATCGCTTCTATCGAAGTGCTGAAGGATGCTTCTTCTACTGCCATTTACGGTAACAGGGGAGCCAATGGTGTCATCATGATTACCACCAAGAAGGGACGTGGCTCTTCAGGCCGTATCCAGTATAGTGGTTACGCCAGCTTCCAGCAACTTCCTAAAAAACTCGATGTCCTTGATTTCCAAGGATATGCGACTATGATGAATGATAAGACTCCATCTTATCTTCTCTTCTCAGATACTGACGGCAATCTCCGTAACTTCGATTTCGGCAGAATCAAGACTAAGGATTGGCAGAACGAGATTTATCGTACCGGTTTTATCCAGAACCATAATTTCTCGATGCAGAATTCTACCGACAAGACTAATTTCCTCGTAAGTGCATCATATATGCAGAACAAGTCTATCATTATATGCACGGACTGGGACAAACTTACCGGTAAAGTAAACATTGACCATAACTTTACAGATAAACTGAAATTGGGCGTGGACCTGAACTATAGCCGCATCGTCGACGATGGTGTGCCGACTTCGGGTGGAAACGGGACGGCGATAGGTACTATCATGGATGCGTTGATCTCGCAGCCTTTCGATCTTACGGATTCTGATACCCAGACTTATTTCCGCAGGGCAGGAGTGCCGGAAACGGTGATCGAGTCTTACCTCAGTTCCAACAAGCAGAATCCTGTGACGATGGCTAATGATATCAAAATGAAGAAGATACTTAGCCGTACCATTGCTAATTCTTATATTCAGTACACTATCATTCCTGACCTCGTGCTGAAGGTTACAGGTGGCTTCGACAGTTACTCTTTGGAAGAAAAACAGTATTATCCGAAGAGTACACCGAGAGGACAACTCTATCAGGGTCAGGCTTGTATGGCAAATATCTCCAGTTTCGGCTGGATTAACGAAAATACTCTTACCTGGTCACCGACTTTCGCGGAGAAGCATCGTCTGAACGTGATGGGCGGTCTGACCGAGCAGGGTTCGAGGAATTATTACACTGCTACCGAGGCATCTGCATTCGACAATGAGACTCTCGGATACAATAACTTGCAGATGGCCAAGAACTTCACTTCTTATTCATCTACAGGTACCGGCTCTATGATGTCGTTCATTTTCAGGACAAATTATGCCTACGATGACCGCTACATCGCCACATTTACATTCCGCCGTGACGGAACTTCCACTTTCGTAAAAAACAAATGGGGCTCATTCTATTCAGGTGCCCTCGCATGGAATGCAAAGCAGGAAGCATTCCTCGAAAACAGCAGAACTATCAGTACGCTCAAGTTAAGGGCTTCCATGGGAGAAGTCGGTAACTCCAATGTCTCGACAGCAGGCTCATTCTCCCAACTTTATAATACAAATACTGCTTTCGGTACTGACGTAAGTATCGGACAATCTCCTGTAACTCTCGCCAATGAGAATCTTACATGGGAGAAGACATTGGAGTATAACTTGGGTATTGAATTCGGAATGTGGAACGAGAGACTTCACATTGACTTGGACCTCTATAATAAAACGACTCGAGACCTTCTTCTCGAGGCACCTGTCCTCAATATTTCGGGCTATCCGAAGGCCTGGCAGAACATCGGCAGTATCCGCAATTCCGGTATCGAACTGTCTCTCAATGCATCACTTATCGATACTAAGAATTTCCAGTGGAGCATGACTGCCAATATGACTCACAACAAGTCCAAGATTCTTAAACTCGGTCAGAGCGGTGCGCCTATTTATCTGGGTATCAGCTGCTTGAATGATCAGAGCGCCGTGATTCTCCGTGAAGGAGGCAGCGTCGGTGAACTCTATGGTTACAAGGCTGTCGGACTTTATCAGCTCGATGAATTCGACACCTCTATGGGGACTACCGGCAAGACTATTTACACTCTCAAGTCGGGCATTCCGAGCCAGGGTGTAGGTGAGCAGCCAGGTTCTGTAAAATTGGCCGACCTCGACAACAGCGGAAAAATCGACGACAACGACCGTGAAGTCATAGGTAACTTCCTTCCTGACGTTTACGGTGCGTTCTCTACCACATTCAACTGGAAGTCATTTAATCTCTATCTCGGATTCCAGTATTCTCTCGGTAACGACATGTATAACGCAAACTACGTTATGACAGCGTCTTACACCGGTGACGGTTCGAACCAGATAGGCAGATGGATGAAGAGATGGACACCTGAGAACCAGACGAACGATCCGCTTTATTATTCTCAGATTCCTACGAAACTCGTGTCTTCAGTCCATGTCGAAGACGCTTCATTCCTCAGATTCTCGACAGCTCGTCTGACTTATACGCTTCCTGCGAAACTTCTCAGCCGTGCCAAACATATCGAAATGTGCAAGTTCTATGTATCTGCAGACAACCTCTACACATTCACGAAATACTCAGGCTACGACCCTGAAGTCGGTATCAGCCAGAACTCCGCTTCTGCGATTCTTTCACAGGGCTTCGATTATGGCAACTTCCCTCACGCGAGGACGTTCACTTTCGGTGTAAACCTCTCATTCAAATAGGAGACGAATAACATGAAAAGACATATATCTATATTTGCGGGAATTCTGCTCCTGATGTCAGCCACCTCCTGTGACTTTCTGGAGACTAAAGTCGAGAGCAATATAACGACGAAGAACTTCTTCCAGAGCACCTCTGACTTCGACATGGCATTGACAGGAGTCTACTATACCTTCGGCTCGACCGAATGGTCAGCTCAGCATCGCTACGGAAACTATTTCCTCGGCTTCCTCTATTGGGGAAGAATCGGTACCGACGAAGCCTGGATCGCAGGCGGTTCCAACAACGGCGAGGACATGATCGGAAACTACACCTACACTCCGGAAAACCTTTTCGTGGAGAAAGTGTGGTTTATGCAATACCTTGGTATTCAGCGTGCCAACATCGTGATAGACCGACTGAATGCCTATACCGGCAGCAACGTTTCCGATTCGGACCGTTCACGTATCTTAGGCGAGGCCTACTTCCTCCGCGCATGGTTCTATTTCCAGCTTGCGCGTTACTACGGCGAAGTTCCTCTCGTGCTGAACGAGACCACTGACCTGTCCAAGCTGAACACTAAGAAAGCCTCTCTGTCTGAGGTATATGCGCAGGTTATCAGCGACTACGAGAAAGCCGAAAGTCTCCTCCCCGAGACCAATTCTGTCGGACACGCCTACAAGCTCGCCGCCACTGCGCTGAAAGCGAGAGCCTACCTCCAGATGTCCGGCGAACCGCTGAAAGACCCGCGGGCCGCAGCCAAGGCCGTCGAAGCCTGCAAGACCGTAATAAACAGCGGTCGTTTTGCTCTTGTTAATGATTATTTCTCGCAGTTCGATGGCATGCACGAGCACAACAGCGAGTACATTTTCGATGTTGAGTTCGACAACACTGTCAGCAATAACCGCTATGGTGGACAAGTCGGTACTAATGAAGGACTTCCGAATACGGAGAAACTTTATACTACCCAGATCAGGACATTCCCTGACATGTATGAAAGATGGGATGACAAGGACCTCAGAAAGGGCAGCATAAACAAGGAAGGCTACATCGTGACACAGAACGGTGTCGGCAAGATAATCTACAATGACCCTGTCACAGGTGAGGTTACCTACGAAAGAAGCTACTTTATCTATAAGTTCCGTCATTCTCTGGACAAAAGTGTCCGCGGTTCCAACTGGGTAGAGTGGAATAACGCCATCAATTTCCCGATCATACGTTATGCAGATGTGCTCCTGATGCTTCCTGAAGCTGAGTATCGTGCTACCGGAACCATTTCGGCTGAAGCTTGGGAGGGACTTAACCAGGTCCGCAGGCGTGGATATGGAAATCCTGTCAACACTCCGGATCCGACAGTGGACCTCGTTCAGGGCCAGCTGACTTATGCTAACCCTTATGGAGACCTTGCTCCTGTTCTTGCCCAGATATTGGACGAGAGGCATTGGGAACTTGCTTTCGAAGGACATCGTTGGGCAGACCTCGTGCGCTTCGGACATCTCCAGCAGGCCTTCCATGACGTGCTCCTTAATGATGAATTCTGGACACAGTATTATGATCCATATCGTAACAACTGCAAGGAAAAGCACTCCATTTTCCCTATTCCGCAGTCTGTCATCGACTCTTCGAACGGAGCTATCGAACAAAACCCATTATGGAAATAATTATGAATATCAATAAGTTAAATAGAATACTTCTTTTTGGGGCCCTTGTCTGCGCTCTTGTGGGATGCCGTCAGACAGTGGATGTCAAGTTCGACTCTTCTGTAGCTGACTATACTCCGGTCGTGAAGGAAATCCTGGCTGCTCATCCGGAAGGAAACATAACACTCCGTTTCGGTGAAGGTGTCTATAATTTCTATCCGCAGAAAGCAGCGATGGAATTCCTCAATGTCTCCAATAATGACAGCGGAAACAAGCGTGTCGCCTTCCTTCTGAAAAATATGAAGGACGTCCGCATTATCGGAAACAAAACAGACTTCATGTTTCATGGCGCCATGATGCCAATTGCTGTAAAAGGCTCTGAAAGTGTGGAGATTAAAGGAGTTTCGATAGACTATGACTATCCTTGGACCTTCGAGGCTGAAGTTATTTCGAATGACCCTGTGAACAGAAGTTTTGTGGTCAAGGTCTTCCCTGACAACAAATATAGAATCGAAGGTGACAGACTTCTGTTCAGTGGTTATGACTGGGAATATCCGATGGGAGAGAGCATTGTCTTCGACCCTTCTACCCATAGACCTTGGTTCGATACCGCAGCTTATGACCACGGTTATTGGTCCGGAGAAATGGGTGCCCGCGAGATAGAACCTGGAATCGTGGAGTTTACCAGACTCAGTGCAAGGGATGTTCCTCCTGTCGGCAGTATCTGGGATGACAAGGGTCCTACGAAACTGAATAGACTATATCCTGCTATCGCGGTTCTTTGCTCGAAAAATGTGACTTTGGAACGTGTCCATGTCTATCGCAGCGGAGGTATGTCACTGATAGCTGAATACTCTAAAGATATCACGGTGAAAGAGTTCTCGACTGCAGCACATGCAGGTTCCCCGAGGATGATTACATCATCTGCTGATGCTACACATTTCGTGAATTGCAAGGGCCAGGTCAAGCTTGAAAATTGTCAGTTCGAAAGCATGCTGGATGATGCTACGAATATCCATGGAATTTATATGCTTGTGGATGCTCTGCTGAATTCCAATGTGGTACGTGCTTCGTTCGGGCATTTCCAACAGGAAGGTAACTATTTCGCCGAGCCTGGAGATATGATGAGATTCGTGGATAAGGCCACCCTAAAACCTGTAGGGCAGGGAAAACTCATCAGCATTGACAGAACCGACAGAAAATCTTACGTCATCGAAACAGAGTTCGACGCGTCAGCAGTCGATGCTCCGGCAGGTCTTGCGATAGAGAATATCTCTTGCGATGCGTCAGCTGTAATTCGCGGATGCACAGTTCGTTACAACCGTGCGCGCAGCCTTCTCCTCTCGACTTTGGGCGATGTGCTTGTCGAGAATTGCGAGTTCAAGTCCCAGATGTCCGGAATCAATGTCAGCGGCGATGCGAACTTCTGGTTCGAGTCCGGCCCGACCAGGAATATCGTGATCAGGAACAACCGTTTTGAGGACCTCGGAATTGGAGGGAATGGGCCAATGCCGGTGCTTCTCATCGATCCTGTTCTTCCTGTTATGGGTGATGATTTCTATTATCATGACAGGATTGTGTTCAAGGGAAATTATATCAGCACTTTCGACAGCCAGCTGGTTTATGCCAGAAGTGTACGTTGTATCGAAGTGTCTGACAATAAATTCATTGACTCAGCCAATTATAAGCCATTGTTCCCTGGTCTTTCGGCTATAGATCTTCAGTCTTGTAAGGATGTGAAGATAGACAGGAATGATTTCTCTGAGTGGAAGGTGGATGCTACTGTCAGTCTGCATAATTGTGAAAATGTCCAGAATGACTCGGGTCTGAAAGTTGTGGATAATCCTAATCCGTATTTTGAAAGAAGGTAAGGTATGCGATATAGTTTTAAGGCTTTGATTGTTGCGGTACTGGCGATGTTTTCGTCAGCACCGCTTTTCGCGCAAAAAATGGAACCTGATGCTACTGTAAAGTATGCGGACAGAGATACTTGCGCTTTGTATATGGATATTTATGAACCCGATGCTTCGAAGGTGGTTTGTGAAGATGGGAGACAGCGTCCTACCATTATCCATGTTTTCGGAGGCGGATTCAAGGAGGGTTCACGTGCGGAAACTTGGCTCCGTCCCTGGTTCAGGGAGATGAATGCCAGAGGCTACAGGATGATTACTATCGATTATCGCTTGGGCCTCAAGGGTGTATGTGGCGTTACGCAGACGGAGTTCGCCGGTCTTTTGGACAAAGCGATAAGAATGGCTGTGGCGGATTTGTTTTCGGCTACGGAGTACCTTGTGAAGAACGGGAAGTCAATGGGCATTGACCCGGACAATATTGTGGTTACGGGTTCTTCTGCGGGGGCGATTACGGTGCAGCAGGCGGAGTGGGTGCTTTGCAATCGGGCTGCGTCCGGACGTCCTGGCAGGGCGTTGTCGAGCGGGCTTTGTAACTATGACCATGTGGCTGATGGCCTTCCGAAAGACTTTAACTATAAGGGAGTTATGGCTTTTGCCGGGGCGGTTATGGTGAATGGTGCGCTGGATTATGCTGCTGAGCCTTGCCCGGTTATGATGTTCCATGGCTCTGAAGATGAGCTTGTTCCATATGACATTGTCCGTGCAGGAACGTTGGCTTTTTGCGGCCCTTGCCAGATTCAGAAAGCATTGGAGTCGGCGGGCGGAACTTGCAGATTCTATCGTTTTCCGGGGATAAATCATGCTGTCGCCGGTTACATGCCGCAGACTGTCGGAAAGCAGGTGGATTTCATAGAGAATAACGTGATGCGCGGTTCTAAAGAGCGCGTGGATGCGGTTATCGTCGATTCTTCTCTTCCGACTTATAAGACAGGAAATAATAACGAACTATATGATATTCAGCCTGATATGGAACTTGCTGAGACGCGTTGGAAGATAGAGAAGGGCAGTCGCGGCATTCTTTGGGGTGTTTCTGAGGGACTGCCTCATGAGGACCATATCGAGATGAGCGGAGAGAAAGTTTCTTGCGTCCTGCGTTGGGGTGTCACCGCCGATCATGCTTTCCGTAGTGAGAAATCGCTGGTGTTCCCGATGTTGCGAACTATTCCGAACAACACTCATGCTTCGATGAATTTCAGGATTGCCACTGATATTCCTTCGCTCCTCGCGGTGAACGGAAGAAGTCTGATCCGCGAGAGGGTAGATTCGGTCCGTATCAACGGAATGGTCGAGGTTTCGAGTATGTGGTCTAAGACCAATGATTTTGTAGGTGTAGGTTCGGGCGCTGTGGAGTCGGCTTGTGTTCAGATGACCCGTACTATATTTCCTTCGACTACGCTTCCTGCTGTCTATGAGAGGTTTACGCTTAAGAATGTTACTGGAGACAATCTTCTGGTGACTGTGCCGAAGTTCTGCCAAGTAGCTTCTACAGACCATTATGCCGGTGTGGACGGAACCTATCTTGTCCGCGCGGAAATAGATGGAGACGGGACTGCATGGATGGTTCCGGGAACTGAACGTACATTTACTGTGGTTTATCAGGCATATCGTGAGGGCGGAAAGGTTACATCACCGTTGCTGGCCGGTGCGACTCCTGTGACAAGGGAGATTCCGGCAGAGTCTCCCTTGCATCCTGATGTGGATTCAGAGTTCGAGGCCCGTAAGGCATTTGTGCTCGGTCTTGGAACCAATCTTGTGCTTGAAACACCTGATTCTGTGTTGAATGAGATGTTCAGGCAGTCTAAAATCCGTGCGACTGAAAGTATTTATCGTACGAAAGGCGGACTGATGCATGGACCAGGTGGTGAGAGTTATTATGCAGCCATTTGGGCGAATGACCAGGCTGAATATATCGATCCGTTCTTCCCTTATTTGGGTAATGCCAATGGTAATGAATCGGCACTGAATTCGTTCCGCCATTTCGCCCGTTTCATGACTCCTGAATATAAGCCGATTCCGAGTTCCATCATCGCTGAAGGTGAGGATATCTGGGACGGTTGCGGTGACCGTGGTGATGCCGCCATGATCGCATACGGTGCGTCTCGATATGCATTGGCAAGAGGTGACAAGTCTGAGGCCAAGGAACTCTGGCCGCTTATTCAGTGGTGCCTGGAGTATTGCCGCCGTAATATAAATGAAGAAGGCGTAGTAGCTTCCGATACTGATGAACTTGAGAACCGTTTCGAGTCCGGGGATGCGAATCTTTGCACGTCCACGCTTTATTATGATGCGCTGATTTCTGCTTCTTATTTGGGAAAGGAAATAGGTGTAAGTTCTTCTGTCACTAAGGATTATCTGCGCAGGTCCAGGGAAATGGCTTCTGCTATAGAGAAGTATTTCGGGGGTCCTGTTTCCGGGTATGAGACATATCGTTATTATAAGGGCAACACTTTGCTGCGTTCGTGGATTTGTATGCCGCTTATCGCCGGAATCGACAATAGAGCAGCTGGGACTACGGCAGCATTGACAGGACCCGAACTCATGACCGAAAACGGGTGCCTCACGGAGCAGGGGAGCGACGTGTTCTGGGATCGGGCGACGCTTTACGCGCTCAGGGGAATTTTTTATACCGGGGGTGCGGACAAGGCTCTCGGGATTCTTCATCGTCTTTCGCAGCGCCGTCTTCTCGGGGATCATGTCCCTTATGCGGTGGAGGCTTGGCCGGAGGGCTCACAGAGGCATTTGTCGGCGGAGAGCGGTCTTTATTGCAGGGTGATTACTGAAGGGCTTTTCGGAATGCGTCCTACTGGGTTGCGCAGTTTTACCATGAACGTCAGTCTCCCTAGCGGTTGGAATGAGATGTCTCTCAATCAGATACGTGCTTTCGGCTCGGATTTCGACCTGAAAGTGTCCAGGGTATCCGGGGACGAATTGAAAGTAATCGTAACGGAGCATACCGCTTCTGGTGATAAAGTAATAACTTTGAGGCCTAAACAAGGTAAGGTCTCTGTAAATCTATAAATGTATGGCAGCATTGACAAAAAAAATTATATTTTCCGGGCTTGCGGTCCTGGCGCTCATGGTGGTGGGGTGCGACCGCTCGAATAATGAGCCTGATCCGGTGCCTGAGCCTGATCCGATAAATCCTGACGAGGTGGTGCCGGTTTACCCTGTCGCGCGCGAGGGTTGGGACATTTATACCGGCCCGAATTATCGCTATGGACCGTCTATCATTATCAATGATGACAAGTCTGTCGATATCTGGCTTGCGACGCCGGGCGATTATTACGGTACGAACGTAAATATCCCTGTATCAGACGCTCAGGCGGCTCTCCAGCTCGGCACGACCGGGGTTTTCGCCCAAAAGTTCACCTCCAAGGAGGATTTCGGGTTCATCTCTCTCCAGTGCCCGTCCTGGAGCAGTTCGACCGAGGGTTTTACGCTGAAGATTTTTAAGTGGGTCAATGATTATGAGACGTCTGTCAGTGGCTCTGCTGTGGCGACGAAGAAGTTTGTAAACTATGCAGATAATTCTTGGTTAAGCATTTACAAGAGTGACAAGGAGGATTACACGGAGACTTTCCCTGCCGGAACTTATATTTGGGTGATGAGTGACGGTACTGAGAAGGCCGGTATCTGGAAATGTACTGCAAGCGGTTCTTCGGGCGGCACTGAAGCGATTTCTTATGTGAACGGACAGTCTGTCGACGGACAGTTCCGTTGCCGTATAACTTCCAATGGTTCAGGCCGATATTTCTGGGATAAGGTGACTTGGCGCCATTCTGAGGACGGAGGCAAGACGTGGACAGCAGAGGCGGATGCCCTACTTCCTTCTGACGGTAAGCGTGATGCGTTTTCTGTTTGTGACCCTGGTGTGGCCAAGTGGGGCGGATGGTATTACATAGCGTACACGTCTACTGAGGAGCCGAACGGCTATGACAATGATTTGTATATCGCGAGGGGTAAGACTCCGACTGGTCCATGGGAAAAGTGGAGCGGGAATGGTTGGGGCGATGATCCTCAGCCTGTTATAGACTACGAGCCTGTTCCCGGTCACGAGGGCGTGGTTTTCGGTGCCGGCGAGCCTTGTATGGTGGTGAAGGATGATGTGGTTTACCTTTATTATTCTTACAATGATTATCTGGAGTCGGAAAACGGACAGGGTACGACTACTCGTGTCTCCATAGCTTCCGCGACGGATGAGAATTGGCCTAAGAACCTTGAGTATAAGGGTGTTGCGCTGGATAAGAGTGATATTTTTGCTTCTGATCATACGGATGTGAAGTATATTTGCCGGAGCCGGAAGTTCGTGGCGATTCATGCTGAACGTCGCAATTCTGACAATAGTCGTATCCGTATCTGGGAGTCCGAGGATGGCATAACTTTCACTAAGGGTGACCTGGTTCAGGGCGAGCTCCGCAAGGGTATTATCAATGCCGGTATGAGTGGTGATGCTCTCGGTCAGGTGCGTTCCGGTGTGCAGCAGTTCCTGTGTTACGCGCACAGTGATGCACCGCGTGAATGGGGCCGCTGGTTTACCTGGTTCCAGCCGCTCGACTGGGTGGATGTGGAGTAACGACTGCGGAGATACGTATTGACGTGGGACTATCGTAAGAGTCTTCGGTCCGTCGTAGGGGTCTCCGCTGTCCGTCGTAAGCATCTCCGCGGTTGCGTATCTCTTTTTTTATAACTCACCAATAATGTTACGATTGAGAGGCGGTCAGAGGTGCTGGCGGAGACCCGTGGTCACCCATGACCTCGTAAATGGGAGGTGCCGGCGAAGCCGGAGGGATGAGCGAAGCGAAGGTCTCCGCCGGCACCTCTGACCGCCGGCGATTATTAATGATGTATCCTTAGAAGTATCTCCCTAAGGGTCGGCGGATGGTGATTATGTAATACGTTGATAATCAGTGTTTTAAAAATTGAAATCCGCCGACCCTAAGGCTCGCCTCCAGTCCGCTCGACGCGCTAACATGTAACCGTGGAGAACTCTAGCGGGGTTTGGTGATGTTGCCTCTGAAGTGGATGGTCTGGGTCTCGTAGTCCATCTCCTCGATTATCGCTATGGACTCGAGATGGTAGCCGGCTTCGCGGAGGATGTGCCCGCCTTTCTGCTGACCTTTCTCGATGGCTACACCCAGTCCGACGACTTCCGCACCGGCTTGACGGACTATGTCAATGAGTGCGAGCATGGCTTGTCCGTCGGCGAGGAAGTCGTCCACGATCAGGACTTTTTCGCCTGCATTCAGGTAAGGCTTAGATACGAAGACATTGTTCATCCTCTTGTGAGTGAATGAGTAAGCCTGGGAAACGTATTTGTCGTCAGTGCTGTTCGCAGTTTCGCTTTTCTTGGCGAAAACTACAGGGACGTCATACAGATCGGCCAGAAGTGTGGCGATGGCTATGCCGCTTGCCTCGATGGTCAGTATCTTGGTCACGGTCTGCCCGCGGAAACGACGTTTGAACTCATAGGCGATTTGCCTCATGATGTCGATGTCTATCTGGTGGTTAAGGAAGTTGTCGACTTTGAGGATATTCCCCTCCTTTATGACCCCGTCAGTGAGGATCTTTTCTTCAAGAAAATTCATATGTAGTATAGATCGTTTTTGCTCATATCTTTGTTATGGTTTTCAATCAGTCCAGCAGGATGAATGGGGCCCAGTCACCTTGCCGGAGTCGCTGTTACGTGGTTACGAATGTAGGGAATATAATTATGGTTCACAAATTTTAGTAATCCTTAAAAATAGTGTGGCTGAAGAATGAACAGGATGGTGTGTGATGAAAAGTCTCCCGAAAGAGTTGATGTTGTCAGATATTAGTTGTACCTTAGTTGTTTCAGTATCCGCTTATATAGTCGTTTGTCAGGCTATATGATGGCGGAATTTAGGTTTCTAATAAATGACAGAATTGGAAAATAGTTTTATGTCGGTCAATGTGGATGAGGCTGCATTTAGACAGGTGTTTGACCGGTATTATCCGCGGATGCTTGCATTTCTACGTTCATTTCTGCAGTCGGACGACGATGCGGAAGATGTTGCGCAGAATGTATTTGTCAAACTATGGATGAAAAGAGATGTACTGCTTGATAAGGAATATCTGGATGTGTATCTTTTCAGGATGACAGTGAACTGCGCTATCAACTTCTCGAAAGTCCGGAAACGACACGTCGGTATTGATGACATTGACTTTCCGGACGAACTGGATTTGGGATGTGAAATCGATTCCCGCGGACGATTGGATACGATATTCAGAGCAGTATCTGAAATGCCTGAAAAACGACGAGAAGTCTTTATTCTCAGTAGATTGCATGGTATGAGCCATAAGGAAATCGCCAGAAAACTGAATGTCTCATCAAAAACTGTAGAGAATCATATAAACTTTGCTCTCCGTGAACTGCGCAAGATAAAATATATCATAGTCTTCTTCATATCTATGGTATTTTCATAAAAATCAAAAAATGTTTTAGGGGATACGCACTGTTGGCATTGTCTTATATACAAAGCCAAAAAAACCATTATGACGAACAAAGATTTATACGGCAAATGGACCGGTCAGGAACCGGTCGAGCTGACGGATGAGCAGCTTGACAGTGCGTATTCTTCCGTAAAAGGCAGGATACGTAGAGCTGAGTCCGCTTCATTAGCCATCAAATTGTCAGAAGAATTGCGTGTCCGCCGCCAGAAAAGAATCATCAGAATACTGTCTGCCGCCATCGCAGCTGCCTGCCTGATTCTGCCTGTCGTCATTGTCAATGTCTCAAGACATTCCTACGATAAAGGACTTTCGGCTCAGGTCAGTGACAGGGTACCGCAGATGTTGGAGTATTCTGCCAATGCCGGGGAAATGCGTCATGTACTCCTTCCTGACTCTACATCGGTTACCCTCAATGCCGGTACGGTGCTGATTTGCCCCGCGGAATTCATTGGCGGGAAAAGGGGAGTCTATCTCAATGGTGAAGCCACTTTCGATGTGACGAGGAACGAGAAAAAGCCGTTTGTCGTCAGTACTTCCGTTATGGACATTACAGTCCTCGGAACGAAATTCAACGTGTCTTCCTACAGCGACGACGAAAATGTGACCGCGACATTGTGCAGGGGAAGCATTTCTGCATTGGCGAAAAATGCGGAACAACCTGTAATTTTAAGCCCTGGTCAGCGGTTTGTCGTCGAAAGAAGCAGCGGCAACAGTTTCGTGGAGAATGTCAATGCCGATGAAGACGTGGCCTGGGAGAGCGGCCAGCTCTGTTTCCGTTCGAAATCAATACATGAAATCGTGAAAATAATCGAACGCAGATATGCCGTGAGGATTTATGTCACGACAGGAAAATACGACAACGACCTTATAACAGCCAAATTTATCCAAGGATCTACTTTGGACGATCTGATGTTTGCCTTGTGCAAACTCATTCCGGGAATGACCTATCGGAAAGTCAATGCCAATATCTATATCAGATAATCCGGACAAATTATAATCACATAATCAATAATTTTTATGAAACAATTGATTGCAATGCTCGCTTGCATTCTCTTGTCTTCATCTGTTTCGTCAGGGATTTTTGCCCAGACTCAGAATGTCAGATTCAATAGGGAACGGATGAAGATATCAGAAGTGTTTTCTGCTATCGAGCAGCAGACAGGCCTGACAGTGGCCTATAATGAAAGTACTCTGGACTTGTCCGGAGTGGTGTCAGTACCATCGGAGACCAATGTCTCTGACCTTTTGGCCGCAGTATTGAAAAATACCGGCAACTCTTTTTATTTCCATGGAAAGATGATTCTTGTTTACAAGGAAAAGCAGACCAAAACTTTTACTTATTCCGGAACTGTTGTAGACAAGGTCGGTCCTGTGACCGGTGCAGCTGTGATGGTGGAAGGGACTGACCAAGTGACAGTTACTGGCGTGGATGGAAAGTTCGCCATAAATGCGCCTCAGGGTTCAGTGCTCAAGGTTTCCATGCTCGGCTATAAGGAATTCACTACTACCGCCGGCCCTCAGACCGATGATCTCAGATTTTCTATCGAGGAAGACAATAGACTCCTCGATGAATCAGTCGTAGTCGGCTATGCGTCAATGAAAAAGCGCGACCTAGTAGGTGCTGTGGATCAGGTGAAAAGTGATGTCATCGTGAATAGGTCCAACGGAAACCTTGCCAGATCACTTCAGGGTGAGATTGCCGGTCTTAACATATCGTTTACAGACAGCAAACCGTCCCGTTCCGCTTCTTTCAATGTCAGAGGTACGACATCCGTTGGTGCCGGAGGTTCTTCACTTGTGCTTATCGACGGCGTGGAGGGCAGCCTGAATTCCATTAACCCTCAGGATGTGGAAAGCGTCAGTGTGCTTAAGGATGCTTCTTCTACGGCAGTCTATGGTGCAAGAGGAGCGTTTGGAGTAATTCTTGTGACTACCAAGAATCCTCAGAAAGGACGCCCTGTCATCAACTACAATGGCTCAGTTACCGTAAACAGAAGAACAGTGGTTCCTGATGTCATCACAGACGGTCAGGATTGGCTCGACTGGTGGAAAGACTGCTACAATGGATATTACAACGGCTCCAAGTCATTGCTCAGTCACATTGACAGTACTGTCCCTTATAGCGAGGACATCTACAGCGAACTTGTGCGCAGGAAGAACGATCCGTCTCTCTCCAAGACGACAACCCTGGACGGGAACAGTATGTTCGGCTGGGCCTATATGGAGTCAACTGACTGGTATGATCTGTTTTACAAGGACTACAACTGGTCCACGGAACATAATCTGTCAGTTTCCGGAGGTGGCGATATGGCAGACTACTATATCTCAGGCCGCTTCTACGATATGGACGGTATTTATAAGGTCGGAAACGAGGATTACAAGAAATATGACCTGCGCGCAAAAGGAACGCTGAAAGTGCGCCAATGGCTGCATATCACCAACAATATCTCTATGTCGGTCGTGAATCAGTATGAACCGAAACATTCGAGAAATAATTTCAATGTGCAGAAAGCCATCAATCACGCTGCCATGCCGCTCTCACCTGTAAAGAATCCTGACGGCTCATGGACTACGGCAGCAGCTATCTCCGGCTATGCCGCTTTCTCTGAAGGATCTTCTTGGCGCACAAATGATTACATGTATCTTCGTGAGAAGATTTCTGCAGATGTTATAATGATCAAGGATGTCCTCAAGGCATCTGTCGATTATTCCTACAACTACACAAGCCGCAAGAGAGTAGATGTTCAGAATCCGGTGAAATACTCCAGGAAACCTGGAGAGGTGCTTCTCGAATCAGCCTCTGCAGGCTCCTCACGCCAGCAGGTAACTTATTTTACGAGATATCAGGCTGCCAATGCCTATCTGACTTTCAGCCCTAATCTCGGCAAGAACAACAGCCTTACATTGCTTGCGGGATGGAATATTGAAGAGCAGAAATATGAAACGCTCAACATTTCAAGGTCCGGTATCATCACCCCGTCCAAACCGTCATTCTCATTGATGGACGGCACGACCTCGGATCCTGTAGCAGGCGGAAATGCCTGGTCTTATGTCGGAGCATTCTACAGACTGAATTACAGTTACAAAGGTCGCTATCTTGCCGAATTGAGCGGACGTTATGACGGCTCTTCAAAATTTCCGTCAAACTCCAAATGGGGATTATTCCCATCCGGTTCCGTCGCATGGCGCATATCAGATGAACCGTGGATGAAATGGGCAGAAGCATTGGACAATGCCAAGGTACGCCTGTCTGCCGGCTCCATGGGCAACGGAAACGTGGCTCCATATTCATACACATCCGATATGAGCATCGGCACTGCAGATGACATAGTCTTGGGCGGAAGTTTGCCTTCATACACTACGGTCGGCAGTATTGTTCCTGTATCATTGACTTGGGAAAAGGCAACAACCTACGATGTCGGCCTGGATTTGGATTTCTTCCGGAATAGACTGTCATTCAGCGGTGATATATACAGAAGATACACTTCCAATATGTACACCGTCAGCGAATCTCTTCCTTCAGTCTTCGGTACGGCTCCTCCAAAGGGAAACAATGCAGAGATGAAAACGGATGGATTTGAACTGACATTGTCATGGAGAGACGAATTCAAGCTCTTCGGTAAACCGTTTAGCTACAGTGTGAAAGGCATGCTCTGGGACAGTAAGTCTGTCATTACCAGATATGCCAATGATACAGGTTCTCTCGGTACTCTTAAAGGCTACATCCAGAACGGTGGCTCTCCTTCCTCATATTATGTGGGAATGACGGTAGGTGAAATCTGGGGCTATACGGTGGACGGACTGTTCCGTGACCAGAATGACATCGACAACTCCGCAATCCATAATTTCCAGCAGGCTTCGGACAAAGTCACCAGACCGGGACAGGTTAAAGTCAAGGACTTCGACGGTGATGGCGTTATCAGCCCGGGCAACTTCAAGGTGCACGACCATGGTGACCTCAAGATTATCGGAAACAGGTCTCCGAGATACAATTACGGTATCAATCTCGCGGCGAACTGGAATGGTATAGGCGTGTCAGTCTTCCTTCAGGGCGTCATCCACAAGGACTGGTATCCTGGTTCCGATTCCGGTTATTTCTGGGGAAAATACGGACGTCCGTTCTTCTCGTTCATCCCTTCTATTCACACAGACAGCAAGACTGTGTATAGCGAAGAGGCAAACAACTGGGATACAGCATATTGGCCGAGAAAGACCACCTATCAGTCCAATGCTTCGTACAGCTGGACCAAGATCCTGGAGATCCCTAACACGAGATATATTCAGAATGCCGGATATCTCCGCGTAAAGAACGTGCAACTGGACTATACTTTCAATGAGAAACTCTGCAAGAAGATGCGACTTGCAGGCCTGAAAGTTTATCTTACCGGAGAGAACCTGTTCACATTCACCCCGTTGCACAAGTATGCGCCGAATTATGACCCTGAGGGATTGGCCTACGACTCAGATTTCTCTGCGGCAGCTGACGGCTATACTTATCCGGTACTCAAGAGTTTTACATTAGGACTTAACATAACCTTCTAAGAGATTATGAAAAAGATATTGATACCTTTGGCGGTTGCGGCAGCATTGACCCTGCCTTCCTGCGAATCATTTCTCACGCAGGAGAACCCCAACAAGATAGAGAGCGGATTCTATTTCAAGGACGAATCCTCTCTGGAAATATACACCAACGGCTTTATCAGAAGTTTTGCTACATCCATCAAGAGCTTCATTGACGGGGACAAGAACGCTGATACCCACTCCTGGGATGGCCAGGCTGCATATTTTATGGACAACTATACGGCAGAGGACGCTACTAACTGGTCCACGTCGAACTGGGCGCAGCTCCGCTCCATCAACTATTACCTCGACAATATGCGCAATGCTTCTGCCTCTGACGCAGTGCTCGACCATTATGAGGGAGTTGGACGTTTCTTCAGGGCAATGTTCTATTTCTCCAAGATGAAGACTTTCGGTGCAGTGCCATGGTATGACACTACCATTGACCCGACGGACAAGGATGCATTGTACAAAGGACGCGACAGCCGCGAATTCATTGCCTCCAAGATACTTGAGGACCTGAACTATGCCTGCGAGCATTGTTCTGACGACTCCAAATACAGAATCCGCGCCTCGTATATCCACAAATACGTCGCTCTCGCGCTGAAATCCAGATTCTGCCTGTATGAAGGGACTATGCGGAAATATCATTCCGACGACCCTTCCACCGGCAAGCCTTGGACCAAGGATGAAAGTTCAATGTACCTGGAACAATGTATCAAAGCGTCTGAGGACATTATGAATTCCGGCATCTATTCGCTTACTGACGATGCCGCTTCGCGTAAGACCCAGTACAGGGATATGTTTACCAATGCCGATGCCTGCGGGGTTTATGCCAATGAATTCATATGGGCCCGTGACTACGACTTGGATTTGCAGGTAACGTATGCCATAAATGACTATATGGTAAATCCTCAGCACGCGAACTATGCGTTTACCAGGCAGTTCATCAATACTTATCTGATGACTGACGGCACGCCGTTCACGACCAAATATGCTGATTATAACAGTGTTGACTTCATTAACGAGTGTAAGGACAGGGATTACCGTCTCGCACAGACCATCAGGACACCGGGCTTTACAAGAGACGGCGGCAAGACTTCATGGGCTCCTGACGTGAAATTCTCCAAGACTGGTTATCAGCCGGTAAAATGGCTTACGGATGATTCGTCGAAGGACAACAATACAGCTGCCATCGCTACGGATGTTCCGCTGATGCGTTATGCTGAAGTCCTTCTGAACTATGCCGAGGCCAAGGCGGAGTTGGGCCAGATGACGGAAGATGTCTGGAACAAGACCATTAAACCGCTCAGGGAACGCTCCGGTGTCAAAAGCATTTATCCGACAGCGGCAGACCCTTATATGGCTGAATATTTCCAGAATCAGGTGACGGATCCGTTCATTCTGGAAGTGAGAAGGGAAAGAGGTATCGAGCTGACTATGGAAAATGTCCGTTTCTATGACATTGTCAGATGGCATCAGGGAGAATTATTCGCCCGTCCGTGGATGGGACTGTGGATTTCAGCCGTGGATACGCCGCTTGACCTGAATGGCGACGGCACACCGGAAACACTCGTGACGGCAGATGTCAAGAAGACCTCTACATTGAATATGCTGATGATAGACGCAGCATCTGAGGCCGGACACAAACTGTCTGAGGGAACTCATGGAAATATACTTCCTGCGACAGCACTTCAGCGCAATTGGCACGACTACAAATATGTGAAGCCGATTCCTAAGACGGCAATCCAGGAGAATCCGGCATTGAGCCAGAACCCTGGTTGGGATAAAGTGGATAAGAAAAACTAAAGAGATATGAATAGAACAATATATGGAATGTTGTCAGTGGCGGCAGCGCTCTTGACAATGAGCTGTTCCAATGAGTCTTCTCTTTTCCAGAGAGAGAACGATGTCGTTACTTGTGACTGCTCCGAACAGATTATCAGCCAGTCGATCAAATGTGACGGCAAATGGACTTCAGACTGCTCTGGAACTGAATGGATGAAGATTTCTCCGGAAAGCGGTGAAGGTGACGGAAAGTATTACAGTACCTATGATCTGCACATCGGCTACAATGCCGGTGCAGCCAGGGAAGCCACAGTTTATCTGATCTATGACGGCATGAAATATCCTGTGACAGTAAAACAGGGCGAGTGTGACTTCGCTTTCGAGAGTCCTACCGTCTCGGGTGCGCTGTTTGACGGAAAAGCATCTGAGGCAGTTCTTCATTTACCTTATGTAAAGGCCAATGGGACAGAATCTTACGAAATTTCATGTAATGTCGTTTCTGACAATGTGAAGGGTTTGTACGTGGAAACCAAGACCTACAGTTCCTTCAGCAAAGGTGCCGGAGTGCTGGATATACCGGTTATGGGAACCCCAGATGCTGAAGGAAATGTGAAGTTCGAGGTTTTCGCAAACGGAAAGTCCGTAGGGGAGTGTGAGTTGATGGTGTTCGATGCGGCCGGAGGTAAGCCTTCAGGACTCGATGTCGGCTGGAATTTCTATCTCCTGAATATTCCTGCTGCCGATTTGAAGGGTTCAGATTACGATTACAGCTGGACTGCCGCTGCTGCACATTGGCCAGGACAGCCTGTTCCATCCTCGGATCACAAAGTTTATCCCAATATAGGAAACAAGAAGGCCTATTTGACTGCTGAGTGCAAGGCTTCTACTGATTTTTCATTCAATCCTTCCGTTCAGATTAGGGGATTGATGCTCAATGACTATTTTCTGGCTGTAGTTCCTGTCATGAACATCACACCTGACGTCAAAGTTTCAGTGGAGGCTTCATTCGGTTCGGCCGGTTCTGCCGCTGGTGTATTCTCGTTGGAGTATTCAGAGAATGGTACTCTATGGAAAGCGGCTCCGGGCGCACGTGATACGACTATTATCAAGGAAACTGGAAAATATCATTATCACGTATCCCGTGACAATACTTCAGCTACCCGTAAGACCTATGACAAGGCTACTGACCAGAGTTACAGGAAATATACTTTCCCTCTCGAAGGCATTGAGCCGATAAAGAGCGGCAATATGTATTTCAGACTCCGAGTGTCAATGAATGTACGTGCGGCTGCCAGTGAAACGACATATACAATCGGCAAGAATACTTGGTGCGATTTGAAAGGACTGGAAATCAATATGGTGAAAGGAGAATGATTATGAAAAAATTGACTTCAATTATATTATTTGCGGCCGGTTTGGTTATGCTGTCAGGGTGTCTTGAAATAGAGACACCTGAAAACTGGACAGAGAAACCTGAGACGGAGAAGACTGCTGTATATAAGGTTGTTGCGCACAGGGGAGGCTCGGCTGAGTGTAAACTCCCAGACTGTTCTGTCGCTTCGCTGAAATATGCCATCAGCCAGAACTGCTATGCTTCTGAGTCGGATATTGTTCTGACCGGAGACAAGGACATCTTGATCTGTCATCCTGACGGAAACGGACGGGTGAACGGTCTTGATCCGGGTACGCATACGTTAGCTGAAATCAGAGCCGCAGGAAATTTGTCTAACGGAGAACTTATACCGACATTGACAGATTTCCTCAAAATTGTGATGGACAAGGAGTTGAACCCGAACGGCATGAAGCTCTGGCTGGATGTGAAGCGCTTTGACGATGCTGGGCGTTCAATTAACGCCTGTCTGAGGGCTTCGGAAATCATTGCTGGAGCCAATGCCCAGAACTATTGCGAGTTCCTGATACCTACCGGCGAGGATATATTTATGGCGGTACGCGACAAGGTAATCAATGATTATAAAATCAATATAGCCTGGATGACATGTACGAAACCTGCAAAATATGCGGATCCAAAAGATTATGGCAAGGTATGGGCTCAGCTGGCTTACCGCAAGATTCTCGGTGACAATCCTGAGAGTTCATATCGTCCGTCGGATTATTTCAATGCCGGTCTTCCTCTTAGTATCTACGGAGCAGATGATGACAAGACCATGGCTGATGTAATACCGTATTATCCTAAGCTCAAGGCGATTTTTACGAACTATCCCGCGAAACTGATATCTAAACTGAAAGAACAAAAATACATTGACTAATCATTAGGTAACTCTTGAAAATTCCCCTGCACCGGTTGTGGTGCGGGGGATGATTTTTTTATCTATGGTTAAATGATCTGAAGATGGTTTGTTTTCTGGGGTTTTTATTTGTATTTTTGTGATTGTAACTATCACATAAGTGAAGATAATAGGCTAAATGTCGATATAACTATCAATAAAGTGATATTTAATAAGGAAGAAGTTATGGCTGATTTATATGAATCGGTGTGACCAAATTCTTTTTACAGCACAGTTAGTGATAATATTGACATGGATGTTAACGTGGTTGCCGTCGTCGGTCGGCGCCCGCTCGCTCAGGTGCTTCGCAATTCTCCCTCTGGGCATCCGCCGACGACCGGCTGTGATACGTTGTCACGAGACCGAACTCCTGGCTCAGTTATGTTGCGTATGGTTGTTTCAGGTGGATATTGCGATAATATTTCAGACTACCTGGCGGGATAATGTAAAATTAAAAGCAGCATAACGTATTGAGAAATAGTTGTATATGGTGTTAGTTGTATAATTACACTTCTGCCGGGTCCTATGAAAAAACATACAACCTGATAGAAGTTTCCCGATGATAAAAACGCTGTACTGTATTAATACGCAATGACTTACCGGAGCGATGGTGTACTAACTATCCCGCCAGGTTGTCTGGTTTTGAGTGAATGTGGTCAGTCCAGCAGGATGAATGGGGCCCAGTAAAGTGGATGGTTGTAGTCTGGGCTGTTCATGAAATCCTTGCGGGCCAGTTCTAAGGACTCGTGCTTGGAATTTCCAGCGAAAAGATAAGTGTAAAATAACTTCATAAACTCCGCGGTCGCCTTGTCATTAACACTCCACAAAGTCATGAGAATGCTTCTGACGCCGGCCTCCTTGAACGCGGTCTGCAGGCCGAGAATTCCGTTTTGTGTGACGATTCCCGTCGCCGTATTACAGGCTGCCAGGGTGACCAGGTCACAATTCCTCATATCCATTCTCGCGATTTCGGCCCCGTAAAGCAATCCGTCATTTATTGGATGATGCAACGAATTCTGATCCGAAGAGAGCCCGTCGGACCGATGGGATAGACTACAAAAGCGCATCTCTGATAGTTTACGGAGCAGTGTGCGCCGTATTGATGGTGAATAATATTGCCGGATGGCGGTTGAATTATTTCGGGCGCTCCGAACTTCCAGGCTTCTAGGCCATGTCAGGCCTGTGCAGCCCCATCCTTTATTGTTGGTTGGGTTTGCTGTTGAGGTATTGGAAACCGAATCCGAAGTGGTGGATGCAGCTGATTGTTGCTGGGATATCCATATATGGAGTCTGCGACTATTTGGTTTTTGATGGTGACTGGCGCCATTTTTGGACATTATTCTTCGGCATGGCAGGAATCGGATATCTGATACCTCCGGAAGCATTGAAAAAATCCACCAGGAACAGGGGTTGGATTTCCCTTGTTATGGTCGCGATTTCAGTGTTTTGTTATACGGCAATCAATATCTCAATGCGGCGTTTGCTCGCTAGAGTAGGACTCATGCCGGGGCATGAAGATATGCGGGCACTGATTGAGACCCTTCTCGTGATTGCGGAGCCGATGATGTTGATAATCACCGCCTATTTCGTGGTGCAGTTCAGCTTCTCCCGCATCGCGCGGAACTTAGGGAGTAGAAGCTGGTTTGTGGGGACGGTTGCGGTGCCATGTGTATACGTCTTTATCTTTTCGGCCCTGAGGGTGCTGCGTCATTCGGGGGCGATTTTGGGAGGTCTTAGGTACGACCCTCTGCCTTTATTCATTGTTCAGCCTGTAACAATTTATCTTGCAATATCCCTGATTCGTGTGTTGAAGAGAAAGATAGCCTGTCTCCAGCGCAGATTCCGCCGCCGGAAAGTAACGTCTTTTGAAGGTTAAAGCGCTGCAATCATTTCATTATTGGTGTCAAAAGATTATCTTTGTATTCTATGGATGGTCAGTTCATGACTTGACGTGGTAAAATTTATGGAGGATGGAATATGTTGTACCCGATAGGAATACAGAGCTTTGAGGAAATTCGTAATGGTGGTTATGTTTATGTGGATAAGACGGCGTTGATTCACAGGATGACTTCCACTGGTAAGTATTATTTTCTGAGTCGTCCGAGACGATTCGGAAAGAGTCTGCTCTTATCGACTATGGAGGCGTATTTCAGTGGTAGAAAAGAACTTTTCGAGGGGCTTGCGATGGAGTCGTTGGAGAAGGACTGGACGGAATATCCTGTTCTTCATCTAGATTTGACTGGAAGTCGTTACACTTCTGTATCTGATCTGATTGAAAAACTGGATCAGCATCTCTGCGCGTGGGAGAACATCTATGGCATCGAGGAAAAACGCAATGATCCATCCGCAAGATTTTCCGATGTGATTGACAATGCTTGTAACAAGACCGGCCAAAAAGTCGTCATTCTCATTGACGAATATGAAAAACCAATAATCGACAACATTGACAATCCTGAACTTATGGAGCAGTTCAGGCGCGAGCTTCAGGGATTCTACAGTGTCATAAAGGGTAAGGACAATGCCATCAGATTCGCGTTCTTGACGGGTGTGACCAAGCTTGGTAAAATGAGCATCTTCAGCGGCCTTAACAATCTGAATGACATATCGATGGATGCAAGGTATGCTGATATCTGCGGAATAACGGAGGTGGAATTGAAGTCATATTTCGGTGAAAGCGTGAAGACTCTTGCGGGGATGAACGGGCTTTCGGAAGAAGAATGCTACAAGAAATTGGCATCAATGTATGATGGCTATCATTTCCATTATAGAACGCCTGGCATATACAACCCATTCAGTCTTCTCAATACATTTAACGCCAATGAGTTTAGGATGTACTGGTTCGAGACTGGGACGCCGACATTCTTGGTAAGATACTTGAAACAAGGGAACTATAATCTGGACAATATCTCGAAGAATGACGTAGCGGTAGAGACATTGACAGGTGCGAACTATGTAAGTCCAGCTCCGATAACACTTATGTATCAGGCGGGATATCTTACGATTAAGGATTATGACCAGAGATTCAATACGTATAATCTTGACTATCCTAACGAGGAAGTGAAGAGCGGATTCCTGAATTCGTTAAGTCATCTCTATGCTCCGGCATTGGCAGGTGGCGAACTGTCTGTCTATCAATTTATCCGTGATATTGAAAAGGGCGATATAGAGAGTTTTATGAATCGTCTCACGGCATTTTTCGCAGGAAACAGCTACATGATTCAGGGCGACCTGGAACTATACTTCCAGAACGTGATGTCGATAATGCTGAAAATGATGGGGCTCTACGTGAAAACTGAGTACCAGACATCAAATGGCAGGATAGACATCTTGTTCGATACGGACAAATATGTCTACATCATTGAGTTAAAGCGTGATCAGTCCGCCGATATCGCTCTGAAACAAATCGAGGAAAAGGGTTACGACAAACCGTTCCTCGCCAGCGGAAAGCAGATAATCAAACTCGGCATCAATTTCTCTTCTGAAACCAAGACGATTGACGGCTGGGCTGAGGCGTAATAATCAAATATCATCTATTGTTTCTGCGATATATATGCTGCTAACCATTTGACAATCAGCAGGTATTTCTAACGTGGAGGTCGAGGGGAATCGGGATATAGCAAGCGGACGTAACCGGCGGTACCTTCCTCTCCTCAGAAGCATTGACATACAAATATCTATTGCGCAGGTCCCATTTGTCGCCTGACAGCAAATTTCGAAAGAATCGCTCCAAATAAATTGTTGTGTGGTCAATGCCTAGGCGACAGGCGTATTGTTGCAGTATTATTTCGGACTACCTGGCGGGATTAAAACATAGATATAAAGTCTATAATACATTAATACACTGCTTAATACAACATATACGACATAATTACATTCCTGCCAGGTCTTATGAAAAAACATACAACCTGGCAGGAATATTGAAATGATAAGAACGTTGTAATAAGCTAATATATAGGATATTACACAATTTCTGATAGACTAACTGTTCTGCCAGGTTGTCCAATTCCGAAGATCGGACTATGCGAGTCCAATGTGACTTCAGCCGCGGAATCTTTGCTTACATAGTGCAGTTGCTGATAATGTAATGTGGTGGAGCGTCTGCTGATTCTCGGTTCTAGATTCTTTGATGACATAGTGCAGTTGATGCTAATGTGCTGAACCGCCGCGACGCCAGCGCCAAGAGTCGGAACTAAGGCCGAGAATTACGCGCACTTGAGCGGACGAGTCCGATTCCTGGAGCGACCCTGTCAAAATGGTTAAATTACTCGGGCATCACCCCAACATCGTACGACACTGAGATTTTGTACCATCTAAAACGTTTCCGCGGTACAAAACGAACCAGCAGAGCAATTTGGGGTGAGTTAAAACGTTTTCTTGGTACCAAATTAGAAATTTGAACAATTGGTGTAACCAAATCCTTTTTACAGTATCGTTAGTGATAACATTGACATGGATGTTAATATGGTCGCCGACGTCGCTCGGTACCAGCTCGCTCAGGTGCTGGCGCAATTCGCTCGCCGGGCATCCGCCGACGACCGGCACGACACGTTGCCATGTTTTGATTGATTCTTGACAAACCTCAGCCGACCGGCTTGCGTAACAAATCCCTGGCATCCCCGACACTTTAGCACTGAACAAGTAAAATGTCCGGGCAAACCGGCCTTTTCCCGGACAAAATGTATTTTTGACCCGTTTCGTCCGGTGAAAATCGTTTTAGCCCGGACAAGCTATCGCGCCGGCGAATTTGCGAACACGCGGCATTCCCCGACAATTGCCCCCGCAAATAAGCAAGTTTCGAAAGATAATTGCTATATTCGTAGACTAAACTATTATAACATGAAACAGATTAACACAGCTAAAGCACCGGCTGCCATCGGCCCATACAGCCAGGCCATCGAAGTCAACGGATTTGTATATACTTCAGGACAGCTTCCGATCGACCCTGCTACCGGAGCATTCCCGGAAGGCGGCGTACAGGCACAGACACGTCAGTCTCTTATGAATGTTAAGGCTATCCTCGAAGAAGCAGGCCTCGGACTCCAGAATGTTGTGAAAACCACAGTGTTCCTCGCTAACATGAGCGACTTCGCAGCCATGAACGAAATCTACGCACAGTTCTTCAGCGAGCCATTCCCTGCACGCTCAGCATTCGCAGTGAAAGATCTCCCTAAAGGAGCTCAGGTAGAAATCGAAGTCGTAGCTGCGAAGTAGAGCAGACGAGTACGAAATGGGGGAGCTTTCATCGCGCGATGTTGGCTCCCTTCCCGATCTTGAATGCCCGCTTCGTCGTTGCGATACCTCGGCATTTTACATATCTTGCGGAACATGAAAAATTCTTAGAACCGGAGCCCTATACCGCACTCCAACGAGTTGTAACCGAATGAAATAGTCGATACTCCGACAAAAAACTCCACAGGTTTAAGCGTATAGGAAACTCCGGCTTCTATTATGGCGCCGTTGACACTCGAATCCGTCACCTTGGCCCAATTTCCGGAAACATCCTCCCAATAAACCGAATGCGCCCCGTAGCCGACACCGGCGAACGCACCCAAACCCTTCCAAATAACCTTCCTGGCACCGGCACTGAACATATAAGACGATGTCCTCGTATTGCCGCTCAGCCACATCTTTCCGCCCGAAAACTTTCCGTCTGAAGTGCAGTTGTAGGAGCTACTATTGCTCTGATAATCACTGAGATACTTCACGTACGCTCCCCAATCATTCTTCCTGAAAACGACCGAAACCATCCCGCCATACAAGAACTCCGGCGCCGCAGCCACCATCCCCGCAGCCCCTACTGCAATCCGTCGAGGCTCCCGCTTAGGGTTCGGGTCAATGCCTTTGTATCTCTGGATTATATTCATGGCTCCAAACGAAAAGGCCTCCGCCGTTAATCCCGACGTGGATAATGTTTCAGGGATATATAACGTCGAACCTGCCGAGACGCCATGTGAACCTGTCACACCTTGAAGGGCGCCTGTCACTCCATGCTGATAACCTGTTGTGCCAAGCTGAACGCCTCCCGTGCCATGTAGAACACCACGCTCAACCCCCTGATTCACAGCACCATATCCCGAATCGGACCGCTCGCCAGCATATTTGCTATTTTCACCATGAGACCCTGCCAGACCATATCCTGCCTGAGCCTGTTTCCCCGTCCTATTCTCCGCATGAGAAACCTCTCCACTGCCGGAAACCGACGCCTCATCGGCATTGACCCGAACCTTCGTGCGCGAGCCCTTGCCGAAAACATTGGAGTAGCGGTCGCGAATCCGGCTGAACCGCGACCTTTGCGCCGGCGACATCGAACCCGAATCCTCCCGCAGCAGCTTCCTCAAGTTGTTGAGATTCCCGATCAGGCGCGAAAACTCCGCACCGGACACCTTCTCTCCGGATTCAGCCCTGAGTTTCAGGTCAATGCATTGGTTGCACAGTGCCTCATATCTGTCCAAAACTTTGTCCCAATCGGTCTGGGCAGGCATCGGAAAGCCGCCGGCACTTTGGGTGATGTACAGAAATATGATGCTTATTATAGTAAATATCTTCAATTGTCCTTTCATCTCTTTGCAAATTTAACGATAATATCGTAAATTCGGTATTTATAAAGCATTCAAGTTTCGCAAGTGCGAAACACCGCTTTTAGAGCCCGAGAGGGCGAAAGTAAGTCCCTTCCCCGAGGGGAGGGATTTAGGGAGAGGGTATCGT
>OBLI01000054.1_pt1 | contig 111002 bp, 67 predicted proteins | sample 1519701 | NCBI WGS metagenome assembly OBLI01 (sample SAMEA3663005, study PRJEB22513) | pig gut metagenome | biome: pig gut; feature: pig-associated habitat; material: faeces | place: France | collected 2012
GCGTCACCGCAGCCGGAATGTACGCCCTCCGGCTGCTCAAAGCAGGCTGCGCGAGCTCAGCCGTTGGCTCGCTCCGCCCGCTTTGTGACGGATTCCGGGCTTGGCTTTTCACATTGAGATAATTATTCCGATAGCGGGCCTTGTCACAAGGCGGTGCCTTGCTTCCATCCACTGTCTTGTCACTGTACTATGCCCCGGCTCGATGCAGTATCTTGTTGTCATCCTATGCCTAAACACAGGGTTTTACCCTTGGGCAGTTTTGCATAGGCGGGCGACATGAAGAATGCAATTATGCAATTATGCATTGGTATTGCAATTCCGACAGATTCGGGTAATTCTTTGATTCTGAGGGGCAAAAGGGGCGGTGCAGATACAATCCGGACCACCCCGACCAATAGGGAATTATGAAATATTCATAGCAAATTTATACGAAATATTCTGAATCGCAACAATTTAATACGACTTTTTTCAAAACTTTGTCATGAGATCGGTCTCGCTGACGGATGATTGGATTTCGCGGGCGGATGATTTTATCGCATAATCGGTTTTGCCGGAAACCGATTGGATTTCGAGGGCAGCCGATTGAATTTCGCAGACAGATGATTGAATTTCGCGGGAAGCCGGTTGTAAATGAAAATCAGTGAACAACCACCTGCCCTACAATGCCTTCAGAAGCCACCTCTTGTTCACTGAGGCTCTCTGGAAGACGTCAGTGAACAAGAGGTGCCGCTACAATACCCTGTGGGCATACCCCTTGATCACTGAAATCAGTTTAGACGTGGAATGCTGCGGAGCATACCGGCGTGGCCGCTCGTGCAATTCATACAGGTCTGATTTTTAGGGTAATTGTTCGTGCAATTCATCTAGGCAGGTCAATGCCATTTGGAGTATATGTGAGCCATGTTGCCTGACTAGATGAGCCCAATTCCGCTGCATCTAGACAGGGGATAGCCAATGTGGATAGCTGTGGCGTGGTATCCCTGCCTAGATGAATTGTACGAAGGCAATGCTTTCAGGCAGGACATTGCATTGCGGCTGGATATTGCTGATTGACTGGGCATTGGATGGTGACAAGGCACCGCCGCCGGAATATACGGCCTCCGACGGCTAAAGATCAAGCGCTGCGGGGAGCTCGCCGTAGGGCTCTCCTCGCGCTTGACTTTTGCCTCGGGTAAGTTCCTATCCGGATATTCAGCTTTTCGGAGTATTGTATGTTTCCGGTCAGACTCTGGCAGTGTTTTGCACGAAGTCATTTTCTCTGCCATGTGTAATATGCGGATTTAAGGCAGGCGAACCTTCCATGATATCGGCCTCTGGCGTGGAAGGTTAGCTTCTGAGGCATGAACCGTCCACGATATGGGTCTTCAGCGTGGAAAGTTCGCTTCTGAGGCATGAACCGTCCATGATATGGGTCTTCGGCGTGGAAGGTTCGCACTTGGAAACTGAACCTTCCATGAAAAGGGGGATTGGCGTGGAAGGTTCGGCTGTATTCTATTGAACCGTCCACGATATGGGTCTTCTGCGTGGAGGGTTCGCACCTGGAAAGTGAACCTTCCATGAAAAGGGGGATAGGCGTGGAAGGTTCGGTTGTTTTCTATTGAACCGTCCACGATATGGGTCTTTGGCGTGGAGGGTTCGCTTCTGAGGCATGAACCGTCCATGATATGGGTCTTCAGCGTGGAAGGTTCGGCTGTATTCTATTGAACCGTCCACGATATGGGCCTTCAGCGCGGAGGGTTCGCACCTGGAAACTGAACCTTCCATGAAAAGGGGTATTGGCGTGGAAGGTTCGGCTGTTTTCTATTGAACCATCCACGATATGGGTCTTCAGCGTGGAGGGTTCGCACTTGGAAACTGAACCGTCCATGAAAAGGGGGATTAGCGTGGAAGGTTCGGCTGTATTCTATTGAACCGTCCACGATATGGGTCTTCAGCGTGGAAGGTTCGGTTTTAGATGTTGAGCGGTTGGCGAGCATTGCGGCAATGTTATAACGCATTGTGGGGATGTTTGCTGAATGATGATCTCGTGACATTTATCTGTGAACCTGCGCTGTGGTCTACGTGGTTGTGGGGCTTTGGGGGAGAGGATAATGCGGATGTTTGCTGAGCTAAGAGCAGTTTCCGGGTCAATGAGTGAAATGGAGTCAGGAATTTTTCCTATATTCGCAAAATTGATTTTGGTCGGACGGAAACGTTCCGGGACAGGAGAGGAGCATTTCCCGGCTGGGATGAGAGCGTATCCGGGACGGGAGAAGAGTATTTCCTGGCTGGGATGGGAGCGTATCCGGGATAATATGAAAACATTTCTGGGATAAGATGAAAACATTTCTGGCAGCAGCCTTCATTGTCATGGCGGGAAGTTTGACGATTTCCGCACAGCACGCAGCACCGATTTCCGGCAGGGAAGGGGGATCACAGCACGTAGCACCGCTTCCGCATTGCGTGGATGGACCAAATGACATCGCCATGCTTCCTCATTGGGAAGAGGGGTCAACTGACGTTGCACTCCTTCCGCATTGGGAGGAGGGACCACGGGACATCGCCATGCTTCCTAATAGTGAAGCGTGTCCAAAGAGCGCAACCACGTTCTCTAGTAGTGACGCGGACCCGAAGAGCACATCCCTGCTTCCTAATAGGGAAGATGGGTCAGAGGACGTTGCCCTGCTTCCCCGTTGGGAAGAGGGATTCCTTGATATACATACGATTGCGACGGGAAGGGGAGACGCCTGCCTCATCATCATGCCGGACGGTACCACTATGATGATTGATGCAGGGGACAATGGCAAGGCCAAGGACAAGCAGCATCCGGACGGTTCGATGAAGCCGGGCGAGTGGCAGGCCAGGTATATGAGGCATTTCATGGAAGGACTGCCTGGAGGGGGCGCGTTGGACTATGCGATGGTCACCCATCTTCATGACGACCATATCGGCAGCGTGAGGGACACATTGCCGGGCAGGGACGGGTATGCATTGTCCGGAATCACGCTCGTGGGCAGCCTCATCCATTTCGACAAGCTTGTGGACAGGGGCTGGCCGGACTATGATTTCCCTTCCAGGGAGAAGGTCCTCGCAGCTGACAGGGGCTTCATCGAGCATTATTTCAGATTCATCGAGCATCAGCGCAGCCTCGGGATGGTGGCGGAGAAGTTCGAGAACGGCTCGAGGAAGCAGTTCGCGATGAAGTACGATCCGAAGCCTTATGCCCGCGACTTCGAGATACGCAATCTGGCTTCAAATGGGGAGATGTGGACTGGCAAGGGGATGAAAACCAGGAAGATGTACAGCGGGGATATCAATCTTTTCGATGAGAACATGAACTCCTGCGCCATCAGGCTTAGATACGGGAAGTTCTCTTATTACAATGGGGGCGACCTCTCTGGAGGGAATCTGGATATGCCGTCCTATCCTTCGAAGGAAAGGGATTTCGAGTCTCAAATTGCCGGTGTCTGTGGGCCTGTCACTGTGATGAAGGCCAATCATCACGGCTATTACGATACATGCAACGGGTATTTTCTTCAGACCCTCTCGCCGGAAGTCATTGTCATAGATGCGCGCAGCAACAATCATCCGGTTCCTTCCACATTCACAAGGATCACTGATCCGCAGGTCTGGAGAGGGGACAGGGAGTATTACATCACGGTGGACCAGGCCAGAGGCAAGCTTGGGGAGGAGCTCTGGAGCAAGTTCAAGCCGTGGGGCCACATTGTCATAAGGGTCTATCCGGGAGGCGGAAGCTACCGGATTTTCGTGCTGGATGCTGACAGCACCGACTACCATATAATTTACCAGACGGAACTGCGAGAGCTGAAGTGACCAAGCGGAACTGCGAGAGCTGAAGTGACCAAGCGGAACTGCGAGAGCTGAAGTGACCAGACGGAACTGAGAGAGCTGAAGTGATCCGGACGATACTGAGAGAGCTGAAGTAATCCGGCGGAACAGAGAGAATAACAGTGAACTAACTGAGCTGCGGGAATTGAAGTGCTCCAGCCTGAATAGCGAGAATTGAAGCGATCCAGACGGAATTGCGAGAATTGAAATAACCTAACCGAAATATTATGTTTACCTCAGAGAACGGGCTGTACGTAGCCCATGGGCCGGAAGGTCCGATTTCGATTTGCGGAAAGATGGCCAACAGACACGGCCTCATTGCCGGAGCCACCGGTACCGGAAAGACGGTCACCCTCCAGGTCCTTGCCGAGACATTCTGCCAGGCGGGCGTTCCGTGTTTCATGGCAGACATGAAGGGAGACCTCTCAGGCATCAGCCAGACGGGAAAAATGAGCGGATTCATTGAGAAGCGATGTGCAGAATTCGGCATTGCCGACCCTCAGTTCGCAGGCTGTCCAGTACGTTTCTTCGATGTTTTCGGGGAGCAGGGTCATCCTATGAGGACCACTGTTTCCAATATGGGTCCGCAGCTTCTGGCCCGTCTCCTCGACCTGAATGAGACACAGGCAGGAATATTGAACATTGTGTTCCGCATTGCCGATGACAGGGGCCTCCTTCTCATTGACATGAAGGATCTGAGGTCAATGCTGAATTATGTCGCCGAGCATGCGAAAGAGTTCACCACGAGCTATGGCAATATCACTTCGCAGAGCGTGGGAGCCATCCAGAGGGCACTTCTCGCCCTTGAAAACGAGGGAGCGGACAAATTCTTCGCTGAGCCTTCATTCGACATATATGACCTTCTCCAATGCGAATGCGGCAAGGGAGTGATGAGCGTTCTGGCAGCCGACAAGCTGATGCTCAATCCGAAACTCTATTCCACCTTCCTGCTCTGGCTGCTCTCGGAACTCTACGCGAGGCTGCCGGAAATCGGGGATATGGATCTTCCGAAGCTTGTTTTCTTCTTCGATGAGGCCCACATGCTGTTCGACGGCACTTCCAAGGCCCTCGTGGACAAGATCGAGCAGGTCGTCAGGCTGATCCGAAGCAAGGGAGTAGGCATTTATTTCGTGACCCAGAATCCGACCGACATACCTGAGGACATTCTCGGCCAGCTTGGAAACAGGGTGCAGCACGCCCTGAGGGCCTTCACGCCGAAGGACCAGAAGGCGGTGAGGTCGGCTGCGGAGACATTCCGGGCCAATCCTGCCTTCAAGACAGAGGAGGCGATAATGGAGCTCGGGACCGGAGAGGCTCTCGTCTCGTTCCTGGATGAGAAGGGCTCGCCGTCAATGGTGCAGAGGGCCAGGATTCTCTTCCCGCTCAGTCAGATCGGAGCTGTGACAGAGGCTCAGAGAGACTTGATAATCAAGCAGTCACGTCTCTACGGAAGATATGACAATGTAGTTGACAGGGAGAGCGCGTTCGAGGTTCTCCTGGCCGAGAGCGAGAAGGCAGCCAAAGAGGCTGAGGAGAGGGCTGCGGAGGAGGCAAAGGCGGAGAAGGCTTCCAAGAAATCCGGCAAGTCCGGAGGCGGGCTGATGAAAGGTGTGCTGGGCGCCATTGTCGGAGCGGCCGTGACAAGCCTGGGCAGGAGCATCGGCAATGAGGTGGCGAAGAGTGTAACCGGCTCGAAATCAAGTTCCAAGTCAAGCTCCAAGACGAGCTCGAAGGGAAGCGTGGTGAAGACTGCGGCGGGCAGGGCTCTCGGCAATGCGGCCTCCACCGCCACCAGGGAGATTACCCGCAGCATTCTTGGCAACCTTCTCAAATAGTCCTATAGATCATTGAAATACAGTACATTATGGCAGATAAATCAAAATACAGGTGGGAGTTCTCCAATATTGGAGGATCTTCCAGAGTCAGAATCAAAAGTGGCGAGGACATCGCCCATTTAAGGGAACTTGACCCTACAATGTGGACAGTGCTTTCCTGCCCTGTGCAGGGCCTGGAAATTGACCAGGCCAGCCTTGCCTGCATCGATACCGACGGCGACGGCAAGATTCGTGTGAATGATGTCGTGAAGACGGCTGAATGGGCAGTATCCGCATTGTCCAATGCAGACAAGCTTCTCGAGGGAGCGTCCTCCATTTCCATTTCGGATTTCAATGCAGAGACAGAAACAGGCCGCAAGCTGGCATCTTCAGCCAGGGAGATCCTCCAGAATCTCGGCAGGGAAGGGGATGTCATAAGCCTCTCTGATACTGCTGACAGGGTTGCGATTTTCGCAGGAACCAAGTTCAACGGGGATGGCGTCATCATCGAGGCCGCAGCTGAAAATGATGAGGAAAAGGCTGCAATAGCCGCAATCAAGGCCACTCTCGGCTCCGTCAAGGACAGAAGCGGAGAGGATGGCGTCAATGCTGAGCTTATCGAGGCTTTCTACAAGGCTCTTGCCGAGTATTCTGCCTGGTGCGCGGCCAAGCCTGAACTTCCCTATGGCGATGATACAGAGGCGGTTCTCTCAGCATATCAGGCCCTTGACTCCAAAGTGCGAGACTTCTTCGTAAGGTCCAAGGTGGCCGCTTTCTCCCCGGACAATGCAGCCAGACTCGATGTCCAGACAGCCTGGATCGAGGCGATTGCCGGCAGTGACCTTTCATCTAAACTTGATGAAATCGCAGCCTATCCGTTGGCCGGAATTACAGGCAAGGCTGAGATTCCTGTGGATGCGGCCATCAACCCTGCCTGGTCGGCACATTTTGCAGCATTGACAAAACTGGCTGTGCCTGAGGGAGTTGATGCCGTGGATGAACCTCTCTGGAATGAAATCGGAGCCAAGCTCTCCCCATATATCACCTGGAAGGCAGCCAAGGCCGGTGCCGCCGTGGAGTCCCTCGGCCTGGAAGCGGTCAATTCATTCCTGTCCGCGGACCGGAAGCAGGCCCTCCTGGACCTGGTCGCAAAGGATCTTGCATTGAAGGAGGAGGCTGAGAACATTGACAATGTGGACAAGTTCCTCCACGTCTACAGGGATTTCTACAGGCTTCTGAAGAACTTCGTGACCCTTGAGGATTTCTATTCCAAGGACAAGAATGTCAAGGCCGTTTTCCAGTCCGGTACCCTCATCATTGACCAGCGTGCCTGCCGCTTCTGCATGAACGTGGCGGATATGGCCAAGCACAATACTATGGCTCCGGCCAGCGGAATGTACCTGGTTTACTGCGACTGCACGACCAAGACCAAGCCTGGCAAGATCACCATCGTGGCTGCCGTGACCGTTGGCGACGTCGGTGACCTCGCTGTCGGAAAGAATGCGGTTTACTATGATAATCAGGGACTTGAGTGGGATGCAGTCATCACCAAGATCATTGACAATCCTATCAGCATCTCCCAGTCGTTCTGGTCTCCTTACCGCAGGATGGCGGACGCTGTGCAGAATCTCATCAACAAGAGTGCTGCGGAGAAGGATGCCAAGCTGATGAAGGATGCCACGGACAAGATCAATGCGGCCCCGGCCGCCGCTCCGGCCTCCCCGGATGCCAAGCCTGCCCCTGCCCAGCCTTTTGACATTGCCAAGTTCGCAGGTATCTTTGCTGCCATAGGCATGGCTTTCGGAATGATCGGTTCCGCTCTTGCCAGCCTTGTCAAGGGCTTTGTGGCCCTGAGCTGGTGGCAGGTCATCCTTGCCTTCGTGGGCATTCTCCTGGTGATTTCCGGACCGGCTATGGTTCTGGCATGGATGAAGCTCCGCAAGAGGAACATTGCTCCTCTTCTCAATGCGAACGGTTGGGCTGTCAATGCATCTGCCAAGATCAGCATAGCCTTCGGAGAGACGCTTACCGACATCGCGAAGTTCCCGAAACTCAAGCTCAAGGATCCTTATGCGAAGAAGGGCCTTCCTGTATGGGCCAGGATCCTGATCTGGCTGCTCGTCATCGCCGTCCTGGCGGCGGGGGCTGCCGCTGCTTATTTCTTCTGGCTGAAGGACATGATATAAAAATCAAGATGGGGTTGCAGTGACGCAGCCCCATCTTTTTTCGAATCAGTTCAGGTTTTAGTCGGCGAATCCGCGCTCAAGGTCGGCAATGATGTCGTCGATATGCTCGACACCGATCGAGAGTCTGATTGTTGCCGGTGTAATATGCTGTGCTTCAAGTTCTTCCGGACTCATCTGGGAGTGTGTCGTGGTGTAGGGATGAATCGCGAGGCTCTTTACGTCAGCCACATTGGCGAGGATTGAGAAAAGCTTGAGATTGTCGATGAACTTCCAGGCCTCTTCCTGCCCGCCCTTGATCTCGAAGGTGAAGATCGAACCGCCCCCGTTCGGGAAGTATTTGAGGTAGAGCGCATGGTCGGGATGGTCAGGCAGGGACGGATGGTTGACCTTTGCAACCTTCGGATGCTTTGAAAGATAATCCACAACCTTCAGCGCGTTGCTGACATGCCTTTCGATTCTCAGAGGCAGTGACTCGGTGCCCTGAAGAAGTATCCAGGCGTTGAACGGACTGATGCAGGCTCCCGTGTCGCGGAGGATGACGGCTCTGATTCTGGTCACGAATGCCGCTGCTCCGGCCACGTCGGCGAAGATTGCCCCGTGATAGCTCGGATCCGGTTTTGCCAATGTCGGATATTTGTCCGGATTGGCCTTCCAGTCGAATTTTCCGCTGTCCACGATGACTCCTCCGAGGGAGGATCCGTGACCGCCGATGAATTTTGTTGCGGAATGAACCACGACATCAACGCCGTGTTCGATCGGCCGGATGAGAATAGGAGCAAATGTGTTGTCCACGATGAATACGATGCCGTGCCTGTGGGCTACCTCGGCAATGCCGTCAAGATTGGTGACATCGGAATTGGGATTTCCGAACGTTTCGGCGTAGATTACCTTCGTGTTGGGCCTGATGGCCGCTTCGAGTGCCTCCAGATCGTTGACATTCAGAATGGTGTTGGAGATGCCCTGAGTTGTCAGCGTGTGTGTGATGAGGTTGAAGGAACCGCCATAGAGATTGTCGGCTGCGATGACGTGGTCTCCGTTCTGGAGCACGTTCTGGAGAGCGTAAGTGACTGCAGCTGCTCCTGAAGACACTGCGAGGGCTGCCACTCCGCCCTCAAGCGCTGCAATTCTCTCCTCGAACACAGCCTGTGTGGAATTTGTGAGACGGCCGTAGATGTTGCCGGGATCCCTGAGCCCGAACCTGTCGGCAGCGTGCTGGCTGTTGTGGAATACGTATGATGTTGTCTGATAGATAGGTACAACCCTTGAATCGGTTGTAGGGTCGGCTGTTTCCTGTCCTGCATGGACTGCGATTGTCTCGAGATGAAGTTCTTTGTTCTGTGACATGGTATTGTGATTTATTTTGTTTTCTGTTGGCAAATTTAGAATGCGGAGGATATTGCTCCAAATTATTTTTGAAAATAAGATAAATATTCTAAATTTGCTGAAAATAACAGAACATTTGCTCTTTGCGGGGCTGTTTTAACACGAAAAACAAGAACAGTATGAATCAGCTGGACTCCACCGATGTGGCAATCCTCAAGATAATGCAGGAGGACGCCACGCTATCCACAAGACAGATTGCCCAGAGGGTGGGCCTTTCCCCGACACCTGTATTCGAACGTATCCGCAGGATGCGCTCGGAGGGCTATATCCGGAAGATTTCCGCAGTCCTGGATGAAGAAAAGCTGGGCTGCTCCTTCGTCGCCTTCTGCTATATAAAGATGAAGCAGCATACTTACGAGAATGCCTCCAAGATAATGAAGGCCGTCCAAAAGATAGATGAAATAGCTGAGTGCTACAATGTTACCGGCGACTACGACTTTCTGATGAAGGTCTATGTATCGAGCATGAAGGCCTACCAGGAGTTCGTCCTCAGGATCCTGGGCGAACTGGACTGCATCGGCGGCCTGAATTCCTGTTTCGTGATGGGCGAGGTGAAGAATACATACAGTATTCCGGTCCGCTCCGCTGAAAGGTAGGATTTATTTTTTGAAGATTCCTTTGTATATTTACAATTCAAACATTAAGACTATGGACAGAAGAGATTTCCTCAACATATCGGCCCTGGGACTGGCCGGTCTTGCATTGCCTGCCGGAACTTTGTTTGCAAAGAACCGTGAATCAAAGGCTTACAATGTCGTCATCCTCGGTGACACGCATTTCGATACCGAGCCGGCGTCGGTCTATCATTCTCATTACAACGAGCCTGTGGAGTGGCTTAACCGGGTTCAGCGGGCGGAGTTCGCCAGAAACGGGGAGATGTGGCGCGACAGATGCCCGAGGCTGCTGAAGAGGGCGGCCTGCCTTGTGGATGACAATACTGCAATGGCATTCCAGATGGGGGACCTGATCCAGGGTGACTGCGGCTATGGCCCGGTGCACAGGAAGATGCTGGACGATGTGATGAACAGGTTCAAGGAGGAGTTCGGAGGCCTGCCTTTCGTCACGGTTGTCGGCAACCACGATATCCGCGGGGTGGACGCCAAGGCTACATATCACGACTATATGCCGGGGAGAATGTCCGAGGAACTCGGAAAGAAGATTGAGAAGACCACATTCTCGTTCAATATCGGGGATGATGCCTACATTGTCCTGGATTTCAACAATCCGGACAATGACGAGATCGAGAAGCTGCTTGCGGAGACCATGGGCGCGAGGAATACATTCATCATTACCCACGGGCCGCTTTTCCCGATGGACGAGCAGAACTGCAGGTGGTTCTTCCACGGCTCCGCGAAACATACGGAGGAGCGCCGTCATTTCCGTGCCGAATTCGCGAAACGCAATGTGATCTGCCTCTGCGGACATTCGCACAGGACGAGGCTTACCGACTGGAGCGGAGACGGCGGGCGCATCATCCAGATGGAGATGAACAGCGTATGGTCCAGCGATGCCAAGGGTGTCTACAAGGTGGATTCTGAGGGGCCTGAGGCATACGGGGCTCACAGGAAAAGCCTTGCGGAGATGCCGGACGGCAGCAAGATTGTGGACGAGTCCCCGCTTTTCGATGAGTACAGGCCGGGAATCAGGAGATATGTCAATTCGAACTCGGCAGGCTCATATAAGCTGAATGTCTCCGGAAAGCATTGCAGCATAGACTTCTATGCCGGGGATTCCACCCGTCGCTCGGAGACATTCAAACTCAGATAGCATTGGAGCCTGGATGACAGGCTTATTTCCCGAAAAGCAGTTCCATATCGTTCCGGATCAAGGCTTCGGCAGATTCCGGGACGAATTTCCATTGCCCGATGATGGCTGGGTCGCTGAATGATGCCATGCGGAATTCTCCATTGTCCTTCAGCCAGTTATAGAGAAGAATGCGCATTTCCTCGTACCGTCCTGTTATTCTGGAATCGGCTTCTTCCGGGCTGAGTCCCGCTCCTCTGAAGAGGAGGCCGCCGCCACCGCTGGCACGGTAGGATGTCATTGCCACCGTGTAGGTACTGTCTTCGGAGAATGGCTTTCCGCCTGCCAGTGATGCGATCCGGACTCTTTCACCGAAGCCGGCGGTGACATCCACGGTGTAGTCGAGGCCCGCAGCCGAGTCGAAGTTGTAGGACCTGTTCACGAAATGCCAGTTCTCCTGACCGCTTCTCTGGTCCGCTCCCTGACGGATCCGGAGGACGTGGTTTCCGTTTCCGGAATCCGGAGTCTGTATCCAGCCATCGTAGGAATACTCGAGGTAGTCCTTGATCTGACGTCCGGTCAGCTCCAATGTAAAGAGCTGGTTTTCATAAGGATAAATCGTGAATAAGTCATTGTATATGAGGGTTCCGGCCTTGATGGTCCTGTTGAAGGTGAGCGGAGCGGCGAAAGAGATGTCGGCTCCGGTACTGCTCAGGCAGACAGTGTGGATGAGGTTCATATAAGGGCACATTCCGGCGAATGAGGCCCTGGTCTCGAGATCGGTGTCCAGGCTGCCCACTTCCCTGACAGTGAAGGCTTTGGCATTTTCATAGTCGCTCCGGAAGAATTCCGTCATTGCGGAGTCGGGCTCCGAGGCCCTGACCCTTATTAGGTCGGTTTCCAGCTTGCGGCTTGTCACCTTGCCGTCCCTTACGGAGAGGGTCAATCTTCCGTGTCCGATTCTCCCGGCCCGGCTGCCCGCATTGATGAGGCTGATGCTGTCCCTGTCGATGGTGATGGCACTGTGGTCATGGCCGCAGATGAGGAAATCTACGCCGCTGAGGGTGTTCAGCAGGTCAAGTCCCTGACTCTCAAGGGATGATCCGTCTCCGTCACCGGTGCCTGAGTGGACGGCCACGATTACTGCGTCAGGCTTTTCCTTCCTGCGGATCCTGTCCACGTCCTCCTGCACGAGCGGGATGAGGGAACGGAATTCGATGCCGCTCCATAGCCTTTCGTCCAGCCAGGCTTTGATGTTCGGGTTGGTGTAGCCGAGGACGGCGACTTTCAGCCCGCCTCTCCGCAGTACTGTGTATGTCTGGAAATATCTCTTGTCTCCGCTGAAGGCATTTCCTCCGAGGAAGGGGATGCCTTTTGCCTTGAGTTCGGCAGTGACCCTGTCATATACGGGATGTCCCGTCTCGATGTCGTGATTGCCCACAGCGATGGCATCGTAGCCCATGTAGGAGGCCAGTCTCGGGAACAGATGAGGCGAGAGGGTGTCCACGTAGTTGGAATAATAGGCGGCGTTGTCGCCCTGGAGACAGTCTCCGGCGTCGAGCAGGATGATATTGTCCGCTCCGAGGGAATCCCTGTATTCCCTGATTACCGTATAGACCGAATGGAGGGAGTTTTTCTGTCCTCCGTCTGTGTAGCTGGTCGGGAACCAGCTGCCGTGCACGTCTGTTGTGGTGAGGATATCAAGCTGATAATCACCGTCTTTCAATTGTCTTCCGCAAGATGCTGCGGCCAGAATTGCCAATGCGGCTGCGAGGTAAGGTTTCATTTTCAAAATATGAGGTTGTTTATAGTACCTTCATCAGATGCCGATTATTGCGCCGGGAACGGAGCTTTTGCGTGTTCTCCTGCTCCGCGCGGTCTGCCTGCGGGGAGTTTCCGGGTTCAGGAGACGGTCCAGATTGAATACCAGGGAGAGTTTCTGCTGCATTCCCGCATAACGGAATCCGTCCGGGAAATGTGCGACGATACTGAGCCTCAGATCCAGAAAATCAGCGATATGAGGTTCGTAGAACACTTCCATCATGTCGTAAACGCTCCATTCGTCTTCGCTGAAAGGCGTCACGCGGTAGAATGGCGAGCCGGTATATACGTTGTGGCCGTATTTGAAGCCCCCGTCGTCAATGCTGTTGTAGAACGGCATAAGGTTGCGGCCGATGTAGAGATTGTTCCTCAGACCGACATTCCAGTTTCTGAGGCCGAGTCCGATTTCCGCTCCGCCCGGAGTGCGTCCTCCATTCTCAAGCCTTCTGTCGCTCTGGAATGCCTGGTACCAGCTCAATGTCAGGGAGAGGTCCTGGATGCCTGCGAAAGACTCGAATCCGAAGCGGGCGAATGGCTGGACAAGGCCGTCATCCACGACGCTGCCGTAATTGGCGGTATTGGCGTAATGATGGTATTTCAATGCGTAACCCAATGAGAACCAATCGGTAAAGTCGTGCTTTCCGTAGGAGGAGACAATGAACTGCTCCCTTCTGTCACTGCCGTATTTTCCGTTCCAGTCAAATGACAGCTCGAAGAATGACTTTGGGCCAAAGGCCTTTATGAGGGCGCCTTCGAGATTGTTGTCGTAGAATTTAAGGGAATCGGAGTAGAACGCCTTGGAATAATCCCCCTCGCTGAGATATCTCGGGAACATGCCTGCGTAGCCCTTGATCTTCCACCTTCCGATCGAGGACTCGATGCCGTAGTACAATGTCAATTCGCGGAAGAGCCTCGTGTTCTCCAGCCCCTTGTCCGCCTCCGGGCTTCCTGTCACGCTGACCGGATTCTTTCCGAATTCCTTCATCACGTCGATGCCCAGCATGATTTTGTGCGAGGTGCGTCGGTTCTGATTGACTTTCAATCCGATGGATGGTGTCAGCCTGGCTCCGTAGAGGGTCGCGGACTCGGTGAAAAGCTCGTCTCCCGGGTCGAATTCCCTGTTGTCGAAATTGTATTCGAAATTCACATCGTAGAGGAACTTGACCTTGGCTTCCTGATCCCTGGGCGACCAGGAGAAAAAGCTCTGGGCAGCGGAGGAGACGGCGCTGAGGAGAATGGCCGAGAAGATGACAGCTGTTTTTTTCATCATTATCCGATTATCAGGGCAAATATAGCAAGAAATTCGATTATATTTGTGAAATGTGCGGATGTAGAAACCGGAAAAATATGAAGAGAATACTGTTTGTCCATCACATATCCCGAATCGGCGGGGCCAGTTTCTGCCTTCTCAATATTCTGAAGGCATTGGACCGGGAAAGGTTTGAGCCGGTGGTATGCCTGGCTTCCGAGGGGCCGCTCGCCGACGAGATACGCCGGATCGGGATTCGCTGCATCATTTTTACGCAGATGTCCACATTCCCGTACAACCGTCCGCTGGCGGAACCTTCCTCCATGATGAGCTGCATCCGCATTGCAATGTCTCTCGGAGGCTTTGCTAAACTCTTGAAAACCAATTCGATAGATATTGTCTATCTGAACAATATGATGCTCTGGCCATATCTCCGTCCTGCCAGGGAGGCGGGATGCCGCACTGTGCTTCACGTCCGGGAGCACTGGCCGCTCAACGAGCATCGCCGGCAGCTTGAAGCCGCAAGGACCTTCGCCGGGAAATATGCGGACAGGATAGTCGCCATCAATTCCTTCAGCGCTTCTATGTTCTCCGGACTCGAGGAGAGGACGGAAATCGTGATGGACTGGAGCGACGTGGATGCCAGATGTGCAGGCCCGGGTCTTTCGGATGTGCTCGGGGAAGACATGGCCGGAAGGAAGGCCTTCCTTTTCACAGGCGGATTCAACAGGATAAAAGGTGCGCTTGAGGTGATGAAGGCATTTACCTCGGAGATAAGGGACAATGATGCCCGCCTCGTCGTGTTGGGGGCCATCCCTCTCCCGGTCTCCGGCCTTAAGTTCCGCATGAAAAAGATCCTGGACAGGCTCGGATACCACGATTATCATTATCAGATACAGAAGGCTCTGGCTGCGGATTCCCGCATTGTCTGCCGGGAGGCGGTCTATGATTTCGGACGGATTGCGAAGGAGTCGTCCGGCTTTCTCAGCTGGTTTACCATACCTCACGCCAATCTTGCTCTGGCTGAATGCATTATGCTCGGCGTTCCCTGTCTTGCGGCAGACAATGAGGAGGCCCGCGAATATACCGGCGGGGGAGAGTACGCCCTTCTGACGCCGGCAGGGGATTATCCGGCTTTCAGGCAGGCCTTGGCCACATTCGCATCGTCTCCGGACCTGTACCGCTCCAAGGCCGCGGCAGGTTCGCCCGCTCTCAGGAAGATGTTCGATGCCGGAGCCAATGCCGCCAGGCTGAATGAACTTCTGGCAGGTTTGTGAATCCGGCTGCTTTTGACTAATTTTGTGTGAAAAACCGAACCGATGCTCTGCTGCATATTCAATTATCCTTCCCTGTACCGGACTTCCATTTTCAGGAAAATGGACGGGGAGTTCGATGTCCAGTTCCGTTTCGGGAGGAATCTCCCGGGGGCCGGGAACGCCGGCATTGCAAGGATGGACTGCAGCGTTTTCAAGCGTAAGCCCAAGTATTTCAGCGCATTGTCCTTCTGGGGCAAGTTCCCGTGGTATTGCGGAATCCAGCTTCTCCCATTGTATCGGAAATACGACGCTTTCCTCGTTACCGGCGAGTTCAACTGGGCTTATTTCCCATTCCTGCTGCTGTGCCGCCTGATGGGGAAGAAGGTCTATGCCTGGGGACACGGGCTCAGGAAGCCCGGCTCTTATCCGAGGCTGAGGCGATTCTTTTACGACTCCCTGGCCGGCTTTTTCATTTATGGAGAGAAGGGGAAGGAGAGGATGGTCTCACTGGGCTTTCCGGCGGAGAAAATCCACGTCATCTACAACTCCCTCTGCGCCAGGGACGAGGTTCCTGCTCTCAGAAGCAGTTTGAAATCAGACATTTACATAAAGCACTTCGGCAATGCCGACCCTGTGCTGTTCTTCTCCGGGAGGCTGACTTCGGTCAAGCGGATCGATATGCTCCTGACTGCCGTGATCAGGCTTAATGCTGAAGGCTGCCACTGCAATGCAGTACTTGTCGGGGACGGGGCGGAGCGGCAGAAACTGGAGACAATGGTGTCCAGGGCCGGGCTTGGCGACAGGGTCTGGTTCTACGGGAAATGCTATGACGAGAGCCACCTCGCCGGACTCATCTACAATGCCGACCTCTGTGTCTCTCCGGGCAACAGCGGACTCGTGGCCGTACATTCGATGATGTACGGGACTCCGGTCGCCACCCATGGGGATTTTGAGCTTCAGATGCCTGAGTATGAGACTGTTGTTCCGGGAAAGACCGGTGTTCTCTTCGACAGGGGGAGCAATGATTCCCTCATAGAGGCCATCCGTTCCTGGCTGAGTTCCGGCCATGACAGGGAGGAGGTCAGGAAGAACTGTGCGGAGATGATTGCCGGGAAATGGAACTCTGATTATCAAATGGAGGTGTTCCGGAAATATCTGCAATTTTGAACCGATGAAGAAAGGAATCCTGAAATACGGGAAGTCCGTGGGCATATATTTCGCGGCCTCGTTTCTGCCGATGCTTCTGCTGGCGGCGGTCAATCCGTTGATAGCCATCAATATGACGCCGGAGGACTATGCCGTCTCGGGTTTCTACAACTCTTTCACCGCCCTCTTCACCCCGATTGTCGTATTCTATATGCTGCATTATTACAACAAGCGGTATTACGAGATCGGTCCGGAGGAGAGGCTGCGTCTCAGGGCAATGCTGTTCAAGGCCTTGATTTTCTTCTCGGCGGGCATGGCACTTCTTTGTCTCGTCGCATTGGCCGTTTACCTTTTCTTCATCAGAGATGATTTCAGTTTCCCGTTCCTGCCATACGCCTTCCTGTCCGTGTTCGCCATTCCGCTTACCGGCATATTGAAGCTTGAGCAGGCCGATTTCAGGATGTCCAGAAATGCCTCCGGCTTTTTCCGCATCACTGTGGCGGCCGGATTGATTCTCGTGCTGACCAACCTGCTTTTCGTGGTTGTGATGAAGCTCGGCGGTGTGGGAAAGCTGCTGGCTCCGTTTACTGCCAATGCCTTGGTTTTCATATACTTGCTTATAAGGCACAGGAGCCTTTTCGGCATTGCGACGAATATGGCCGAATTCAGGGAAGTGCTCCGTTTCTGTCTGCCTCTGACTATAGGGGCAGCCCTGGGATATTTTTTCAACGGCTATGACAGGACGTATCTGGAGTCGCTCCCGGACATAAGGGAATACGGCAACTACATAGTCGGCTCACAGATTGCGGGTTATCTCACGACATTGTCCACGGCCGTGACCTCCACATTCCAGCCGGATATCTATGAATCCCTGGCAAAGAATGACAGGAAGGGGCTGTGGCGTGCCTGCATCATACAGATTGGGCTGATTGCGGCTGTCGTGAACCTTTTCATATTGTTCTGCCCGCTGATTGTGAGGATTTTGACGGCCGGCCGCTATGCCGACGCCACTGTCTATGCGGCTATAATCTCCCTTTCGACATTGACCAGCTCAATCTATTTCGTCATAAACAATTGCACCATCGCCAAGGGTTATCCTCGGATCTATCTCTATACGACAATTTTGGGAAGCATCCTTACCATTGGCTGTTATCCGTTGATGGTCAATGCTTTCGCCTATAAGGGAGGGGCAATGATGACGGCATTGTCCTTCGTGATTCTCTCTGTCGTGAACCTTGTGCTGCTGGCATCTGCACGGCGTCGCCGTTCTGGCCGATAACCGATTTTGATATGAAAACTGTTTGCCATTACCTTGCCTATGCTGCGGTTCTTTTCGCTGCAATTGCTTGTGAATCAGAAAAATATGATGTTGTCGTCGTGGGCGGAGGTGCCAGCGGATGCACTGCCGGTATTCAGGCTGCGGAGATGGGAAGCCGGACATTGATTGTGGAGGAGCTGCCCTGGCTCGGCGGAATGCTGACCAGCGCCGGAGTGAGTGCCACTGACGGCTGCTACAATCTGCCTTCTGGCCTCTGGGGGGAGTTCCAGAAACGGCTCGCCGCACATTACGGAAGTATGGATGCCCTGCGTACCGGCTGGGTGAGCAATATCCAGTTCGAGCCGTCCGTCGGCAATGAAATATTCAATGCAATGTGCTCTGAGCAGGAAATGCTCACGGTCTGGAAGGAGAGCAGCGTGGCCGGCATCAGGCAACTTGAGGATGGAAGCTGGCGACTTCGCATTTCCCGGGATGGCAGGAGATTTCGGGTCAGGGCGAGGGTTCTCATCGATGCTACGGAGCTTGGCGACATTGCGGCACGCTGCGGTGTGCCTTACGATATCGGGATGGAGAGCAGGGAAGTGACAGGGGAGAGAATTGCTCCGGCTGAGCCTAACGGGATTATCCAGGACCTTACATACGTGGCTGTTCTGAAAGATTATGGACGGGACGTAAGTATTGACAGGCCAATGGATTATGACTCCACTCTCTATGCCTGCTGCTGTGCGAATCCGCTTTGCATAAATCCCAAGGAACCTGACCGGATCTGGCCGGCGGATATTATGCTGAGCTACGGTAGGTTGCCGGGTGGAAAGTATATGATTAACTGGCCTATTGAGGGTAATGATTTCTATATCAATATTATAGAAATGTCTCCGGAAGAGAGGCGGGAGGCTTTGAAGAAGGCCAGGGCCTTCACGATGGGCTTCATCTACTTCATTCAGCACGAGCTCGGTTACAATACTCTCGGACTGGCGGACGACGAGTTCCCGACCGGGGACCGTCTGCCGTTTATTCCATATCACAGGGAGAGCCGGAGGATTCACGGAAAGGTCAGGTTCACATTGAACCATATCGAGAAGCCGTATGATTACAGCCTGTACCGTACCGGAATCGCTGTGGGGGATTATCCTGTGGACCATCACCACAAGCGTTATACAGGTGAGGAGGAACTCCCTGACCTGCATTTCTTCCCGATTCCTTCCTTCACTGTCCCTCTCGGGGTTATGATTCCGGAAAATGCTGAGAATCTGATTGTTGCGGAGAAATCCATATCGGTTTCCAATATTGCCAACGGCACGACCAGGCTCCAGCCTGTGGTGATGCAGATTGGCCAGGCGGCCGGGGCATTGGCTTCAATGATGTTGACGGACGGGAACGGTTTCTCGGTAAGGGAAGTTCAGAAGACATTGCTTGAAGCCGGATGCTACCTCCAGCCATTCATTGACGTGAAGCCTGATTCGCCGCTTTTCCCTGCGGTTCAAAGGATCGGCTCCACCGGAATTCTTCGCGGGGAAGGCAGGCAGATTCAATGGACCAATGTCACCGACCTTCATGTCAATGAGCTTTTTGAACGCAGTGACCTGAAGGATTTGTACGGGTATTATAGTATTGAATATCAGGGAGTTGAAGGCTGCGGGCCGTTGTCTGTCGCGGAGCTGGTGGAGATGCTCCGGGCATTCCCGGGATATAGGGAAGATGTGGACTGGAAGGCAGCTCTGAATGATGCCGGACTTTCCTGTGAAGAAATGGAAAAACAGCCGGTCACAAGGGCAATGTTCGCCGTTCTGACCGACTGTCTTTTGAATCCTTTCGAGGCCTTCGATGTGGATGTTTACGGAAATGTCATCCGCGAATCTCGATAATTATCGCCTTGAGTTATAGGCCTCCAATGCCTTCTCCAATACTTTCAAGGCTCTGGCCAAATCCTCTTTCTTGAGGACGTACGCCATTCTTACCTGATTGAGTCCCAGACCCTTGGTGGCATAGAAGCCTGCAGCCGGAGCCATCATTACCGTTTCTCCTGCATAATCAGGACCTTTCTTGCCCGGTCCCGGAAGCGGGCCGTCGAAATGAATGCCGCTGTCCTCCTTTTTCTCTTCTTCATTTTCCTTCCAGCAGAAATCCGTCAGCAGCCATTTGCAGAAGTCTTCCGCATTCTCAACAGGCAGGCTGACTACCGTGTAGAATGCGCCCTGAGGCATTGGGGTATGTACTCCCGGGATTCTGTTGAGGCCGTCAATGAAGAAATCCCTCCTGGCCTTGTACTCGTCAAAGCATTCCCTGGAATAGAGTTCGGTTCCCTCGATGGATGCCTCTGCTGCAATCTGTCCTAGAAGCGGAGGGCTTAGCCTTGCCTGGCAGAATCTCAGGATGGCTGCGGATACCTCCCTGTTGCGGGTCACGACCATTCCGATGCGGATTCCGCATTCTGAGTAACGCTTTGATACTGAATCGACGACAATGACATTTTCGTCAAGTCCGAACAATGTCAATGCGGAAACGTAAGGCTCGTCAGTATATACGAACTCCCTGTAAACCTCGTCGGCAATCAGGAAGAGGTTGTGGTCGCGGACGATGTCCCTGAGCCTGAAAAGTTCTTCGGCGGAGTAGAGATATCCTGTAGGGTTGTTAGGATTGCAGATCAGGATCGCCTTGGTCTTGGGGGTGATTGCCTTCTCGAAATCCTCTGCGGAAGGGAGGGCGAATCCGTCCTCGATGCGGGATGTCACGGCCCTGATTGTCAGTCCTGCCGCCTTGGCGAATGAGATGTAGTTGGCGTATCCCGGCTCTGTGATGATGACTTCGTCACCCGGGTCGAAGCAGGTGAGAAATGTAGCCAGAAGTGCCTCAGAACCACCTGTGGTCACGATAATCTCATCCGGGCTGACATTGATTCCGAACTTGGTGTAGTAGCCTGCGAACTTCTCCCTCAGGCTTTTGTATCCCTGGCTTGGGCTGTATTCCAATGTTTTCCTGTCAATGCTCCGCACCGCATCCAGTGCCTTCTCGGGAGTCGGCAGGTCAGGCTGGCCGATATTGAGGTGATATACTTTGACTCCCCTCGCTTTCGCCTGGTCGGCGAAAGGAACCAGCTTTCTGATTGGCGATGCGGGCAATGTTAACCCGCGATGAGATATTTGCGGCATATTATCGGTATATTTATACTGCGAATATAAATCGTTTCCGGTAATCTTCCAAATAATTTTCAAAAAATTACTGACTGTCGGAAAGACTGTTCAGCATTTCCTTAGCCCTATCGAGCGCATCAGCCATATTGAATGACGGGTCATCCGGCTCTTTCTCTCCGATAACATCCAGAATGGCCTTGACTTCTTCGGAATGGCCTTCGGCGGATAGAATCCTCATTTTCTCAGCCGCTTCGATTCCGTCACGCATCATCTCGTAGCGGATTGACACACGTCCCCCAGGATATCCGAAATAGGTGTCCCCGGATGGGAATTTCCCGAATCTGGAATCATTGACCGGGTCCTCCGGCCAGGAGTTCCAGGCCCATCTCAACATTCCGTCATAACCCCTGTATTCGCCATACCAGATAAGGAATTCAGACTCGTATGCGGGAGAAAAGGTGAATGTGTTCGGGGACTGGGTGCTGCAGGATACGTAGAATGTGGAATTGAAGCCTTCAGCCCTGCGCTTGGCTATGTCCTCGGCAGACATGCCGAATTTCATGCTTACGCATACATCCTTCATCATTGTGTATTTGCGGTATGATTTGTGGTTGTCGGCAATGGCGAAGCCCAGTTCCGGTGCGCATTCGCTCAGCAGGGCTGCTGCCGCATCCATTTCCTCAGGAGAACGCTCGTCCATTGCTATGTTGGTGATCCCGATCCATCCTTTTTCTTTCAGATGCCTTGCAAAATCCGTGAGGAATGGTTTCCACATTCTCTCGAACTCCGGCTTGCCAGGCTTGGCCGAGACTGTGACCTTGCTGCCGGTTGCCTCGTCGAAATAGTCAAGAAGGCAGTTCCATGGGACTATGGAATAGCAGTTGATCATTTTGTTTACCCCCATTGACATCATAAGGTTCACCCAGCGGTCAAATACACTGTAATCATAATGCCAGCTGCCGTCCCTGCGGAGTGTCCAGACTATCATATCTTCATAGGCATCAAAGCATTGGTGGTTCCATGGATCACGGTTCAGAGTGCAGGTGATGACTTTCTGACCTGCATTCACGAGAGCGGACATCTCTGTTTCCAGAGCCTTGAAATGCCTGTCGCTCCACATTCCGGCATTGTGAAACCTTGCTGCTGCGGCAGGGTGCTGCCATAAATCCAGATGATAGCTCCACTGTGCAGGAGCGGGAAGGATGTGGTTCTGAACCTTGACGGTGAAAGGAAGCTCAATTCTGGTACCTCCGTCGCCCTTGATCGTGACGGAAGATTCATAGGTCCCCGGTCTGGTGTCGGCAGGGATGTCGATCGTGAGCCATATTGACTCAGTCTCACCTGCTTCCAAGTCCCTGATGCTGATATGGTCGAGAAGATCCGGAACCATCCTGGACGGCTGCTCCGGCTTTCGGTTGCAGAGGCATTTGGGCTCCGGGCTGTCGCCAAGGGTGTATCTGACTTGTCTCAATGAGGCATTGGCTCCGGGAATTACATTGCTGCCGCAGGCAATCTCGTTTACAGTGAACTCAAGGCCGCAGACATTTTTTTCAGGACTGAATTTCAATACGGCATTGACCCTTTCTCCAGCCCATCCAACAAGTGTTGTCCCGGAAGGTTCACCTTCTATTGCCGACTTGTCGCAGGGAATGCCTGTGGAGGTCCAGACCGCCTTGATTCCCGGTACTCTGACGAGGTGTAGAACTCTTGAGGCATATTCGCCTCCGGCAGGGATTTCCAGACCGGATGACATCAGGAAGCGTCCCGTAAAGGATTTTCCTACAAAACCCGGGGCCTTGCCGCCATCGCTGTCAAGCTCCTCAATCCTGTATGTGGCATCGGGGTCAAGACCGGCCATTGCAATCTTCGGGAGATGCTGGTTGTAGAAATGTTCGGTCTTCCACCAGAAGAATACAGCCTCGTCCCTGTCCTGGCTTACATACATCAATGATGCTGCGCCAGCTCCCTCATAAGGGCTCAGAAGGCGGTATTGGTCACCGAACTGGATTACAGGCCTGACTCTCTTGTAGTCGGCGATGCCCTTTCTGCACTGGTTTTTCTCCTCTTCCGTCATATTCTTCGGCTGGATCTCCATACCCAGTCTTCCGCTCATTGCCACGTCGATCCTGTATTTGAGAGGGATTTTCCTGCCTGTCTGATGGTTAGGGGAGGCGCTGATGTGGCTGGCCATTGCTATTGCAGGGAAGAAATAGGAGGTTCCCCACTGCATGTAGACCCTCTGGAGGGCATCGGTATTGTCGCTTACCCAGAATTCGTCGAAGTAGCGCAGAAGTCCGTAATTCGCCCTTGCGCCTCCGCTGGAACAGAGCTGGACTGTGAGGTCAGGGTATTTCTCCCTCATCCTTCTGCACACATTCTCAAGCCCCCTGTGATATTCAATGTAAATGTGGCTCTGGCGGTCTGCCGGAAGATAAGGTGAGCCGTAGCTGAGCAGGGACATGTTCGCATCCCATTTGATATAGTCAATTTCAGGATTCTCCTGCATTATGTCGTCAATCACCTTAAACGCGAAGTCCTGTACCTCAGGATTGCAGAGGCCAAGCACCATCTGTGTGCCTCCGCGTCCTTTGACTGGCTCTCTTCCAGGGGCGTTGAGGACCCAGTCAGGATGCTTCTCGTACAGTTCGCTGGTTGTGTTGAGCATTTCCGGCTCAATCCAGATGCCGAAGCGTATGCCCCGGTCGGCTGCGGCGCTCACCAGTCCCTTTACTCCGTCAGGCAATTTCCTCCTGTCCACCATCCAGTCTCCAAGTCCGGCCTTGTCATTCACTCTCGGGTATTTTTCCCCGAACCATCCGTCATCCATGACGAAGAGCTCTCCTCCCATTGAGGCAATGTCGGACATCATATTGTGCATTCCTTCCTCATTGATATTGAAGTACACTCCTTCCCAGCTGTTCAGCAGGACTTTGCGCTCCCTGTTCCCGTGGAAGAGCATATAGTCGCGGCCCCATCTGTGGAAGCTGCGGCTTGCCCCTCCGAGGCCCTCCTTGCTGTAGGTGAGGGCAAGGAATGGGGTTACAAAGCGTTCTCCCTTGCGGAGATGGTATTCGGAGTTCTGCTCATTGATACCTGCAATCATCCTGTGGAAGTCTGAGTTGTCGGTCTCGAAGAGGAGCTTGTAGTTTCCCCCGTAGCAGAGGGCTGCCCCGATGACCCTGCCGCTGTTCTCCCTGGCTTTCCCGTCAAGGGAGATCATCACCTCAGCGTGGGATGTCACCGAGTTGCGGACTCCGTCCCTGTTCTGAATCACAAGCTGGCCCGGCTCAAGCTTTTCCTCAACGAGTCTGGCTTCATTGGCCCAGCTGCCGTAAAGATGTGATACCCAGACATTTCCTCTCCTTATAGGAAGGACTGCGGAACCGAAACGGTTCAATGTCACCTCCTTTCTGGCTTCGTGGAAAATCTCGGTCCAGGTCTCTATTATATCGCATTCAGGCCGTGCCCTGAAATGCAGTTCAATGTAGAAAGGATAGACTCTGTCCTTGAGCAGGATCACTGCATTCTCGCCGTCCGGGCATTCCCAGGACTCGACTTTGACATCCAGGGTCATGTTTCCGTCCGGCTGGGTGGCGCTGATGAGCGGCTCGTATTCTCCATTCATCCCGAATACCGGGCAGGCATTGATGTATCTGACGCCTGAGCCGGGAAGCGATGTGGCGTCGGCATCGGAGATTCTGTCGCCGTAATAGAGATAGTCCGCATTGCCGCCTTTCTTCACTGAAAGTACCAGGGAAGTGTTCCCGGTGCGGATGTGCAGGGTCTCCGCCGATATGCAGTTTGCGGAGATCAGGATAGCAGCGAGTGCAATAAATAATCTTTTCATTCTGATATGTATTTCAATGTTCCTGAAAGTCTGATGTCGTCTGAGGCAGCTCCGGCCATAATCCTGAAATCACCGGGTTCCACTACATTGTTGAAATCCTTGTCCAGCAATTCCAGGGAATCTTGTCTGATGACAAACTCCACTCTCCGGCTCTCTCCCCGCTCAAGGTGGATTCTTTCGAATCCTGCCAGCTTTTTCTCGTATGTGGTGACTGAACTGAGGACATCCCTTATGTAAAGCTGTACGATTTCATCTCCCGCCATTTCTCCTGTGTTCCTGACTGTCAGGCTGACGGTTACTTTCTGTTCCGGTGATGTGATGACTTCCGGGGTGATTCTCAAATCGGAATACTCATAGGTCGTGAAACTCAGTCCGTGCCCGAAATTGTACAAAGCTGTATTGATGCGGCTCTGGGCACCTTCAGGTCCCGGTTTTGTGTCACCTCCGATTTGTGAATTAGGTTTGCAGGGGAAGTTGAAAGGGATCTGTCCCACTGTCCGCGGAAAAGTGCAGGAGAGTTTTCCTGAAGGGTTGCAGTCTCCGAATATGATTTCAGCGAGTGCCTGTCCGCCGTATGAGCCCGGATACCAGGCTTCAAGGATTGACGGTACATATTTGTCTGCCCAGTTGATGGAAAGCGGTCTTCCGTTGATGAGAATGAGGATGACCGGTTTTCCTGTAGCATAAATGGCTTTCAGCAGTTCCTCCTGTCTTCCGGGAAGATCGAGGCTGGTCCTTGACTTGTTTTCTCCGCAGGTCCTTATGCCTCCTCCGAGAACAACTACGGCAACGTCGGCCTTCTCGGCATTTCTCACAGCCTCTTCAATCATCTCCCGTTCATCTTCCTCCATGGGAAAATCGAATATTTCCGATTCAGGCCAATGCCTGTCTACAAGCTCACAACCTTTGGAATACAGGATCTCAGCTCCGCTGATGTCCCGCAGTCCTTCAACTACGGTTGTCACCTCGGCTCCAAGAGGGCCATAATGTGTAAGGGCGTATGATTCCTCATCGGCATTCGGACCGCATACGGCAATGGACCGGATTTTCTCCCTGTCAAGCGGCAGGAGCCCCTCGTTCTTCAGCATTACAATGGACTCTCTTGATGCTCTGAGCGCAATTTCCTGATGCCCGGCATTTCCCACAATCCTGTCGCATTCTTCCAGGTTCCTTATGTATGGCTCATCGAACAGGCCAAGACGGAACTTGACCCGCAGGATATCCCTTACTCTGCTGTCCAATGTCTCCATTGATATGGTTCCCTCATTGACAAGCTCTCTCAATGGGAGAACATAGGAGTCCGGAGACCTGAAAGTGCATCTGACATTGAGGCCTGCCTCCACGCTCTGCCGGACAGATTCCTTCATGTCGGAGGATACGTGATGCTTTGAGTGGAGATATTCCACGGCATCACTGTCGGAAACCACATATCCGTCGAATCCCATATCGTTCCTCAGTCTTTCAGTGAGCCAGTAATGGCTGCCTTCCACAGGTATGCCGTCGTAATCATTGTAGCAGCACATTATGCCCATAAGACCAGCTTCCCTGATAACCCTTGCGAAGGGGTAGGCGTGCACCATCTCCAGTTCCCGCGGGGAAATCTGAGGGTCGGTACGGGCAAGGCCCTCGCGTGCTCCCTTGTTGGCGCTGTATGCGAGGAAGTGCTTGGCCGTGGACGCTACGCCTCCATCTTCCTGGAGACCTCTCGTCATCTGTATTCCGAGTTCCGCAACAAGATACGGTGACTCCCCGTAGGATTCCTCGAATCGCCCCCAACGCTGGTCTCTCGCCACGTCGAGAATAGGGGAATAGACATTTGTATATCCGAGAGCCCTGGCTTCGATTCCGGTGATTGCGCCTATTTTTCGTATCAGATCCCTGTCCCAGGTATGACCGAGTCCCAGCTGCGTGGGAAAATCAGTGGATTTCAGACTTTCAATCCCTCTTATGCCTTCATTGGTGAAGTCGGCCGGAATCCCAAGTCTTGTCTCTTCAATGAAAAACCGCTGGACCTCATTCATGGCCCAGCCATGTCTGGACGGCGGCCAGACATATTCGTTGTCTGAAGGTGCGAGTCTCCAGTTGCGGAAGCCGTTGAGATGTTCGTCAATGGCACCTATGCCATCCTTCCACAGGGCTTCCTTCCAATGCGGACCGGGAAGATCATCCTTCAGGATTCGTCCGTAGCCGTACAAAGTGACCATCTGGCAGGTCTTTTCTTCCACATTCATTTGTGAAAGCAAGTCCTCGATGCGTTTCTCTATCGGCTGTGAAGGGTCTTCGTATATGTCCTTCCTGCCATTTTTATTGAGGTCAATCCACCCCTTATGGTAAATCTTGCCTGAGGGATTGTATGTTCTGTACTGCCTTCCTTCTTCTTTTGCCTGTAATCCCGCAGAAAGGCAGAGTCCAAATGCGGCGAACAGGAAGATGGCTGATTTATTGTTCATTGACATATAGCTTGAATGTTGAGACTGGCAGTCCTCCGTTTCCATACAGATTGGCGTCCGTATAGGGTTTCCATCCGTAGAGGATGGCCTTGACATTGTTGTGAGGGCAATCGGCGGTAACTTCGGACAGCCCGGTTATGCGGGCACTGATATCTGTCATCTCCCCGTCATCTGTCAGAACCGAGAATCCGCGGAGGGATTCGCCTTCAGGTGTGGTGAGTCCGACAGCATTGTCAAACCGGATTATGATTTTCCCGTCTTTCATTGTGGCTGAAAGTGGGGAAGGACTATGGCCCGGGATGTCAAATCCGTAAACATCCCGGAGGGCGATCATGGCAAGCCGACGGCCTACAGGCTTCTTTGCGCGCGGATGCACGTCTGTTGGATGTCCGAGGTCCGAGGATACTGCAATGGAGCATCCCTCTATGCTGTCGGCGAGCCTTCTCTGGCTGTCTCTGAACTCGGGCCAGGTCGGTCTTTCAATGCTTGAGAGCTGGACAGCGAGGAATGGCATCTCCGGATTGCCCCACCAGTCTCTCCAGCTTTTGACCAGGGTCCTGAACATTGTCTCATGGGCCGGGATGTTCTCGGCATTGGACTCGCCCTGATACCATATTGCGCCTCTTACCGGGAAATGGCGGTGTGGCCTGATGCCCACGTCGAAAAGATATGCCGGCTTGAAGGGATGCCTTTTGACTGCGGCCCTGGAGTTGGTCATGTTGAATGCCGCCCTGTCACGGGCCCATTCCATAGCCAAGGAGGATGTGTCCCAGCCGTGTTCAAGGACCGGAAGGCTGTCACGGATGGCATCCATCGGAATCCAGGACTCTGCGGTACTGCCTCCTACCGCATTGCAGATCAGACCAACAGGGACATTGAGACTGTCTCTGAGCATTTTTCCGAAGTGCCAGGCGACGGCGGAGAATCTTGCAGCGGATTTGCTGTCGGACTTTTCCCATTTTGTCGGATTGTAATATCTGCAGGCATTCACATCCCTGGTCTGCTCCTCAGTCCATTTTACTCCGTAGGTTGTCAGGGGGCTGAGCATATTGAAGAGCCTGAGTCCGCTGTCGTCTGCATTCTTCAGGTCTTCGGAGGCTGTGTCGCAGCCGGCCAGCTTGAACTCCATATTGGACTGCCCGCTGCACATCCAGACTTCTCCGACGGCTATGTCCTTGATTGTGAATGATTTTTTGCCCGAAGTAAGGGTCATTTCATAGCCTGTGCCGGCAGGAAGAGGTGGCATTGTCACTGACCATTTCCCGTCAGGGCCGACCTTGGTGCTGCGGCTGTGTCCGCCGAGGTTGACCTTGATCCTGCTTCCTTTCCTCCCTGTGCCCTCCACGAGAATGCGGGTGTCACGTTGTATGACCATCCCGTCGGACCATATTTCGGCGAGACCGAAATTTCCGGGTCCCGGACCGGACTTGTATTTGAAGTCGGCAATGACACCCTTGTGGTCGGAAGGCCAAACTTTGCCCGGCTTGATGAATATGTCGGAGGAAGTCTCCGTCTGGCGGCATCCTCTTGCTATTGATGATTCAGGACCGAGAATTGCGGCATTGACTGCAGTCAGTCTCCCTCCGGGATAATACCATATGAAGTCGATCCTGTCCCTTTCGTCGGCATCCGGAGCCCAGGTCAGCTTTCCTGGATCAACGGATTCATTGTCTGAAGGATATGTGTAGCCCGGATGTGTCACGGGGTCAGGATGGATTTCCCTGTAGGTGTCGAGAAATCCGGCTTCTTTCAGGAGTGTGGAGCAGGGCCATCGTACAGATACCCCATTGTGGTCTGCGGTTCCGGCAGTGGCGATTGTCCAGTCGTCGGCTGATGGCTCATTGAAATCTCCGCAGATGATTACGTCATTGCCCCTGGAAATTTCTTTCGCGGCATCCTCTATTACCCTTTTGAGTACGGGGATTCTCGTGGAAGCATTGTTCTGCCTCAAGATCTCCTCTTCGGAAGTGACGGGAGCTCCAAGTTTTTTCCAGCTCACCCCATCATATCCTCTCGGCAGGTAACAGGCGTAATGTGTGTAGTCGAGATGGACAGAATATGCGGAAATGGTATCTCTGCCCATTATTATCTTGCATTTGTGTACAGAGCCCGGTCCTGAATATATGCTGTCTTCAGCCACGGGATATCTGGAAAGTATGCCGCAGTCGGAGCTGCTGTCGTGCCAGTGCATGCGGATACCTTTCCCTGCCGTTTTCCCGGCAATGCGGGGGATGAACCGCCTTCCTCCATAGTTCCTGATTTCCTCCAGGAAAACAATGTCCGCTCCGCTCTCTGCGATAGCATCCGCTATTGCATCTTCTCCTCCGGGAACCATGGTACCTTCCTGCCAGATATTCAGCTGAAGGACTCTGATATCTGATGGGGCACCCGAAAGAGATACGGACAGTGCGCAGGCAAGGAATGATGCAGTTAAGAAAATTGACAGTTTCATCGTTATGTGGTTTTGCTGTAATCCTATTATGCAAAAGTACCAATAAGTTTTAAAATAGTATGCAGGCGGACTGCACTTAAGAGCAAATGCGGAAAATTTTCTACCCTGCGACAGTTGAATTTGTGTATTTTTCAACATATTTTTGCGTGTTAGTGAAAAGACTCTTGCTTTGAGTATGAAAAGATTCTGCCTGATAACCATTGCACTGCTATCCGGAATGATAGCCTCTGCGTCCGTCTCGATGCGGCTGGAGTTCCAGCCTGTCCCTACGGATATTCTACCTACCAATTCTGTCAGGATGCTCTTTTGTGACAGCGACGGCTACATCTGGATTCCGACTTACAGCGGACTGGTCCGTTATGATGGATATGAGTCAGTTACTTACGGAATGGACGGCTCTGACAATGTGACTTTTGACTGCTATCTCAACGTGGTCGCTGAGTCATCGGACAAGAAAATCTGGATTGCTTCGGAGAAAGGGGTGTTTACGCTGGACAAGATGACAGGGATGATAGAGTTTGCGGGTCCGGATTTACCGATTCCGCTCAATGCCTCGGATATCGTATGCGAGAATGGCACTGACATCTGGGTCGGTGGGGCGAGCGGGGTCTATCATTGCAATGCAGCCGACGGGATTTTTACGGAAATCACTTGTGAAGGCTCTCCGATTGTAGGTGTTTCCTCCCTTTTTGAGGACTCGGAGGGCTATCTCTGGATCGCGGCCTGCGAACACGGACTGTACAGATATGATATCAAGACAGGTGCCATGGTATTCTACAGCCAAGGCTCGCTGTATTACGCCAATACTGTGTTCAAGGATATTTCGGGGAGACTCTGGATTGGAACCTGGGGGAAGGGACTGCTCAGGATTTCAGACCCTTATTCGCATGGTGAACTTGAATATGCCTGCTATACCCACAGCTCCGATCCGTCATCGCTTATGGATGATGTGGTTTATGATATCAATGAAGACCTGTCCGGAAGACTCTGGATAGCATCCAGAAGTGGTTTGAGCATATTGTCCGACCCTCAGCAAGGTACAAGCTTCGAAAATTATGCCCCTGGTCAGACGGACTCCGGGATTCCTTACAATGAGGTCAGTTCCATTATCCGGACCAAAAACGGAACAATGTGGCTCAGCATGTACTGCGGCGGAGTGTGCAAGGTGCAGACTCCGGAGCCGTATTGCAGAGTCAACTATCTGGACGGGTTGAGGAAACATTTGAAGACCAGCTCTGTCAGAAGCATGTACCAGGCTGCGGAGAATAAATTCTGGCTGGGCATCATCGGATATGGCATGGTTCTCTATGACATTGAAAATGATACTTTTGCGCTGTATGGGGATTTGCCGGAATTCAAATATTTTCCTTATACATCAGTAATCGAGGTGATGATGAGGAGGAGGACTACGGGGGAAATCTGTTTCGGTACATACAGCAAGGGGCTTTGGCTTCTGGACACTGCGACGGGACAGGCTCGCCGCATCGTATCTTCTTCCTATCCCGAATTCGCCTCCAGCGGTATTACTGCCTTGTCCGAGGATCAGGACGGCAATATGTGGATAGGTACAAGGACAGGTCTTTATGTGATGAACCGTGCGGACAGCATTTCCAGACCGGGTGACATCCAGCCGTTTCCGGATGCAGGTGTGCTGTCGGATGTGAAGATCACCGACGTGAAGGTGGACCGTCAGGGCAATGTCTGGGTGGCAACCATGTATGAGGGAGTTTACAGGATTGTTCCTTCCGCCAGGGAGGTCAGCCGCTGGATGGTGGGAGACAATTCTGATGTGGGCAATATTTCCACTGTATTCATTGATTCGGCTGGAATAGTATGGGTCGGGACATTATGGAACGGATTGTCCTGGTTCGATACCAAGTCCGGCAGGTTCAGGTCTGTGTCTTCGCTTTCGGCAATAAGCAGGAAAGGGATTACAAATATTGCCCAGGACAGGGATTCCAGGATATGGGTGACAACTTCCAATGTGGCCGTATCCTTCAGGATGAGCCCGGACGGCACAATATCCGACGTGTCCTATCTTTCGCTGGATGAGATCGACACTTCTCTTTCTTTCAATGAGAGGACTGTGCTTCCGTGCCCGGACGGCAGTGTGAAGGTGGGACTTTCGAAGGGTGTTGTGACATTCCCGCCTTCAGGAAGCGAAGTGAATGACAATGCCTCAGGCAAGCTCTGCCTCACGGATTTCAAGGTGGATAACCAATCAGTCAGATTTCTTCCTTCCAGGGAACGCCGCAGAATCTCGTCTCAAGATATCAATTACATATCTTCATTGAACGTACCTCACGGATACAAATCTTTCTCGATAGGTTTCAGCATGCTGAATTATGCGGGAAAGAACGGAAATATCTATACCTACAGGCTTGAGGGCTATGATGACAGGGAGATGATTACGGTGGACGGGAGACATTCTGCTGATTATCACGGTGTGCCTCCGGGAAAATACCGTTTCGTGGTGAAGGCTATGGCATCCGGTGCTCAGGGGAGTGCAATGGAAAGGAGTATTGACATCATCGTCAAGCATTCTCCCCTGGTATCCTGGTGGGCCGTGCTGATTTATGTTCTGGTTACCCTGGCATTGATCTGTCTCGGGCTGAAGTATATGCAGGACAGGCTCAAATCACGTGAGGCTGTGCGCATCAGCCGCATTGAGAAACAGAAGGCCGAGGAACTGAACCATCTGAAACTGCATTTCTTTACCAATGTCACACATGAGTTGATGACCCCTCTCAGCATTATCATGGCCTCGATTGACAGTCTTTCAAGGGGGGAGGATGTGACCTCGATTTCCAAGGTGCTGTCCACCAATGCTACCAGGCTGATGAGGCTTATCCAGCAAGTGCTGGAGTTCAGGAAGGTTGAGAGCGGCAACCTCAAGCTGTCCGTTTCGGAGGGAAACATCACCAACCTTGTCAAAAGTTGCGTTGAGGCATTTTCTCCTCTCATCTCGGGAAAGAGCCAGAGATTGTCCTTCACGTCCAGTTCGGAAAGAATCGAAGGATGGTTTGACTCTGACAAGCTGGACAAGATAGTCTATAATCTGCTCTCCAATGCTTCCAAGTATACTCCTTCAGGAGGGGATATTTCTGTGAGATTGTCTGTATCCGAAGACGGTATGCTGATTCTTGAGGTGGCCAATACCGGGGAACTGATGTCGGAGAAGACTATAAAGGGGCTTTTCAAGAGATTCTATGAGGGGGACTACAGAAAGCATAATACCATCGGGACCGGAATTGGCCTTTCTCTCGTCAAGGATCTTGTAAGTCTGCATAAAGGTTCCATTTCCGTGACCTCCACGGAGGAAACCGGCAACCTGTTCACTGTGAGAATGCCGATCAATGTGGATGCATTTGATTCATCTGAGGTCAATGCGGCATCGCTGTCCTCAGCGGATCCTGTCTGCCCGATGCCCGCATCCTCCGAATCATCGGAACTTACCCGGCCGGAGGGCCTCTCCAGGGACTATACAATCCTTTTCGTGGATGACAATGAGGAACTTTGCCTGCTGTTCTGCGATCTTCTTTCCAGATACTTCAATGTCCTCTCTGCCGATGACGGGGAGAAGGCGCTGGGGATTCTTGCGAGGGAACCTGTGGATCTCATTGTGACCGATATAATGATGCCTGTGATGGATGGTATCCAGCTCTGCAGAACTGTCAAGGAGAAATTCGAATATTGTCATATCCCGGTCATTCTGCTCACTGCAAAAAGTACTGAGGATAACCAGATTGAGGGATATGATTCCGGGGCGGACGGATATGTCTGCAAACCGTGCAATTTCTCATTGCTCCTCTCCCAGATAGTGAATTGCCTCAAGCGTGTGGAACGGAAGGGGGCCGACTATCGCAGGCAGCTTGTTCTCGATGTCGGAAAACTCGAATATACCGAAATGGACAAGGTCTTCATCACGCGGGCGGTAGACTGTGTCAATGCACATTTTTCCGATTGTGATTTCGACCTTTCCGCATTCGTTACAGCGATGGGAACTTCCCGGACTGTGCTGACGGAGAAGTTGAAGTCTCTTACGGGCATGACTCCCGGGGCTTTCATACTTGATGTCCGCCTGACTGTCGCCTGCAAGCATATGACCGAGAACAAGGATAATATCAGAATCAACGAGCTGGCTTTTTCAGTAGGATTCAATGACCCCAAATATTTCTCCACTTGTTTCAAGAAGAAGTATGGCATGACGCCCAAGGATTTTCTGAAGTCATTGTCATAACGTTTTAATACCGCCCGTACTTATTCGGAGACTTTCCGTACGATTTTCGACCTCCTGAAACATCATCCTGGATAAATTTGCGTTCAGAACACATAATTGAACACAAATGAAACACAGAATTCAGATGCTTTCCATGCTGCTGACTTTCGTGCTTGCATTTCCCGGAATCCTGTCCGCCCAGAACTGGCGGCCCGGGGGAAAGGAAATCACAGGAACGGTAGTTGACAGCAAAACGGGCGAACCTCTGATTGGGGCGGTCGTCCTTGTTTCCGGTCATGCTGCTGTCCATTCTCTGACTGACCTTGACGGAAGATTCCGGATTAAAATGCCACAGACGGCTGCCGGCCTCGAGGTTTCCCTGATGGGATATCAGACATTGAATGTCGAAGTTACGTCACAGGATATGAGGCTGCGGCTTCTTCCTGATGTGCAGATGCTGGATGAGGTTCAGGTCATCGCTTACGGCAAGCAGAGCAAAATGTCGGTAACGGGAGCCATCACTTCCATATCTTCCGAGGATATCTTGAAATCTCCAAGCGGCAGTGCCGCCAGTGCTCTGGCCGGTGCCGTTACCGGTCTTTCATCAATACAGACATCCGGTCAGCCTGGAGCGGATGATCCCGCCATCTATGTCAGGGGTGCCGGTTCTCTTACCAGCGCAGCCTCGCAGCCCTTGATTCTCGTCGATGGTATCGAGAGATCGTTCAGCCAGATGGACCCTAATGAGATTGAGAGCATTACGGTTCTCAAGGATGCTTCCTCCACCGCAGTGTTCGGAGTGCGTGGAGCCAACGGTGTAATCCTTGTGACTACCAAGAGAGGACAGGACGGAAAGATGAATATCGCCGTTTCGAGCTCATTCGGAATGGTGCAGGCCCTCAGAAAACTTACCGGAGTGGGCAGTTATGAATATGCCACGCTATATACTGAGGCCCAGAAGGGAGACGGAGTGTCGGAGTCCAACCTGATTTTCTCGGATTTCGTTACTGAGCGGTTCAGGCTCGGTGATCAGCCGATCATGTTTCCGGACAAGGAGTGGCACAATGAAGTATTCAAGAAATTCTCGTGGCAGACACAGCACAATGTGACAATGTCGGGTGGCGGAAAGCGGTTCCGCTACTTTGTCTCTCTCGGCTATCTCCATCAGGACGGTATTCTCAAGAAGCATTATGAGACATTCGACCCTAACTGGAGTTACGACAGGTTCAACTACAGGACAAATGTGGATGTGAACCTGACATCGACAACCTTGATGAGACTGAATATCGGAGGACGCCTCGGAGGACGCAGGGAGCCTGTGAATGAGGACCTCTGGCGAACTGTCATGTGGTGTGTCCCTTTTTCAAGTCCGGGATTCGTGGACGGAAAACTGATACAGAACGGAGCCAATCCTTATATTCCGATAGGCGAGACCAAATCTCCGTATGACTACTACTATAACTGGGGATACAACAAGACTACCGAGAACAATCTCAGTCTCGACCTCCAGATTGAACAGAATCTGGACTTCTTTACCAAGGGTCTGAGCGTCTCGGTCAAGGGCTCATACAATACTAACCACTATGTCCGCATTCAGAGACAGCCGCAGGGATATGACAGCACGTTCATACCTATTTACAAGGGCAGCGTGACACAGCCCGGAATGGACATATCCGATCCCCGTTTCGACAATACTATAGTCTACAGGACTGAGGGAGTGAGTGGACTTGACGAGCCTTTGTCCTATGGTGAGAGCGGAACAGGAAGGGGCAGGAACTGGTATCTTGAAGGGGCCGTGAATTATTCGAGGGACTTCGGCAATCATTCCGTATCGGCTCTCTTCCTGTACAACCAGAACAAGACGTATTATCCTTCATACTACAGTGATATCCCAACCGGATACGTCGGCTATGTGGGACGTATCACCTATGCCTGGAAGCAGAAATATCTCATAGACATCAATGCCGGATACAACGGCTCCGAGAATTTTGCTCCGGGCAAGCGTTACGGATTCTTCCCTGCGGTTTCGGCGGGTTGGGTCATCTCTTCCGAGAAGTTCATGCACAAGCTTGACAAGATCGATTTCCTCAAGGTGAGGGCATCATACGGAGTTGTGGGAAATGACAAGTATTCCGGAGACCGTTTCCTCTTCCTTGGAGGCTGGACCGGCAATCATTCTGCTGTCACCGATGGCGCGTGGGGTAGTTGGCAGTTTGGGGTCAATCCTACAGTCGGGGTGCTGACGGATGCCGTGGAAACACGTCAGGGCAATGAGAATGTGACCTGGGAGAAGGCATACAAGCAGAATTATGGTATTGACCTCAGGATGTTCGACAATAGGCTCACATTCACCGGGGACGTATTCTTCGAGCATAGGAAGGATATCCTTTCCACCAGGAAGACAGCCCCGTCCATAACTGATTTCAAGCTTCCTCTCATGAATCTTGGAATTGTGAATAATCACGGATACGAGCTTTCTCTGGGCTGGAAGGATGTCATGAACCGTAAAGTGGGATGGTGGGTGACCGCAAACATGTCCTATGCGAAGAACAAGATCATCTATATGGATGAGGTGGTTCCAAATGAGCCGTATATGGCACAGACCGGGAGGAGCACCGGACTAAGTTACGGCCTTGTCTTCGACCGCTTCTACAGGCCTTCGGACTTCGATGCTGACGGTAATCTCCTTCAGGATCCGGATGGTAATTACATCCTCCCTGTCCAGGACGGAATCAGCAAGCCGGGTGATCCTCTGTTCAAGGATCTGAACCGGGATGGCAAGATAGACGGAAATGACTATACCTGGTACGGTTATGGCTCCCGTCCGGAATATGTATTCGGACTTCTCGCAGGAATCAGTTGGAAAGGTCTTTCTGTATCAATGCAGTGGACTGGAGCCCTCCATGCTTCAAAAGTGCTCTCGGGAGAATACAGGACACCTTTCGGTACGCAGAACTCCAGGTCACTCCTGAAGTATCTTGCGGACGGAAGATGGACTGAGGACAATATGGACAACGCAAGGTTTCCGAGGCTTACATTCACCAATAAATCCCAGTATACAAGGGATTCCGACCTCTGGCTGATGGATGGCTCATATCTCAGACTGAAGACTGCCGAGGTGGCATATTCCTTCAAGGGAGCCAGGCTGAAGAGAGCCGGAATATCCTCGTTCAAGGTCTATCTGAGCGGATACAACCTCCTGACCCTCTTCTCGGAGCTTGCTGAGTATGACATTGATCCTGAAGGCAATACAGGAGACGGTACTTACACCTATCCGAACAACAGGATTTTCAACTTCGGTATCAATCTGACATTCTGACAATTATGAGAAATATTTGCAAATTGTACATAATGCTTTCTGCTGCAGCGGCCCTTCTGTTGTCATCCTGCAGCGACCTCAAATTCGGAAATGCTTTTCTCGAGAAGGCTCCTGGTGCCGACATGACATTGGATGAGATATTCTCCTCAAAACTTTACGCTGAAAGGGAACTTGTCGGGGCATACGCATCCCTCAGGACCTGTCTTACCGTGCATTCGAACAATGGTCACTACGAGTTCCAGAACGCTGGCAACAAGTTGGGCTGGGATAATCTTGATGCCATTACCGATATTATCCAGAGCCATTGTACCTGGGGCGGAGTCATCAAGACTTATTACGCCGGACAGTACAATGCGGAGTCTGAGAACACGGGATATGGCAAATTCGGTTTCTATCCTGATCAGGAGGGAGCCTGGACAGGAATCCGCCGCGCATGGATTTTCATAAACAATGTAGACAGGGTACCTGACATGACTCCTGAGGAGAAGACTCGCAGGAAAGGTGAGGCCAGAATGATCATTGCTCTGCAGATGCATGAAATGCTTCGCCATTTCGGAGGCGTGCCGATTCTGAGGGAACATGCGACACCTGAGAATGATGTTGCGGCAGACTATTCCAGAAGGACACTTCAGGAATGTGTGGATTTCATTCTGGAACTCTGTGATGACGCTGCTGCGGAGTTGCCTTGGACAGTATCCGAGGCGGATAACGGAAGAATGACTGCTGCGGGTGCACTTGCACTGAAAGCCCGTGTTCTCCAGTTCATAGCCCGTCCGCTGTTCAATGCTTCCGAACCTTATATGGAGGCCCAGAAGCCTTCCGCATCGAACCAGGCATCGGTCAAGGTTGACCCGAAGTATATGACCTGGCTCGGGGATTATCAGGAAAACCGCTGGCAGGACGTGATCAAGGCCTGTGAGGATTTCTTTGCCAAAAATCAGGAGAACGGCAACCCATATAATCTCGTATTGCCGGAGACTGAAGATGTGGAAGGCTACAGGGCGGCATTCTCCTGCTGCTATGCGGACAGAACATCGCCTGAAATCATTATCCATACCGGACGGGCAATACCGACTTATTACAATACATACCACAGGATGTATTTCGGTCTTACCGACCAGGGACAGGCCGGCCGTGGCTATGGCGGAGGCTGTGTGACCCTGAATTTTGTGGACAAGTTCCAGAATGCTGACGGGACTGCATCAGATTACAGGAAATGGATTCAGACCAACGGACATAACGGAACATTGGAAAACAATCCGTTCACAGGCAAGGATCCTCGTCTGTATGAGACAGTCCTGATTGCCGGAGACAGGTACAGGACTAGAGTCGCAGAGATGTGGGTTGATGGACAGGAACACGGCTCAGGATCCAATCCTAAGGCTACTACTGGATTCATTATCAGAAAGTTCCTTTGGGATTACAATGATGCTTTTCTCAACAAGGCAGCCAATTCCGCCTATATCCGCCTTCCGGAACTCTATCTTATCTATGCCGAGGCTCTCAATGAAACCGGCCGTTCAGATGAGGCACTCAAATGGCTGAATATGACAAGAAACCGTGTCGGGCTGCCGGATATGACATTGGAAATGGCCTCTTCACTGCACGACGCCTCGTCGTTGCCGGATTATCCTGAATGCGGTCTCAAAGGTGACAAATGCCTGAGGGAGGAGATTCTCGACGAAAGAGCCAGGGAGTTCTGCTTCGAGGAAGTAAGATGGTTTGATATTATCGGATACAAGAGGGAGGATATTTTCAAGGAGAGTCTTTACGGAATACAGATCAGACTTGTGAGCGGAAAGGCCGAAGACAACACTCTGGTCCTCAGTTACAGTGATCCGGCACTGGATGATATCCCGAGAATGTGGCAGACACGTTTCAGCCCGAAATGGTATCTGAGCGCGTTCCCTTCAAATGAAATCAACAAAGGCTACGGACTCGTCCAGAATCCGGGATGGTAAACTTGAAATCTGATTGAAAATGAAAAATAGATTCTACATACTTCTGACAATGCTCACATTGACGGCTGTCGAGTCGGCCGCCGATGATGTCCGGGTCAAGATTCTGGGCCCGGACGGAAAGCCGGCTGCAGGGGCCGCGGTTAGACTTGCAGGTACATCTGTCCAGACCTATGCCGGTGAGGATGGCGTGGCTGTCATTGAGGCTCCTGTCGCTTCCGTGTTGAATATTAGCCTGTTCAACAGGTATATGCTTGAGCGTGAGGTCTCGGGACCTGAAATGCTTGTGGAACTTGGCGAAGCCGACCAGCTTATGACTCTCGGCTATGACAGGCAGATTTCCTCCAGATATTCCTCAATGGCTGTCTCAGGGGCTGGTTCCGATGAAATATCGGTGGAGAGATCTTCTCTTGTGCTGAACTCCCTGGCTGGTCTGATTCCGGGACTGAATGTCATGAGATCCGGCAACATACCGGGCAATGCGCCTGTTCTCTATGTCCGCGGAAGGGGTTCTTTCCAGGGCAACAGCGTACTTTTCATAGTGGATGGAATAGAGCGCAATCCTTCATTCATATCATCAGAGGAAGTCGAGAGCGTGACAGTTCTCAAGGATGCCGCATCAATTGCCATATATGGCAACAGGGGAGCTGACGGCGTGGTGATAATCAACACAAAAAGAGGCGGTGACCATCCGCTCCGGATCAACACTGACTACAACTTCGGTATTTCTACCCCTTATGCCATGCCTGAGATGGCAGACGGTCTGACGTACGCCAATGCTGTCAATGAAGCCCTTGCCAATGATGGCCTGCCTCCGAGATATACCCAGGATGATCTGGGACGAATAGCCGCCGGAGATCCTCTCATCCCTTCAGTAGACTGGAAATCAGAGGTTCTGCGCAAGGCTGCCTATACCCACAATTTCAATATCTCATTCGATGGGGCGGAGAAAAGGTTGAGGTATTATGTAATGGCAAGCTATGACGGTTACAAGGGACTGTTCAACAATACCGACCTTAACGAGGGCTACAGTACGCAGTATATGAATTCGACCCTCAAGGTAAGAGCGAATCTGGAGGCTGAAATAACCAGGACGACGAAACTGAGGATGAATATGTCCGGCCGACTGTCCCAGAATCAGACTCCTTATGCAGGTACCTATGTGGGATCCATCTACCATACTCCGGCCATTGCGTTCCCGATCCGTACTCCGGAGGGAATCTGGGCCAGGACAGAGTTGTTCCCGAATCCTCTGGCTACATACACCCAGTCTGGATACAGCGTTTCATTCCAGAGGACATTGCTTGCGGACATCGCGGTGGAACAGAATCTTGATGCCATTGCGGAAGGCCTCAAGCTCACTGTCAAGGGCGCTTTTGACAACAGCGCCGTGATTAACGACAATCACTCCAAATCCTACAAGTATGCTTATCTCGCCTACGATAGGGATGAGCAGGGTAATATCATCGGCCATAACTGGTCAGAGTACGGAAACGACACGGATCTCTCGTTCGGGGCCAGTCTCGCTTCCGGAGGCTCAGTGTTCACATCATTCTCCGTCACAGGAAATCTCAGTTATGACAGGAATTTCGGAAAGCACGGAGTGTCGGCTTCAGCAATCTGGTCAATGGACAGGTGGAAGAACAGAGGCAAGGGTTCCGTTTACTCTTACAATGATATGATTCTCAGGGCGGGATATGACTTCTCCCACCGGTATATCGTTGACATTGTTGCCACCTGTTCGGGCAGTGCTTTCCTTGAGCAGGGCTCCAGATACCGCATATATCCTGCGATTTCGGCTGCATGGCTTATTTCCAATGAGAACTTTCTCAAGAATTCCAAGGCGATAGGTCTTCTCAAGCTCCGTGCCTCCTATGGCGTGACAGGCTATGATGCCCGTCTCGGCTATGGCCTTGACAAGCCGAACAATGGTGGGGGAGGTGGCTTCACCACTATGGTAGGGAAATACGAATCCGGTCTTATGCAGGGCGCATATCCTTCATACGGGGCTCGTCCTGAGACTGAGTACAAGGCTGACCTGGGCATAGATCTGAATGCATTCGGCGGTCTTGACCTCAGCCTGGACTTCTTCTACAACAACAGGAAGAATATCAAGGTCGCATCCTCCGGAATCTACTCTTCAATCCTCGGCCTCGGGACACCATATGTGTTCAAGGGCGAGACTGTGAACAAGGGTGCTGAACTCTCATTGTCCTGGAAACAGACAATCGGGGATATACATTGGCACATAGGAGGTACTGTTTCCTATACCAAGGACAAGATTCTCGAGATGGGAGAGGAATACCATCCGTATCCATGGATGTACAGGACCGGCCATTCCATGACCTCCTATGTCCTTTACAAGACTGACGGCCTGTACCAGGCATCCGATTTTGACTCTGAAGGTAATCTTCTGCCCGGATATCCGGTTTCGACTCTGGACGGAAAGCCTGTCCAGCCGGGAGATATCAAATATATCGATCAGAATGGGGATGGCATCATCAACACCGATGACAAAGTCTACATGGACAAATATCACAGTCTCCCATCGGCCATCTACGGCATCCAACTGGGATTCAGATGGAGGGGACTCGGTCTTGAGGCTATTTTCAACGGGGAAATAGGACACACTGTACAGCTTACTGCCTCGAGTGTTTACTGGCCTCTCTTCAATAATGACAGGAATATCTCAATGCATTATTACGACAACCGCTGGACTCCGGAGAATACCGATGCTGCATATCCGCGCCTTACGACATTGAGCAACGGCAACAATTTCAACGGCGGAAGCGACTTCTGGATTGCGAAGTCGGACTATTTGAAACTGAGGTCCCTGTATCTCTACTACGCATTTTCCGGTACCCGTCTGACCAGTGCCAGAATAAGGGAACTGACTCTTTTCTTCCGTGGGCTGAACCTCTGCTCCATAGACGGAATCAAAATATTCGATCCGGAGTCAATCTCTCTCGGCTATCCATCCACAAGAACATTCTCTTTCGGACTCAAACTCGCATTCTGACAGTATGAAACGATTGATTTACATAATATTGGCATTGAGTGTCGCCTCCTGCGATTTTCTCAATCAGGACGAATATACATACAATACCACTGAATACCAGTTCAGCACGTTCGACAACACAAAGGCTGTATGCTCCCACGTGTACAGTTATCTCGATGTTGACACCGAATGGTGCTGGACAACTATGAGCGCGGCTACGGACGATGCTGTTTATGCCTGGGAAAGCAACGGGATAAAGTCGTTCTACAATGGTACCTGGTCTTCCAGGAATACGCTGAATGACAGACTTGCCCATTATTATGCGGGTATTGCGCAGGCCAATTATTATTTGGAGAATGCGCCGGATGATTTTCCGCAGACCCAGTATCTTCAGGATTACAAGGACCGCATGCAGCAGCTGAAAAATTTCCCTTTTGAGGTTAGATTTCTCAGGGCCTGGTACCATTTCGAACTTATGAGGCGCTACAGGAATATCGTGATTATGGACCACAGCCTTTCTCCAGAGGAGGTCAATGACAAGAAGCCTGTTGATTTCCATACTGCCACAGAGTGGATCGTGTCCGAGCTGGATGCCATTATCCCATCACTTCCTGAATCATACGCATCATTTGTAACGGGACGTACAAACCGTGTGACCAAGGGTGCGGCAATGGCGTTCAAGGCCAGGATCCTTCTGTATGATGCGAGTCCTCTCAATAATCCTGATGGTGATCCGGACAGATATGTCAAAGCTGCAAAAGCTGCGAAAGATGTCCTGGATTCAGGTCTCTATTCACTTGTCAAGGAGAAGGAAATCAATAATTTCGATGCCCGTGGATATATTTTCGGTGTCATCCGCTCTGCAAGCAATGGACTGGAGAGTACAAATTTCCCTATTGGCGTGGAAGGTGGAAATTCCGGAGCTTGCCCTTCACAGAACCTTGCAGAGGCTTTCGATATGAAGGACGGGACTCCGTTTGACTGGAACAATGCGGAGCACAGGGCTCTCGCCCTTGACGCATCTGCACGTGATCCGAGATTTGCCAAGACCTTGTATGTCAACGGGGACAAATTCAAGGGAACCCCGCTTGAAATGTGGTATGGCGGACAGAATGCCGCGCCAAAGACCGGGGCCACTCCGACTTCCTACTACTTGAGGAAGGTACTTATTGAGGAAACGTCCTTCGTGACTGGAAATGCAATCTCGTATCCGCACATTTATCCGATAATCCGTTATGCCGAAATGTATCTCGACTATGCAGAAGCTCTATTTGAGGCGACCGGTAATCCTGACTTCAAGGGCACGCTCTCCGGAACGGATTTCACGATGTCCCCGCGTGAGGCTGTCAATGCTGTCAGGACAAGGGCCGGTGTCGGAATACTGAAGGACGGCAAAGATTTCAGGAAGAGGCTTCACAATGAGCACAGGGTGGAATTTGCATTTGAGAATCACCGCTTCTGGGACATCAGACGCTGGAAGGAAGGTGAGCTTACTGAAGAGATTCTCGGACTCTCTCTTGTGCTTGATCAGGAAAGTGGAGAAATCTCATATACGAGGGAAGTGGTGCAGGAAAGGCCGTGGAATGACAAGTACTACTGGTACCCGTACTCCGAATCTGAACGCTACAAGAATCATAACCTCATCCAGAATTCAGGGTGGTGATTAATAAAAACATTATCAACAATTTCTAATAACCTTTATTATGAAGACTAAATTATTTTGTCTGAGTGCTCTTTTTGCAGCGCTTGCTTTCACTTCCTGCAAGGAAGACGGACCGGAAGCTCCAAAGTATGCTGATGTTCCTTTCGAGACAATTTCACTCCAGGCGGACGGTGAGACCTCTGTGGGTACTGTCGATGGACAGAACATCACATTCAAATTCAAGACTGCTGAGGATTTCTCTTCAGCCAGACTCATTCTTGATGTCAATGAAGGCTGGACACTCCTGTTCCCTGCCGATCCTGACAACTATGATGTAAGCACTGACCCTAATATCTATTTCCAAGATCCTAAGGGCGGAAAGCTCCAGTACAATGTAAGCATAACATCGGATGCGCTTCCTATTATTGACGGTTCAAAGGTGAGCGTTCAAGGCGGATATGCCATTTCATACAATATTGCCACCAAGAGTTTCAGCATAACCTATGCTGACGGAATGAAGAGGTCCGAGGTTACTCTTGTATTCGGCCAGGGCTCCCTTATGGACGGCGCGGTTGTGGAGAATGCTACAATCGACCTTTCTGAAGGCCCTGCAGTTCTCAAGATCAAACTCGGAGATACTGTATCGGAGTATCCTGTCAGCATCGACTATTCTTCTGTACTTGTTGACCCTAAGAGCTGGGGCTTCACTGATGAGACAGCGGATGACCTCAAGGCAAAGTATCCTTCTCTCAAGGTGCTTAAGGCTTCTGCCCTCTCCAAGCAGGTTCCTGTGAAGAACGCCAGCTCCGAGACTAAGGCTTGGTGGGATCACGCCGGCACGTATGAGTCCCAGATCGCCAATTGCGGCCTCCTTGGAGACTATGCTGCTGACCGTCAGAAAGTTGATGTGAATTCCTGCGCTTTCACCATTGTTACTTTTAATGAGGCTGACTTCAAGGGGCGCATTGTCGCTGATGAGAATTCCGTGAAGTCCGGAATCGGAGCTGAGACTGTATCTGCAGCCATCACAATGAGCGGCTGCCCTGCAGGATGGACCGCTTGGGTCAAGTCTAACAATAAGATTGTCACTTGGGAGTCAGCATCCTGGTGGGAAGGTGTAAAGGCCAAGGGTACCTCTCACGGTCTTATGTTCGGTTTCAACGCCGACGGCAAACTTGTCCTCAACCGTGTTGCCCCTACTGCCGATGCGCTTCATACTCTCGGATTCAGGAAGGCTTCAGATGTCGGATTGAACTACAATGAACTCCTCAACGATGCCAACTTCGGACCTTACAGGGTTGACTTTACTACTGATGGACCGGACTGGGATGTTACCGGAGCAGCATATTTCACACCTGCCCTCGTTGTTGACGGATACAAAGTGCATTTTATGGACGTGATGCTCAATAACGGTGACTCGGAGGTTATCGGTCAGGGTTACAATGGCGAGCGCACACGCTGCTTCATCGGCCGCACAATCGACAACAAGATCGGTCTCGCCTGCATCAATGACAAGACTATGACCATTATGCAGGGTGCTTATGTCCTCGCTGACCTCGGATGGATCGATGTCTATTATGTAGGCGGTGACAACTGGCAGGCTGACTCTTACCAGCCGACAATCGCCATTGACGGTGCTGTTGTCTGCGGTGCTGAGGCTCAGGCAGCCAAGTATGTTGTAGCATTCGACAAGAAATAAAACTGACTTATGCAATTCCGCACCAGACATAGATTCGTCCTGTTGACGGCACTGACAGCTTTCACACTGGGCTACGGCTGCGAGGAACCGCAGCCTGGCCCGGGGAAGGCTGATGATGGCCGTATTATCCTGAACGGCCTGCCGGAGGGTTCTGATTCGTGGTATGCATCCATTCACACATTTTCATCAGGGGAATGTGTAGATGCCTCTGAATCTACTGTATCAGAAGGCTTGACTGTCAGTGAATCAGGTACCGGCGCCGTAGTGCTGGCTTTCAACAGCGATGGCTCAGTAGTGCCTGGTGCGAGTGTTTCCGGACTGCCGGCTTCCTCTTATTTCTTCTATCTCAAGGACAGGGAAGGGATAGTTCCCGATATCTGGTACTGGGAGGGAAATGCGGAATCAGCCAAGGTGTCCGGAGTAAAGATGAAAAGATTTCCTCCGGTGTTCACGATGGACATCGTCGCAGAGCCGGAGGATTTTGTATCAGCCACGGCAACCATTGACAATATCGTAACCAGATTTTCCATCAATGGCGTCATATCAGTCTCCGCAAATCCCAATATCGTATCGCGAAGTTTCACGCTTTCAGGTAGTGAACAGCATCTCACCTCATTCATCATGCCTATGGCAGGTGAGGGGAGCTGGATGCTGCCGATATCCATATTGATGGATGGAATGGAGCCTCAGACTTTGAATCTGGCCGTATCCGAGAGGATAAAGTCAGGCGATGAGGTATCTCTTTCCCTGGACTTTACAGATTATCAGGAGAAGGGGAAGGCGGTATGCAGACTTGCCGTGAAAAATGAGGAGGGTAATAAGACATGGGTCAAGAGTATAACCCTCAAGGAAGTACTCCCGGAGAACAGATATTATGAAGTATCCGTCCAGCAGCCCGACGGAAGCTGGAAACCTGCTGAGGTTTATGATGCGCTTGTATCTGACGCTCCGAGCCACCATGGCCAGATCTGGAACGACTGGAATAATTCAAAGAAACTGCGGGATACCTCCAGTTTCACATTGTTCACTTCGGACTTCTCTTCACCTGTCAAAGTCCGGGTGAAAAGCAAGAGAGCATTCTCTACTGCCAGGATAAGGCCGACGGAATATGGTATAGTTCCGGAGGTGCTGGCAGACAATACTATGGAGTTTACAATTCCGAATTATGAGAAACGCAAGTTGTCTCTGGAATTGGACGGAGACAGGTTCCATAACCTGATGATTCTCCCGGACAAGCCGGACCCTGAACGGCCGGATCCGAAGAATATCCCGTCGAACATGAAATATTACGGCCCCGGAATCTGGAACCCGGGATGGATTACGCTGAAGGCCGGAGAAACTTTGTACATAGATGAGGGCGCCGTTGTTTACGCAAAAGTGAACATCACTGGCGACGGGGCCTCAATCAAGGGCCGGGGAATACTGTCGGGAGCGAGATTGGCCCATACCGGTGACAGGTATGCAAGCGGCTATCAGCTCATCGAAACCAATGCGAATAAAGTAGGTACCAGGGAAGGGTTTACCGCATCCGGTGTGACTGTGGTTGACTCTCCGAGCTGGACTTTCTCCATATACAGGACGAACAATGTCAAAATAGACGGAGTCAATATAATATGCTGGATCCTGAACGGTGACGGGATCGACCTCTGCTCGGTTGACGGAGCGGAGATAAAGGATTGCTTCATCAGAGTGTATGATGATTGCATTACATTGAAAGTCAATCACTTGTCTCTTGATGATACGAAGAATATCAGAATTGAGAACAATCTTATCTGGGCTGATTTCGCAGGTGGAATAGTGGTCGGGCCGGAGAGCGGCTCTACCGGTACCGGACGGATTCACGATGTGACGGTCAAGAATTGCATTGTCCTGGATTATCCGACGAGGAACACCGACCCGTCCAAAGATGACAGGGGTGGCCTTTGCATTTCCCAGTATCCTTCCGGAGGCACGACGTCAGGACTTTTGTCAGGAATACTCTTCGAGGATATAGTGATAGACAATATCCGCCCGGACGGCAGGCCTATTTCGGTTTGGCAGAAACCGTCCCAGGGTGTGTGCACGATGGAAGATGTGGTGTTCCGCAACGTCAGAATCATCTCGGAGTCAGGCTGCGGCTCATCTTCTGTATATTCCAATGGCAATATCATCAAAGGATTGAAATTCCAGAACGTGACTTACAATTCAGCCCCTATACAGGATTCCGGGAAATGGATTGTCAAAGGTTCTGACATAGACATATCTTACTGAAACCAATAATCCATCTATTGAAATGAACCGCTTCTTTCTATCATTTGCCTTGTGCCTGGCCGTTGCTTGCGGTCGGCTTCCTGACTGTACGGATATAATACCGCAGCCTGTGAAGGTAGCGATGAAATCGGGATTCTACAAGGTTGACAGCACTGCTTTCGCCGCATCACCTGAGGATTACATTACAGTGATTGTCGACAGCCTCTCCGCAATTAAGGAGGAGGGCTACGAAATTCGAATAAGCCCATCCGGGATAGTGGTCAGGGCGTCTGAAGAAAGGGGAGTGTTCTATGCCGTGCAGACCCTTTCCCAGATGGTCTGTGCACAAGGAATCCCTTGTGCGGATATAGAAGACAGTCCGAGATTTCCGTACAGGGGGATTCACATAGATGTCTCGCGTCACTTCTTCCCGAAAGAGGAAATCTTCCGGATCATTCATGAGATGGCCCGTTACAAGTTCAACTGTCTCCACCTGCATCTCACAGACAATGGTGGCTGGCGTCTGCAACTTGACAGATATCCTGAACTTACCACGAAGGGAGCCTTCCGCACGCAGGCTGACTGGAGGAAATGGTGGGACAACAAGGACCGGAGATATCTGGATGAAGGTACAGCGGGAGCTTATGGCGGATATTATACCAAGGATGATATCAGGGAGATTCTTTCGTGTGCTGAAAAGAACCATATTGCGGTAATACCGGAAATCGAGTTTCCGGCACATTCTGATGCTGTATTCGTATCTCATCCGGAACTCTGCTGCGCCGGCAGGCCGTATGTTGACGGCGAATTCTGTGCGGGAAATCCTGCTGTATATGAGTTCTATTTCAATGTTCTTGATGAAGTGATGGAATTGTTCCCGTCTGAATATATACACATTGGTGCTGACGAGGCGAGGAAGAATTCCTGGAAGGTGTGTCCTGCCTGCAATGCGTTGATGGAAAGGGAAGGGATTGCAGATTATGAGGATTTGCAATGCTATATGATTGAAAAGGTTGAAGCTTACCTTGCATCCAAGGGCAGGAAACTTGCCGGCTGGGATGAAGTGACACGGAACAATCTTGAGAAGGGCGCTCTGGTATATTCGTACAGAGGACAGAACTATACCTCCGAGTCTGCAAACAAAGGACAGAACGTGGTGTTTACCCCGGGTGCCGCCCTGTATTTTGACTGGTATCAGGATACGCCTGACACTCAGCCTGTCGCAATGATCGGATATAGTCCTCTGCGCAAAGTATATGAGATGGAACCTCTTGCTGTTGATCCGCTTGTGGCGCTTCGCAATGAGGAATTCATCCTCGGGAAGAAACTTGACGGAGGTGTGGACTTCATCAAGCCTGAGAATGCGTCGAATCTTGTCGGTGTTCAGGGTTGTGCCTGGTCTGAATTTATCAATGACAGCCAGCATCTCGAATATATGATATTCCCGAGAGCTCTTGCAATCTCGGAACTTGGATGGACCAGACCTGATCTCAAGGACTGGGCTTCATTCAGGAGAAGAGTCAATGTGCACGTGCGCAATCTTCACAGGCGGGGAATCAATGCCTATCCGCTGTCTGACAGAATTGATATCACTTCTGTTGCAAATGGGGATGGAACCTCTACTGTGACCCTGGATCATGAGAAAGAGAATCTCTGCATAAGATATACTGTGGACGGGACGGAGCCTGCAGATTGCTCAGCGGTATACAATGGTCCTTTCCGTGTAGCCGGCGATGCCGAGGTGAGGGCAGCTGTATTCACCGGGGACAGGATGACAGGACCGCTGGCGTCCGCCCGTGTATCTGCCGATTCGTCATTGTGTGAATACTATCCTTATGTGGAGCCTGAACATTGGAAGGTGAAATGAAGTCATTGCTTCACACGGCAACTGTTATTGTTGCTGCATTGATGCTTGTTGAAATCTCCGGTGCTGCACTGTCCCGCCGTGATACCCCACTGCCTGCAAGTTCCGGGAGGATCGAAGTGTTTGTGAAAGAAGGGACTGGATGGGTGCCGGTGAAGACTTACGATGCGCTGTGCTCTGACTCCCCGAGTTATCACGGTTATATGTGGAATGACTGGGATAATTCCGGAGAATACCGTGATACAATGTCATTCGCCCTTATACAGAGCGATTTCAAGAAGCCTGTCGATATCCGTGTGGTATCTTCTGACCCTTTCAGCAGTGTAGATGTCAGGCCTACTACTCTCGGCATAAGGCCTGAAATCATAGACAGCAACACTGTCGAGTTCTGCCTTTCTGATTATTCGTCAGGAAAAGTATCAGTTGAGTTTGACTCGGACAGGTATTCCAATCTTTTCATAATCTGCAACTGTCCTGACTCCGGTATTTGCCCTCAGTCAGACTCCTCCCTGATATACTTTGGTCCGGGAGAACACGAGCCGGGAGAAATCATATTGGAATCAGGGGAGACTCTTTACATTGACAGTGGCGCAATTGTCCATTCCAAGGTCAGTGTTGTCGGGGATGATTGCACGATCGCGGGACATGGCATCCTGTCCGGGGCCAGGCTTCCGCACACCGGAACGCAATGGGCGACCGGTGAAATTCTCATTGAATGCAATCCGGATAGGAAGCAAGTGCTGAAGAACTTGACTGTAAAGGACATAACTATTGTTGACTCCCCGAGCTGGACATTGTCCGTGTACAATGCGGAGAATGTAATGATAGACAATGTCAATATCATCAACTGGATTCTCAATGGTGATGGCATTGACCTGGTCTGTGTCCGGAATGCGGTGGTCAAGAACTGCTTCCTGCGCTGCTATGATGACTGTATATCATTGAAAGTCAGGCATAATGCGCGACCTATGAGCAATCTTGGCAATATCCTTGTCTCGGATTGCCTGATCTGGTCGGACTTTGCCAGGGGCATTGTCATAGGGCCGGAGGCCGGTAATGCATCAGTGTCGGACGGTGCGATTTCGGACTGTACTGTAGAGAACTGTGTTTTTCTTGAACATGCGACAATTCCGGAAAAGGATGATGTGAGAGGTGCCTTTGCAATCCATCAGGTGAAATCACCCGACTGGAAGCCCGGCATACCTCCTGCCATGAGGTCAATCCGCGCACGGGGACTTGTGTTTGACAATATGCATTCCTCGGGGCGGGCTGTCGTAATTGCGCAGGAAAAGGACCAGGAGGGCATAAGTCTTATGGAGGATATTGTGCTTGAGGATATTGAAGTGCTGGATGACGGCTCAGACAAGGTCTCCGTGCTGGAGATCAACACCTCCGGGAATATTATGAGCGGAATCACGGTGTCGGGTTTCAGACGGAACGGAAAGAATATCATTCCGCACTCCTGGGGAAGAAGAGTATCCGGACCGGATTTGAATCTGCTCTCTCCGTCATTGGATGTCCACATATCGGGTAATGTAGAAATCAGTTTCAAAAAATGAGAATATTCAAGACTGCAGCCTTTGCTGCGATTTTTCTGGCTCTAACCTCCTGCATGGGCAGAAGCGTCAGCCCGGCCGTCAAGACTGATCCGGCCATTGAGAAAAGGATTGGGAAATTATTGGCAGGAATGACATTGGAGGAGAAGGTAGGTCAGATGACTCAGCTTACCATCGGGGTGATGATGGACAATGAGAGGACCCATCTCATTCCGGAGCTTGTGGATTCTGTCTTCGGCAAGTACAAGGTGGGCTCTATACTCAATGTCATCGGAAACGCCTCCCCTTCAAAGGAAGTGTATGCCGAAGTCATCAGGGAACTGCAGGAAAAGTCAATGGAACTCATTGGGATACCTTGCCTGTACGGACTGGACCAGATACACGGTGCATCCTACATTGACGGTGCGACATTCTTTCCTCAGGAAATCAATCAGGCTGCGACGTTTGACAGGAATTTTGCATTCGAGGCCGGAAGAGTATGTGCATACGAGACAAGGGCGGCTATGGTGCCATGGACATTCGCCCCGGTGATGGACCTCGGCAGAAATCCCTTATGGCCGAGAATGTGGGAGAGCTATGGTGAGGACACCTATCTCAATGCTGAGATGGGCAAGGCCTCAGTTGCCGGTCTTCAGGGCGATTGCCCATCGGACGTGGACTCTCTGCATATTGCGGCCTGCCTGAAGCATTATATGGCCTATGGAGTGCCTCAGACGGGGCAGGACAGGACACCATCCTATGTCAATGAGGCCGAAATGAGGGAAAAATATTTCGAGCCTTTCAAGCAGTGCATCAGGGCGGGAGCGCTCTCCGTGATGGTCAATTCATCATCGAACAACGGAGTGCCATTTCACTGCAACCGGGAATTCCTGACTGTATGGCTTAAGGAAAATCTCAACTGGGACGGCGTGATTGTGACTGACTGGAACGACATCAACAACCTCTATGAGAGGGACAGGATTGCCGTGAGCGAAAAGGATGCAGTCAGGCTCGCTGTCAATGCCGGAATTGATATGTCAATGGTCCCGTCGAACTGGCGTTTCTGCCGGCATCTCAAGGAACTTGTGGAGGAGGGTGCCGTGCCGATGTCGAGGATTGACGATGCTGTCCGCAGAATCCTCCGGATGAAATTCCGGCTTGGCCTGTTTGACCATCCGGTATGGGATGTGTCGGATTACGGGGATTTTGCTTCTTCCGAATCTGCCGAAATTGCCTATAGAGCGGCGGTTGAGTCTGAGGTCCTGCTGAAGAACAACGGAGTCCTTCCTATTTCGGAAGGCAGCCGTATTCTGCTGTGCGGCCCGAATGCAAACTCGATGAGATGCCTGAACGGAGGCTGGTCCTATACCTGGCAGGGAGAGCTGACTGATGAGTTTGCATCTGAATACAATACTATCTTTGAGGCGCTCGGAAAGCGCTTCGATGTGCAATATGTTCCGGGGGTGGTATATGCTCCGGCAAATGGCGACAACTGGAAGGAGGAAATTGTGCTCGGGCTGGATGCAGTCACGAGGGCTGCCAGGGCTGCTGATATTGTCGTGGCTTGTGTGGGTGAAAACAGTTATTGTGAGACTCCGGGCAATGATTATAGTCTCCAACTGTCTGACAATCAGAAGAAATTGGTTCGTGCAGCAGCCTTGTCCGGGAAACCCGTTGTGCTTGTTATAGGTGGAGGCAGGCCGAGGATTGTCAATGATATTGAACCTCTTGCCGATGCGGTAATAGGATTGATGCTTCCGGGGAACTACGGAGGGGATGCACTTGCTTCCCTCCTTGCCGGTGATGAGAATTTCAGCGGGAAGCTGCCATTTACCTGGCCAGCCCATCAGGGTGGACATTCTCCTTATGACTACAAGGTTTCGGAGAATGTCGCAACTATGGAAGGGGAGTACAATTACGATGCGAAGATGGATGTGCAGTGGGAGTTTGGACACGGCCTCAGTTACACAAGATATGAATACTCTGATTTCCGTGCGGACAGAACTGTATTCACGGCTGATGACTCGCTGCATTTCTCAGTCAGGGTGAGGAATGCCGGAGAAGTTGAAGGCCGGGAGTCCGTGCTTCTGTATACGAGTGATCTTTATGCTGCTTCTGTTCCGGATGTCAAAAGGCTTCGAGCCTTCACCAAGATAAGTCTTGCGCCCGGGGAGGAAACCTGTGTCACCCTCTCTGTCCGCGGTTCCGATCTGGCCTATGTCGGCCCTGATGGGAAATGGCGTCTTGATGCAGGTGATTTTCTTGTAAGGTGCGGTGGAGAATCTCTCAGGATTGAGTGCTCTGAAGATAAAGTATGGGAAGAACCTGATATTTTAAGCGAATGATAATGAATTTTTCGGCAAAATTCTCCTTTTGTGTTGCGATATTGGTGATTTCTCACTTTTTCAGTCCGGGAGAAATCTGCGCTCAGGGGTGTTGTCAGGATTTCCCTCCGGGCTCACCATATTACAGTCACATATTCATTGACAAGATTTACAGGGACAGTGACGTTATTGTCCCCTGTCAGTCGGTCTATGATGTAAGGGTGGCTGCAAGACTTGGCTTCCGTTACATCGAGGCTAATGTACACAAGACGGCAACTCCCGGGAAATACATTGTAATGCACGGCTACAAGGGGCGGCTTGGATATCAGGTTACCGACCTTCAGGGCAATGACGTCCCGGACGTCGTCATAGCGGAGACGCCATTCAGGGAATTGATGGACAATTATATATACCGTTCCAGATATCCGAAATACAGGACCCGTATTTCATCTTTGGAGGATTTTCTCTACGAATGCCGCTCATCGGGTATTGCTCCGCTGGTCCAATATGTTGATGAGGAAGAAAGGCGGATTGTGCACTCGATTATGGGTGATGATGTCATTTTCTACAATGGTGTCAGGGATGGAGGTTTCAAGGGAATGATAATGGAATACCGCCTGAACAGATGCCTGGAGGATATCCTTTACAGATGCCGGCTGGTAGGCCCTCCGTATATGTACTGTATGGGGAATGTGAAGGATTTTTCGGATGATGAATTGCGTGAAATCGTTGCCGGAGTACATTCTGAAGGTTGCCTCATAGGGTTTGCAGGTTGTTATGAGAGCCCCGAGACCAATGCCAGGCTGTTGGGGATGGGTTTTGATTTCTCAGCCTCAGGATGGGAGACCAATGATTTCAGTCATGGCAATATGTGTGATGTCTCCGGGGATATGGACTATTCCTCATTCCGTGGGGGAAAGACTGTGGCCGGGATTCATTATCTTGCTGAGGGTGAATCTTTTATGCCGAAGCAGAAGCTTTGCTCAGTATTCCTTTCCGCCTCAAGTCTCCATATCCGTTTCCGCGGAAGAATCCGTGTCTGCATGGGGGATTACATTGATGCGGAATACGAATCAGACGGTTCACAATCCCTTTGGCTCAGTACGTATCACATTGATTCTGCGCCCGGTTTCAAGATAACCGCAGCTACTCCAGTGGAAATCTTCGAAGTTACCTATAGGGCTTCCGAAAGGTAACGCAAAATTATATATATTTGCGGGAAGTAACCTTTTACCGCAGATTTATATGCAGATAATACTGGCCAGCGCCAAGATAATGAGAGATTTCTCGCCGGTCCCGGAACTGATTCCCGGGACTCCGGCCTTCATTGACATTGCAATGCGGATTGCCACCGAGATGAGCCGGATGACGGCTGGGGACATTGCTTCCGCTTTCAGATGCAGCGATGCTATCGGAGAGCTTAACCGCCGGCGTTTCAATGTTTTCGGAACGGACGAGGCGGAGGTGATGCCCGCAATAATGGCGTATTACGGCCAGGCATACAAGCATCTTCGCGCTGATACGCTGAGTATGGACGAACTGGAATGGGCTGATGGGCATCTCTGGATATCATCCTGTCTATTCGGTCTTTTAAGGCCGTCCGACGGGATTCCGCAGTACCGGATGGAGAGCGGCCTTAGGTTGAAAGCCACTGAAGGTCGGCGCATTACTGATTTCTGGAGGCCGATTCTGACGGAGATGCTGATTGACAGTGTAAAGGCTGATGACGGGGTGCTGGTGTATCTGGATACGGAGGAGTTCCGCTCTCTTTTCGACTGGAAGAGGGTTCTGTCCGAAATCCGTGTGATAGAGCCGGGTTTCCACGTGATGAAGAATGGCCGTCTCGTGACTCCGTCGGTCTGGGCGAAGACCTGCCGGGGTGCAATGGCCCGTTTCCTGATTCAGGAGAATGCTTCAGGAAGGCTTGAGGGCAATGCTTCCAGTGGGTTTCCCTGCGAGATGGATGATTCAGGTACGCTTCAGGGCGGTGCTTCCAGTGGGGATGGGACGAGTGCTTGCAGAGGAATTCAGGGCAATGCTGATGATTCAGGCGTACTTCAGGGCGGTGCTTCCAGTGGGGATGGGATGAATGCTGCCAGTGGAACCGGGACGATAGAGGTGGCATTGGAACAGATCCGCCGCTTCAGCTACGAGGGCTTCGAATATTCTCCAGGAGCCACACAGGATGAATTGTTTCCGCAGTTTGTACGGCCTTAGTCTTCATAAATAACGTGATTCTGACACCGAACCTTCCATGAAACGGGGCATTATCGTGGATGGTTCGTCCTGCTGCCCCTGAACCTTCCACGAAATCTACCTCCTACATGGACGGTTCACTTCTAAATATCGAACCTTCCATGATATGGGCCTCCAATGTGGACGGTTCCGCTGTTTTAGATCGAACCATCCATGATATCGACCTTCACCGTGGATGGTTCGCCCTCTGGACACCGAACCTTCCACGAAACGGGGCATTAACATGGATGGTTCGCTCCTGGATACTGAACCTTCCATGAAACGTGGCATTAACATGGATGGTTCGCCCTGCTTCCCCTGAACCTTCCACGATATGGGCCTCCAATGTGGACGGTTCCGCTGTTTTATATCGAACCATCCATGATATCGACCTTCACCGTGGATGGTTCGCCCTCTGGACACCGAACCTTCCACGAAACGGGGCATTAACATGGATGGTTCGCTCCTGGATACTGAACCTTCCATGAAACGGGGCATTATCGTGGAGGGTACGCCCTGCTGCCTCTGAACCTTCCACGATATCTACCTTCACCGTGGAAGGTCCCGACGTGGTTCTCCGAGCGATGAAGTTAACGATCCGGAGAAATTTGTCAATGTGAAACAGCCAAGCCCGGAAGCCGTCACAAAGCGGGCGGAGCGGGCCAACGGCGGAGCTCGCGCAGCCTGCTTTGAGCAGCCGGATGGCGTATATTCCGGCTGCGTTGACGCCAGACCGGCCACGTACACATCTTGTTACTCAATCTCAATCCATCCACGATATGAAGCTATGATCTGAGGCGTGTTTATCCCGCATCGTGGAGATGCCGGTTGGATAATGATCTCGTGACATTCATCTGCACACCCACCCTATTGTTCTACGTAGCTGTGGGGCAGGTAGGCGGTGCAGATGGACACATTTCCTTTCCATTGGGACACCATGGATGCCTCAAAATGCCATAGAATGGCATGTCTTTGTCCAAATGAATGTCACGAGGATTTGGTTTTGCAGAACCCGACTTTGTTTATCTGATTATGCGTCATTTGGCCCTGCGTCATCTTGCATTACTCATCTTCCGCATTTGGCTTTTCATCAAGCTTCTTTGTTTCACAGACTTTTGGGCAACTGGTTTTGCACTGTGTTAATTTAGGCAATGTAAATGACGGCACCGCCGCCGGAATAAATGCCCTCCGGCGGCTAAAGATCAAGCGCTGCGGGGAGCTCGCCTTAAGTCTCTCCTTGCGCTTGACTTTTGCCTGGGTATGCGTGGCCGTTCGTGCAATTCCTGCCTGGATGAATTGCACGAAAGCGATAAGGTCGAAGTGTGCCTCGTGACATGCATTTCGGCATTGTCCTGGAGGAAGAGGAGTTAGGAATAGCTGCCGGCTCACCGGCTCTTGCGGTAGAGGCTCGGGGACTGCCCGAGATGCTGCTTGAAGACCTTGGCGAAATACTGGCTGTCCACGTAGCCGCAGCGCTGGGAGATTTCCGAAACGGTCAGGCTGCTCCTGGTCAGGAGGTCGGCAGCCAGGGCCATTCTCTTGCCTGTCACGTACTCCATGATGCCGAGGCCCACGACTTCCTTCATCTTCTTGTAGAAGGTGGCCCTGCCCATGCATAGATGCTCTGTTATCATCTGCGCATTCAGCGAGTCGTTTGCAATGTTGGACTCGATGTATTTGTCAAGTTTCACGATGAACTGCTCGTCGGCATTGCTGAAGGTGGCATCCGCAGGGGAGACAGGCTTCAGGAGATTCCTGTATTTCTCGTGAATCAGGCTCCGTGCCTGAAGGGTGTTCCTGATGGCAGCCAGGAGGACAGGAATGTCGAACGGCTTGGTCAGGAATATGTCGGCTCCGGACTTGTATCCCTCCTCCCTGTGCAGGCTGTCAGCCTGAGCCGTCAGCAGAATCACCGGTATGTGGCTGATTTCAATGGTGTTCTTTATGGTCCGGCACAGCTCGTAACCGTTCATCAGAGGCATCATCACATCGCTGACAATGATGTTCGGAGACTGCCTGGAGGCCAGCTCCAGAGCCTCCTTTCCGTCCGTTGCCTTCAGAATGGACTTGAAATGCGGTCTGAGCTCCCTGGCTATGAATTCCAGCAGGTCAGGTTCATCCTCGGCTATCAGCACGGTGCAGTCATCTGTATTGAAATCAGATGGGGTAACGTCAATGTTGCTTTCCCGGATCTGGTCCGCACCTTCAGCCGCTTCATTCCCTATTATTTCTTCTGCCTTTACCGGGAGATTCGTGGTGCACTCAATCGCCATAGGAATTTCAAACCAGAAAGTGGATCCCTTGTCCGGATTCGGGAAGGCTCCGATTCTTCCTCCCTGATGGGTTTCCACAAGAAGTTTGGTGTAGGCCAGACCGAGACCGAAGCCCTTTGACTGGCTGCTGCCCTGCCTGAAGCGGTTGAAGAGCTCATCCGCATCTATTCCGCTTATTCCTATTCCCCTGTCTATCACGGAAATTCTTACATAACCGTCAATTGCGCTCGTCCTGATGGTGACCGTCGTTTCCGGCCCGCTGTACTTCCATGCATTCATCAGCAGGTTGCCAAGGATGATGCGGAACTTGCTCTCGTCGAAGTTCACCCATCCGATGGCGGGGTCCCTGTCGCAGATAAGGCTTATGGACTTGTTCTCGAATTCCGCGCGGAACTCGTCGGTGACAGTTTCAATCCAGTCGTTGAGCCTGTGAGGGGCAATGTTGACGGTGCCGAATCCCTCTTCAAGTTTGCGGGAGTCCAGAACCATATTGATAAGCTGGTTCATATACTGGGACTGGGACAGAATTCCGCTCAGTTCCTTCCTGACGGAAGGCTCGAAATCATTCTTGTCCAGGAGTCTCCTCAGAGGCGAGTAAATCAGGGTAAGAGGCGTACGGAGTTCGTGCGAAATGTTGGTGAGGAACTTCAGCTTGTTGTCAGACAGCTTCTCTTTCCTTTTGCGGTACTGCTCCTCAGCCTTGTTCTTCTCGATTCTGTGGTAGGCAAGAAGAATGCCTGCTATCAATGCCGCAAGCAGCAGGATGGCTCCGGCTATGTATGCGATGTTCCTGCCCCAGTGCTGGCTGACATGGACCTGAATCCTGTTTCCGCTCTCTATCCACCTGTCTGTGTCATCCTTGTAGGCAATGGAAATCCCGTATCGTCCGGATGAAAGGACCGGCAGGGAAAGACGGCTGTCGGAATAGATGACTGTTTTCTTGTCCCTGTTGCTTACAGTGTAGCGGAAACTGTTGGCCTTGAATACGTTGTCCGAATCGGTGCTGACATCTATGAACATCGAGTTGTAGTTCCATTTGACCTGGATTTTCGGGATGCTGCCGTTCATGTTGTAGTCCACGTTCTCTCCGTTGACATTGACCCTCAGCAGGTGAACATTCTTCTTTCCACTGAACGTGTCGGACTTGTCGGTCTGCACGGCGCAGAAACTTGAATTGCCGCCGAAGAAGAGGTCCCCGTCCGCTGAAAGAAGGGAGACGTCCTCGAAGAAGTCATTCGTTACACCGGTTTCAAGATCCCCGAACTTTATGTAGTTGTCCAACCGTGAGCCTTCCACCTTGATGATGTTGTCCCTCGTGGAGAGCCAGATATTGCCGGAATTGTCCTTCTCCAGAATCGGGAGGAGGTTGCCGTTGTAGCGGAAGTCCGTCATCTTCATCTCTCCGGTCTCCGTGTCCAGGATTTCCAGATTGTAGGATTTTATGACATAGAGAGTGCTCCCGACCATCCTGACGCAGGCGATGTCTCCCTGAAAGTTGCTGTAAATCTTCTCGGCAGTCCGTTCGGCATTGTCCAGGCGGAAAATCTCGTGATGAGTATAGAGGAAGGTGCTTTTTGCTCCGATGTCGGCGATTCTGAGATTGTTGGTCCCGATCAGGTTTATGCCGGACGGCTCAATCTTCCCTGTATCCGGGTCATATTCGTAGATGCTTCTGGTCAGGACTGCTACCTTTCCGGACGTGAGCCTTTTCAGCTGTATTGTAATGTCTTGCCTGAGAATATTTTCGTTGGTCTCCTTGTCCTTTATGTATATGAATTCCGTCTTTCCAGTCTGCGGGTCGAACCGGTACACTCCCTTGTTGTAGATTGAAATCAGCATCTCGGAGTCGTTCACCCATTCGAGAGAGGTGATTTTCTGCCTGCCCAGCGCTTTGACCGGAACTATCCTGCTCCCGCTCCTCAGCCATGTATATATGCCTCCGCCGTCCGTGCCCAGCCATATGTTCCCGTCAGGGCCCTCGCACATGCAGCTGACCACGTCCTTGTTGATGCTTCTTTCTGCGCTGCTCCCGAAGTCTTCATCGTGGAAAATCTTGATGAAGTCGGATGTCCTGTGAATAAGGCCGTGCCGTATGGTTCCGTACCATAATCCGTTGTCGCTGAAATACATTGTGTTCACGGAGGCAAGTTCTTCCGGGATGCGGCTCCCGCTCCTGTCCTTGAGAGGGGTTACCGTGAAACTCTCCGTGTCCAGCTCGAAGATCCCGTCCCCGTCCGTGGAGATGCAGAGGGTTCCGCCATGGAGATTGAGGTCGAGAATGATGCTGTTCCCGAGGAAATGCTCCTCGGCGGTGAATGACTTGAGGAGAGCCTTGGTGTTGAAGCAGAAGAGTCCTTTGCGGTAAATGGCGAACCAGATGTTCCCATTGCCGTCCCTGATCACGTCTTTGACATATATGTTGTTGCGGAATTCGTGGATGAGTTTCCTTTCGCCTGTCCATATGTCAATGCTGTAGATGTCTCCCGTAGTTGAGGATGCCAATGCCAGCCTGTTGTCGGACATGCAGAAGCCGTTGTACCTGATGTCATCCCATTTCCGCGGGATGAGAAGCCTCATTTTCCTTTCCGCGAAGGTGTACAGGAAGATGCCTTCGGGAGAGCAGAACACCATGCCGTCCTGGATTTCGCTGTAGGAATTGGCCCATATTTCCCTTCCCTGATACAATATTTCATTGAAACTGTCCGTGCGGTAGTCGTAGAGGTATAGTCCTCCGCTTGAGGCCCATATGTTCTGCTGCCTGTCCTTGGCTATGAATCCGATGTCCTTGTTAAGTATGCAGGTGTCCTTGGAATAATTGATGACCCTGCCCTCGAATATGCGGTTGATTCCCCTCGTGGTCCCTACCCAGCATGTTCCGAGGCTGTCCTCCACTATAGACTTGATCTTGTTGTCTGCAAGACCGTCATTGTGTCCGATTATGCGGTATTTGGTGAAAAGGCCGTTGTCCGCCCGGGATGGTACAGTGGCGAAGGACAGTGCCAAGGCAGTTAGAATCAGTGCTTTGAACATGGTGTTTTCGGTTTGCACAAAAATAGGGAGATTTGTCCAAATCCGGAAAAACAATATGGACAAACGTCCGGTTTTGGATGAATTTCCATTATTTGTAGACAAATTTCATATATTTCAAAGTGCGATTTTGCCGACATTTGTATCAACCGGAACAATAACACAACCAATCATACAACTCAGACATGAAGAAATTCCTGCTGGCCATCCCGCTGATGATGTCCTGCCTGATAGCAGGCTGTTCAAGCACACCGGCCAATGAACTTCCCGACGGCTACCAGAAACCTTCTGACAATACGGACAACCCTTCCGGGAACGAGCCCGTACAGGGAGATTTCGTCGTTTTCGGCTATGCACAGCCGGCACAATGGAACTGGGAAATCTACAAGGACAAGATCCGTTGGGATTGCCTCACCCACATTCTCCTCTGCTTCAGTTATGTCAATGCGGACGCAAGCCTGGACAGCGGGGTTCTTGACAATTATGCAGCAGCATTGACCTCGGAGGCTCACGCCAATGGCGTAAAGGTAATCGGCTCATTCCGCTCCAAAGGTGAATTCACGGCTGCCGTGCAGACCGAAGCCCTGCGGGAGAAGCTTGCCTCCAACATTGTCGCATATTCCGACAGATATGGTTTCGACGGCATTGACATTGACTTTGAGGAATATGAGAAGGTCGGTCCGAACAATGACAGACTGCTCGACCTTTTCGCCCGCATCAGGAGCAAGATGAAGAAGGGGATGACTCTTTCCTCGGCCGTGATTGCCGGAGACTGGGTCAAATACGGCACGAAATGGCACGAGAGTTTCGACTATATAAATATAATGAGCTATGATGTCCGCAGGGAGGCGGATCCGGGCCAGTTCGCATCCTATGAAGACTTTGTATGGGACATTGATTATTGTCACGAAAAACTAGGCATCCCATTGTCCAAACTTACCGGGGGAATGCCTTTCTACGGCCATACCTGGGACAATCTTCCGGGTACCGACAATGCCGGAGGCATCACTTTCCGGAATATAATGGAATACTGGAGGGACAGGGATGCGCAGGCGAAGGACCGTGACCAGTCCGGGAACACCTGGTACAACGGTCATCAGACAATCCGCCGCAAATGCTTGTATGCCAAGGAAAAAGGCATTGGCGGCGTGATGATGTGGCAGCTTTTCCAGGACTCCGTGGAGGATGATGAGTCCCTCCTCAGGGTCGTGGGTGAGGCTTCACTGGGGAAATAACCGATCAACCAATTATAATGTTTATGAAAAATCTGAAAGTCATTCTGACAGTTCTGGCTTTTTGTCTTTCATTCCAGTTCCTTCACGCGCAGAGAATTACCGTGAAGGGAACGGTGACGGACAAATTCTCGGAACCGGTGCCCGTGGCCAATGTCCAGGTCAAGGGCACGTCAACGGGTACTTTCACCGATATCGACGGAAACTTCGAAATCGTGGTTGATGCGAATGCCGCATTGGTGTTCTCTTCCATAGGTTTCAAGGACAAGGAGGTGCAGGTGAAAGGCCTTGCTGTGCTCAATGTGATTCTTGAAGACGACAGTGAAAGCCTTGAGGAGACCGTGGTGATTGCCTACGGTACCAAGAGCAAGGCAACCATTACAGGTGCGCTGTCAAGCGTTCAGACTGAGGACCTCATCAAGTCTCCGGTCAGCAGTGTTACCAATATGCTCGCCGGAAATATCCCGGGTGTGGCATCTGTGCAGTCCAGCGGCCAGCCTGGAAAGGATGCTGCGGCCATCTACATCAGAGGTTGCGGCTCCCTTGACAACAGCCTGGCTTCCCCGCTTGTCCTGGTGGACGGTGTGGAGAGGGACTTCACCCAGATCGACCCGAATGAAATCGAGAGCATTTCCGTGCTCAAGGATGCCTCCAGTACGGCTGTGTTCGGTGTCAGGGGAGCCAATGGTGTCATCCTCGTGACTACAAGACGCGGCTCTGAAGGAAAGCCCCATATTTCATTCAGCGCTTCAGGCGGTATCCAGCAGCCTATTTCTCTCGTGGAGCAGACTGGCTCGTACGAATATGCGCGCTTCTGGAACATCAAGAAGCAGCTCGATGGGGTGACCGATCCCAAGATGTATTTCACCAGGGAGCAGGTAGAGGCCTACAGGACCGGCTCTGACCCGATAATGTATCCGAGCATTGACTGGTCGGATTACATCTTCAATGATGTGTTCTTCCAGACCAAGGACAATGTCAACATCTCCGGCGGAAATGACAAGGTGAAGTATTTCGTCTCCCTCGGCTACCTCTTCCAGAATGGTCTTCTGAAGCAGTTCCCGAACCAGAAATACGACAACAACTACAGCTACAACAGGTTCAATTACCGTGCGAATGTGGATGTGAAGCTCACCGGCACGACCAAGATGAAACTCGGTATCGGAGGCAATGTGGGCAACAGGCGGGAGCCTCTCAATGTGGTTTCCGGAACCAGCCAGGACCAGAATCCTTGGGTTATCGCCCAGATCTGGACCCATCCTTTCTCAGGACCTGGCTTCATTGACGGAGTCAGGACTATTGTCCCGAAGGACCTCGTTCCGCTCGGAGAAGTGCTCCGTGACGGTATGTTCGTGTTCTACGGCTATGGATATGAGCAGTCCTACGACACCAAGCTCAATCTTGACATTGACATAACCCAGAGCCTCGATATGCTTACCGAGGGCCTCAGCATAGGAATCAAGGGCGCGTACGACAACAATTTCCTCGTCAACAAGACCCGTACCGGCGGCGGAGTGGAGTCTCAGACGGTATATTACAAGTCCTATTTCGATTCCAAAGGTCTTATGCCTGAAACTGACCCGGATTTCGACAAGACACATATCTTCCTTCCGACAGGAACGGACACACCTCTTGCCTACAAGGAGTCTTACGGAAGGGGACAGAACTGGTATCTGGAGGCAAGGGTCAATTATGACCGCTCATTCGGGGACCACAAGGTAGGTGCCCTCCTGCTCTACAACCAGTCAAGGAAGTATTATCCCGCTACTTATACCTATATCCCGAGGAGTTACATCGGACTGGTAGGCCGTGTCACATACGCTTACAAGACCAAATATCTCCTGGATGTGAACATGGGTTACAACGGTTCGGAGAACTTCGCCCCGGGCAAGACCAGGTTCGGCCTCTTCCCTTCGGTGTCCGCCGGATGGGTAATCTCAGGAGAGGAGTTCATGCAGAGGCAGAAAGCCATCACTTATCTCAAGCTCAGGGCATCCTACGGACGCGTCGGCAGTGATACCGGTATCAGTTCCAGGTTCATGTACATGCCTTCAGTATGGTCAAGCGCCGGAGCATACAGCTTCGGAGTGTCCAACCCGAACTCTTCCGAGGCCTTCGCCATCTCCAAGCTCGGCAATCCTGCCGTCACCTGGGAGACAGCAGACAAGATGAATGTCGGTGTTGACCTGAAGATGTTCAGGAGCAGGCTTTCAGTCGTGGCCGATGTCTTCTATGAGAAACGCAAGGGTATCCTTATCGCACCGAAATCGACGCCTGCCATCATTGCCACATCATCGCCAAACCTCAACATCGGCAAGGTGGACAACAAGGGATACGAGATTTCCATATCCTGGAATGACAAGGTGGGCAGTGACTTCAACTACTTCATCAATACCAACACTTCATTTGCCCGGAACAAGATCATCTACATGGATGAGGTCCGCAAGCAGTATGACTACATGAATGAGACCGGCGGCTCAACCGGCCGTCAGACCGGTCTCTACAAATACATCCGCCTGTATCAGTACAGCGATTTCATCACTAATCCGGACGGCTCTCTGACCCTCAATCCCGAGCTCCCGCAGCCATACCAGAAGGTGTATCCGGGTGATGCAATGTATGCCGACCTCAACGGAGACAATATCGTGGACGGCAATGACAAATGCGTCACCGGCTATGGCGCCCGCCCTGAATATATGTTCGGACTCAATGCCGGATTCAACTGGAAGGGTCTTAGCTTCAGCATGCAGTGGACAGGTGCCACGCACGTGGACAAGATGTATGACATAGAATACAGGATACCTTTCACCAATGCCGGAAAACGAGGCCTTCTAACCTACTTCTACGACGGTTGCTGGACACCTGAAAATCAGGAAAATGCGATTTATCCGCGTCCATCGGAGGAGTCAGAGAGCTGGAACTCGGAGCCATCTACACTCTGGCTGAAGAACTCTTCGTATTTCCGTCTCAAGAACGTGACTCTCGGATATACGATTTCCAACTCCCCGGCATTGAAGAAGGCTGGAATATCCTCTCTCGGGATTACCTTGACGGGCTACAACCTTCTGACATTCTCTCCGCTCAAATACATTGACCCGGAGGGTGTCACCAACAGGTTCGGAGACTATCCTCTCGTGAAAATCTACAGCCTCGGGCTCAATTTCAATTTCTAATTTGAACAGGTATGAAAAGACTTGCACATATTATTCTTGCGGCCCTCTCTTTTGCGGCCATTGTGTCCTGTTCGGAAATCAAATTCGGGGACAGCTTCCTCGGTGACCAGCCGGAAAGCTCCGGAGCGACAACGGAGCAGATGTTCTCATCTCCGACTGAGGCCGAGAAAGTCCTCAACAGGGCATATCTCGCCCTTCCGTACGGTATTCCGACTTCCATAAACAACAAGCTGGGAGTCAATATCCTTGAGTCCCTCACTGACCTGTCGCAGAGTTTCCGTGACAATATCAGTGACGGCCCGATGAAATATTATTACAATGGCGCCCTCAGCGCAAACAGCATCAATGGCAGCGCCGCCTATTGCTTCGGTTCGGAAACTGACTGGACGGCCATCCGCTATGCCTGGCTGTTCATCGAGAATGCCGACAGGGTTCCGGGCTATGACAATGCTGAAAAGCAGCGCCGCATTGCCGAGGCCAAGGTCATCATTGCCCTTTCCTATTTCGAAATGCTGCGGTATGTAGGCGGTGTTACCTGGCTTGACCATGCTGTCGATGTGAACGAGCCCATGAGATTCCCGCGCATATCTTTCGCTCAGACTGTGGAGAATATCGTTGCCCTCCTCGATGAGGCAATTCCGGCCCTTGTATGGAAGGAGGACGAAATCCAGGACGGAAGAATGACCAGGGCGGGTGCAATGGCCCTCAAGTTCAAGGTCCTCCAGTGGGCGGCCAGCCCGGCTTTCAATTCAGACAGGCTCTGGCATCCTCAGGCAGATGAATACACCTGCTATGGAAACTACAGCGCAGAACGCTGGACAGCTGCCAGGAATGCCGCCAAGGCCTTCTTCGATGAGGTGGCATCCAGGGGTGAGTATGCTCTCATCCAGCCGGAGGAAGCCACTCACGAGGCGAGGAGACTGGCCTACAGGAAGGCATATTATGACAGGGGAGGCTCCGAAATCCTCATTTCCTGCCGCCACGGCTTCCAGGCCACGACCCATTCCTCATTCATTGACCAGAGGTATTACAGCGGTCCGACATTGAATTACGTGGACATGTTCCCTTGGGAGGACGGAACTGACTTCCCGGCAGATTTCGACTGGAAGCATCCTTCCAGGCAGCCGTTCTTCAATTATGATGGAAGCAATATGGTGCCTACCAGGGATCCCCGCCTTTACGAGAATGTTGCCTGTCCGGGCGACATATACTGCGACGGAACTGCGGCTCCGGTATATTCAAACCACCCTTCATTCAAGGACGGCTCAGGCTTCCTCGTGATGAAGTTCGTTCTCCAGGAGGCCAAGGACAGGAACAACCGTCCTGTGCAGTGGCCATATCTCAGGCTTGCCGAGATCATGCTCGACTATGCCGAGGTCATCAATGAGACTGACGGACGTCCGGATGACACCGCCTACAGGATGGTGAATGATGTCCGTGCCCGAGTAGGCCTTGGACCATTGCCTGCAGGTCTCGGAAAGGATGCATTCCGCGAGGCGGTTCTCCGTGAGAAAGCCCTGGAACTCGGTTTCGAGGAGGTGAGATGGTTCGACCTCGTCAGACACGACAGGCAGAATGACTTTACAAAGACTCTCTACGGACTCCGCAGCAAGGGTAATGACCTCAACAACCCTACGGAATTCACCTTCGAGAAAATCACCCTCTCCGGACGCTACTGGCAGTCCAACTGGGATACCAGGTGGTATCTTGCACCTATTCCGCAGAACGAAATCAACAAGGATTATGGAATGACCCAGAATCCGGGCTGGTAAAATTTAAAACTGACTTGATATGAATCATATGATCAAGAATATAACCGCATTGCTGCTGTCCTGCTGCATTGTCCCGGCCTTCGCCCAGACATCGCCGCTCGTGCAGACGGATACTCTCATTGTCGGCTACGACATTGAGACTGCCCTTCCGGTCAGCAGCTATTCAGCGACAGGAGTGGGTGCCGCGGCATTTGACAATGCCGCCCACATCGATGTCGCCAAGGCTCTTTACGGCAAGATTGCCGGACTGAATGTCAGACAGGGGGTCGGATCCTCCGCTGACAATGTCTGCACCTTCTCTGTCCACGGCAAGACTCCGCTCGTGCTGGTGGACGGCTTCCCGAGGGAACTCTCCGACCTGACTGCCGAGGAAATCGAGTCGGTAACCCTGCTCACAGATGCCGCCTCGGCCGCCCTCTATGGAATGAAGGGAGCGAACGGCATCCTCTATGTTACCACGAAAAGAGGCTCTGAGAGCCGTCTCAATGTGACTGCGAAATACCAGTTCGGGCTCAATACCCAGTTCCGTGCTCCGGAGTTCGCTGACGCTTTCGCATACGCCAACTGCGTGAATGTGGCAATGGCCAATGACGGTCTTGCACCCAGGTACAGCAATGCCGAGCTCGATGCCTTCAAGAACGGCAACCTTCCTTACGATTATCCGGATGTGGACTGGTGGAAGGAGACCATGAATGATTTCGGCTACACCAACAGGCTCCAGCTCACATTCGACGGCGGAAGCAGCAAGTTCCGCTACTACACGGTAATCGACTATTACCGTGACAAGTCAATGCTGAAGGAGACCACGACTGATGACCGCTACAGCACCAAGCCTACCGACACAAGGCTGAGCGTGAGGACCAACCTCGATCTCGACATTACTCCCACGACTTTCCTCCGCGCCCACATTGCCGCAAATCTTCAGGAACTCCGCGGCACTGCATACGGCAGGAACAACATCATGAAGGCGATCTGGAACACTCCTTCAGCCGCATTCCCGGTAAGGTATGCGAACGGCATATACGGAGGAAACCAGGTTTACGGTGAGAACAATCCGGTGGCCCTTCTTATGGACAAGGGACATGTCAGGAATATGTTCGGGACCCTTCTCGCTGACCTCAGCCTCAGGCAGAACCTGGATGCTCTGACCAGGGGACTCTCCGCGGAGCTCCTCGTATCCTTCGACAACAGGGGAGGAATGAATGAGACTTCCAGCAAGTCCTACAGGTATATGAACACCTATCCGACAATTACTGAGGACGGTACTCTCGTAACCACCCCGGCGATCTACGGAAAGGATTCCCAGGAACTCGGTCATTCCCAGCCGTTCAATTCACTTATGATGAGAAGCAACTTCCAGGCGAAGCTCGCTTACGACAGGAATTTCAACGGCCACAATGTCCATGCTGCGGCAATGTATGATTTCCGTTCCATCATGCGCAACGGAAGGAACAACACCACCCGCAACCAGTCTGTCATTTTCAATGCAACCTACACATACAGAAATCGTTACGAGCTCAATGCCGTGGCAAACTACAGCGGCTCCGCATATCTTCCTGCCGGTTCCAGATACCATTTCTATCCGGCTGTGTCAGCGGCCTGGAACATTGCCGGCGAGAACTTCCTCGGAGGAGCCGGTTGGCTGGATGTGTTGAAGATCAGGGCTTCCTACGGTATTTCCGGCTGGGACAACAGCCTCTCGCACGAGCTTTGGCGTCAGGCATACGGCAGCGGCAACAGCTATGTTTTCGGAAGCAATGCCACAGCTGTCAGCGGAAGCGCCGAGGGGGATCTTCCTGTCGTGGGACTGAAGCCTGAGCGTTCGGAGAAGATGACTCTCGGTCTCGACTTCGCCGCTTTCGGAAACAGGCTGAATCTCTATGTGAACGGATTCCGTGACTACAGAAGCGATATTCTCGTGTCAGGCTCCTCGTCCACTTCCGAGATCATCGGCATTGGCGTAGGTCAGGTCTGCGAGGGAGAGTACCTGTACAAGGGTGCTGACTTCGCCATTTCCTGGATTGACAGGAGGGGGGACTTCACCTACGGAATCAGTGCCTCAGCATCATATCTCAACACTGAGATCATCAATGACAACCAGGCATATCAGGAGTACGACTATCTCTACCACAAGGGCAACCGTGTGGGCCAGTGCTACGGACTTGAGGCCATCGGCTTCTTCTCCAGCCAGATGGAAATCAACAATTCCCCTCAGCAGACCTTCTCCACCGTACGTCCGGGCGACGTGAAGTACAAGGACCAGAACGGGGACAATATCATTGACTCGAAGGATGTTGTGAGGATGTTCGGCTCCACTCTGCCACGCTTCTATTTCGGCTTCAACATTGAACTTGGCTACAAGGGCTTCGAACTCGCAGCCGACTTTCAGGGGATGACCGGAGTCACGGTGTCCCTGCTTGACAGCCCTCTCTACAAGCCGCTTGTCGAGAACGGCAACATCTCGATGACCTGGCTGAACAACGAGATTCCATGGTCAGAGCACAGCGCCGGCCTGGCTACGATGCCGCGCCTCACCACCCAGGGCAATGCCAACAACTACAGGGCAAGCTCTCTCTGGTACCGTGACGGCTCATTCATCAAGCTGCGCAACCTCGTGCTCTCCTACACCTTCCCGAAATCGATGATCCGTTTCGCCGACATGAAGGTGTTCGTGCAGGGCTGCAATCTCTTCAGCCTTGACAATCTCGGCTTCCTTGATCCGGAGCAGCTCCAGCTGGCCTATCCTTCAGTAAGGTCATACCACGCCGGAGTCAAGTTCAACTTTTAATGTGAGGGAAATATGAACAAGATGAATATGAAAAGAATTCTCTCGGCAATGCTCCTGCCTCTGGCTGTCATTTCCTGCAATGTCCTCGATTTCGACGAGACCAGCGGCCTGAAGACCAAGGAGGATATGTACAGATACTTCAACTCGGCGGAGAGTATGCTGACAAATGTGTATTCCTATATGCCGAAGGATCTCGGGACCGTATCCGGAGCAATGCGCGATGCGGCCTGCGATGATGCCGAATACGGCAATACATCAGGAAAAATCCAGTATTTCAACAACGGCTCCTGGTCGGCGGTAAACACCGTTGACAATGCCTGGGGCCTCTATGCCGGAATCAGGGCCGCCAATGCCTTCATCCGTGACATCGAGACTCTCGACCTTTCCCGTTACGAGTACAACGGCCAGTATCAGAACTGGCTCAAGAAGCTGGCATTCTTCCCGTACGAGGCAAGGGTGCTGCGTGCCCATTATTTCTTCGAACTCGCCAGGAGATACGGTGACATTGCGATGCCGCTGGAAGTTCTGGATGCCCAGGGTGCCAACACCATTGCCAAGACTCCTTTCGACAAGGTGATCGAGTTCATTGCCTCAGAATGTGACGAATGCGCTGAGAACCTTCCGGAGTCCTACAAGAACCAGCCCGGCCAGCAGATAGGCAGGGTGACACGAGGCTTCGCCCTGGCGGTCAAGTCCAAGGCTCTCCTCTATGCCGCCAGCCCTCTTCACAACCCTGATGGGGACAATGCCAGATGGCTCGCTTCCGCAAAGGCTGCCCTGGACATCATCAATTCAGGAGCATACGTGCTGGAGAAGACCGAAAGCGCCAACAACATTGCCTCCAAGGAGACTGTGATGATGGTCATCGGTACTGACAACAGCAATTTCGAACTGAACAACTTTCCGATCAGGTTCACCGAGGGAAAGAGGAGCGGAGCCACCGCCACCTTCCCGTCCCAGAACCTCGTGGATGCTTTCGAGACCGTGAACGGATACAGTGTCACCCTCACCGACATCGGCTGGAAGAGCGACGACCCTGACTTCGACCCGGCCTATCCGTATTCAGGCAGGGATCCGAGATTCTACCGCTCGGTTCTCGCCAACGGAATGTCATTCAAGGGTTCCGTGATTGAGGTATGGGAAGGCGGAAGAGACTGCCAGGAAGTCATCTCCGGTGGTAGCCCTACAGGTTATTTCCTCAGGAAATATATCCAGGAGACCACCAGCTTCGTCCCTGACAAACTTGTCACGAACAAGCATCACTGGATTGTCTACCGCTATGCCGAGACATTGCTGACATACGCAGAGTCAATGGCTAACGCATTCCCTGAGAATATGGACTACACGGACGCCGATTTCCCGTATTCGGCTCTCTGGGCTCTCAATCAGGTTCGCATCAATGCAGGCATGCCTGAAATCCCGGCCTGCGGCTATGACGAGTTCATCACAAGGCTCAGGAACGAGTGGAGAGTCGAGTTCGCCTTCGAGGATCACCGCTTCTGGGATGTCCGCCGCTGGAAAATCGGTGCGGAGACCCAGCGTGAGCTCCGCGGCGTGAATGTGAGGAAGAATGAGGACGGAAGCTTCAGCTATTACAGGCAGGTTTACGAGAACCGCAAATGGGCTGACAGGATGTATTTCTATCCGATTCCTCAGTCCGAACTCTTCAAGAACAATAATCTCTATCCTCAGAATATAGGTTGGTAAATAACATTAATGATATGAAACGCATTTTTGAAAATATATCGCTCCTGGCCGCAGTTGCGTGCGGAGCATTTGCCGTGGCTGCCTGCCAGGAGTTCAGCATTGATTCCCAGGAGCCGGCTCCTCTCAAGATTGAAGTTGACGCTCTGGACAATTACCGGGTGAACGCGGTTTCACCTGACAGAGTTGTCTTCAATATCAGTTCAAACACCCCTTGGCGCATTACCGGAGACAGCCAGTGGTGCAAGGCCACACCTTCGATGAGTGCCACATCCTCACTTGTATCCGAGGTCGAGATTATCGCTGAGGAGTATGAGGGACGTCAGGCCAGGACAGCAACATTCGTGATTTCTGCAGACGGAATCGCGGAGACCAGGACATTCACTGTCACACAGTCCTCCAGGCAGAGTCTTACTGTCATTCCTTTCGATGAGAGGCTTGCCACCGAGGGTCAGACATTCAGCTTCAGCATTGTCTCCAACAAGGCCTGGGAAATCATTCCTTCCAGTTCATTCCTCTCCGACATCGACAAGAAGAGCGGAGAAGGTTCCGAGGACGGCTCCGAGGAAGTCATCACTGTCAATGTTCCGGCAAACCCGGGAGCCGTGCGTTCGGGAGAGCTCACTGTCAGGACTGCATATGACTCCTACAGATTCACTGTAACCCAGAACGGCGTCATAATCGAACTTGAGGAAAACCCGGACTCGGACCTCATCGAGTTCGAGATGGGAGACACAGCCAATGAGAAGATTGTAAAGATCCGCTCAAACAAGGAGTGGAAGGTGAAAGTGCCTCAGGAGTATGCAGGATGGCTTTCTGCTGAGAAAACAGCTGACGGCGAACTGAAAATCACTGTCGGTGACAACAATACGCTCCAGCCACTCTCCGGTGAGATTGTCCTGACGACCGTGGATATCATTGACGGTTTCGACGGGGTGACATTCAGGGTCGTCAATCCGAACCTCAAGTTTGACATTACATCAGGATGCAATCTCGGTTATGACGAGGCGACAGGCGCTACCAGGATCAAGATTCAGAACGGCGAACTCGTGGCATCCAAGTTCCTTATCAAGAAGGGTCGCACCACAATCGAGTATGCAGCCATCTCCGCTTCCGCTACTGCCAAGTTCGGAATGGGATTCACGAGCCCGACATCCTCAGCCAACTACAAGCTGCATCTCGAAAATGGTACATACTGGTACCGCTGTGCAGGAGGCTTCGGATGGATTGCGCCAATCAAGAAGACCGAGGCTGATTTTATGCCTCTTGCCGAATTCAAGAAGGTGGAATTCGTGGTTGAGGACGACCCTAATGCAGCCGGCAAACTGGCGATCAGCATCTATGTCAATGGCACACTTTACGGCACACAGGCTGGCAGGAATGCATTCGCTGCCAATGACAACGGCTGCCGGATGACAATCGAGAGCACAGGCACGCCTGGCGCCGATGATTACTGCCTCGTCAAGAGCATTGTTTACAAACCTGCTGAATAATCCATCATGAAATACAGAATTACAATATTACTGGCCTCCATTCTCGCCCTCTTCTCCTGCTCCGATGAAAAGGAGCAGATGAAATGGGTGGACCTGAGATACAGGGTTGAGGATTCATATCTTCTGGAGGCAAGCAATCCCGAGACCATCAGCTTCCTTGTAAAGAGCACGGATCCGTGGATGGTGTACGGGACAGCTGACTGGTATACCATAACCCCTCCGTCCGGTGAGGGGGATATGGAAAACACCACTACCGTCACCATTGTCTGCGAGGAGAACACTGACCTCGACGACAGGACTGACACCATCAGGATCCAGAGCGACTACTGGATTGGCAAGGAATTCACCATTACCCAGAAGGGCATAGCCTATCTTGAGCATGAGCCGGTGCTGAATATACCTCAGGAAGGCGGTACTACCGAGATTACTGTCAGCGCCAATCAGGACTGGAGCGCGAAAGTTACTTCAGGCGGGGAATGGCTGTCCGTTGTCAGCGGGGAGACCGGCAGGCTTGACGGCAGCGTGACAGTTTCCGCTACAAGGAACCTTGGTGAGCAGAGGACGGGAGTCGTGACCTTGTATGACCGTCACGGAGCTGCCGCAAAGGAGGTGGCCGTTGTCCAGAACGGTGTGATTCTCAACATAGAGTCTCCTGAGAACGGACAGTGGTTCCGCATCTGGGAAGAGGCCCAGACCCTTTCGATCGCCGTGGAGTCCAATACCGGGTGGACTGTAGAAAAAGCCAATCCTGAGGATGATACCTGGTACAGCTTCGCCAAGACTGAATACGACGGCGATGATGATCTCCAGATTATTGTCGAGGAGAATATCGGTACCCGTGTCCGTACCGGTGAAATCATTCTGAGGACGGCTGCTGCCGAGGGTGCAGTGCCTCTCGAGAAGAGAGTGCGCTTCAAGCAGGCCAACAAGCCGGTTGTGACCACCACGGTAGTCAACAAGACGCTTAGCGGAGGAACCTGGTACGGCCCTAATGAGCTGATGCCGGCAAGGTACAATATCTATCTCGATTCCTATAGCGGCAACATCAAGTGCTTCTTCATCTGGAACACCACACCTTATACCGAGCTCCGCTTCCACATCAATGACGGCAAGACCCAGCTCAGCACCACGCCTTGGTGCAGCAATGTCTTCAACGAGGCATCCTATTGCCGTGTTCCTGTGGACGGAACGAAGCAGAATGTGCTCAGTTTCAACATTGACAGGTACACTGATGACAAGGGCGACGAGTGGGTTTATGTCGAGTGGATTCTGAATGACACTGTCATAGCTCACGCCATTGCAGACGGCAAGAATGACGACAGCGGTACTGATGATACCTTCAAGGTTCCATATTCCGCAATTGCTGTCGGCGGCTCAATCCAGATGAGCGGAACGCTCACCGTAAGCAAATGGGAAAGGGTTGACCACCTTGTATGGGGTGACTGATGTGTCCGATTTGAATAAATCATTATATTTCAGACAATTATGAAAAAATTATCAATATTTCTCTGCTCTGCTCTTCTTCTGATTTCCTGTTCCGGAGTGACCGGGCAGGAAACCGGAAAAGGGAGTGACCGATACCCGCTTGAGGCCTTCGCCGTAAGGATTGGAGATTCCTACTATCACGCCAGAATCGATCAGGAGTCTCATGTCGCAACAATCGGCCACATAACCGATACCAGGTTCATTACCGGGGTTGAATATACTCTAGGCGACCCTGAGGGTACGATTTCACCGAATCCTGAGTTGCTCATCGGCTGCTGGGAGCAGGAACAGACCTTCACCGTGACCTGCTTCGGGGAGACTTCACAGTATGTTCTGGAGTTCCCGAAATTCGACGAGTCCGGAAAACATTATATCTTCCGGGATGAGTTCAATGTCGACGGGCGGCCTGATGAAACAAAGTGGACCCTCTGCAGGAAGGGAGGCAGCGACTGGAACGACGAGATGTCCGAGAGTTATGACCAGGTCTATGTAAAGGATGGAGTGCTTGTCCTGAACGCGGAAATCGTGGACGGGGAGTACAAAGCTTCCGGAATAAAGACCGAGGGCCTGTTCGGATTCACATTCGGCAGGGTTGAGTGCAGGGCAAGGCTGCCGAAGACTCCGAACGGAGCCTTCCCGGCGATTTGGATGATGCCTCAGAAATATGAGTATAAGGGTTGGCCGAACTGCGGTGAGATCGACATTATGGAGCATATCCGTCAGGAGAATGTCATTCATCAGACAATACATACTCATTACACCTACGACCTTGGCAACAAGTCCGGAACCACTAGGCAGACGGTCTGCGACTACAAGGACTGGAATATCTATGCCGTGGAATGGACCCCGGAGGATCTTACTTTCTATGTTAATGATCAGATGACATTCAGGTATTCCAACATGCATCTGAGCGATGAGGCCGAGATGAAACAGTGGCCTTTCACATCGAAGAGCGAATTCTACCTCATTCTCAACATGGGTCTCGGTGATCCGGGAACCTGGGCCGGAGCGGTGGACGATGCCAATATGCCTGCCGTGATGGAGGTGGACTGGATTCGCGTAAGTACCATTGAATCAGGTGAATGAAGTCGAAGATGAGAAAAGTTCTCACAATAATTGCAGTTACCCTGGGTCTTGCCGTTACGGCGGCAGCCCGGGGCAACCTTTTGATTCCGGCTCCGGTTTCATTGGAAATGAGGGCCGGTACATTCACATTTGCCACCCGGCCGGGACTTTTGCCGTCCACGGCAGCATCCGACGGGATTGAACTGGTCATTGACAGTTCAATGGAAGATGAGGCTTATATTCTTGAAGTGAGCCCGAGGAGGGTGAGTGTCACGGCGAAGGACGAAAGGGGCTTCTTCTACGGCCTGCAGACCATACGCCAGCTGCTCCCGTCAGGCTATGAGGACTCATCGGCGGGTGTTTACCGCATTCCTTGCCTGAGGGTGTATGACGAGCCGCGGTTCCCATACAGGGGCTTTATGCTGGATGTGGCCAGATTCTTCACGCCGAAGGAGGATTTGCTTAAGATAATAGACTGCATGTCAATGCTTAAGCTTAACAAGCTCCATCTCCATCTCTGCGATGACAATGGGTGGAGGCTTGAAATCCGTAAATATCCGCTTCTTCACGAAATCGGTTCCCGCAGGGTTGAGAGGCCGGGAGAATATTTCTCCGAAAGGCTCAATGCCAGACAGGGTGAACCGACAGTTCCCGGGGGATACTACACGCAGGATGATATCAGGGAGATTGTCGCCTACGCTGCCGAAAGGCAGGTTGAGGTCATCCCCGAAATCGAGATGCCGGCTCACAGCAATGCCGCCCTTGCCGCCTATCCGCTCCTGGCCTGCCCCGTGGTGGACAAGTTCATCGGAGTACTTCCGGGGCTGGGTGGCAATCATGCGGACATAATTTTCTGTGCAGGCAATGATGAAGTCTTCACCTTCATTGAAGGGATTCTGGAAGAGGTGATGGAATTGTTCCCGTCCAGAATCATACATCTGGGCGGTGACGAGGCGTGGAAGACACATTGGAAGGAATGCCCTCTGTGTCAGGAAAGAATCCGGAAGGAGAACCTCGCGGACGAAGAGGAACTTCAGGGCTGGTTCATGTCCAGGGTGGCAGATTATGTTCACAAGCATTCGCGTGAGGTGGCTGGATGGGACGAGTTGACGGAGACAGGCATTCCCGAGGATGCCATCGTCTATGGATGGAGAGGAATGGGACAGGCTGCACTGGATGCTGCGAGACAGGGCCACAGGGTGGTGATGACGCCGGCGAAGGTGACTTATCTTATCAGATATCAGGGCCCCCAGTGGTTCGAGCCGTTGACATATTTCGGGAACAACAGACTCCTTGACATATATTCCTACGAGCCTTTGGGACCTGAATGGTCTCCGGAGATGGCCGGAAATCTCTTGGGCGTCCAGGCATCGCTGTGGACCGAGTTCTGCAGCTGCGTTGAGGATGTGAACTATCTTGCATTCCCGCGTCTGGCCGCCCTTGCCGAGATTGGCTGGACCAGACCGGAGGACAAGGACTGGGTTAGATTCGGAAAGTCGGTTGATGCCTTTTCTGAAAGGCTTCCGGGGCTTGGGATCATACCTGCCAGGTCAATGTTCAATATCCAGCACAAGGTGGTGCCTGAGAACGGCAGGCTCAAGGTCATGCTCGAATGCGAAAGAAATGATGTGCAGATCAGATATACTGTTGACGGTTCAGAGCCGACATCCCGCTCGCTCCTGTACCGGAAGCCATTGTATTTCTCGGGCGATGTGAATGTCAAGGCTGCCACTTTCAGAGATGGAGAAATAATCGGAAAAATACTATCTTTGCCATTGGGATGGAACAAGGCCACTGCCTGCAGCTTTGTATATGGAGGGGATCCGGTTCTGGTGAACGGAGTTCGAGGAAGTCTCCGCAGATCCGATTTCGAGTGGGCGGCTGCAGCTGATATTGACAGTCTCTGCATTGACCTCGGCCGTGTCACTGATGTGGAGAATGTCATCCTCGGTGCTGTCAATGACTTCGGTATGGCGGTTCATCTTCCGCGGAAAGTGGAGGTGTCACTGAGTGCTGACGGGAAGTCATTTGACAAGGTTGGAGAATGGAATATTGCTGATAACCAAGTATTTGCCAAGGGCACTTTAGTCATTGACACTGGCGTTTCCCTTGGGCGGCCTGCCGCTGCGAGATATGTGTCGGTCAAAGTCGCCGGCCAGGGCAGGACACCGGCATTGCATTGCCGTCCCGCCAGCGAATCGAGAATGTATTTTGATGAAATCATAGTCCAATGAAACACAGAATCCTTACCCTGACGTTTTTGCTTGCCGGAATGCTGACGGCATCTGCAGGCATTTTACCCGGCCGTTACACGGTAAAGCCTGTAGCAAGGCCTGAATATGCGCTGACCACGCCTTCTGCCCTGTCCTCCGGTGTCAATGCCGCCGGGGCGATGGTGGGGGAGAAGACCCAGGTATGGTCATTGTCAATGTTGTCCGGCAGCGTCCGCCTCTTTGACTGCAATGGTTACGCCCTGGCTGCATCGGAGGACGGGATTGTCCGCCTTGCGGAGAACAATGGAAGCGACGAGTCCCAGCTCTGGACAATAGAGAACGTGGCCGGGACGGATACTTACTACGTCATTCCGTCCAACAAGCCTGACCTCGCGGTTGCGCTTGAGGGCGGGACTTCGGTGGTGCTCCGGAAACGTGCTGACCTGCAGAAGAATCCGCGTGCCCGCTGGAGATTCACTCCACTTGAGGAGGATGAGGCAAGGATGAGCGAAACGGGGGAGAGGAACATCTGGGAAGATGAGACTGTGTTTGCCATCAACAAGGAGGAGGCGGTAGCTACCTATATGCCGTATTCATCTGTGTCAGAAATGCTTGCAGATGCTGAACGGTTCGCCCGCCCTTGGACTGACCCGGTCAGCAGCCGCTGTTCTGACCTGAATGGAATGTGGAAATTCCACTTCGTCGAGGAGCCTTCATTGCGCCCTGTGGATTTCTGGAAGGCCGATTACGACTGCTCCGGCTGGGATGAAATCAAGGTGCCTTCATGCTGGGAGATGCAGGGCTGGGACAGACCGATTTATGCCAATGTGGAATATCCTTTCGACAACACCCCTCCTGTAATCCGTGCCCGCCCCGGATTCAATGACGGCGGCAAGAACTATGGAATCAACCCTGTAGGCTCATACGTCAGGGAATTTGAAATTCCTGAGGACTGGGCAGGAAGGCGTACAATCCTGCATTTTGACGGTATATATTCGGCCGCCAACGTGTGGGTGAACGGGGAATATGCGGGTTATACCCAGGGTGCGAACAATGTTTCCGAATTTGACATTACCGCATTGGTGAAGAAGGGCTCCAACAGGCTCGCCGTGGAGGTGTTCCGCTGGAGTGACGGTTCATATCTCGAATGTCAGGATATGTTCAGGATGAGCGGAATATTCAGGGATGTTTATGTTTACAACGTGCCCCTTGCATCTGTCCGTGATCATGTCATAACTTCATCATTGTCAGAGGATCTGAAAAGCGCTGTCCTGAATGTGAGACTCAGCCTCGACAATGCGGCGGATGAGCCTGCCCGGAAGTCCGTGGACGTGGTTCTGCTTGACCCGGAAGGGGAGAGAATCGCTTCCGCTGAAGCCGGTGTCGAACTCGGTCCGCTTGAGAAAGGCAGGATTGCCAATGTGGCCATGTCTCTGCCCGAGGTTGCTCTCTGGTCTGCGGAACATCCTGAACTATATACAGTTATGGTTGTTCAGAAGGATGCTTCCGGCAAGGATGAGATGGCCTTCAGCACCAAGTATGGTTTCAGAACAATTGAAATAAGGAACAGCCTTCTCTACATCAACGGGAAGCGGGTCTTCCTCAAGGGCGTGAACCGCCACGACTCTGACCCTGTCAACGGGCGCAGCGTCACTGTGGAGTCAATGCTGAAGGATGTGCTTCTGATGAAGCGGAACAATATCAATACTGTCCGCACCAGCCACTATCCCAATCAGGCCAAGATGTATGCGATGTACGACTATTACGGTCTGTATGTGGTGGATGAGGCTGACCTTGAGGACCACGCCAACCAGAGCATATCCGAACTGCCTTCCTGGATTCCGGCGTTCAATGACAGGATTTCCAGGATGGTGAGACGTGACCGCAACCATCCTTCGGTAATAATGTGGAGCCTTGGCAACGAGGCCGGTGCCGGAAGCAATTTCGAACATTGTTACAATGTGGCCAAGTCATTGGACAGCAGGCCTGTACATTATGAGGGAACCAGGGTTGGCGGGCTGCCTTACGGTGGCGGTGCATACAGCGATTTCTATTCGAAGATGTATCCGAACATGGAGTGGATGGATGAGTACTCCCACGGTCTTGACAAGCCGATGTTCATCTGCGAATACGCTCACGCAATGGGCAATGCAATCGGCAATCTGGACCTTTACTGGAAGTCAATCCGCAATTCGTCCTGCATCATAGGCGGCTGCATCTGGGACTGGGTTGACCAGGCCATCTATGAGCCGTCCGAGCTGAAGGCAGGCAATCACGAGGGCCGGTACCGCACCGGTTATGATTTTCCGGGCCCTCATCAGGGCAATTTCTGCAGCAACGGAGTAGTGCTTCCGGACAGGTCCGAGGGACCTAAGCTGGCAGAGGTCAAGGCTGTGCACCAGTTCGTGGACTTCTCATTGAAAGGTGTTGACAGTCAGAGGAATTGCGTTACTGTAGGGATTGTGAACAATTATGATTTCACCTCGCTTTCGGAGTTTGATCTGCGATACGAAATCCTGCTTGATGGCTATGTCGTCTCGACCGGCATCACCCCTCTTGCGGATGTGCATCCGGGCGATTCTGCTGACGTGGTTCTTCCGCTTCGGAAGGTTTCGCTCAAGCGTGCTAATGGCCATGAGATATGCCTGAACTGCCGTCTTGTACGCAGGAATGAAACTGTATATGCCTCAGCCGGACACGAGGAGGCTGCGGTGCAGTTTGTCCTGACGGAGCATGTATATCCTGAACTGAAGCCGGTGCGCCGGACCGCTATTGGCATTGTGTCGGATGATTCCTTGTCCAAGTTCGTGAACAAGGGTGTCACACTTGTTGTAGATTGTCGGACTTCCCGTGCTGTCTCATTGACCATCAATGGTCTGGACTTTTTCAAGGAGGGCAGTGGCTTCGAGTTCGACAACTACAGGTACATCGAGAATGACCGGGGCAATGTGTCGCCTGAGGATGGCCTGGCCGAAGATGGCAAGGTCGAGTATGAGGTGATTGACAATGTGCTGATAAAGGTTGTCACAACCCGTTCCGGCAAATTGGCCGACAGGGAGATAACTTACCTGGTGGGGCCGGCTTCAGTGGATGTAAGAGTCAGAATCATTCCGCATTCCTCCGGGCTGATGAGAGCCGGCGTCTCCTGCTTCATTCCGTCAGTCTATGACAATGCAAGTTATTATGCCAAAGGACCTTGGGACAACTACAACGACAGGGGCGCATCCTCCTTCCTTGGCCGTTGCACATCGAAAGTGGCAGATATGAACTATCCTTATATCAAGCCGCAGAGTGCGGCCAACAGGGAAGGTCTCCGTGAGTTGTCTTTGACCTCTGATGCCGGTGCCGGCTTTGTGATCGAGGCATTGTCGGATTGCTCATTCTCAGTCTGCAACCATACTGATTTGGAGCTCAAGAATGCGTTGCACCAATGGGAACTGCCTGAGACAGACAGGATTGTCCTGCATCTGGATGCTGCGCACAAGGGCGTTGGAAACGGCAGCTGCGGGTATCAGACAGGTACTCTCGAGGAGTATTGCGTGCCGGAGGATGAACATTGTCTTAGTTTCAGGATATCCCGAAAATGACTACATCTAGGCAGGGAAACCCGTCCACAATGGCTTCAGATGGCATCGACCAGCCTGGATGAATTGCATGAAGGACGGAACAGAATCATCATCGCCACAGATTAAGCTTACCTGTTGTGAAGCCCAGAATCGTGGATGTCCTGATGTCCACGGCGCGGAAAAAACCTCATCCAGGCAGGCAGCATAGCTCACAGTGCCTCCTGAGGGCATCGACCAGCCTGGATGAATTTCGCGAGCGGCCACGCTGAAATACCTGCTTGGATGATGTTGAACAGGGTTTTACCCTTGAGCCTGGGTGATGTGATCAGAGACAATCCCTGAGAATCGCTGCGATATCCTCCTCGTGAAGCGGGGCCCATGCATTCTCAAGTCCCTCATTGACAGCGATATGGTGAGCCATTTCGTCAATGCGGCTGCCATTGATTCCGACTTCGCGGAGTGTCATGGGCAGACCTATTTCACGGTAGAAATCGTGGATTGACTGTATTGCCTTTTCCGCAATTTCCATCTCAGGCAATGCCGGGTCGATTCCGAAGACTCCGGTGCCGAAAGCGACGAAACGCTCCAATGTCTTTTCGCTGAGGATGTGCTTCATCCATCTAGGCGTGACAATGGCCAGTCCCTCTCCGTGATTGATATCGTAATGTCCTGACAATGCGTGCTCTATGGCGTGCATTGGCCAGCCACTCTCGCTGTTGCCGAGGGAGTAGATTCCATTGCAGCCGAGTGTGGTCGCATAGAAAATCTCAGCCCTCGCCTCGTAGTTTTCAGGGTCTTCGAGCACGATTCTGACATTCTTCATGAGCGATTTGATGGCGCCCTCCATGAAGGCGTCGTTCATCATTATGTGCTCTCCGCAGAAATACTGCTCCATAATATGGTTGATGCAGTCCGAGACACCCGCAAGTGTCTGTCTTACAGGCAATGTGAATGTGTATGTCGGGTCGATGAACGACACGGCCGGGAAGACCAGGTCGGAAAAGTAGGCCAGTTTGTCATTGGTGTCGGTGCGTGAAATCACACCGCCCCTGTCGTACTCGGAGCCGGTGGCCGCCAGGGTGATGATGTCCACTATCGGAATGGCCTTCAATGTCGGAACCTTCATTGTAATGACGTCCCAAGGGTCAGCATCCGAGCAGGCCGCGCCCGCTATCGCCTTGGTGCAATCGAGTACGGAACCTCCTCCTACAGAGAGAATTACGTCAATGTTCTTTTCCTTGCAGATCCTGACGCCCTCCAGTACTGAAGGGTCATATTTCGGGTTCGGCTCGATGTCGGGAAGCTCGTGGATTTCCTTGTCTTTCAGGATTTCCCTGACCTGGTCGTAAAGGCCGGACCTCTTGATGCTGCCTCCTCCCCATGTGATGAGAACCCGTTTCCCGAATTTCTCCATTACGTCGTGAAGTTTCTCCTGCACCACGCCCCGGCCGAAAATCAGCCTGGTCGGCGTCTGATAATCGAAGTTTACCATATTCTGTGTCTTCTTGGTTTATTATTGTTTCGATGGTTCGTTCCCGGGCACCAGGAGGCCCCGGCCAACTCCTGTCCTCTTTGCAAAGATAGCAATCTTCAGGCAATATGTATTTGGTAATCCGGAGGAGAATTGATAAATTAGTGAGTGCAAAAAACACGTTTATGAACATTACGATAATCGGTGCCGGCAATATGGGCGGCGCATTGGCCCGTGGATGGGCCGGGACTGGGAAACATAGAGTTACTGTTACGGCAAGGTCGGAGGAGACCCTTGCAAGATATTCCGGCATCACGGCAATCTCCACTTCGCTGGACAATGTCTCGGCGGTCAGGGATGCCGACATCATTGTCCTGGCAGTCAAGCCCTGGCTGGTCGAGAGTGTTTGCCGGCAGATTGCAGGAGCGGTTGACTTCGACAGGCAGATGATACTGTCCGTTGCGGCGAATGTATTCACGGACACATTGCGTGATTATCTCGGGAATGAGCAGGCAAAGGTTTTCTACGTGATGCCCAATATCGCTGCTGAATATTGTGAATCAATGACTTATCTGGCCGCAGCCTCCGGAATTGCCGATGATGACATTGCCATTGTCAGGGAACTTCTCCTTCAGGTCGGAAAGGTCAAGGTCTGCGCCGAGAAAGACGTGGCGGCGGGCAATATGCTATCCGGATGCGGAATCGCCTACGTCATGCGCTTCATCCACGCAATGATGGAGGGCGGGGTCGAGATGGGACTGTATCCCAAAGAGGCCCAGGAGATTGCAATGCAGACTATGAAGGGGGCCGTGGCCGTGCTTGAAGGCCAGAAGATTCACCCGGAGGTCGCCATTGACAAGGTGACTACGCCGGGAGGATTGACCATCAGGGGGTTGAATGAGCTGGACCACGCCGGTTTCAATTCCGCTGTCATCCGCTGCCTCAAGGCCGGACTGGTGGATCCTCACAAATGACTCGGCAGCTTCAGAACTTGTATCTGACTTCGGCGCCGATGCCATAACGGTCACCGGGCCTGCGGAGAAGATGACCTGAATATGCTCCCTGCAGGATGATGTCATCGGCTAATCTCAGGCAGCAGGCATCGATGGCGGCCTCGAAATGCTTTCCGAAACTGCGCTCAATACGGCCTCCGAAATTGTAGGCAAGGTCTGCCCGCCGGTAGAGGTCCAGGGTCGAGCCGTAGCTGATGTCGCCGTGGACATTGAGGCGGAAGCCGGCCGGAAGACGCTGATTGAGGTCAACGTGTGCCGCTACGCCCCAATTGTCATTGCTGAGACTTACCGATTCGGCGATTCTTTTATCCCACAGGGCTGATACTCCGGCGTTGATGTCCGTAGTTCCAGAGGCCTTTATCTTGAGTGACGGAGTGATGCTGACGGCGTGTCTGACACCCTCATTGCCCCATTTGTATATCCTGATGTTGCCGCGTTCCATCCAGATAGCGTTGAAGCCGTCCTTTGTGTAAAGGTAGGATGCATTAAGGTGCGCAGACAGTGAAGGAAACTTCCAGCCGAAGTCGAATGAAACCTTGTGAAGATGCATGCCGACAATGTCGCCGTTGCCTGACCGGATGGCGAGCGGCTCCCTGACTTCGGCGGGATTGAGATAATTCAATGATGGACGTACCAGCAGTTTGTCGTATCTGAGCGACAGCAATGCCTCAGCAGCAGGATGCCACTCTATCATTGCCCTCGGGAGGAAATCGTGAATAATCCGCCCGTTCATCGAGGTATAGGCATATTCAAATTCTGCATATAATCTCAATGACTTGACAGGCAGGCAGTCATATGATGCCATCACGGCTCCTGTCCTGTAGCGGTGAGTGAAAATGTTATTCAGAGTCAAGGCATTGTCAAGCCATTGGCGGTCCTTGCTCCGGGCCATCCGGTTCTCGTAGCGGGCAGCCGCCTGAAGGTCGCCATATCCGAAATGATGGCTGTAAGACAGATTGAGGTTGTGGTGAAATGTGAGTTCCGATTTCTTGAGAAGACTCTCGGAAAATGCTCCATATCCTTCAAGACTGATGGCGTCCAGCTGTCTTTCGACTTCATCACCGTTACGCCTGAATGAATACTTGGCCATGAACATGTCTTTTTCGCTGATGGCATACTCGTATCCTGCATTCAAATTGTAGAAGTTCTCGTTAAGAATCGGGGAATGCAGGCTCCAATGAGTATGGATCTGGTCTTGACCTTCGACAGACAAACCCTCTTCGAGAGTGCCGTTCTCGCGGCTGGATGTATTCTGTCCATCGAATCCGAGGGTGAAGCGGTGACTGCCTCCCGGCTTGTATCCAAGGCTGAAGCCATAATGTGGAACAACTCCGGAAGCCTCAGTGTAAAGTGTTGAACGATATACGTTTCCGGCATTTTCCGAGAGAGGCATTGCCCCTGTGAAAGTATAGAGTTCTGCTTCTGTCTGTCTGGATGAATATGGTGTGATCCCGGTTACCCCTGCGTATGACTTGAAGTCAATTGTCCTGCTGGCGGCATTGAACTTCAGATTGGCCCTGTATGGGTCCGTGTGGCCGTATCCGCCTCTTATTGCGGCCTCTCCTGTCAGCCTTGCCCCTTTACCAGGTCCTTCCGGTATTGCCCCTCCGGCGGATTCTCCCTGCCTTGCGCCTTGTCCGAAGACCTCCATCGCCAGTGCAAATGCCAATATCGCAGCAGCAGTCATTCTCTTCATGCTGTCAAATGGTTTTTCGATTCTTTACGATGCCGACATAAATCAGCAGCACGACATTCATCATCAGGGCGTAGATAATCGCAGGAATGGCGATTCTTCCGTCATTGAAGACAAAGGGGCTGCCTGCAATGGCAATGGCCTGTGCCGCATTCTGCATTCCCACTTCAATTATGATTGTCCTCCGCTCGCCGGTCCTGAGCCTGAAAAGGAAGCACATTCCGGCTGCCGCAGCTGTTGCGCAGAGCAGAAGAACGGTGGTCGCAATGCCCAGAGTCTGGAAATTATCAACGATAGTGCCTCGGTGCTGGATGAAGAATACTGCCGCGAGGAAGAGCAGGGCAGGGAAGGCGAGACGGGAGAGGACATTGTCCGTCCTGATGGCCCATTCTTTCTTCCAATGCCTGAGCCCGATGCCCAGAAGGATAGGCAGGAGCATTGTCACTATGTTCTGCATCAAAAGGTTACGTACCGGAAGATGGATTCCTGAAGCTGTTCCGGCATGTGCGGTCACGGCCTGCATTATCAGCGGGATGGTGAATAGTGTGACAATGCTGCTGACCGCCGTCAGGGAGACTGAAAGTGCAACATCTCCCTTCGCCAGCTTGGAGAAGACATTGCTGGAACTGCCGCCCGGGCAGCAGGCGATGAGTACGAGTCCGATGCTCATCAGCGGACTGAGGTTGAGCAATGATGCTATGCCCCAGGCTATGAGCGGCAATATTATTATCTGTCCGGCAAGACCTGCGGTGAAGGCCTTGAACCTTTTCAGTACAAGAAGGAAATCCTTGCCTTCCAGTGTGAGTCCGAGGTCAAACATCAGCACTGTCAGGATGGGCAGCACTATCAGGATACTGTTCATGTCGACTTATACACTGAATACTACTTCCTTGCCGAAAGGCATCAGGGCGAGGCCGGCCATCTTGAAGTGGCGTGTGTCGAATGGTATGCCAATGATGGTGATGCAGAGGAGGACGCCGAAGAAAATGTGCATCAGGCAGGCCCAGAGTCCTCCGAAAATCAGCCAGAGAATGTTCAGCGGAATGCTGATGCAGCCTATGGAACTTTCTGATTTCCTTATGGTCGAGCCGAAAGGCCAGAGGCAGTACAGTCCGAGTTTGAAGGTCTGTAATGCGACGGGGATTCCAATTATGGTAATGGCCATTGCGAGGCTTCCCGTGAAGTAGCCGATGGCGGATTCAATGCCTCCGAAGATCCACCATATGATATTGCCCAGAATTTTCATTTTGTCATTATTTTTACAAATTTACGTATTTATGTAAAATATGAACCCATTCACGGGCATTATCTTCGATTTTGACGGCACTCTCGCAGATACCGCCACCGTCATCGTCGATGCTATGAGACGGACTTTCACCGATATGGGCCTGCCGGTTCAAGCCGGGGAGGATATGCGCAGGACAATCGGGATGAAACTTCTCCTGGCCATCGCCACGTCCAGGAATGCGGAGTCTCTGGGGATCATACTCGCCAACAATGACATCGCCCTCGGCGACCCCCTCCTCTCATTACCTTGGAAAACCTCCATATCCTAATAAGTGGCGATAATTTTGGAATACGGGCATAATTCTTACTCCACTTTAAAGTCGAACTGCTTGCCGTATTCTCGAAGTATAGCTAGGCGCATGCTCTTTTCTGTCAGATTATATACTGCGGACCACTGGGTCATAGAGGTCAGTTCCTCGCCAGGAGTCTGGGCTACGGATTGAAGCAGATTCATCGCCTCACTTTTGCTTAGGCTATAATTCTGGTCTTGCAAAGTGCTGCGCATGATGTCGTAGCGTTTCCTTCCGTGAGTAGAACCCCATCCGTCCAGATGACCTTTCATAGAAGGGGAGACGTAGAAGTTGGTCACGCAACGCAGGGTGTCGTTGGCTGTGTATACCTCCATTCTGTCAGGGGTCAAGGCATTGTCTCCATAGCAATATTCTACGATGGCGTAGTTCCCAGTGGCATCGGCCATGAAGAAGTGATAGTTAGAGTAGCCTTGTTCAGTCGCCTCTGCAGGTGCGGTCTTGCCGTCGGTACTCATGTCCATATTGTAGCCCTTCAGCAGCCCTATGGCTTCTTTAACCGTGGAGGCCTTGTCGAGCAGCATCCTGATGGCGACTGTGGTGGCAATTTTTCCTTGGCCTTCCTTACTCTGAACCGTAGGCTTCTCTCTCAAAGCCAGCACTCCTATGGCGAAACCGTCTTCGTTGATACCGTCCAGGGCCGCATATGGCAAACCCATCAGCAGTGAAAGGTCGGTATTCTCGTCATACAGGAAACCTTTGCCATATCCCAAATTGATTCCGTCAACCATAGATATGGATTTCTTGCCGCCTTTCGGAGCGGTGCGCACAAGAATTGCGGAAGTCGGAAGCAAGGTTTCCCCGTCCGAAGCGAAGTGCCTGAAGTCGTAATTGCGCCCCATCAGCCGGTCCTTGCCTGCCTTCTCGTCCACTGCGAATGCACTGCATCCTGCGCCATACTTGACTTCAGGAACTTTTGAGCCAAGGTCATCATACAGCAGATACGCGATATATTCGAACAGTGCTTGTGTTCCGCCAATATTTGACGCCAATACTTGATCCAATTTGTAATCTACGTCGTAATTGATCTCGAACAGGCGTCCTGTGCCATCCAGATCCTTGAGAGAGTGAATCATCGCGACTTTGTTTTCGTCGGTGATGTGTTTGGCATTGTAATAAGGGCCAGTGCTTTTCTCTGACTCTTTTTTGCAGGAAACAGGGAGGAGGCTCAACATCGCCAATCCAATTGCGGACCACGCAATCAGAGAATTTTTACGTTTCATAACTATGCGGTTTTATCTCTTCGCAAATATATATAATTTTTTTGCCAATTTGCCAGAAATATAAAGTAGAAATAAACTCGAGGTTTGTCTTTGCAAGATGCTGTTAGTCAGTCAGAAAAAATTTCATCATTTTTGAATCCCTCCTTTTTGAGTCTGCGGGTGAAGACCGTCCGGCGGGTGCTGCTTCGGCAAAACCTCCCCGGAGGCTCGCCTCAAAAGACTATCAGACGAGAAAGGAAACAGCAAATTCCGGTGTAAAGGTTGCAAATAAAAACGAGCGACAAAGCCAGACCTTTGCCGCTCATCGGTGGAGGTAGACGGAGTCGAACCGACGACCCTCTGCTTGCAAAGCAGATGCTCTAGCCAACTGAGCTATACCCCCGTTTGCGTTTGCAAATATAGATACTATTTGTTAATTTAGCAAAATTAATTTCATATTTTGAGAGATTATGAACGATTTCGAAAATGAGGCCATCGGACAGGCAACTGGAGAGAGAATCCCAAAGGAAAGTGGAGAGGTCAACATAGGGGCAAATTCGGATGAAACGAAAAAACCTCACGTGGAAATCAGGCGCGCATATCCGGAAGATGCTCCGTTCATTGCAGAATCCGTGCTTGCGGCAATGGGATATGACAGAGACAGTTCCATTTCTCTCGCAGCTGAAGGAAATGACTCATTGCCAAAAACTTACGAAGAAGTCAAGCAGGCATTGGAAGAGATTGCGGCACGCCCGGATACATTGTACAGCTATCGTCATTCCCGCATTGCGACATATGGCGGGGAAGTCGCCGGAGTAATTGTCGGCTACGACGGAGCGGCTTACAGGGAGATGGCTGAGCTGACATTCGGCCTCATTGCCGGAAAACTTGGCACTGCGCTGTTCAATCCTGGGGAGGAGACGGGCGAGGGCGAGTATTATCTGGACTCCCTGCACGTCAGTCCGGATTTCAGGGGACATTCCATCGGAACCGTATTGATGCGCAATGAGCTGGACATCGCCGAAGCATTGGGATTCAGGATAGTCTCACTCATTGTCGATAAGGAAAAGCCCTGGCTTCACCGCCTTTATGCCCGGCTCGGCTTCGAGGAGGCGGGAGAGACGGTCTTCTTCGGGGAGAAATATCTCCGGATGATACAGGAAATCGGCTAGCTGCGGTTTCCCCCGGGGGCTGGCGGCACATTCCGCCATGCGCTCTCCTCCGCATGAGGAGAATCCTAAGGAAAACATCATGAATATAACACAAAACAATACAGAAAACATGAAAATCTCAAATCTCGCCGCATCTGCGGCGATAATCGGAGCCATCGCCTCTTCCTGCTCCGGGAATGTTGACCCGGTCATCAAGAGGGATGCGGAACTGGAAGCCAATGTTGAAAGAGTCCTCGGCAAGATGACACTGGAGGACAAGATCGGACAGATGGTCCAGATCAATATCTCCGAAATCGAGACCGACGGCAGGCTGGACACCGCCAAGGTGGCCGAAATCGTCAGAAAGTACCGTGTGGGCTCATTCCTCAATGTCCTCCAGGGAGTAAGCCAGACAAGGCAGGTGACTGCGGAGACCATTGCGGAAATCCAGCGTATCTCAATGCGGGAGCTTGGCATCCCGACTGTATTCGGCCTCGACATGATCCACGGTGCCTCCTATCTTTCAGATGCGACATTCTTCCCGCAGGAAATCAATCTTGCCGCCACGTTTGAAAGGGGATATGCGGCAAAGATGGGTGAAGTCATCGCCTATGAGACCCGTGCGGCAATGGTGCCATGGGTATTCTCTCCGGTGATGGACCTTGGCAGGGACCCGAGATGGCCACGCCATTGGGAAAGCTGGGGCGAGGACCCTTACGTCCAGTCGGAGATGTCTGTCGCCGAGACGGTCGGCGCACAGGGAACGGACCCTAATCATATTGACAATGAGCATGTTGCCGTAAGCATCAAGCATTATCTCGGATATGGAGTCCCCGCTACGGGAAAGGACAGGACGCCGGCCATCATTGCCCCAGGCGACCTCAGGGAAAAATTCTTCCGCCCGTTCAGGGAGTGTTTAAGGGCCGGAGCTCTTACATTGATGGCCAACTCCGCATCAATCAACGGCGTGCCGGTACATTCCAGCCGCGAATATCTTACGGAGTGGTGCAAGGAGCAGCTCGGCTGGGACGGAATGGTGGTCACGGACTGGGCTGACATCAACAACCTCTACACCCGCGAGCACATTGCAGCGGACAGGAAGGAGGCTCTCGAGATCGGAATCAATGCCGGTGTGGACATGATAATGGAGCCGTATGACCCTACGGTTTGCGACGAGCTCATTGAACTGGTGAAGGAAAAACGCATTCCGATGTCCAGAATCGACGATGCCGTGCGCAGAGTTCTCCGCCTCAAATTCCGTCTCGGACTCTTCGAGACTCCGGTATGGAGCGTGGAAGGGTATGACCGCTTCGGCTGCGAGGACTTCCGCAATTCCTCATACAGGGCTGCCGTGGAGTCGATGGTTCTCCTCAAGAACGAGGGAGGCATTCTCCCGCTCAGTAAAGGAACGAAAATCCTTGTCACCGGGCCTAACTCCAACAGGATGAGGACATTGAACGGTGGCTGGTCCTACAGCTGGCAGGGAGATGCCGCTGACCGCTATGCCGAGTCTTACAACACCATATATGAGGCGCTTGCGGAAAAATTCGGCCAGGCCAATGTGAAATGGGTTCCCGGCGTAAGCTATGAAGGAGCCAACTGGCAGTCGGAGAGCGAGCCTGACTATGCTTCAGCCGTCCGTGCCGCAGCCTCTGCCGATGTCATTGTAGCCTGTGTGGGTGAGAATTCCTATTGCGAGACTCCGGGCAATATCAATGACCTCAATCTCTCTCCGAAGCAGAAACAGCTTGTACGTGAACTTGCAGCCACCGGCAAGCCTCTGGTTCTCATTCTCAATGAGGGTCGTCCGAGACTCATCGGCGACATTGAGCCACTTGCCAATGCGGTTGTCGACATCATGCTTCCGGGCAATTTCGGAGGCGATGCCCTTGCCGCTCTTCTGTCAGGAGAGGAGAACTTCAGCGGAAAGCTTCCTTTCACATACAGCAGGCATGCGCATTCCCTTCACACATACGACTACAAGGTCAGCGAGAATGTCCAGACTATGGAGGGACTCTACAACTATGACGCTGTGATGGATGTCCAGTGGCCATTCGGAGCCGGCCTGAGCTATACCGAATTTGAGTACAGCGATCTGAAAGTGGTCTCAGGCAATGTCGGCTTCAGGTCAGGAGACCTTCTCGAGTTCGAGGTGACCGTCAGGAATACCGGTGACAGGGCAGGAAAGGAATCAATTCTGCTCTATTCAAGCGATCTGGTGGCCAGTGTGGTTCCGGATGTCAAGAGACTCCGCCAGTTTACCAGGATTGACCTTGAACCGGGTGAAAGCGAGACTGTCCGCCTTTCATTCCCGGCTGATGAACTCGCCTTTGTAGGCCGTGACGGGAAATGGAGACTGGAGAAAGGCGAATTCAGGATTGCCTGCGGCGGCCTCTCTGTCATGCTGAACTGCACGGAGACCAAGGTCTGGGAAACACCGAATATATAATACTGACAATAAATATTTTCAATCATGAAATCCAATATCGCAAAATCTTTGTTTGCCATTGTTCCGGCAATTCTGATGATGGCTGCCTCGTGCGGCAATTCCGGTTCCGGGGATGCCACCGGAGTTGAGGTTCCTTCCGAAATCCAGGTCGGCACTGCCGTCCTGAAGATGGTCAATGTCGAGCCGACCTCATTTACCTCAGGCATTGCCCCTTCCGGAATCAAGGCCAAGGGAGCAACCGTAAGGCAGGTGGTGCTTTCCGGTTATTCCATCAGCGCCGCTCCGATTTCCCAGGAAGTCTGGACAGCCGTGATGGGCTCCAACCCTTCTTCCACGCAATCACCTGAGCTGCCTGTAGATATGGTCAGCTACAAGGATTGTCAGAAATTCATTGCCAAGCTCTCCAAGATGACCGGGATACCTTTCTCGATGCCTACGGAGGCCCAGTGGGAATGCGCTGTCCTTTCCGGAAAGAGTGCTGTTGTGGAGAAGTTCGTGGAGATGTGTGCGGACACCTTCGTGGAGACCCCTGCCCAGGAACTTGCAATCGATCCTGTGGAGGTCGGCAAGATCACGCAGAAGGTGGCACGTCAGAAGGCCTTGAGGACAGTATATGAGGATTATTCAAAGTCTCCTCTCTACACTTTTCATGTTGTAGTGAATACTAAAGTTCCTGTAACTGAGGAGATTAAGCGTGCGTTTATCGACAAGGACCCGCTCCGCGAGAATGTCTCCGCCGGAGAGAAGATCAAGGTCGGCAGCCAGCTCATCACAATGATAGGTGTCGAGGGCGGCACATTCGAGATGGGTGGAACCAAGGAGCAGGGCAAGTCGGCCGGCGAGGATGAGAAGCCTGTTCACGAGGTTACTGTAAGCGGATTCGAGATTGCACAGACCGAGGTTACCGCAGGTCTCTGGCTGGAAGTGATGGGAAGCCTTCCTTACGGCAATAAGGACAGCGAGCCGAACAAGCCCGTAGTCAATGTCTCCTGGTATGACTGCCAGGAATTCCTCTTGAAACTCAATGCTTTGACCGGCAGAAAGTTCCGCCTTCCTACCGAGGCTGAGTGGGAGTATGCTGCCCGCGGCGGAAGATATTCCCGCCACACTACCTTGTCCGGCTCCATCTACACCGTCCAGGTGGCAGCCTACATTGACAACGCATCATCCAAGGTCGTCCCGGTCAAGAAATATCTTGCCAATGAGCTCGGCATCTACGATATGTCCGGCAATGCCTGGGAGTGGTGCCAGGACAGCTATGCTCCATACAGTGAGGCAGCTGTCACTGACCCTTATGTCAATGAACCAGGCGAGATGCGTGTGATGAGGGGCGGCAGCGCCGCTTCCAGATGGGATGCCTGCAGGGTGTCCAACCGTTCCGGAATACCTGCTTCATCAATGAAGGGAACATTCGGATTCAGGCTCGCATTGTAGTCCCGGTTTTTCGGGAGGGCCTCCGGCATCGTGCCCCGTGCTTCTCTCTGAACGGCATGCCGATTGGGAACAATATCAATATTTCCGCTGTACTGCAAAGTGCGGCGGAAATTTATATTTATCGGATAAATATTCATAACTTGCCGCAGGAATGTTTTGAAGATTGATTAAGAATCCTTATCTTTGGATGAATTTTGATAAGATTTTTTAAATCATTCATATCAAATGAAACATATTTTGTTGCCGGAAGGCTGTTCTGACAGGCGCCTCGTGTTCTATCTCTCTATGGAAGAATACGTTGCTGCCAATCTTGACCACATTGCGGGAGAGGGCGGCGAGGCGTTCTTCATGTGGCAGGTTCCGCCTACCGTCATTTTCGGCCGCAACCAGGTGATGGAGGCCGAGGTAAATATGCCATATTGCAGGGAAAAGGGCATACAGCTTTACCGCAGGAAGAGCGGAGGCGGCTGCGTCTATTCTGACAAAGGCAACATAATGCTCTCATTCATAACCCCTTCCACTGATGTCGCCTCTACATTCGAGAGAATCCTGGAGAACCTTGCGGCAGCACTCAGGAAGGCAGGTCTCAATGCTGAAAGATCCGGAAGGAACGACATACTTGTCGATGGCAGGAAGGTTTCAGGGAACGCGTATTTCCTTCAGCCGAAATCCAGCATAGTACACGGCACAATGCTTTTCAATACCGACTTTGAGGAGCTGGTCAGAGCCATCACACCTTCCGAAGAGAAAATCAGGAGCAAGGGAGTAGCTTCGGTAAGACAGCATGTGACCAATGTCCTCCCTTATTTCGAGAAGGCCGAGGGCTGGTCAAGGGAACTCTCTGATATCGAAGCATATAAGAATTATCTCATAGGTGAGTTCTGCACCACTGCAGAGGGTGGAATAGACAGTGTTTCCCTCACTGCGGATGATGTGAGGGAAATTGAGGAAATCGAGAAGGGCTATCTCGACCCCGCCTTCCTCGAGGGCAGGAACCATTCCTACTCAGTCAGCAGAAAGGCCAAGATCGAGGGAATCGGCGAAATCATTGCGGAGCTCGAGCTCGATTCCGGCAACATTGTCAAATGTCACGTCGCCGGAGATTTCTTTGCCGTCAGGGAAGGCATTGACACCGAGCTTACAAGGCTGCTGGCCGGCTGCCCGGACAAGAAGGAGGAAATCGAGACTAGGCTTGCAGGCGCTGACATTGCACAGTTCATTCCGCACCTGACGCCTGAATCAATCGCTGAAATCTTAAATAACCGATAATATGGAAGAGAATCTCAAGAAAACCTGTCTCTATGACAGCCACGTTGCACTGGGAGCCAAGATGAGTCCGTTCGCAGGATTCATCATGCCGATCCAGTACACCAACATAACTGACGAGCACAATGCTGTCCGTCACAAGGTCGGAATGTTCGACGTCTCCCACATGGGTGAGGTCTTCATCAGCGGACCCGATGCGGAGAAGTATGTGAACCATATCTTCACCAATGACATCCGCGGATTCGAGCCCGGCAAGGTCCTTTACGGAATGATGCTCCACCCTACAGGCGGGGTTGTGGACGATCTCCTGGTTTACAGGGAGTTCGAGCCTGACCACTTCCTCCTCGTGGTGAATGCGGCCAACATTGACAAGGACTATGCGTGGATGCTTTCACAGGCTGAGGGCTACGACGTGAAGATTGTCAACGAGTCGGAGAAATGGGGCCAGATTGCGGTTCAGGGTCCTGAATCAGAGAAGATTGTGACTGAGGTTCTCGGCCTCAAGCCGGCTGCCGACCTCTCATTCTACACATATTACGAGTCGGAATGGAAGGGCGTCAGAATGGTTGTCAGCCGTACCGGATACACCGGAGAGGACGGATTCGAGCTCTATACCGACATTGAGGGAACTAAGGAAATCTGGAAGATTCTCCTGGATGCGGGCGTGGTTCCTTGCGGACTCGGCTGCCGTGACACCCTCCGCTTCGAGGCCGGTCTCCCTCTCTATGGCGACGAGCTTTCAGACGACATCACCCCTGTCGAGGCAGGTCTCGGAATGTTCTGCAAGCTTGACAAGGAGGAATTCATAGGCAAGGATGCCCTCGTTCGGCAGAAGGCTGAGGGCCCGAAGAAGAAGCTTGTGGGAATCGAGCTTCAGGACAAGGCTATCCCTAGGGCTACCTATCCTGTCGAGACTGAGGCAGGTGAGCAGATCGGCGTGGTGACCACCGGCTACCATTCCATCTCTCTCGACAAAAGCATATGCTTCGCCCTTGTGGATGCAGCTTACGCAGCTCTCGGCACTCAGGTGATGATCCGCATCAGGAAGAAAGTCTTCCCTGGAATCGTCATAAAGAAGCGTTTCTACCAGACAAACTACAAGAAATAATCACATTTTAATTGAATAAACTATGAGCAAAATCATTGAAGGTCTCAAGTACAGCGAGACTCACGAGTGGGTAAAAGTTGAAGGCAATGTAGCCATCGTCGGCGTTTCCGACTATGCGCAGAAGGAAATGGGCGATATCACATATGTGGATATGCCGGACGTTGACGACGAGGTTTCCAAGGACGAGGAGTTCGGCGCTCTCGAGAGCGTGAAGGCTTCCAGCGACCTCGTAAGCCCTGTCAGCGGTGTCGTTGTGGAGAAGAACGAGGCTCTGGAGGATGCACCTGAACTCATCAACCAGGACCCTTACGGGAACTGGATCATCAAGGTGGAGATGAGCGATGCTTCCGAGCTTGACGCACTTCTCGACGCTGCCGGATACGCCAAGCTTATCGGAGAATAAGTAACGGCGCAAACAGTCCGCATCAGCGACACTTAAATTGAAAATATATGTCAACATTCTCATATTTTCCTCATACTGAGGATGATATAAAGGAAATGCTGCAGCGCATAGGGGTCTCCTCACTGGATGACCTCTATTCCGATGTGCCTGCCGAGTTCATCTTCAAGGGTCAGTATGACCTTCCTGATGCAATGTCCGAGCAGCAGATCCGCGAGCATTTCGCAGCCCTTGACCGCCGCAATACCAAGCTGAAGATTTTCGCAGGCGCAGGGGCATACGACCACTACACACCTTCAGTCGTGCCTTATCTTGCCGCAAGGTCCGAGTTCAGCACGGCCTACACTCCTTACCAGGCCGAGATTTCCCAGGGAACTCTCCGCTACATCTTCGAGTATCAGAGCATGATCTGCGAGCTCACCGGCATGGAGATTTCCAACGCCTCGATGTATGACGGCCCTACTGCCGCCGCCGAGGCAATGTTCATGGCAATGGCCTGCACCAAGAAGAAGACCAGGGTTCTCCTTTCGGACACCCTTCTTCCGAATGTCCGCAGGGTAGTCGAGACATATGCCGGATTCCACGGGGTACAGCTCGGCAGCATTGCACAGAAGGACGGCCAGACCTCCCTCGAGTCCCTGAAGGCGGAACTTGCCGCAGGTGACGTTGCAGGCATCATTGTACCGGCTGTGAACCGCTTCGGCATTGTCGAGGATTTCACAGGCTTTGCTGAGGCCGTGCACGAGGCCAAGGCCATCGTTGTCGAATATTGCGACCCTTCGGCCCTCGCAGTCATCAGGACTCCGGGAGAATGGGGATTCGACGTCGCTGTGGGTGACGGTCAGTCGCTCGGTCTTCCGCTCAATTTCGGAGGCCCTTACGTAGGCTTCATGGCCTGCAGCAAGGAGCACGTCCGCAAACTGCCGGGACGTATAGTCGGACAGACAGAGGATGCGGCCGGAAGACGTTGCTTCGTGCTCACTCTCCAGGCCCGCGAACAGCATATCCGCAGGGAGAAGGCTACCAGCAACATCTGCTCCAACGAGAGCCTCATGGCTCTGTATGTGACTATCTATCTGTCGCTTATGGGACCTGAGGGAATGCACAAGGTCAATTCTCTCTCATCCTGCGGAGCTCATTATCTCCACGACGAGCTTCTCGCAACCGGCAAATTCGAGGAAGTATTCGACAAGCCTTACATAAAGGAATTCGTCCTCAGGCCGCTCGTTCCGGTAGAGAAGCTTCAGCAGGCTCTTCTCGATGCCGGCTATTTCGGAGCACTCGCGACAGAAGAGGGCTATGTCAGCTTCTGTGTCACAGAGAAGCGTACGAAGGCCGAGATCGACGGTCTTGTAGCTGTAGTTAAAGGACTTTAATCAGAGGAGGATACTTGTATGAAATATTATGACAAACTGATATTTGAACTCTCCAAGAAGGGGAGAACAGGTTTTTCTCTTCCCGAGAATGAGTTCTGCGCATGCCGCAACGGTGGCGTGAAGCCTGCCGGCTGCCTCTGCAAGGCTCTGCCGGACAATCTCCGCCGTTCATCAGAGCTCCGTCTTCCTGAGGTCGGCGAGGTGGATGTGGTAAGACATTATACCAATCTTTCCCAGATGAACTTCGGCGTGGACACCGGATTCTATCCTCTCGGAAGCTGTACGATGAAGTACAATCCGAAGATCAATGAGGAAGTGGCATCAATGCCGGGTCTGGCCGCCCTCCATCCGCTCCAGCCGGAATCCACGGTTCAGGGTGCCCTCGAGGTATATTACAATATGGAGAAGGCCCTTGCCGCCATTACCGGAATGTCCGGATTTACCTTCAATCCTTGCGCGGGAGCGCACGGCGAGCTGACCGGACTCATGATAATGCGCAAGTACCATCTTCTCAGGGGTGACCTGAAGAGGACCAAGGTCATTGTGCCTGACAGTGCGCACGGAACCAATCCTGCCAGCGCCGCAGTCTGCGGACTCGACGTTGTAGTGGTTAAGTCCAATGCTGACGGACTCGTGGATGTGGCCGATCTCAAGCCGCTTCTCGGGGACGACATCGCCGGCATCATGATGACCAACCCTAATACCCTCGGACTTTTCGAGCGTGAAATCGGGGAAATCGCCAAGCTCGTGCACGAATGCGGCGGTCTCCTCTACTATGACGGAGCCAATATGAACCCTCTCCTGGGTGTTGTACGTCCGGGCGACATGGGCTTCGACATCATGCACCTGAACCTTCACAAGACATTCTCCACCCCTCACGGAGGTGGCGGTCCGGGCGCAGGCCCTGTCGGCGTGGCTGCAAGGCTTGAGCACTGTCTCCCTTGCCCTCGCGTTGTCAGGAAGGAAGACGGAACATTCACAGTCCTTCACGGCTCGGAGGAGTCTGCAGGCTATGTTTCCGGCTTCATGGGTAATTTCGGCATCATTCTCAGGGCTTATGCCTACATACTTTCTCTCGGCCACCAGAATCTTCTGCTTGCCGGCAAGTATGCCACGATTTCCGCGAACTATATCAAGGAGAGCCTGAAGGACTGCTACAAGCTGCCGATCCCTTCAATCTGCAAGCACGAATTCGTGTTTGACGGACTCATCAATGACGGAGCGCACGATGATGTTCCGGGAGCCACTACTCTCGATGTTGCCAAGAGGCTTCTCGACTTCGGCTTCCACGCACCGACCATCTACTTCCCTCTGCTCTTCCATCAGACCATAATGATCGAGCCTACGGAGACGGAGTCCAAGGAGACCATCGATTCGTTCATCGAGGTGATGAGGAAGATTGCCGCAGAGGCTGCCGAGGATCCTATGATTCTCAAGGCTGCACCTCACAATGCGCCGATCAGCCGTCCGGACGAGACTCGCGCCGCACGCCAGCCGATTCTGAAGTACTGGGACGCATAGCGGATTTTTAACATATGGGCGCGGCGGACGGGGTCTCTTGTTCGCTGCGTTTTTAGTAATCCTCAAAAAATAACCTACATCATCTTTTAAAATCTTGATACAATGAAAATTACAATAATCGGAGCAGGACCCGGCGGCTATGAGACCGCTGTGGCAGCCGCTGCCAGGGGCATTGAGGTTACCATCATCTCCGACGGCCCTGTGGGCGGAACCTGTCTCAATGAGGGCTGCATCCCGACCAAGTCTCTCTGCCGCAATGCCGAGGTTCTCGAGGATCTCCGCAGGGCTGAGGAATTCGGAATCGGCAATGCTTCCTGGACATTCGACTTCGTCAAGGCTGTGGAGCGCAAGAACGCTGTGATTGACCAGCTCAAGGGCGGTGTGGAGTTCCTGCTTAAGAACAAGCTGATCCGCCTGGTTTACGGCAAGGCTGACTTCAAGGATGCCGGAACCGTGACGGTGACGCCGGCTGACGGGGGAGAGGCAGAGGATATTGCATCGGATTACATTATCATTGCAACCGGTTCCGTATCAGCCTCATTGCCTATTCCCGGAGCAGATCTCGAAGGGGTCATCACATCCAAAGAGATTCTTTCGCTGGATAAGGTTCCTGAGCGTCTCTGCGTGATCGGGGCAGGAGTGATCGGCCTGGAGTTCGCCTCCATTTTCAAGAGCTTCGGCTCGGAGGTTTCAGTGGTGGAGTACTGCAAGGATATTCTCCCTCGTTTCGACACTGACCTTGCCAAGAGGCTCAAGCAGACACTTGGCAAGAGGGGTATTTCCATCGAGACCGCTGCCGCCGTGCAGAGCATCGAGAAAGATGGTGATGTGCTGAAAGTCAAGTATCTGAAGAAGGACAAGGAGTACGAGGTGGAGGCTGACAAGGTGCTTATGGCCGTGGGCCGCAGACCTAATGTCAAGGCGATGAATCTTGACGCCGCAGGTCTGGAGTGGTCGCCGAAGGGCATTGTCACCGACTCGGACATGAGGACCAATGTACCTACCATCTTCGCCATCGGAGATGTCCGGGGAGGAATGATGCTGGCTCACGTTGCCACATTCGAGGGCTACAGGGCATTGAATGCCATCATTGCCGACAACGGTACCCCGGGCTCGGCTCACGGAGTTGTGGACGGAATCAATCTCGACATAGTCCCTGCTGCGGTATTTACCTATCCTGAGGCCGCAACTGTGGGTCTGACAGAGGATGACTGCAAGAATGCCGGCATTCCGGTACGCTGCCTGAAATCATTCTTCAGATCCAACGGCAAGGCTCTTTCAATGGGTGAGCCGGAGGGATTCTGCAAGATTGTGGTTGCCGCCGAAGGTGCGGAGAATCCAGGGAGGATCCTGGGTTGCCACATGTTCGGTGTGCATTCATCGGACATTATCCAGGAGATTGCCGCCCTTATGAATACCGGTGCAGACATTGACAAGTTCAAGACCATCATTCACGCTCATCCTACGCTTACAGAGGTGCTGCAGTCTGCGGCGCATTCGTAGATATTCGGCAGGGGACTGCCGGAAAACTGAATCCCTCCCACTTCGTGGGTCCCTCCCGTTCACAAGGCCACGGGCGGCCATGGTTTTCCGGCAGTCACCCTGCCGATTCTGTCAATACATAAAACGAAAGAAGCTGACCTTTTCGTGGCCAGCTTCTTTTGTCGTTATTTGATGATTGCTAGGCCTTTGCCTGTTTCTGCGGGTCCTTGAAGAGGATCATGAACAGGACGCCTACTGCGAGGGCGTAGGCTGCGAAAACGTACCAGGCGCTGCTCCAGGACGGGGCGGCGCTGTTGTAGACGAAATGGTTCACCACTGCCTGTGCGCTCAATGTGCCGATGGTTGCGCCGATTCCGTTGGTCATCAGCATGAAGAGGCCCTGTGCGCTGGAACGGATCTTCTCATCTGTCTTCATGTTGACATAGAGGGAGCCGGAAATGTTGAAGAAGTCGAAAGCCACGCCGTAGACAATGCAGGAGAGGACGAACATCCACACGCCAGGACCGGGGTTGCCTGCGCCGAAGAGACCGAAGCGGAATACCCAGGCGAACATTGCGATGAGCATAACCTTCTTGATGCCGAAGAACTTCATTGCAAAAGGAATGAGGAGAATGCAGAGAGTCTCGGAAATCTGCGAGATGGAGATGAGGGCATTGGCATTCTGTGCTCCCCAGGTGTCTGCGAACTCGGGAATTTCCTTGAAATGGGTGATGAAAGGATTGGCGAAGCCGTTGGTAATCTGGAGGGATACGCCGAGCAGCATCGAGAAGATGAAGAAAATGGCCATATCCTTCTTCCTGAACAATGTGAAGGCCCTCAAACCGAAAATGTCCACGAAGGACGGGGTCTCCCCGGATGCCTTGCTGACCGGGCAGGCAGGCAATGTCAGGGCGTAGAGGCAGAGCGCGATTCCGAGAACACCGGATGTAAGGAACTGGTTGTAGGTCATCTGGAACTGCACTCCGTCAATCTTCATGAAGTTCACGAAGAGCATGCTGCAGATGAAGCCGACAGTACCGAAGACCCTGATTGGAGGGAAGTCCTTCACCGGGTCAAGCCCGTATTTCTCGAGACCTGAGTAGGCTACGGAGTTGGAGAGGGCGATAGTCGGCATATAGAAGGCCACGCTGAGCGAATAGAGGGCGAACAGCGTGCCGAACTGTGCTCCGGCCCCGGCCGTCATCCCGTAATAACCGGCCGCCAGCATTCCAAGTCCTGCAATGCCGTGGCAGAGGCTGAGCACCTTCTGGGCCGGGATGAATTTGTCAGCCACGATTCCGATAATGGCCGGCATGAAGATGGAAACGATGCCCTGCATCGCATAGAAGAGTCCGATTTTGGAGCCCAGGCCTATGGAGACCAGATAACTTCCCATTGACGTGAGGTATGCGCCCCAGACGGCATACTGGAGGAAGTTCATGATGATCAGCCTGATGGTGATGTCTTTATTTTTCATATTGTGTAATGTTTATTTTCACAGATGAACGCAAATGTAAGGTTTTTGCCGTAATTTTGCTAACTTTGGAATTTGTAACAACGAATATTTTTGAATGAAATTTGTCAAGACAGCGCAGGATCCCCAGTCCGGAGCACGTTGCGGAGTGATCACGACGGACCACGGGCAGATCGAGACCCCGATTTTCATGCCGGTCGGAACGGTCGGCTCGGTGAAGGGAGTCTATCACAGGGATCTCAAGGAAGACATTGAGGCTCAGATAATTCTGGGCAATACATATCATCTCTATCTCAGACCGGGCCTCGGCACATTGAAGGCCGCAGGCGGTCTGCACAAGTTCATTTCCTGGGACAGGCCGATTCTGACGGACAGCGGTGGCTTCCAGGTATTTTCATTGACCGGGATCCGGAAGCTGACCCCTGACGGCTGCACGTTCTCCTCCCACATTGACGGGTCGAGACATACATTCACGCCGGAGAACAATGTCGATACGCAGCGTATTATCGGTGCCGATATAATGATGGCCTTCGACGAGTGCTGCCCGGGAGATGCGGATTACAACTATGCGAAGAAATCCCTGCTGATGACCCAGAGCTGGCTTGAGCGTTTCCTTAAGAGATTTGACGAGACCGAGCCTCTCTACGGATACAGCCAGACCGTTTTCCCGATTGTGCAGGGATGCGTATATCCCGAGCTCAGGAAGATGGCTGTGGAGCATGCCGTGGCGCAGGACAGGGAGGGCTATGCAATCGGAGGACTGGCAGTGGGAGAACCGACTGAGAAGATGTACGAGATGCTCGAGCTGGTATGCCCGATGCTGCCTGAGGACAGACCGCGCTACCTGATGGGGGTAGGAACCCCGGCAAACCTTCTCGAGGGCATTGCCAGGGGAGTGGACATGTTCGACTGCGTGATGCCGACGAGAAACGGGCGCAACGGCATGCTCTTCACATGGAACGGCATAATGAACATGCGCAACAAGAAATGGGAGAATGATTTCTCGCCGCTCGACCCGGACGGGGCCTCATTCGTGGACCATACCTATACCAAGGCATATCTCAGGCATCTTTTCATTGCCGGGGAGATGTTCGCGGCGATGATTGCCAGCGAGCATAACCTGGCATTCTACCTCGACCTTGTAAGGGAAGCCCGCAGGCACATTGCCGCAGGCGATTTCAAGGCATGGAAAGAGGTGACGGTCAAGAAGATAATGACAAGACTCTAATTCAGCAGACAATGTTTCCCGCCAAACTGGACAGATACATAATAAAGAAGTTCATGGCCACGTTCTTTATCGCGATTCTGCTCATAATCGGAATCGTGATCATCTTCGACATCAGTGAGAAGATTGACGACTTCGTGGCGAAGCAGGCTCCGCTCAAAGCTATCGTACTGGATTATTACGTGAATTTCATACCTTATTTCATGAATATGTTCAGTCCGCTGTTCGTGTTCATAACCGTGATATTCTTCACGTCCAGGATGGCTGCCAATTCGGAGATCATCGCCATACTTTCGTGCGGCGTGAGCTTCCACAGGATGATGGTCCCGTACATTTTCTCGGCCACCGTCATTGCGCTCATGTCATTGGGACTCAATCTCTACGTCATTCCGCGAGCGAATGCCCAGAGGCATGTTTTCGAGGCGCAATACACGAAGAAGAAGGCTCAGGCCGGGGACAGGAACATCCATTATCAGATTGCCCCGGGAGAGTTCGTCTTCGTGGAGCAGTTCAGCAAGTACAACAAGACGGCCTACAAGTTCACGCTTGAGACCATCGAGGACAACCGTCTGGTTTCCAAGATTTCCGCAGACAGGGCGGTGTGGAACGAGAGTACCGGAGGCTGGACTCTGAAGAAGTATTTCATAAGGGATTTCAATGAGGGCTCCATCGAGGACAAAGTGAGGTGCGGGGAGCAGCTGGATACTGTCATCAGCTTGACTGTCAAGGATTTCGAGAGAAAGAAGAACACTGTGGAGGATCTGGAGTACGGCGCTTTGAAGGAACTTGAGGCGGTGCAGGAAATGAGGGGCGACGCCAATATCAAATATACCCAGATAGAGAAGCACAACCGCTTCTCCCTGCCTTTCTCGGCATTCATCCTGACCATTATGGGAGTGGCCCTGTCGTCGAGGAAGAAGAGGGGAGGAATCGGCTGGAATCTGGCCGTGGGCATAGCCCTGAGCTTCTCCTACATTCTCTTTATGAAATTCAGCCAGATGTTCGTGTACACGGGCGTGATGCCGCCATGGATTGCAATCTGGCTGCCGAACATAATCTTTACCGTGGTGTCAGGTGTGCTTTACAAGATTGCCCCGAAATAACCTTTAACCTACAATATTATGGCACAACACAGCTTATCCCCGCTAAGGCGGACCGTGGTCGGAGTTCAGTTCATGTTCGTGGCTTTCGGCTCCACTGTCCTGGTTCCGCTCCTGACAGGTCTTGATCCTGCTGTCGCCCTTCTTGCGGCAGGACTCGGTACATTGCTCTTCCACGCTGTCACAGGCGGTAAGGTTCCGATTTATCTCGGCAGCAGTTTCGCCTTCATTGCCCCTATCATCAAGGCCACCGAACTCTTCGGCCTCGGCGGAATGTTCTGCGGACTGGTTTCAGTAGGTCTGGTCTACATGCTTATGAGCCTGCTGGTCAAGACTTTCGGCATTGACCTGATAAAGAAGCTCTTCCCGCCTGTGGTGATTGGACCGGTCATCATCCTCATCGGTCTTTCACTTGCCGGGGCAGGCGTCAATATGGCCCAGGAGAACTGGATTCTCGCCATTGTCTCTCTGGCTGTCGCTGTCGCCGCATCCATTTGGGGCAAGGGAATGGTAAAGCTCATACCGGTTGTGTTCGGTGCCCTCGCAGGCTATGTCGTGGCATTGATTTTCTTCAGGGATACAATGGATTTCTCCGTCGTCGGCAATGCTTCCTGGTTCGCTTTCCCTAAGCTGGCCAAGATGTCATTCTCCTGGCAGGCAATCCTTTTCATGGCTCCTGTAGCCATCGCTCCGATCATCGAGCACGTGGGTGATATGTACGCTATCGGCTCCATTGCCGGCAAGGACTTCGTGAAGGACCCTGGCCTGCACAGGACAATGCTGGGAGACGGTCTCTCCTGCGTGCTTGCCGCATTCCTCGGAGGCGCGCCTATTACCACTTATTCCGAGGTGACGGGAGCGGTTTCCCTTACCAAGGTGACCGATCCTTCAGTTCTCCGCATCGCCGCCGTCTCGGCCGTCGTGCTCTCAGTGATCGGCAAGGTAGGGGCTGTGATTCAGACGATTCCAAGTGCGGTGCTGGGAGGTATAATGCTTCTTCTTTTCGGCTCCATTGCCTCTGTAGGCATCAGCAATATGATCCAGGCCAAGATTGACATGGGCTCGACCCGCAATCTCATCATTGTCTCCCTCATCCTGACAATCGGAATCGGCGGAGCCATCATCAGCGTTGGCTCATTCACCCTTTCCGGCATCGGCCTCGCTTCACTCGTGGGCGTGATCCTGAACCTGATTCTGCCTGAGGACAAGAAGGCAGCCGCTGAAAAATGATTGAATGTATGAAAGTCAAAATCGTAAACAAATCTTCTTTTCCATCCCCGGCATACGCCACTCCGCTGTCTGCCGGGATGGATTTGCGCGCGAACATAACGGAACCTATTTCATTGGAGCCTCTCCAGCGTGTGCTTGTACCTACAGGCCTGTATATTGCTCTGCCGGAGGGCTTTGAGTGTCAGGTGAGACCACGCAGCGGCCTGGCTGTGAAGCACGGTATCACTGTGCTCAATTCTCCCGGCACTGTGGATGCGGACTATCGCGGGGAACTCAGGACGCTGCTTGTGAATCTTTCGGACAAGGCCTTCGTGATCGAACCCGGAGAGCGTATTGCCCAGATGGTAATCGCCCGTCACGAGCACGTTGAATGGGAGGAGGTCGAGGTTCTCGATGAGACCGAAAGGGGAGCCGGCGGCTTCGGAAGCACGGGATTGAAATAGCGCCAATGCCTTCCTTCAGGACGGGCGGATATCTTCGCCCCGGGCATTCGGATTTTAGTTTACTGTATGAGTTATTGCGATGGAAATCAACGAGTTATACGATATTTTCAGGAAATGCGGAAAAGTGGCCACAGACAGCCGCAAGGTGGCCGGAGGTGAGCTTTTCTTCGCTCTCAAAGGCGAGAATTTCGACGGCAATCTCTATGCAGCCAAGGCCCTCGAAGCCGGTGCCGCATACGCTGTGGTAGATGCTGATTCACAGGCGGTTGAATCCGTAGGGGACTACATTGATTCATCCGGACGAAGCCGCATCATCCCGGTTCCTTCCACATTGGAGACATTGCAGGCATTGGCCCGCCATCACCGTGAGAATGTGCGTTCTCCAAGGCTCCCTGTAATAGGGATCACCGGGACCAACGGCAAGACTACGACCAAGGAACTCATCCGTACTGTGCTTGCCGCAAAATTCAATGTGAAGGCCACCGAGGGTAATCTGAACAATGATATCGGCGTCCCGCTGACCTTGCTCTCCATTGGTTCCGGGACTGAAATAGCCGTGGTCGAAATGGGTGCCAGCCATCCGGATGACATTGAAAAACTCGTGAAGGTGAGCGAGCCTGACTACGGCATAATCACCAATGTCGGCAAGGCCCATCTCCTGGGATTCGGTTCCTTTGACGGCGTTAAAAAGGCCAAGGGAGCGCTCTACGACTATGTGGCCGCCCATGACGGGGAAGTTTTTGTCAATGCTGATGATGCTGACCTGGTATCTATGGCGGAAAGCCGCTCGGGCATGGTCCTTATTCCATACGGCATAGAAAATGATGAGGTTGAGATATTGCCGGTGACTCCAGAGGAGCCTTTCCTCCGGCTCGGTTTTCCTGACGGCAGGGTCCTGAAGACTGCGCTTGTGGGCTCTTACAATGCCGCCAACGTCCTGGCAGCTCTCTGCATAGGCCGGCATTTCGGTGTGGATGAAGATTCCGCCTTTGCCGCCATCTCGTCCTACACCCCTTCCAACAGCCGTTCCCAGATGGTCCGTACCGCAGACAATACCCTGATCGTGGATGCCTACAATGCCAATCCTTCCAGCATGCGGGCAGCCCTGGACAATTTCTCCCGCATCGAGGCATCGCACAAGACAGCTCTGCTGGGGGATATGCGTGAACTCGGTGAAAACTCTGTGAATGAGCACATTGACATTCTCCGCCTGGCTCTTTCCCTGGGCATTTCCGACCTCTGCCTGGTAGGCGATGAATTCTTCAAGGCAATGAAATCAGTGGATTGCCCTCCGTCCGTCCGCTGGTATCCTGACTCTGCCGCATTGGCCTCGGCTCTTCACGATGCACCTCTCGCCGGCCACGTGATTCTCATCAAGGGCTCGCGGGGGATTATGATGGAGAAGGTGCTGGGGGAGGTGTGAGCATAGATGCCTGCTATTCCGGCTGCGGCTACGACATTGATTTCGTGTAATCCGAAGCGGTTGCTGCGGCCCCGCTTCTCCCGTCGATGATCCTGAAAATCCATCTGGCTCCCAGTCCCAGCAGCCATCCCCAGAGGCAGCCGATGATGGCGCCGACGAGGATGTCGCCGAAGTAGTGCTTGCCTACGAACATGCGGCTGATGGAGACCAGGGCTGCCCAGATATAGACGCATTTTATGTAGCCCTTGTAAGTGTGGGAGGTATCGTAGCGGAAACAGGTTGTGGTGCCGGCTGCGAAACCGAAGGCATTGGACGCGTGAGCCGAGAAGAAACCGAACAGACTTCCGCGCGATTCGAGGACATGAAGCCCGTTGAGGAGCATTCTGTCGCTGTAGCAGGGGCGGAGACGGGCTACTGAATATTTCAGGAGGTTTGAGGTCTGGTCGCAGGCAAGGAGGCAGAGGGCGATGCAGGCAATGGCGACAAGACCCTTTTTCCAGCCAAGTCTCCAGACCAGGAAGAATGCCGTGACTGCATAGAACGGAAACCATGTCGCCCTGTCCGAGAGGAACACCATTGCCGGGTCAGTGAACGGGTGGTGCAAACTGTTGATAAACAGAGTCAATGACTGGTCCCAGCCATGCAGTATGTCCCAAAAATGAGTCATTTCATTATCATTTGTACGAATCCTGTGTACTCCTGTACGTCACTTGCTTAGATTCTTGTCTCGTCGTTCAAGGCTTCCCAAAGCATATCCTTGAGCTCAGGGATTCCTTCTCCGGAAATGGAGGAAATCAGCACGCATGGGATGTCCTTCGGCAACGTTCTCTTTATTCTCCTTTCGGCGTCGCTGTCTATGATGTCGCATTTGGTCACTGCCAGGACCCGGTCTTTGTCAAGCAGTTCCGGATTGTACATCTCCAGCTCCTTCAGCAGCACCTTGTAGCTTTCCTTCACGCTCTTCTCCTCGGCGGATACCATGAATAGGAGAACCGAATTCCGTTCGATGTGGCGGAGGAAGCGCAGACCGATGCCCCTGCCCTCGTGCGCACCCTCGATGATGCCCGGGATGTCCGCCATCACGAATGATTTCTCGTCGCGGTATCTGACAATGCCGAGATTCGGCTCCAATGTGGTGAATGCGTAATTGGCGATTTTCGGCTTCGCTGAGGTAATGGTGGCGAGCAATGTGGACTTGCCGGCGTTCGGGAATCCCACCAGTCCGACATCTGCCAGGACCTTGAGTTCCAGGATGAACCAGCCTTCCTGTCCTTCCTCGCCCGGCTGCGCATATGTAGGGGTCTGCTGCGTTGCGCTCTTGAAATTGTTGTTGCCGAGACCGCCTCTTCCGCCCTTGCAGAGAATCTTCTCTTCTCCTGCCTCCATCATCTCGAAGATTTCCTCTCCGGACTCCGCATCCTTGATCACGGTTCCGACCGGAACATCAATGTAGATGTCCTTGCCTTGCTTTCCCTTGCACAATGCTGCTCCGCCCCTCTCTCCGTCCTCAGCCTTGATAATCTTCTTGTACTTGAGATGGATGAGAGTCCAGAACTGCGGATTGGCTCTCAGGATGATGTGCCCGCCGCGTCCTCCGTCACCTCCGTCCGGCCCGCCCTTCGGCACATACTTGGCCCTGTGAAGATGAACCGAACCTGCTCCGCCGTGTCCCGAGGCGCAGAATATCTTTACGTAGTCTATGAAATTCGAATCGGCCATATCTTTTTAATAATCAGTAATTTGGTGTGATACGGTCAAAATCCGCATCTCCTTCATCCAATATGCAAAGATAATGAAAATCGCCGACTATGGGACTATTTTGTGTAGATTCATAATGCTAAAATAGAAATCGTGTAAAAATAAAGGCTTAATATTTGGATGCTGTCGAGCTGCGGCCGGCCTGAAACTGGGCGAACTTGTTCCAGTCAAGAACCGACGCAGCGAGCGAGTGCAGAGGCTGCGGTCACACCTTTGCGGAGCCTGACATCTATTTGATGATTGAACGAAATTTGAAAATTTTATATTTTAGTGCGAAGAAAGTGAAAAATTCACTAAATTCGCAGTGAAAAGAAAATTTGATTATGGTTATCAAACGAGATCATTACGTCAATCAAGTCATCGCAAAGCGCTGGAATGGTAAGGTAAAAATCATCACAGGACTGCGAAGATGCGGCAAATCATATTTGCTTTCTGAACTCTATAAAGGGGTGTTGTTGTCAGAAGGTGTCAACGAGTCTGACATCATAGAACTCAGCCTTGAGAAGAAGAGCAATGCCAAATACAGGAATCCGATTGCCTTGCAGGATTATATTCTCTCCAAGGCCTCTGACCCTGCAAGAAAATACTATGTGTTCATTGATGAGATTCAGTTGTGCCTCTCTGTCAAGAATCCCGACATAGATGAAAGTATAGTCACGGATAAGAACGATCCGTCGCTTAACATAACCTTCTATGATGTGCTGAATGACCTCAAGGACTACAAAAATCTTGATGTCTATGTCACCGGCAGCAATTCAAGGATGCTTTCGTCCGATATTGTCACGAACTTCAGGGACCGAGGTTCCGAAATCAGGGTGTACCCTTTGTCGTTCCGGGAGTTCTACAATGCTTTTGAGATGGAAAAAACGGATGCCCTGGAAGAGTACATACAACATGGTGGTATGCCCCTGGCAGTAACGGAGCCGGATGAAGCCGAAAAGCGCAAGTATCTCAAGGACCTCCATAAGAAGGTGTATCTTCAGGACATTGTCGAAAGGTATAAACTCAATGATGATGTAATCCTTGAAGCTTTGCTGGACGAACTGTATTCCTCAATCGGCTCGCTTTCCAACATGAAGAATCTGAGCAATGCCGTGTCAAGCAATCTCCAGAAGAATACATCAGATCATACTGTCAAGTTGTATGTCGATTACCTGATGGATGCATACCTGCTTTCCAAAGTCGCCAGATATGATGTGAAAGGCAAGAAGTACTTCGAATATCCGAACAAGTATTACGCAACAGATATCGGACTGCGTAATGCAGAACTGAACTTCAGGCAGATTGAGCGTTCCCACATAATTGAAAATATTATTTACAATGAGTTGATCTTTAGAGGATATTCGGTCGATGTGGGGGTCGTGGCCATTAACAAAGTGGTCGATGGCAAGAAGACCCAGTCTCTTCATGAGATTGACTTTGTGGTCAATAAAGGCTCTCAGAAGGTTTACATCCAATCAGCGCTTGAACTTGGTAATCCGGAAAAGAAAGAACAGGAACTCACGTCTCTGTATCACGCAAAAGATTTCTTCCGAAAAATCGTAATCCTTGGAGGTAATCAGAAAGCAACGACAGATGAGACTGGTATAACGTACGTTGGGGTGATACCATTCCTACTTGATGAGTCATTCCTTGATAGATATATGTAAATCTGAATCTTAAAGGTTGGTAGTATCTGTTAATGAGATGCTTCCACTTCATCGGTTTGAAGTCGTTGTAACCTCTGTCGAAGATGTCAACGATTCGGCATCGTTGAGCTTCAGCTATGACCTTATAGGCAAACTCTTCGA